>Ga0170475_122180227_pt1 | contig 11666 bp, 1 predicted proteins | sample Soicark_Litter_5_FD_111474 | JGI IMG/M metagenome (GOLD analysis project Ga0170475, IMG submission 111474) | Avena fatua rhizosphere microbial communities from Hopland, California, USA. Combined Assembly of 48 SPs | reverse complement strand
TTGGTAAAGGTTTATTATTTTGTCATTTAAAACTGTACACATTTTTTGTTTGTCTTCACTTTATCATCTATTATCTCCTATTAAAGATGGTCTTGCAATTGATGGTCTTGCAATTGATGGTCTTGCAATTGGTTCAAGTTCTACGGAACCTTGTGGTTCCTGTTCGTGTGGCTTAGCATCCACATCCGGAATTTCTACTTTCTCTTCACCCTCTTTTGGTTGTCCTTCTCCTTCTGCAGGTTTATCTCCTGCTTCCTCTGCAGGCTTGCCTTCCTCATGTCCTTCCTCATGTTCTTCCTCATTTTTTTCTTGTCCCTCCTCAGCGTGGCCTTCTCCTTCCTCTTCATCTTCATCTTCAATTTCATCAACTTCTTCGTCTTTTTTAGGTTCCTCAGGAGGAACAGCAAATCGTAGTACTGAAGCTTTTTTCGATTTAATTTTTTGAGAAGCTGGATCTTCACTAAGTGAACGACAACACATCCATGAGAAGGCACGACAACAACATTGTGGGTTACTTGCACAATATACTCTAGTTATTTCCCAAAATAACTGTGCACTATAGAAAGAAAATTGACAAGACCGAACAAAACGCCCCCATCGCGTTAGAACTTCGCCTTGTTTTAACTCAGGAACCTTTGATTCAATGCCGAGTTTAGCAACCTTCTTTATGTACCAAAACTCTAACACTTTGCCTAGTGCTCTTGCCGCCAAATAGAGGGCAGCAGCTATGGCTATAAACGTACTGAAAACAAACACCAACGTTAATGCAACATTTGAGGCATCGTCTAATGTTGCATTATTCACAAGAATCACATGGCCACTCATCATTAATAACAACAACTGAACTTGTAAGAATAGGTGAAGTTTATCATTATCATCCTCAATGTATGGTTTGAGCCAGAATATATTAAACGTATGAAGGCCAATACCCAGAAGTGCAAATGGTAACTGTTGTTCTGTAGGGAAGAAGCTAACTAATGACACAAGCCAAATCTTGTGTATCATATCTAACAACTCAAACCACCATCGATCAAGATAATATGCTTCATACAGGAAACCCAACATCGCCCTTGTACCTGGAGCTCTTAACTTATGTCTTCGTCTCCATATAGCCCATGTAAAGAAGATCGGAATACCGATTGGATAAACCAACACAAATATAACGACAGCAGGCAGATACTTGTACCACTGGGCGTCGTAGCACTGGAGCGTAAAATCCGCTACCAGATAGGAAGTACCGGCAACATCACGACATACAAACATCCGTAACACTTGACCAGACACTTGTGGATAAATCAAAAACAATGTAAATAATAATAACTTCCATACTTTACGTACTATTTTCTTCTTAGCAACTTTGGATGCTGCCTTTGACCAATAGCCAAACTTATATTTAAGATGATAATATAGTGATGGAATTCCCCAAGCGAACAACATGAGTAAACACATGCCGAGAGGGGCCGACACTGCAAAAGTAAACTTATCGTAGTAATTAAAGTGTGTTTCACATCCAACACTATTCCATGGAACAATATCCAGATTGACAATATCAAACATGTGGATGAAGCTTACCCAGAGTGGAGGCCAAGGAAATTCGATAGTAAATGACAGATTCGTCAGGATCTGTAAGAATCCGATCAGGATTTTTCCTTTATAAACCACCATACTTCGGCTCATAGCAGTCTCAAATATGTTCAATGTCTGCAATTCCTCCAAATTATAGTCATTAAGAGATACTTTAGGTTTCTTTCCCTTCCCGCCAAGATGGCCAATACTCTTTTGTTTTGTGAGTCGCGGTGATGTGTCCACAGGCAAAACGGTTTCTCCTTTTTCTTCTTTCTCTTCATCCTCTATTTGTTTCTGCACTTTGGCGCTAATTTCTTTTGCTTCCTCTTCTAATAAGCTTCTATCTGATCGCAGTACAACATAATATACCATCAACATCACAACGATCACACCTAGAACAGCGAAGACCGACACGGCCACGTTTCTTGATTTACTGTGACATTTTTCACATTCAGCATAAACCGAAGTGGCGTGATAGCCTTCAGTACACACACTGCAAATAGGTCCGGTTCTATGATCTTGACACGTTGAGTTGTATCCTCCCTCACAGTGTCGTCGTAACAAGCAACGATAAAACTTGAGGCTTTCGGTATTATTTCGCCACCATCCTCCTTGTGCCACAACAGTCTCCCATGTAGTGCCGCGTACACACTTCGCACCCGTAGGACATGCAGCGCAGACAGACAGAGTTCCATTAGCAACTAATTTCTCTTTATAATCGGATAATAAGTAATATCCTTCATCACAGATGCATGTAATATGTGTATCATCAGATTCAGAATAATAACCACAGTCATAGCAAGTACTTAATGCGTTTATTGGGGCAACTTTTCGTTCACTACATGTAGACTCACGATCCTGTCCTACTAAACTAAATTTGCCTGGAGATGTCTCAAGACAGACTGTAGCTCCCGCACTCGGTTGAAAATATCCAGGAGCACAAGAACTACAACTTGTGGTACCATTTTTATCATTATAAGTTCCCGCTGTACAACCAACACATAGGATTGTTCCCAATGCATTGGAGTAACGACCAAGATCACATTCGAGACATGTTGCTAAGCCTTGAGCCGGACCGGATTCACCAGGCTCACACTTAATACACGCAAGTTCACCAGTAGAATTTTGATATCTTCCTGGTTCACATACAGAACATGCAGTACTACCAGTACCAGTATATATGTACCGACAGTACAATTCGAGCAGACCGAAAGCCCAATTCGATTACCAAAAGTACCGGGTAAACAAAACTCACAATCGTCTGAACGCCCCAGAGACATACTGTAACGGCCAATTGGGCATAGAGCACATGACTTTTGTTGTGGTGCTGTAACGAATCGACCCACTTCACATCGAGTACAATTAGTTGCACCAGGTTTCTGTTGATATAAACCAGGATCACATGGAATACAAGTAGTCTGTCCAGGTAGAGGTTGAAATCGACCAGCTTCACATTCTGCGCAACTTGCTTGACCATTTGCTTCTGTTTTCTTGCCGGGTTCGCATGAAACACACACGCCAGCTCCTTGTAAAGATTGATAAGCACCAGGATCACATTGTACACATGTTGTACTACCACTGGTAAGGTCAGATCGAGTACCGGGGGGACACGCGCTACAACCGCCACGTGTACCATTTTGTTGTGTATATCGTCCAATTTCACAGGGAGTACATATCGTTGGACCTGTAATATTAACCAGTGTGAATATTTCTTCCAGCGTAGCATTTTGGCTACTGTAAGTTCCTATTCCGCAAGTCAAACATTCAGTCATACCAGGTCGATCAGAATATTTTCCGCTTTGACATAATCCACAACGAACTGATAGATCAGTTGCAGAAAACTTTCCTTTTGGACATGGATAACATGTTGCTTGACCAGACTGATCCTGTGCTTCACCTTGCTGGCAGGGAGTACATTGCGTGGCTCCTGGTTGAGGTGCCGATTTACCAATCACACAAGGACTGCAAAACATGGTACCATCCCCAACAGCGAAACGACCAGGATCACAGTCAGAACAAATTGATAGACCAGGTTGACTTGCATACTTTCCAGGTACACATGTACTACAATTCCAACTACCAGGATCGTGACTAAACGTACCAATTGTACAGTCAGCACATGTACTCTGTCCGTCAATAGCATTAAATTTTCCTGGGTCACATGGAGGACACACGCTTAAACCTCGACTTGGTCCTTTTCTACCATGAGGACACATATCACAGCGAGTTCCCGTCACATTTGGATTAAATTTTCCCAATGAACATTGATCACATCGCAGGGATGCTGTCTTGGGTTGGATTGTTCCAACGGGACATGGATCGCAGGAGGAGATATTAAAATTGCCAAATACATTGACTTTACCAAAATATCCAGCAGGACAATCAAGGCAGTATCCTAAATTCAATGGTACATTTAGATCCCATTGTGTACCCAATGGGCATAATTCACATCTAACTGCACCCAGTTCAGAATAAGTTGGAACAGTACAGTCACCACATTGCGTTCTTGCTGGGAAATCCTGGAATCTACCAGCTGGACATGATGTACAACTGGATTGTCCTGTAATGTTTGTGTATGTACCAGCGCGACAGCTATCACATGTAATCTGTCCATTAGGTCCACCAGCGACATACTTACCCGTTGCGCACGGTAGACAGTCTGTCGCTTGGGCGGAAGGATTGTATTTTCCTTGCTCGCATGGTTGACAAGTAGCTTGCGATGTAATATTATTATATCTTCCAGGATCGCAGCTCTTGCAGGATAACTGTCCAATTACATCTTGATGTTCTCCAATATTACATGCTACACATGCTGTTTGCGCACTAAAATTTTGGAAATATCCCGGTACGCATTTAACACAAATTGGAATTGGTTGAGATATATTTGTAGAGTAATAACTGCCGGGTGGACAAACTGTACAATCTGAAGTGCCAGGATTTTGTGCCACTCGTCCTTGTGGACAAGAACTGCAATTAACTTGTCCTGTAATTGAGGTATATTTCCCTATCTCACATGCCGCGCAGGTACTAAGACCAGTTGCATTACCCATACGCCCAGTAGGACAATCAATACACACTTTAGATCCTTCCACGTCCGAGAAAGATCCCGGCGCACAGGAGACACAGGATGCGGTAGCCCCTTGGGTAACAGTTTTAGTGCCTGGTAGACATTGACGATACGATACAGTGGCATTTTCGTTACTCAGACTTCGCCCATTAGCGGAAAAGATTGTTATCTGCATATTAGTTAATGTACCATTTGGAATAGTACAAGTTAAATTGGTTTGTGGTGTAAGAAAGACAACTCCAGTACATGCAAATGGACCCACAAATATCTGCGGTTCTACATCTCCAAAATTACTTCCACTAATTGTTAATAGAGTTGAACTATTAGTACTGCATTGAGTTGTAGACGTTCCAATATTAGCACATCCTGATACTTGTTGAACCTTAGGGATTACATATGAGATACTTGGAGCTAAAAATGACAATCCAACACCATCAAGTAAATAGGTTTGACTTAATCCTCCTATTGGTGTTATAGCGGATATACGAAATGCTACTCGGAATGATGTTGCATTACCGTCTGGTTGAAACTGAATTTGATACGATAACCACTGTGCAGCATTAGTTACAATTCGCGGACCGTATAACGTAGTTTGTTGCTGGGTACCACCACCAGCAGGAGTCCAAAATAACAACACCTCCAAACGAACTGGAGAACCTTGATCTCTTAATACTTCTTTCCATCTTAAATTATAAAGCATTAATTGATCCACGATCACATTACGGGATAACAAAGTTGTTGGTTTAGCTGGTGCTGGTTGGAAAAAGACCACCATCAATGAATTAGCCACAGGAGATGATGCTGATACTTTAGAAACTGGTACAGCTCCGAGTAATCCTTCACCCAGTTGAGTCCAGTCAGGAACTGTGACATTGAATGTCCAGTCGGATACATTCAGAGTCTCAAAATCACCAGCAATCATATCAAATACATCCGCGCTAGTGGCACTTCCTCGAACCACAGTAACAGGTACTTCGACACCAGTACCGCCAGGAAGGAGGCAGGTCATATAACTGGGAGTTGCAAGAGTAGGAGGCGCCCATAATGGTAGGTCAGGGGTTGGAGAGAGATATGTAGGATTTTGACAAGTAACTCCACCGATCAGGATAGTCGCACCATTAATACCGAAATTGCGTCCCGCTATTGTGAGAACAATGGGATTATTGCTGCTGTCTACACCTTCCACAGGACAATCCACTGTAGATGCAGTTGGCGTCTCGAGAAGCGCTACTGCATCAGGAACAGAACAACCACTGATTCGTAATACGATCGGAGGAGGTAGATCAAAAGGATCTTCGTCAGTACAACATACAACATCTCGAAGAGTTGTTTTAGGAGAGCATTGAGTGTTTTGTGTTCCTAATTGTACAGCCGCATAATCCGATGGCGGGATATTGGTTCCACATTGGATTGCCGTCCATACATATCTATTGAGCCAGCTTGGTCCACAAGGTCGTAGTCCCGCTTGATTAATTTCATATGTTGAACAGAGACGCATTCCCAACGCATTACAAAATGCCACAGCACCCAGATAGTTCTTTTGACTGGGTGAACAACCAGCACCATTTGATTTTTCAGCACATACTGCGCGTTCCGGCGGGAATTGACCTCGTGAAATTGTTAAATTAAAATAGGAACATGGACGAAGAGCACATTCTTGATCAATTGTTACAGCTCCTAATGAATCCACGTATCCCTCGCAGCAGAGTCCCACATATGGATATGAACAAATACAAGACCTCTCCTGCGCATCCCAACCACCACGGAAGTTACAGCCCGTATCAAAACATGTCAGGTTAAATCCTGGTGCTCTTTCTGCAAGCGGACATGAACAGAAGAAACTTCCAAGTGTATTTTCACATACTGATGTATAACTGTCGCAATTATGGGTTAACAAATCACATTCATTGTTATCTGTGCAGGTGAGGCCATTTCCTGAGTAACCAAGATTACAAGCACAAATGAAGCTGCCCACTGTATTAGTACATTTTGCATTCGCATCACAATTATGAACAAGAGTTGCGCATTCGTCAAGATCAGTGCACACTATCCCTGAACCGATATATCCTCTATTACATGCACATGTAAAGCTGCCAATAGTATCCGTACAAGTAGCCAACAACGAATGACAATTATTTCCACCTCCAGGGAGACATTCATTTTTATTGCTGCAAGTAACACCACTTCCAACCCATCCAGGATTACAACCACATGTAAAACTTCCTGCAGTATTTGTACATGAAGCATTACTATCGCAGTTATGTACTCTTTCAGCACATTCATTTCGATCAGTATTACATGTAATTCCATTTCCCATATATCCAGTAGTCTGTTTACAACTGCATGTAAAAGAACCAGGGATATTAAGACAAGTTGCCAAAGCCGGGGCAGCACAGTTATGCGTACCAGTAGCACATTCATCAATATCTTGATCACAACTCGCACTACTAAGAGCTCCAGGGATCGAATTAGTCCAGCCAGTCGGACATGTGACGCATATGCCAGATCTCATATATTGACCAGCTTTGCAATCACCCTGACACGCTCGTGCAAGTAGATATATATTATCAGTGCCGTCTAAGAGAACATCGTATCCTTGATAGATAAGGCTGCACCCAGAAGTTATTCCGGGAGTCTGAGCAAGACCAGAAACACGACAACTACTAGCAGTAGGTGCTGGCTGTCCATTCTTAAGCCAACACACTGGTTGGGTATATCCTCCACAATTTGGAATTCCATATGTCCAAGCTTGACAACCTACAGCGTTATTGCACATTTGCGCGCATAAACCAGGATCAGCTGAAGGAAGTATTACAGGCATATTCGGAAAATCAGAACCACCACGATCAAAACCCACCTGAGCACTAGAAATACCAGAAACACGACAACTGCTAGCATAAGGTGCTGGCTGTCCATTCTTAAGCCAACACAGTGGTTGGGAAGCTCCTCCTCCTGGACAATTTGGAATTGCATATGCCCAAGCTTGACAACCTGCAGCGTTATTGCACATTTGCGCGCATAAATGAGGATCATTTGAAGGAAGTATTACAGGCATATTCGCAAAATCAGAACCACCACGATCAAGACCCACATTGCCCCATGCAATGCCCAGACAGTTTATATCCCTTTCACATGATTTTTTACAGTTACTGAGCGTTGTGATACCCTGAAATGCGCTGGCCCCGGTGGCTCGACACTGATCAACGCAAGTTAGACTCCATGAACCATGTGCTCCTGTAGGACATCCGCCTGTACCCCAATCTATACAAGGAGAGGTCCTTCGACCACTTTGAGCGTCAGCGTCTGTTGTCCATAGTACGTTTTTCGTTCTTCCGTAACATCTTGCACTCTTCGTTGACCCACTGAAAGCATTAAAGAGTGTATATCCCACACAAATCGGGTTATTGTTGCAAAGGTTCTCACATTGCTGCCAATCGTCTGGATTATTGAGAGTTCCGAAGTCAAGATCATATGAAGTAGAAACAGGATTTGCAGGCGGAGCTAGGTTAATTGCACATGTCACTTCCGTACTTAAGGGATCAGAAACCCAGATGTATTGTGCGGTTGTATAAATATCTTGAACAGTAGGCCATGGCCAAGCCCCATGATATCCATAGACTTTAGCATTCGGCCATGACGAAGTATCAATTGCAGTCGTTCCCCATTGGGAATTCCACCCAGTTATACACTTCCAACGAGAGTCTGTCACCACTCCATTCGAAGCAGAGGCAAGAATCGCTCCAACTCCAGCAGTATTCCAGGCATGGATAACAACCACTGGGTAGGTATAGCCAGGGCTTTGAATTGGAATGGAATAGTATCTGGCACTGCCGAGAGGCCAATTATTTATGCGCGGTAAAATATTAGAACCACCTGTCCATACTTCGGTGTCGTTGTCTCCCCAAACTGTTATTAGTATTGGAATGTTAGCAGCACAAGTAGCCTCTTCTGCGGTTGAATCAGTATGATAAAATGGAGCCCAAAGCCAATTAGCAGTCGTGCCAACAAAGGAACTACGTGCTTGACTCATATCACTGCTTGATTGCCAAGGAAGTGTCCATGGATTGAGATCTTGATTTGCAGTGGTCCAAGCAGAATTGAATCCAGTTTGACATCTCCAATACAGACCACTTGTATAATGATAACGATATTGATTTGAATTCAAAGGGTACCCAGAAAGGGCAACAGAAACCGTGACAGCTTCCAGTCCTCCGCTGTCCCAACCATGAATTACAATTTGTTTGGATTGTGCATCGACAATAAATTTCTTTGCAGTGGGCCAGTCAAAAAACTGATTATAACCGTTAACGGTCTGAAGATTTCCATCAATCCATATTTGAAAATAATCGTCAACGGCAGCATAAATCGTTAGGAGCTGCGATGGAGCAACTGCTCTTTCTCGACCTCTTTCCCATCCACTGCGATCACAACTTGGGGTTGTAGCTTTCTTCGGGAAGAATCGCATCTTACTAGCGAAATTCAATTGATAAGATTGACAAGTAGCCGATCGTAATACACAATTATAATCAAGATATCCTGGACGAGGAGGCATCCAGCTAAATCCTGCGCACCGCGGGGTAGACTCACAGAGCGACATACAAAGATCGAAAGGCATCACGTCTCTAGAGAGTTTAAATCCTTTATGATTAGAACTATAAGTCCCCGGATCGGCAGGATCAATACTAATTCTACCTTCTCCACAATATCCTCCACCTTGAATTGAAATAGAATATGCATCTTGACCGATGGGTATACCAGCACCCTGAGTGCCGCAATCCCCTGGATTATTATTTATAAGTGTGAAGGGACTTATAACCTTTGAAACCGCACACCAGCCAGAAGCTTTAATAAGATTATCCTTGCTTATTTTCCAATACGGAGGCGCTGCAAAGCCCCATGTAGCACAATAAGCCCATGGGCTGGTACAACAACTCGCTGCGGATCCCAAATATGTGTCAATTATAGCATAGCCGTCATGTTGTTCTTTAACGATAACAGTACTTCCAATCATTATATCTGCAGTGATATCTGGTGTATCGCAATCGCCTTCCATTGGTTGATAAGAACCCGCGAAGGCTGGGAGACAGTCAGTACGAGCAGCATTTGGCCAATTAGTATTGGCACAGCCCGTAGTTGATAAGATAACACCTCTTGCAATCACTCTTTGACAATAGCCTTCTTGACATGGTTCGACAACAAATTGCTCACAGACATGATCTGGAAGATCATCTCCATCACAGTCAACACTCAGATAGATGGAATTAGCAAGAGTGCAGAAGTCTGGCGGTTTGGCACATCGTTGTGCACAAGTGTGTGGCTTAGTTCCGAAATTTTGAAGATGAGTTGGATAGTTGCTTGGACCACCTTCGATACATCCTTGGCAATTTGTGATTGCACGATAATAATTTGGAGAAGAATAGTAAAGTGACCCTGGAATCTGGTTGCCTGTAGAAAATGAACATTGTGGTGTTTCTTTGAAGCGGGCACCATCACATACACGCTCACAGCCTCTATCCCATTTTCTCAGAAGATAATTCCTAACTGCGTTTTGATCAGGAGTGGATGGAATACTTTGAAACACAATCACCTCTCCAATAAAGCCCTCAAATATACCAGTTGACGGACCACCCAACGTGAGCTTTTGAGGAACACTGACAGTCTGATATCCGGTAGTGCTTGTATACCAGTTTTGTAAAAAAGTGTTAACCCAAATCTGAGTAATAACACCAACTTGCACAGTGCCAGAGCACACCACATACCATTGATTAAGGTCGGGAAGCCATGTAACCCTTGACGTGTACGAAGTAACACGATCATCAGTAGTTATTCCTGCGGATACAACACTATGAGTTAAAGCGCCAGGGCCACTGAAAGAGAGATGTTCAACCGTCGATGTGAACACCAATTTCGTCCACATCACGGAAGCGCAGACCATATGCTGGGTAATATCAAATTTGGAATTACTAACAAGGCTATCATATCTCATATTCGCAGTGAAATAAATTCCGGGTTTCCCTGCTCCAGGACATGGCTCGCAAAAACCCCAATAGTTTGATCCAGGGGTAAACACACCGTTAGCACCAAGCAGAGTCGGACACCAAGGATTATCTATTTGTGAATAAATACAATCCTTGTAAGTCACACCCTGATAAACAAATGGGAAAACACACATCTTTAAGGGATCAACAGAATTTCCAGTGGTACACATTGCAGCAGTGCCAAGCACAGGGGGTGCATCTCCTGGTTGAGCGTAAAGATGACGAGAAGCACTAGAACTAATATCCAGTAGTCCCATCACGGCATTGGCACGTTGATAAAAACAAACACCAGAACAAACGCCTGTAGCCGCAACGGTTCCCAATGCGCATGCAACCGATTTCAAGTAGCACTGATTGAATTGACCAGAAAATGAAAACCCTTTACAGGTCGCTAATTGATTGCATTGCCATGTACATTGTGCAAGAGTAGTTGAAGAAATTGTTGTAATAGTATTTCCGGTACAATCGCCATTCATAGGAGTATATCCTTGAGCTGTATAGAAACGAGGTGGGATATTCGGCACCGTTTTAAAGCAATTGTAAACTCTAACATCTGCAATAGAACCGAGAAACGAGCGAGAGTTCCCATTACCGAGAGACCACCAACTATTACCAATAACAAAATCATCAGCGCTCGAGACATTGATTATTGAAGTGTGCTGATAAGGTGTTTGAGGTACACCATCAATAGCGATTTGAACAGTATTACCCCCTCTGGACACCGCGACGTGATGCCAGTCGGTATTCAACGTGATCGGGACTGCGGTCAAACAGCCAGGAGTAATACCATCATATAGCTCCACGATTATAAAACCACTTGAAATACTTATCGTAAAGAAGTTACTCCCAACAACATTTCGATTTGAAAAAATATCAGAGATTTGAGTGGGATTTGATGGGGAAATCCACAGAGAGACAGTGAAATCATTTCTCCCCCAGTCTGCATGAAAATCGGTATCAACATAACCTCCAGAGATAAAGGTCATAAAACAATC
>Ga0170475_120682856_pt1 | contig 11670 bp, 13 predicted proteins | sample Soicark_Litter_5_FD_111474 | JGI IMG/M metagenome (GOLD analysis project Ga0170475, IMG submission 111474) | Avena fatua rhizosphere microbial communities from Hopland, California, USA. Combined Assembly of 48 SPs | reverse complement strand
GGCGTCAGCGGGTATGTTCTTTCCCGGAAGTCGCCTTAACGTCTCGGTCGACATCGGTGAACGTCTTGGCGTTCCTAAGGTGATTTCCGTGAATATATCGCCTTGCAAACGCGGCAAAGGGAGGAAAGACAATACCGTTCCGCAGGAATGGCACGACAACCCTACTCTTTGCTTTATTGGATGGCGCCAGCGGCAATGCTAGTCCCTTTCTTGACTATCTCTGTCAAGATTTGCATATTGGTGAGAACGATCTGGATCATCATGGATTCCCATGATTGGCGCTGCTGCTGCTCCAGAAGTTCTTCCTTGCTCATGTTTTTCATGTCGGAAAAACTCAGAAATTCCGAGGAAGGATTTTTATTTTCCGGCCCTTCATTGCCCCCTGATTTGGAAGTGGCGCCCGGTTTCTCGTCGCCCTTTACCGGGGTGTTCTTGTTCTTGATTTCCCGCAACAAATTACTCAGCTTTTCCCGCATATCAGGTTGGCTGGCAGCAGGCATTTGGGAAACGAGTTCTTCCATAGACGCGACTGCGTTCTGGAGTGCCATTTGTCGTTCGTCATCAGACTTGCATGCCTCCATCGACGTTTTTAGTTGGTGGAATTTCTGCATCGCCTCCGCCTTTTGTTCGGCCGGGACACCCTCCCAAATATCGAACAAACTCGCCATCTGTTCCTCCGTAAACGATGTGAACTGATCCTTATTCGAAACCTCGTCATCCTGTAAAGATCGGGGCAAACTGGACTCCTTCTCTTGGCTTTTTCCCCTGGAGACAAAATCCTTGCACCTTTTAAGAACTCTTGCCCCTGCATTTTTATGTTTCTGCCCAAGTCCTCTCATCCCCTCTCCTTTTGACGGGGCCGCCGACGCTGCCCCACCTGAAGAAGCAGGCGTTCTTGGGTCATGCGGTGGCGCAGAACTCGCCCCCCCAGTCGGCACGTATGTGGAGGTATTAATTGAAGTTGGCATATGTACTCCCTTATCTATCGATTTACTTAATTACTTTGTTTCGTTTAGCACCGTTTTCAGAGCCTTGTTATAAACACCGAGAATTGCGCCTGCATTGCATCGGAGGTGACTGAGCGCTGTTGAAGCAGCGTCATGAACTCGTCCGGATCGGGATTTTCGCCTCGGGCCTTGCGGAAGGAAATTCACCATCTCATCGCTGGCGTCGTCTTTGGGCCGTCAGGCAGTGCAGCGAATTGGCGTATTGGTTGGGGCAGAACGGTAGGGATCGGACATGATCACCCCCTCTTGAAATGCTTAGCCCAGCCGTGCCGGCGCTTGCCTGCAAGCTGCTGATCTCTGGCCTGCGGTACTTCCGCACCTCACGTACGGTTGCGCTTCTCGCCTCATTTTCCCCTTACTTGCATTGGCAAACCGTTCTAAACGACGGATTCTTTCTATAGCTGTATTCGAATGAGTAACGCAAGGCGGAAGATGGTTCCACTGTTTTGGCGTTATTTAAGCGGCATTGACGTCTCGGTCGACATCGGTGAACGCTTTGACAACAATTTTGTATTGATTGAGAACCGCTTGAAACAGCAGTGGAGTGCTTGCCGGGACAAATAAATGCTGCAGATTGTTCGAATCAAACCAGCCGTCTGTTGGGCAATCGCGCTACAGGGCGTAGTAAGGATTGCGGACGGCATGGTAACGCAGTGGTTTCGTGGCGCCCTGCTCCACGCCTGCGCTTCAGGCGACGATATAAGGGTAGGGTGCGCCCCGCGCACCGGTGCTCTTGCGACGGGACACTAACCGCTCCGCAGGAATTGCACGACAACCCCCGCCCTTTGCTTTATTGGATAGCGCCGGCGGCAATGCTAGTCCCTTTCTTGACTATCTCTGTCAAGATTTGCATATTGGTGAGAACAATCTGGATCATCATGGATTCCCACGACTGGCGTTGCTGCTGCTCCAGAAGTTCTTCCTTGCTCATGTTTTTCATGTCGGAAAAACTCAGAAATTCCGAGGAAGGATTTTTATTTTCCGGCCTTTCATTGCCCCCTGATTTGGAAGTGGCGCCCGGTTCTTTATCGTCGTTCACGTCGGAAGTCGAAGCCGTTTTTTTATCGTCGCTCACGCCAGATTCCGAGGAATGATTTTTCTTTTCCGGCCCTTCATTGCCCCCTGATTTGGAAGTGGCGCCCGGTTCTTTATCGTCGTTTACGTCGGAAGTCGAAGCCGTTTTTTTATCGTCGCTCACGCCAGATTCCGAGGAAGGATTTTTCTTTTCCGGCCCTTCATTGCCCCCTGATTTGGAAGTAGTGCCCGGTTTTTTATCGTTGCTCACACCAAAAGTCGGCGTCGGTTCCTTATCGTCGTCTACGCCGGAAGTCGGAGTCGGTTCCTCATCGCCCTTTACGGGAGTGCTCTTGATTTTTTCCAACAAATTATTCAGCTTTTCCTGCATACCAGGTTGGCTGGCAGCAGGCATTTGGGAAACGAGTCCTTGCATAGACGCGACTGCGTTCTGGAGTGCCATTTGTCGTTCGCCATCAGACTTGCATGCTTCCATCGACGTTTTTAGTTGGTGGAATTTTTGCATCGCCTCCGCCTTTTGTTCGTCCGGGACATGCGTCCAAATATCGAATAAATTCGCCAACTGTTCCTCCGTGAACAACACGAACTCATCCTTGCTCGAAACACCGCTGTCCTGTTGAGGCCGCACGTTGGTTTCTTTGTCATTCGGGAGGTCGAACGACTTCCCCCCCATTAGTGGCGGCTCGCTATCCTCGAACGGATTCCATCTCGAATTCTGTTGAACACCGCCATTCTGTTGTGGCGGCTCGCTATCCTCAAACGGATTCCCTCTCGAATTCTGTTGAGCACCGCCATTCTGTTGTGGCGGCTCGCTATCCTCAAACGGATTCCCTCTCGAATTCTGTTGAGCACCGCCATTCTGTTGTGACGGCTCGCTATCCTCGAACGGGTTCCCTCTCGAATTCTGCTGAGCACCGTCATTCTGTGGAGACGACATGTTCGTTTCTTTGCCATTTTGGAGGCGTAACAACGCACGCCCCCCCGTTAACGCACGACCACCCGTTAGTGGCTGTGGCCGCCCGCCATATAGGACTATTTCTTTGCTGCCCAGTTGATTCTCAGGGGGCGGTGTGTCAGTAGAGGAATCACGGGGCGTGATATCGCCTGTTCCCACAGGGGATACCTCCGGCTTAGAGGGCGATTGGCTCGACAAGGCGGAGGGAGACTTGGGATAGAGCGGCGTGAAATGTCCATTTATTCCCGAATTCCTCAACATGACATAAACCTCGGGATCGCTCGCCTTACCTGCAGGCGGACTGACCGTAAATCCCCCCTCCGTCGTCTGAGAGATAAGTGTGAAACGGACCCCATATTGACGCGCGATTGCATCACCGGTGATACCACTTCCGTAGAGGGTATCGCCCTTGTTCGCCAACCCTGCCGCTACCAGCCGGCCCCGCACAGCCATCGTGTCCGGGGCTGTGAAGTTGGGTTTTTCACTCAGGGACTCACTCAATTGCTTGAGAGTATCAAGCAGGCAATTATTGCCAGCAGGCGAGGCTGTTCCGAAGCCGAAAGATTTCTCCAATGTTTCCTTGGTCAAGCCGCCTGGACTGTTGTCATCATCAATCAACCTTTTGGTCAGCGGAGAATGCGGTTCGACGTCCGAGGTAGGGAATTCATTAATGCAAAAACTCAGATCTGCGGTCAGGTTCTCAGTCCTATTAATAAAGGTGTCGCTCAGCTCCTTCCCCTCCGATACCGCCTCATGAATTTTCTCAAACAGCTCCCTGCGTGTATCCTCCATTGACGTAGTCGGCATTGGCGTAGTCGGTTTTCCCAGCAGAACATTCGCTTCTTTCAGCAGACCCACCGAATTATCCAGCACTATCTCCCACTCTTCCTGCGGTTTCTTTGTCTCCAGGTCCTCCACCAAAAGAGCGCCTGCATCTTGTCCTTCGACAGACTTGTCGTCGGTGGACTGCCTCGAAGGGAGAGTCGTTTCTTTAGTCTGGGTGTTCCGCGTTTCCGCCCATTCGTCCAGCGCTATCCCCCATGCTTTCTTCTGCTCCCCTGTCATTGGGAACGGGGATTGAGGCGTTTTCTCTGCCGAAAGAGCGCCTGTATCTTGTCCACCGACAGACTTGTCGTCGGTGGACTGACTCGAAGGGAGGGTCGTTTCTTCAGTCTGGAGTCCCGTTTGTCGTTTTTCCCCAGGATTGCTTACGTTCACCTCCGTTGGTAGTGACGGCTTGTTATCCTCGAACGTAGCCCACCCCGTTAGTGGCGGCTCGTTTGGTGGCGACTCGTTATTCTCGAACTTAGTCCACTCCTTTTGTAACGGATTCACCCTCTTATCCACGAACGAATTCCACTCCAAATCGTCGTCGTTCTTTTGATGCTCCAACTTCGCGACCTCGTCATCCTGTAAAGGTTGCTTCGAATCCGTGAACGCTTGGCCATCCGGGGTGATCTTGTCTGACAGCTTCCCTTGCTTCGTGTTGCCCACCCCATCCGGCATAAGAGCGTTTTCTCCCCCTCTACCGATCTTTTTTAGTACGAATTTTTGAAAGCGCTTCCCTGGCCCCCTATGTAACCCCGCAAAACCAGCTCCGTTTTCTTTTGGGGGCGAGACCGGCAACGGTGCTTCTTTCGAAGTGGGAGCTTCTTTATTCTGCTCATTGGCTAACGCAGCTGCTTGAGCCGTTGCGTTGGCAGCAGATGAAGGGGAAGGGGTGATTGCCATACATACTCCATATAAAACAATTCATAAAACGCTATTCATAAAGCGCGACTACGTTCAGGCAGCCCATCTATCTCATATGCTGTTATTGACTGCGCATCTCTAAGCGGGTGCTCAAAAGTCTTTTGACAACGCCTGGCAAGACCTTGAATGCTCCTTCCCCTTCAAGGGGGCGTAGCAGGGAATTCGGATCGCATGCGATCCGCCTGCGGAGCGGATTGCGCTTGCAAGCGCAATCCTCTTGGCTGGGATGGGGATGGGTTTTAATAGCGAGCGGCGCTGCATTTGAAACCCATCCCCCCTTGCAGGGCGCACACAGGCTTGCTGGTATGGTAGGCGCTCCTTCCCATCCAAGGGGTGAGTTGGGATGAGGATGGGTTTTACGCTGCGTACTTAACCTATCTCCACCCTGGCCCTCCCTTGAAAGCATGGGAATCTACACATCCTGACAAGGCCATGAAGGTTCCCTCCCCGCAAGCGGGAAAGGATCGGCAATTCTCTCTAACGGCCAGGGCAAAGCGCCACCCGAGTTCATGACATCGTGCCATGGCCGCCCTCCCCCCCGGCCCGCTCCTGCAAGCGGGCGAGGAAGTTGCAATGAGTCGCTACGCGACTTTCACGTCAAACGCATCGTCACAAAGAATCGGCAACTGGCGCCTCGTCTTTTGCGCCCATCAACGCCACCTTCAATGCAGAAACAGCAGCATCGAAATCAACGCTCCACTCTCCATTGCTGGCATCGAGACGACATGTGCCGCGCGGCATGGCTGTGTCGTGCTTGATATCCCATTCCACCTCAGGAAGAAAATCGCCATCCTCCGGATGGACCCACAATACGGCATTGACCGGCTTCGATGGCACTTCACTCGCCAGCCTGGCAAGCATCACTTCTATCCGTTTGCGAGGCGGCATTTTGGCCAACAACCGGTCAAACAAGGCTTGAGTGAGGTCAAGCACAATATCCTGCGCGCCCTCCAGAAAACTGCCGTAGGCGCTTTCCAATGCTTGCAGCAGCGCATCCGCCTGCTTGAGCGTCTTCTGCTGCGTCTCTTCTACTTTCTGTTGCGCTTCGATGCGGGCGTTCTGCAGGATGACCTCTGCTTCATGCCGGGCTTCTTGCACAATCTGCTCTGCTGCCCGACGTGCATCGGACGTGACGGCAAGGGACGCGATGTGCAGTACCCCATGCTGGGGACGCAGATTTTTTTCAGGAGTAATCTTTTCCACGCAAAACCGGCTCATTGAAATCTCACTTTCCTCAACATGGAAGGCACATCGCTTCAACTGCGAATCGCGGGCATCTTCCGTTAGCTATGCATATTTTCAAGCCAATGCTCTACCATTTTCAGCCGAGCTATTCTCGGTCACCCGGCTGCGCTCGCGGCACAGGTGCCAACAACGCTGGGCGCGTATGGCGGACGTCTCGGCCCCCTCATCCGAAGCAAGTGCTGCCTGCAGCAGCTCCCCTGCCCTGCTCGACAGTGTCGGCGGCAGCATCAATCTCAGACGTGACCACATGCCAGGAAAACCTTGCTCCAGGCGTCGTGCAAGCTCGACCAGGCCGCGCGCCTCCATCGTCTCGTCCACTGCATAATGCAGATTTTGGCACGCGCGCAGCGGCTGGGTTGCGGCAATGCCAAGGCACCATTTCCGGTCTGCCAGCGATAATGCACCAAGCGCCTTGTTGTCTTGTTCTCGCACGGCGATCAGTCCACCAAACATTCGCGCCGCAGCGATCAGTTCCGCGCCATTGATGCTTGCAGCGACACTCCATGCCGGATCGAATTTCTCCGGGATCCTGTCCATCACCGCATTTTTTTTGCACCATAAGCGGTACCCATCCCGTAGCCTCAAGCGATCCTGCTTCGGCCCGGTATCGTGTACGGCATTCGAAGCATATGCCCAAGGCTCGAACCACCAATCAAACAGGGAGGATGGCAGCATGGCTATTGCTCCCGGCGGGAAGGCTGCCGTCTGGCGTGAAGGTTATTACGCCTTGGACGGCAAGCGCTGGTACCTGTGTTTGCGCAAGAGTAGCGTCTCATTTGGCTCGCTCCTTTTTCGGTGAAGCAGAAGCGCTGGGCTTCACTTTCCTCATCATCCAGGCACGTAGTTTCGTGTCGTGTTTCATCCCCAGGTATAACGCCATAATCAAGCTCAAACCCGCAAGTAATCCCAGTCCCAGTAGAACGGCCGTCAGCAAATTGGCCGAATTCTTTTGCACGATGAATGGACCAATGCTCCTCCATTCGACCGCATTTGCAGCGTTTTCGCTCGGCACCAGGACGACCGATACCTTTGCGATCCCCTCTTCACCTGATAATCCAGGGATACTTGACGCAACGAGATGACGGATCCGCGGCATCATCGTATCTTCATCAAAAGGCGGGTGAAACTTGATGAATACGGCTGCCGAGGAGGGCTGGATCGGTTCGCCCGGCGCGATACGCTCTGGAAGCACCACATGCACCCTTGCCGATATGACGTTATCGAATTGTTGCAGCGTGTATTGCAGCTCCTCGGACAATCCGTAGATATAACGCACGCGCTCTTCCAGCGGAGTGGAAATCATCCCCTCCTTCTTGAACACTTGTCCCAGGTTCGACAGGTTTCGACGCGGCAAGCCCGCAGCTTGCAAAATCTCCGTCGCACGCGAAATATCTGCCTTTTCCACAGCGACGACCACGCCCTCTTTCGTTGGACGTTTGGATGCTTCGATGCCCTGTCGACTCAGGACGTTGATGACTTCATTGGCTTCCGGATCCTTGAGGCCAGTCTGCAAATCGGCGCGCTCACCGCAAGCTGCCAATGACGCGAGAATCAGGCTCATCAAGAAATAGGAAAGAACGCTTCTTGTTCGCTGTAGCGCTATTTTCATCCCGTGCTCCGTAAAAAAAAATATGCCGCTCGGGCTTTCATGAAAAGCCCCCCATGGAATTATTGCAGTCGGGTGAGTTGATTGATCCCCGTTGTGGTTTTGGCGACCACCTTCGATACGAATTGCACGCGCATTTCATAATCGTTGAGGGCTGTCATTGCCTTCATCAATTGCACTTCATCGCCGCTTCTGGTGGCCTGCTCCAGCAGTTTTGACACGTGTTGCTGATCTGCCTTGAGTTCTGTCGCCAGACTGGTGGTGCGTCCGATGATCTTGTCACCGAGAGATTGCTTGCTGGTGGCGCTGGGACCACCCACGCGCGACATGCCGGCGCTCTCTGGATTCTGGGCATTGCTGCCCATATGACGCTCCAGCGCTGTGCAAAATTGTCCGGCATCGGCGGATGAATTGGATTGACTAGTGATCTCTAATGCAATCTGATCCAGAGAAGGGGCTTGATCTCCTTTACCGGAAGAGATGGCATTATTGGCTAATTCGGCTATCTTGTTCATGTTTGCTCCGATAACAAAAAAAAAAAAATATCTCTCGTCCAGAGAGGCGATTAAGGCTAGCCGTCAGTTCCTGACCAGCCTGACTTGAGGCCAAGTGCGGTATAAATCGTGTTTAATCATCTCACGAATTCATGCCGCATTCGAGTTAATATCCGTACATCGCACGTGTCGCCTGATTCATGTCTCTTTGTATTTGCAATGCTTGCTCAGCCCGCGCAAGATTGACCAGACCGAACAAGGTCAAACGAAACGCCTCTCTGTCCCGCTCCGAATAATTGGCACAATTTATCTTTACCAAAACATCGATGACTGCATCGGATGTCATCATTTTCTGTTCGCTATTCATCGCAATATCTCCATTCTGTTCATTCAGCGGTAGCACAAAGAGGGCTGGTAGCTTCGAAGTCATTTTTCACTCACTTCGGGCCACGCATTTATCTGTTGCACCACGTAGCGCTTAGTTCCGTGTATTCCCCACATCACAGCTGAATCGTTGCAGGCCCGAGGAGCCTGACGACACTTGGTCGGATGTCGAGCAAAAGGAATATGCACCGCACAGATTTCCTTGGCGGGAATGGAACCGATGGACTTTTGGCATGAAGAGTATGGGGAAGCGAGAGGAAGCTACATAGCCGCGCTCTGCAATGACAAGCAACGCGAGCAGCCGGGAGGCGACGCGGTATATGCCTGCTATGCTTTTCAGCATACTTGGCTACTCGCTTATTGCTGCAGGAGGCTTCGAGTCAGTCAATTTGTCAGGGCAGTCAATCAGCCAATGAGAGAAGTTTTGGTAGCGCCGTCAGTGCCACGTTCAGTCGCCGCTTGAGCCAAGCCATCTTCTGGCGCGAAACCTGGCGGGTCGGCAATCGGGACGAGCGACGGCCTGGTTTGGTTTTCGTTTTCTGCACTTTCGCTGTCTGCATCAAGGTCCGAGCCATAAAATTCGAGCCGATAACCACCACTGTAGGCCGTGCGAATGATGACGCCGCGCTCCGGCCCAAGTTGTAATTTTTTGCGAAGTTTGTAGACATGCTGTTCAATGGTCCGGCCAGCGATTTCACTATCGGTTCCCCATATTGCGCTACCAATGGCTTCTCTTGAGACGTAGACGCTGGGGGTGGAAAAGAATAACCAGGCCATGGTGAACTCACGCGGCGTGAGTTCAATGGGAACGTTTCGATATGCGACGCTGTTTGTCTCACGGTCGAGCAAAAATCCTCGGACGTCGATTATTCGGCGCGTTACCTGTTGGCTGCTGCGGCGCAGCAAGGCGTGAGTGCGTGCAATGAACTCTACAGGCTCGAACGGAATGAGTAAAAAATCATCGGCGCCAGCATTAAGAGCCATGGCGACCAAGTCAGGGCTTTTCACCATCGAGAGCATTATGACGGGCGTTAAATCTCCAGAGCGGCAATTCAACCACGAAAAAATACTTTCGCTATCCCCCAACCCGGCTCCGATATCAACCAAGAGCAAATCGAATTTTTGACGACGGACCTTACGCAACAATGCGAGTGGGGACTCAAAGTGCTCCAAAGTCACCCCAGCTCGCACGAAGGCAGCCTGAACTTTCTGGAGAACTGCATTGTCTTGAATATAACCTGCTGCAATCACCATCTGCGACTCCTATTCAACACAATCGCCCAATACTTTTGCAATCCTACTATTTCCACGCGGAAATGCCAACTGAATTACTGGCCTCCAAGCAACGGTTGGTATTTTTTGGCAAAAACACCGCTGTAAACGTAACAACCACTTCGTTGACAACTACCGGTGGAGCGATGAAAAGGTAATGGCAGGCAAGATTGGAGAGTCGCGCAAGAGAATAGAGATTGCCCAAGGCGACGCGAGCAACGCCAACGGCCGTCGGTATGTTTGTCATCTCGATTGAGGGAAAACGCTGTGACCGGTGACATGGAACGTTCAATGGCTATTGGGGGATCTGTTGTATGAAGCAGGCATTTCACAAAAGAGGTGGAGGGAGCCCCTCCACCTCTCCTATGTGCCATCGGCGGCACACCAACCAGGAATCAGTACACCTCTATCCTCCTCCGATGCGCCCCCCCCCTCCTAGTCCCGACGAGGGAATAGAGTTAGCGCCCATGCTGACATTCCCGCCATTGCCATGACTATGCATAAAGTTTTTAAGCTTCTTAATTTCCTCAGGAGTCAACTCCTCTCCTTTCATGAGCTTATTAATGATATCGTCTATGCCACCGGCGCCGCCACCGCCGCCGCCACCGCCACCGCCACTTTTATCACTTTTATTGTTACCATCTTTATTAGTAAGCTTATCAAGGAACTCCGCTAATTGTTTCCTTCCATCTTCAGTTTTCAAAAGACTATCTACATTCTGCGTAGGAGGTGGGGTAAGAGCAGCAAGACTGCCTAATGGGGGAATTGACGCCATAATTCTCTCCTCTTTGGAAATTGAACTATAAAAGTAGAACATGAGAGCCTAAAACTAATCGTCATGACTGTAGGGGTATTCCCTACATTGGCTCGCAAAATTCTCTAAGAGCATGACCTTTTTAAAAAGGTCATTTATACGTCGCATCATGAAAAGAAATAGTTCCATAATGCGCACTGCTTTCAGGTGAATATTTTTCGCAGCGGCTTATGCCGATGCATCGGGATTTCGTGCCAATTATGGCCAGACACACTACGCCTGATGACTAGCGACGAAGCTCTAGCGAAAAACAAGGAAGAGCTATATCCGCCGCGGCGACGATTCGCTATCACACAAAAATTACATGCACGTTTGAGATTGCGCTTAGTGGCACCGCTTTACGTCAAAGCGGAGAACGTCCATCCAAAACAGCGCCAGCCTGCACTTTTGCCGATCACAGATTCATGTCGTCGCTTAAAGGAATGAGACTTTTTTCGGGGATGATTGATGTTGTATTTGGAGGGTGCAGTAGGCGCTTTCAACGCCTACTGCTTTGCCCTTATACGCGACAATGCCGTGTGTTTCTTCGCTATTGTGTAGGGCTGGCGTAGCAGAGTATTCGGATTTTCCACAGCCCACCTATCTCTTTCCAGAATCCGTATTTTCGAAAGAAGCTATTTCTATTCACCGGCAAGCCGAATCAGGGCTGATCATTGATTTTTTTCGCCATCTTGGTAAAGAGTTCCATTTTAGCCAGCGCATTCTGTTGTGCCGCTGCCCATACCATACCGTCGATTGTGTCATGCTGTATTTTGGTCATGTCCTGCATGTTCGGGGAATCGGCCGTTTTGCTGCCAGGTGCCAATGAATAAAGGTTATTACCCTCAGTTCCATAAGAATTCATGTCATGCCTCTTTAGTAAAAAAACTTCGTTTTTGTACGCCTTGATGAAAAAAACCGCAAGTGCCCGACAATAAGCGAAGGGGTTTAACTGCAAGCCACCCCGGATATCGAGATCCGCACTTCGGGATATCGCCCCTTGCAGCAGGCGGCATCCTGTTTTAACTGAAGTGCGAAAAACCAGAATCCCTTTTTCGAGGATGGCTTGCCCCCCGTCTTTTTATCCGACAGAGTTCGCCATGGCGTTACTTCCTTTCTTGACAATG
>Ga0170475_110026698_pt1 | contig 11670 bp, 8 predicted proteins | sample Soicark_Litter_5_FD_111474 | JGI IMG/M metagenome (GOLD analysis project Ga0170475, IMG submission 111474) | Avena fatua rhizosphere microbial communities from Hopland, California, USA. Combined Assembly of 48 SPs | reverse complement strand
GCCGTACGTCGAATCGACCACCTACAACTACGACCCCACGTCGAGCGTCAACACCGAAACGTGCAGCGGTTCATCGTTCGCCGAAAACGGCGGATCCGATCGTCACCACGTGCCGCACTTCCTGCCCGGTCAGAACAGCGCGCTCGGCGAGTGGCTCAAGGCGCAACCGTGGATCCCTGCAGCGGCGGCCCGCGGCGGCATCAAGACGACGTATCCGGAATACCAGTCCGTGATGAGCGGGAAGCTCACCGTGGACGCCCTCAGCGTGCCCTCGTCGCGCTCTGCGGTGTCGGCAGCCAAGCGCATCGCCGATCAGAGCCCGAGGGATGGCGAAGTCCATGTCATGCCCCTCCAGGGCAATGTCTACCTGCTCATCGACGACGGTACGAACATCACCGCGTCGATCGGCCAGGAGGGGGTGCTGCTCGTCAACACCGGAGCGGCACAGATGTCCGACAAGCTGCTGAACGCCGTGAACCAGCTGGCCAATTCGGCGGTGACGCCGCCCGCGCCCAACTCCTGCTTCGGCGCGAACTGTCCGGGCGCCTGGGGCTGGTCCAGCCCCTTCGTAAACGCGGTGATCAGCTCGCCCCCTCCGGCCAGACCAATTCGCTACATCATCAACACGAGCGCGTCACCTGAGCACGTCGGCGGCAACGAGAAGCTCGCCCAGGCGGGTTTCTTCCCGCGTGGAGGCAACTTCGGCGGGGCCGTCGACAGCATCGGCCGCCAGGCCTCGATTGTCGCGCACGAGAACGTGCTCAATCGCATGAGCGCACCGGCCGGCAAGGTGGCCGCCGCACCGGCGACTGCGCAACCGACGGATACCTACTTCGACGACATGTACAAGCTGTCCGCGTATTTCAACGGCGAAGCGGTCATCCTGTACCACGCGCCGGCGGCCAACACGGACGGCGACAGCCTCGTGTTCTTCCGGCACTCGGAAGTGATCAGCGCCGGGAACATTTTTTCGACGGTCAGCTACCCTGTGATCGATGTCGAGAAGGGCGGCAGCATCCAGGGGGTCATCGACGGTTTGAACCACATCCTCGACCTGGCTGTCGCGGAATACCGGTCCCAGGGCGGCACCTGGATCATTCCGAGCCACGGACGGATCTCGGACACCGCCGACGTCGCGTCGTACCGCAACATGGTCACCATCATTCGCGACCGCGTCCGCGATGCGAAGCGGAAGGGCATGACGCTCGAGCAGGTGAAGGCCGCGAAGCCGACGATGGACTTCGACGGCCGCTACGGCTCGACGACCGGTTCGTGGACCACGGATATGTTCGTCGACGCGGTGTATCGCAGCCTTCAGGAGAAAAAGTAATGCGCAGACTGCTCCTTTTCGTCGCGATCGTGGCGCTCGTGGCCGGCACCGTCGTGTCCGCCCACCATTCTTATGCGGCGACGTACGACGTCAGCAAACAGGTGAAGCTCGAAGGAAAGCTGGTGCAGTTCGTATACCGCAATCCCCACTCGTTCGTCACCGTTCAGGCGCCCGATGAGACCGGCACGCCCCAGCGGTGGGCGGTCGAGTGGGCCGGCACCACCCAGCTCGGCAGCGCCGGCGTCACCCGCGAGTCGCTCAAGGTCGGCGACGAGATCGTCGTCACCGCGCGTCCGTCGCGTGTGCCCGGCGAGTTCCGTGCGCTGATGGTCACTCTGAAGCGGCCGGCCGACGGGTTCGCGTGGGGCGGCCCCGGCCAGGTCGTCGACTAGCGGATCGGCTGTCGTGTCTTTTTCAGCCTGCAGGTCGCGAGCCGGATCATGAGACTCTTCTCCGCCGCCGCGGTTGTCTTGCTGTTGGCGTCACCCGCCACCCTCGGTGCGCAGCGTGGGGGACGTGGTCCGGCGTCGGCGCCGGCCACTCCCCGTGATGGCGCGCCGATCGATCTGACCGGCTACTGGGTCTCGGTCGTCGTCGAGGACTGGAAGTACCGGATGGTGGCGCCCAGAAAAGGTGTGTACGACACGCTCACGTTGAACGCGGAGGGACGGCGTGTCGGCGATGCCTGGGATCCGGCGAAAGACGAGGCGGCCGGCGAGCAGTGCCGCGCGTATGGCGCGCCCACCATCATGCGCGTACCGGGCCGTGTCCACATCACGTGGCAGGACGCGAACACGCTGCGCGTCGAGACCGACGCCGGAACGCAGACGCGCACCTTTCACTTCGGGACGCCTCCGGCGCCAGGCGAGCCGTCGTGGCAGGGTCAGTCGGTCGCTCAATGGGAGATGGCCGCGGGCCGGGGCAACGTCAAGGGCGGCGATTTGAAGGTCGTCACGACGAACCTGCGTCCGGGCTATCTTCGGAAGAACGGCGCGCCGTACAGCGCCAAAGCGGTTGTCACCGAATGGTACGACATCAACACCATGCCGAACGGCGACCAGTGGTTCACGGTGACGACCAACGTGGACGACCCCGTGTATTTCGCACGGCACTACGTGACGACGACCGATTTCAAGAAGCTTCCAGACAACAAGGGCTGGAACCCCACTCCCTGTTCGGCCCGGTAGGCATCCGGTTCGTTCGGAGCCCGACCAACTCGCCCTGCGATCCATGAATGGCGAGTCATGACCAGCGACGGTTGAGCAGCGTGTCATGAACCAGCGTCATCCCCCTTTGATCCGTGCGCTTCCGGGAGCGGCCGTTCTGGTTCTGCTGGCCGCACCGCCGTCAATCGACGCGACAGTGCAGGCGCCACCGCGCGCCTCGTCTACATCGCCTGGAACAGCCAGGACGGGAAGCTGGAAGGCGCCGCGCACGCCGTGGGGCGATCCCGATCTCCGGGGCGTCTACTCCAACGGCGACGAATACACCACGCCTCTCGAGCGTCCCGACCGGTTTGCCGGACGCCGCCTCGAAGACATCAAGGGACAGGAACTGGCCGACGTCCGGAAAGCGCAGCTGGCGCAGGTCATCGAGGCGTTGCCGGGAGGACGCGTCCGTGGGCCGGACGGCTGGTGGGTGCAGAACATCCACGAGGGCCGCGGCGGTCAGGCATGGATGGTGATCGATCCGCCTGACGGGAAGATTCCTCCGCTGACGCCCCAGGCGGTTGCGCGCCGGGCGGGGCCGGCGCGTTCCAGCTTCGCCGGCGGGCCGTTTGCCGGCCCCGAGGATCTCGGCCTGCTCGATCGCTGTATCTCGCGCAGCGTGCCCGGCTCCATGATCCCCGTCATGTACGGCAACAACTACGAGTTCGTGCAGTCGCCGGGCTACGTGACGATTACCTACGAGATCATCCACGAGGCCCGCATCATCCCGCTCGACGGCCGCCCGCACGTCGGCGCAAAGATCCGGCAGCACATGGGCGACGCCCGCGGGCACTTCGAGGGCGACACGCTGGTGGTCGAGACGACGAACTTCACGGCTGCCGCCGCGTATCGCGGCGCCAGTCCCGACACGCTGAAAGTGACCGAGCGTTTCACGAGGGTCGCGAAGGACCTGATCCAGTGGACGGCCACCATCGACGATCCATCCACGTGGACCCGCCCGTGGACGCTCGGCCTGCCGCTCACCGCGGATCCGCAGGGAGTGATGGCGTTCGAGTGCCACGAAGGCAACTACCGCATGCGCAACATCCTGAGCGGCGCACGTGCCGACGACGCCGCCCGGGCGAGGTAGAGGAACCGACCGGCCCGGTGGTCAGCGCCTGCCAGCCGTGCGCAGCGTCCGGTCTCAGTTCGACTCCTGCCGCTCCGCGTGAAGTCACCGACGTGCACAGGAAACATTCTTCAGGTACTGGACGATGAACCTGGCGATCTGCTGCCGCTGAAGGAGGAGACATGCGACGCGCGATGCGAGCGGTCGGGGTTGCCACGGGCCTGCTCGTCTCGGGAACGGTCCTGTGGTCGCAGGGCCGCGAGGGCGGTGAGGGCCGGGCGGCATCCCGGTTCATCGCACCGCCGGCGCAGCTCCTCGCCGTGCGTGCGGGGCGTCTGTTCGATCCGAAGTCGGGCACCTTGTCGGCCAACCAGGTGATCCTGATCCGCGGCGACCGCATTGCGGATGTGGGATCCGGCGTGCCCATACCGAAAGACGCGCGGGTGATCGACCTCGGCGGCGCAACGGTGTTGCCGGGCATGATCGACGCGCACGTGCACGTCTTCCCCCGCGACGAGAACGCGTCGAACGAGGCGCGCACGCTCGTCGGCGTGGCCAACGCGCAAGCGAATCTTCAAGCCGGCTTTACAACCGTCCTCGACATGGACTCGCGCGGCGGCTACGGCACGGTAGACCTCCGGAACGCGATCAACAACGGCCTGGTCCAGGGGCCTCGCATGCAGGTGGCCGGACCGTCGATCAACCAGCGCGCAAGCGCGCCGATCTCCAGCTCTCCCCTGCGGCTGCTCGAGGCATTCACGGAGAACAAGAACGTCAACTCGCCATGGCTCGGCCGCGCGGCGGTCCGCGAGGCGAAGCTGCACGGCGTGGACTGGATCAAGATTTATACGACGCAGGATTTCGTGGGCGCGGAGTACAACGAGTTCAGGCCCGACGGCACCCTCGTCGCCAGTCCCTCGCTGACGCTCGAGGAAGTGCAGGCCATCGTCGATGAGGCGCACCGCCTCGGGCTGAAGGTCGCGTGCCACACGTACGGCGGCGAAGGGCAGCGCAGCTGCCTCACGGCCGGCGTGGACGCACCGAACCACCTGACCGACCTCGATGACGAGTCGCTGACGATCCTGCTCCAGAAGAAGCTGCCGCTCGTGCTCACGATCGACGATCTGCTCGCGCTGGATGCCGGAGACCTGCGGATCACCGGCGGGAAGAACAGCCGGTTTCGCATGGCCGAACAGGCGTTCAGGAAGGCGTTCGCCGCCGGCGTGCCGATCGTCTTCGGGAGCGGCGCGACGTCGGCTGCCGTCCCGCACGGCAAGCAGGCCAACCAGTTCGCCTACTACGTCAAGTGGGGCATGACCGCCAGGCAGGCGCTGCAGATGCCGTTTCTCACGACCGCCGCGATGCTGAATTACAACTGGACGGATCGAATCGGCAGCGTCGAGAAGGGCAAGTTCGCCGACCTGGTTGCCGTGTCGGGTAATCCACTCGACGACGTCACCGAGATGGAGCGGGTGAAGTTCGTCATGAAGGGCGGGATCGTCGTCCGAAACGATGTCGGTTCACGGCCGGTGAACTGAACCGCTGAACCAGCGACGGCACAAGGGATGCCGAACCGATTCTGGTTCGGCGTCGAACGCAACCACGATGAACGAAATCACGAAAATCGAACCAGACTTCGTGTGTTCGCGTTTTCGTGGTTGCATGTCACTTCGCCGGTTGGCGACGGCGGCCCAGGCGGCCGCCGGTCAGCGTGACGCCTCCAGCCTGACCTTCCCCTTGCGCTCGTTCACCAGGCGCTCGAACTCCTGATCGTCCAGATACACGATGTTCACCCACACCTGCAGCATGTCGTCGACACTGCGCTCGCCGAACCCCACCCACATGTTCGGATCCGGGTTCCGCCGGTTGCCGGGGGTGTTGTCGTGGACGCCGATCATGTGCAGGACGGTTCCCGCCGGCAGGAGCGGCGCCACCGCATCGGCGTAGACGTAGTTGATGTGCCAGTTGAAGTCGAAATGATCGACCGAGCTCAGAATCTGCGTCCGGTTCGTGACCGGGTCGATCGCTTCGAGCGTCATCGCCTTGCCGCGCATGTGCATGTGCGGCTGGAAGGCGTCGATGCGCGCGTTGCGGGGCAGGCGGAAGTAGCCGTCCGTGCGCACGACGGTGTTCGGAGGAACCTCGAGCTCGTCGTTGGGAACGTTCCGCAACGGCTGCGACCTGACCTGATATTTCGGCGTGATGCCCTTCGGGTAGAACTTGAAGGCAATCGTCGTCTTGTTGTGCTGCTCGGATCCGACCGCGAAGTAGTGCATGTCGAAGCGAAGCCGCGTGCCGGCTTTCAGCAGCCGGCCGGCGTTCTCGGCGAAGATGTCGCCGTACTTGCCGACGGCGTACTCGTGCAGCATGACGCCGCTCTCCGGGGTGCCTTCAGGCGGATCCGGTTCGATCGCGTAGACCACGGCGTGATGGACGATCTTCGCGTTGCTCGGCTTGATCTCCATGGCCTTGATCCAGCGGTCCTCGGCCAGCGTCACCGTGCCGAACTGATCGATCCACCAGTCCGGTCCGTTCGCGTACATCACGAAATCCTGATCGGTCGTCACCTTCAGGTCCGGCTCGCCGATGAACCAGTCGGTCTCCGGCCGGAACGTGAGCGGCTTCGGCATGTCTGCCGGGTCGCCCTGCGGCGCGCCGCTCTCGACCCAGCGCACGATCGTGGCAATCTCCTTGTCCTCGAGCGAGCGGTCGTTCTTGTACTCGCGGATGCCCACGGTTCTGTCGAGGTGCCACGGCGGCATCTCCCGGCTCGCCACGCGCAACTGAATGGCCCGTGCCCACGGCCGTACCTCCTCGTAGGTGACGAGCGACATCGGCGCGGACGTGCCGGCGTGGTGGCAGGCCTGGCACTTGGCCTGGAAGATCGGCGCGACGTCCCGCGCGAAGGTGACAGGCGCCTGGCTCGAGGCGCCGCCGTGCACGTGGCTCTCGCCGGCCACGCTGATCTTCACCTGCACGTTGGTCCAGCAGCAGTGATAGCCGAAGTTTCCGGCGGACTCCCCCGAGCCGTCGTCCACGACGGCCTGCAACACGTATTCGCCCGGCTCGCTGAAACGGGCCGTCGTCGCCGACTTCCCATTGGCCACGCGGGATTCCCTCGCTCCGAAGGTCACCGTGCCGGGCCCGCGATACTTTGCCCAGAGCACGGTCATCCCGACTGGCTCCCCGCGGCGCTGCGGCAGTCCATCGTCAGTGGCCGAAACGGTCAGCGTGATCGATCCCGGAGCCGGCAACGCCTGCGCTGACGGCTGGATCTGAACCGCCGGTGGCAGATTCGAGCTGATCCGCTCGCTGCTTCCACCGCGCGTCGTCCGCCGCCGATCGATCTGCCAGACGGGCTTCAGCGTGCCGACGACCTTCTGCGGCTCGCCGTGGACGACAAGCGTCCATGTGAGGTCTGATTGCCGAAGTCCTTCGGCACCCTCACACTGAACACGTCCTTGTGACGACGCGGCGTGAAGTGCGTCGGCTGGCCGCGGTCTGCGTCAGGCTCGAAATTGTTGTTCGGCCCGACCGGCACGTCGATTTCTTCCTCGTAGTTGCGGTTCATGTACCCGAACCACATATTGAAGGAGCCGTCGTCGTTGATATCGAAGCCCTCGTACACGGGCGCGACGGCCTGCCCCGACGCGTGGCGGACCGTCACGAGCTGCGAAGCAGTCGATTGGGCCAGGACGGGGAGCGTGGCGGCGACAATGAGAATGGCGGATGTACGAAGCGCGCCGGTCAGCATGTCAGGCTTCCTTTCCTGGATCTTTCGCCATCGACGAAGGCCGTTCCGGGAGCCCGGCGGACCACTGGCCATCATCGGGACACAAGGCGCTTGCAGCATCATCTGGCAGACCGTCGCCGAGATCGAACATCAGCCGCGAACGCAGTGTCGTGCCGCGGGACGTGGAGCGGAGCGACTACTGCTGTTCCTCTCTCCTGGGCGCCAGCGGAGCATCCTTGTCACGATTCACCACAACCGGCCCCTTCTTCACGCCGGGCTTGGCGCCTTTCTCCACGAGGAACGCGACGACGGTGTCGTATTTGAGCGCCTGTGCGCTGTCGAGCGCCGTGCGGCCGTCCGTGTTGGCGGCATTCACGTCGACGCCGAGCTCGACGGCCAGCTTCGCGGCCTCGAGCACCAGCCCTTCGCGTGTACCCGGCTTGAGCTCGACCCAGGCGTCGCCGCCGCCTCCCATTCCCGCCGCCGCCATCAGCGCGGTCGTCGTTTCGTAGCGGTGCTGGAAGCCCTCACCGGCCCGCCCTTCGACCACCTTGTCGCTGTGATGAACGAATCGCGGATCCGCGCCGTGCTGAACGAGGAGGCGCATGACGCCAGGCTCGCTGAAGCGGGCGGCGAGCCAGAACGGTGTCGCCCCGACGAGCTCCGGAGCAAAGTTGAAATCGCGGGCCGATCGCCGCGTTGGGGTCCAGGTGCGCAGCGGGGCGTTCGCGTCGGCGCCGTGTGTGAGCAGCGCACCCACCATGAGTTCGTCGCGGCGCATGATCGCCTCGTGCAGGGGGGCAAAACCGGGAGCCGCCGCATTCGGGTCGGCGCCCTTCTCGAGGAAGAAGTCGACGAGGTCCCGGAATCCGGAGTGCGCGGCCAGGCTCGTCGTGCTGACGCCCCAGGCGTCCTGGTCGTTCACGTCCGCGCCGGCGGCCACGAGCAGCCTGGCGGAGTCGATGTCGCCGACGCGCGCGGCGAACATCAACGCGGTCTCGTCGCCAGCCGGGATGTCCTTGTTGTATGGGAGATACCCATGCGGCGGCACCGCCATCACCTGGCTCCACCTGTCGGACCGGGCGCGCACGTCGGCCCCGTGCGCGAGCAGCAGCTTCACGACGTCGGAATGCTTCTGCGAGACGGCCCACATCAGCGCCGTCTGGCTGCGTGCGCCGCGGGCGTTCACGTTCGCTCCCTTCGACAGGAGCTGCGCGACGACGAGAGGCTTGCCGGCGCGAGCAGCGACCATGAGCGGCGTCTCACCCGCGAGCAGGGCGATGTTGGGATCGGCCTTCGCCGCGAGGAGCTGCCGCACCATCGCCTCGCTGCCGTTCTGGCTGGCGATCCAGAGCGGCGTGGCGCCCAGGTCGTTGGCCGCGTTCACTTTCGCGCCGGCACGAATCAACAGGCCCGCTCCTTCGACGTCGTCGCGATAGCTCGCCCAGTGAAGCGCGGTCGTGCCATCGGCCTCCACGGCATTGGCGCTGGCGCCTTTCTGGAGGAGCGCGCGCAGCGTGTCCCTGTCGCCGTTCCTGGCGGCGTCGAGCAAGGCGGGACGCCCCGCAGGCCCGGCGCCCACGACCGCAAAGAACGCCACCGGCAGCAGAACGACGCGCAACATGGCACGCATCAGTGAACTCCAGGATGAACCACGAAGGTCACAGGAAGCACAGGGACGGCGGGAGGATCGTGGTCTCCGCGTGTGGCATGGCGTCTGAGGGAACCACAAAGAACACGACTTTGTGGCTCATGGTCTCCGTCACGCTGCGCGGAAGGACGCATGCGAATCGTCACGTTCACCTTGATGGTTCTCAGACGCCCGAGAGCGTCTCGAGCGGCAGCTTCCCGGTGCTGCTGCCCATGCGCTCGACGGGCACGTCCATCTTGTCCATCAGCGTCACGAGCAGGTTGGCGATCGACGGCTTGTCGGTGTAGGCGATGTGGCGGCCGCCCTTGAGCGTTCCCGTTCCTCCGCCCAGGACCATGAGAGGCAGGTTGTCGCCGGAGTGCCGCGTGCTGTTGGAGATGCCCGAGCCGTAGAGAATCATCATGTGATCGAGCAGCGACCCGTCGCCGTCTGGTGTGTCGCGCAGCTTAGCCAGGTGCTGCGACAACAACTGGGTGTGGTACCGGTTGATCTTCGACATCTTCTCGATGAGCTCGGGGTGGTTGTCGTGGTGCGAGAGCGGATGGTGCGCCTCGGGCACGCCAATCTGCGGGTACGGCCGCGCGCTCTGTTCCTTTCCGATCATGAAGGTGACGACGCGCGTGAGATCCGATTGAAACGCCAAACGCTGCAGATCGAGCATGAGCGCCAGGTGATCCTCGAAGACGGGCGGCGCGCCTTGAGGCTGATCGAGGCTGGGCAGCTCGATGCCGCGCTGTTCCTCGGCGCGCTGGAGACGCCGCTCCACGTCGCGGACCGCGTCGGTGTACTGGTCGACCTTCGAGCGGTCCTGCGGGCCGAGGTCGCTCCTGAGGCTCGCGAGCTTCTCGTTGACCGAATCCAGGATGCTCTTGTGCTGCCGGAGCCGCGCCTCGCGAACCGAGGGATCCGTGCTGCCGCTGTCGCCGAACAGGCGCTCGAACACCGCGCGCGGATTCCACTCCATCGGCAACGGCTGCGTGGGGCTCCGCCACGACAGCGTGTGCGTGTAGGCGCAGCTCAGGATCCCGGTGCACGCGCCCGCGTTGGCCGGCGTGTCCATGGACATCTCGAGCGACGCGACCTGCGTCTCGCCGGCGAAGTGCCGGGCGAGCACCTGATCCATCGACACGTCGGCGATGATCTCGATCTCGGTCTTGCCGCCCCGGGCCGTGCCCGTTAGAAACGATCCCGAGGCGCCGGCGTGAATGTAGTTCCAGCTCGACTTGATCCCCGACAGCACGAGCATCTGGTTCCTGAACGGCGCGAGCGGCTCGAGGATTGGCGACAGCTCGAACTGCGCGCCCTCCTGCTTCGGCAGCCAGTACTCCATCGCCATGCCATTGGGCACGTAGAACGCCAGGAATCGGTGCACGGGGCGCGCGGCGGACTTCGCGCGCAGCGAGAAGGCGGGGAGCATCGCTTCGAGGAACGGCAGCGACAGGCTTGCGCCCATGCCCCGCAGAAGCGTCCGTCGCGGCAACGACTTGGTCAGAAACGGCATGTCAGGCTCCTTGCAGCGTCCTCTGCTCCGCTCAGTTCACCGCGCCTTGTGGCGCGCGCATCAGGAAGGTCGGACTCTCGACGATGCCGAGAATCAGCGACGACCAGCGATAGTCGTGGGCCGCGGCGTCGCGCACGATCGTTCTGACGACCGGCCGATCGTAATACTCGATGCGCCGCCCCAGCGCGAATGCCAGCAGCTTCTCGGTCACCGTGCGCGGAAACTGCTCGGGATCGTCGAGCAGCAGCGCGCGCAGCCCGGGCAGCCCGTCGACCCGGTCGCCGGTGAGCGTCGCACCCGCGGCGTCCACCGGCTTGCCTGCCTCGTCAACCGTGCGCCATCCACCGATCACGTCGAAGTTCTCGAGCGCGAAGCCGAGCGGATCGATCACCGCGTGACAACTGTTGCAGGAGGGATTCTGCCTGTGCTGCGCCAGGCGCTCGCGAATCGATCTGGCCGGTGCGCCCGGCTTGTTCTCGGTGAGGTTGGTGTCGACGCCCGGCGGCGGCGGCGGAATCGGCAGGCCGAAGATGTTGTTCAGGAGCCACTTCCCGCGCAGCACCGGCGACGTCCGGTCGGGGTACGACGTGGTCGCGAGCAGGGCGCCCTCGCCGAGCAACCCGCCGCGCTGCTCCCGCTCGGGCAGCGTGACTCGGCGGAAGCGGCTGCCGTAGATGCCCGGAATGCCGTAGTGGCGGGCGAGGCGTTCGTTGACGAACGTGTAGTCGGCGCTGAGCAGGTCGCTGACGCTGCGATCCTCGCGAATCGTGCTGCCGACGAACAGCTCTGTTTCCCGCTGGAAGGCCTGGAGCAGGCTCAGATCGTAGTTCGGGTACCGTTCCGGGTCGATCACCACCTCTTCCACACGGCGCAGGTTCAGCCACTGGGCGGCGAACCCGTCGACGAGCGCATCGAGCGCGCGCGGGTCGGCGAGCATGCGCCGGACTTCCTGCTCGAGCGTCGCGCGGTTCGTCAGCTGTCCCCGCTCGGCGAGGGTCAGCAGCCGATCGTCGGGGACGCTGCTCCAGAGGAAGAACGACAGGCGCGAGGCGACTTCGATGTCCGACAGCTGGTAAGGTGAGGCCCCCGCATCACCCGACGCCGGCGCAGCGGCCGCCGGCCGCGGATCCCGGTGCACGCGCAGCAGGAAGTCGGGATCGACCAGCATCCGCTCGAGG
>Ga0170475_134241275_pt1 | contig 11671 bp, 11 predicted proteins | sample Soicark_Litter_5_FD_111474 | JGI IMG/M metagenome (GOLD analysis project Ga0170475, IMG submission 111474) | Avena fatua rhizosphere microbial communities from Hopland, California, USA. Combined Assembly of 48 SPs | reverse complement strand
GGGTGGAGCAATACACCTGCATGGTATCGTCCTCGCCGGGCAGCGCGTAGGCGATCTGCCCTTCCAGGTAAAAGTGCTCCTGGCCGCCCAGCAGCGCCTCGCCGCTCAGGCGATGGGGCGCCGCCTGCAGTGCCGCTGCCGCATCGCCGCGTGTCACCTCGACGGGCGGCAGCACCCAGGATTCCGCCTGCAGCGCCTGCTGGGCGGTAAGGATGGCCGGCAGATCTGCATATTCCACGCGGGCTAAACGCGCGGCGCGGCGCGCAATATCGTGGCTGTCGGCGGCCACGGCAAACAGGGGCTGTCCATGGAACTGCACGATCTCTCCGGCCAGCACCGGGTCGTCGTGCAGCACCGGGCCGCGGTCGTTCACGCCGGGAATATCCGCCGCGACGATTACAGCGCGCACGCCAGGATAAGCCCGCACTGCGTCGAGATCCATGCTCAGTACCCGTGCATGGGCACGTGTCGCAAGACCCGGCGCAGCATGCAGTGTGCCGGCGAGCTGCGGCAGGTCGTCCGTGTAGTGGGCGGCACCCGTCACATGCAGATGGGCGCTCTCGTGCGCCACGGCGGCGCCGACCACGGCATCGCTGGGAAGGCTCATGGCTGCGCCCCTCCTGCCGCCTGGGCAGAAACCTGGATAGGGCCTATCTCGGCCAAGCCGCGCGGCAGGCCGGCGGCCGGCGCATCTGCGGCCGTTTCCGCCCAGAAACGCAGCAGCAGATTGCCGGCAGCGGTTTGTCTATAGCCTGCGCTGGCGCGCGCATCGCTGAGCGGCTGGAAATCGGCCGGCAAGGCCAGCACGGCGGCTTCCGCTGCCGTCCTATCCCAGCGCCGGCCCAGCAGTGCCGTCTCACATTGCACAGCCCGTTTCGGAATGGCCGCCATGCCGCCAAAGGCGATCCGCGCCGTACTGATCAGGCCCTGGCTATCGGTCTGTAGATAAAACGCCGCGCAGACGGCAGAAATATCCTGCTCGAAGCGCTTGGCAAGTTTATAGGTGCGAAACAGCTCGCCAGGCGTCGGCAGGGGAATATGCAGCGCCCGCACAAATTCGCCGGCGCGCAGCGCCGTGCGCTGGTAGGCAAGATAGAAATCTTCCAGTGCAATGTCGCGCTCTTCGTCACCCAGGCGCAGGCGTAAACGTGTGCCCATGGCAATCAGCGCCGGCATGGAATCGCCGATGGGCGAGCCGTTGGCGACGTTGCCGCCCAGGGTGCCGGCGTTCTTCACGGGCCGCGAGGCGAAGCGCCGCGCCAGCTCCTGCCACTGCGGCCAGATCGGCACGATCGCCTCGAATGCCGCCTGCAGGCTGACCGCCGCACCGATCTCCAGCGCATGCGCATGCCGGGTAATGCTTTGCAGCTCAGGTACGCCATGCAGATGGATGGTGTCACCGATATCCCGCAACTGCTTGCTTACCCACAGCCCGACATCCGTGCATCCTGCACCAGCCGCGCAGCGGGCCACTGGCGCAGCGCCTCGCCCAACTCACTCAGGGTGCGCGGCACGCAGCTCGCCGTGCCCTGCGCCGCGTAGTTCAGGCTGGGCAGCGTCGCCAATTGCCGCAGGGCAGCCAGCACCGGCTGACGGTCAAAATGGGCCGGCGGCAGGCTGTAGGCCGCGCTTGCAGCAGCGAAGATAGGCCGGTAGCCCGTGCAGCGGCACAGGTTGCCGGATATCGCCTCTGCCACCTGCTCACGGTCGGGCTGCCCATCCTGCTGGTTTTCATACTGCGCCCACAAGGACATCACGAAACCGGGCGTACAGAATCCGCATTGGGAAGCGCCGCAGTCCACCATCGCCTGCTGCACGGGATGCAAGGCGCCAGCGCGCAGCGCCACGTCTTCCACCGTGAACAAAGCCTTGCCATCCAGCGCCGGCAGGAACTGGATGCAGGCATTCACCGTGTGCAGGCGCAAGCCATCACCCTGCAGCTCGCCCAGCACCACCGTGCAGGCGCCGCAATCACCCTCGCCGCAACCTTCCTTGCTGCCCGTGGCGCGCACGTCCTCGCGCAGAAACTGCAGCACGGTACGCGTAACCGGCGCGTCGTCAACCTGCCACAGCTTGTTGCGAAAATAGAATTGTATGGGGCGAGTGGTGCTCATTGATGGCCTGGGCCCTTCGATATCATGGAGGTGAGTCAAGCACAATCCAAACCAAGCGGCGTTAATGCGTATTCTCTACCCATCTGACCGTCACATCACACCTAAAAATTCTGCGCCATTGCCCAGGCGTCTTAAGACACGATAGAGTGGTGCGCACAAAAGGAATGCCGCAATCATCAACATTAGCCACACTGCAGTGTCTATGCAGATGATTATGGCCGACATAGGGAAATGCGCGTGGGTTGAGCCGTTCTTCCCTTGTTACACTGACCCTGTGTTCGACGGCGGGTGGCAGTCGCGTCCTTTTGCAAACTACAGGAGAGTAAGATGGCATTTGTTTCCGCGCGGCTGAAGAGCCTGTTGATAAGCATACCCCTGGCCCTTGCCGCAGGCCTCGCCCAGGCGGACGAGCCCTTGCAGATCGGCTTCGTCTATGTCGGGCCAACGGGCGACCATGGCTGGACCTATTCGCATGACCAAGGCCGCAAAGCCGTGGAAGCCAGGTTCGGCGACAAGGTAAAGACCACCTTCGTCGAAAACGTGCCGGAAACGGCAGACGCCGAGCGGGTATTCCGCGATCTGGCGCAAAAGGGCAACAAGGTGATCTTCGGCACCTCGTTCGGCTATATGAACCAGCAGTTGAAGGTCGCCAAGGCCTTCCCCGGCAGCACCTTCATGCACGCCACCGGCTACAAGACCGACAAGAACCTCGGCGTATATGACGTGCGCACCTATGAAGGCGCCTACCTCCTGGGCGTGGTCGCCGGCAAGATGAGCAAGACCGGCAAGCTGGGCGTGGTCGGTTCCATCCCCATCCCGGAAGTCATCCGCAACATCAACGCCTTCACGCTGGGCGCACGCAGCGTCAATCCGGCCGTCACCACGCGCGCCATCTGGGTGAATAGCTGGTTCGATCCGGGCAAGGAACGCGAAGCGGCGCTGACCCTGCTCTCGCAAGGCGCCGATGTGCTGATGCAGAACACCGATTCACCTGCCGTCGTGCAGGCCGCACAGGAAAAAGGCGCCATGGCCTTCGGCTGGGATTCGGATATGAGCAAGTTCGGCGGCAAGGCGCAGTTGGCCGCCTCCGTGCTCAATTGGGGCACCATCTACACCAAGACGGTGGAAGATGTGGTGAACAAGAGCTGGAAAACGGGCAGCATCTGGTGGGGCGTGAAAGAGGGCGCCGTCAATATCGACAACTTCGGCCCGCTGGTGCCGGCTGATGTAAAGAAGCTGGCAGAAGAGCGCCGCGATGCCATCAAGGCCGGCAGCCTGCATCCATTTACAGGCCCCCTGAAAGATCAGGCCGGCAAGGAATTCGTTGCCGCCGGCAAAACCCTGGCCGACGCAGACCTGAGCAAGATGAATTTCTATGTACAGGGTGTGGAAGGTGCTGTACCTAAGTGATTTAATTACCCTGTAAGCGCTATATTGATGATTGATGAAATCAAGGCCGGCCGCATCTGCGGCCGGTTCGCATTCACGTGGAGACAAGCATGTCGCAAGCAACTCAACCCAGCCTGTCGATTGCCGACCTTGCCTGCCAGATGCCCAAGGCCGAGCTGCATGTGCATATCGAAGGCACGCTGGAGCCGGAGCTGGTCTTCAAACTGGCGCAGCGCAACGGCATCACGCTACCCTACCCGGACGAAGCGGCCTTGCGCGCCGCCTACAATTTCCACGACCTGCAATCCTTCCTGGACCTGTATTACGCCTGTGCCGATGTGCTGCGCACGGAAGCGGATTTCCATGAGATGACCCTGGCTTATTTGCAGCGTGCCCACGCCGACAATGTGCTGCATACGGAAATCTTCTTCGACCCGCAGACGCACACGGCGCGCGGCATTGCTTTCGCCACCGCACTGGGCGGCATACGCAGCGCCATGGCCGAGGCCAATAAGACGCTGGGTATCGGCACGCGTCTCATCATGTGCTTCCTGCGCCACCTATCGGAAGAGGATGCCTTCACGACGCTGGCGCAGGCCATGCCGTACCTCGCGCAACTGGATGGGGTGGGCCTCGATTCCGGCGAACGGGGCCGCCCGCCCGAGCTGTTTGAGCGCGTCTTCGCCAAGTGCCGGGAACTGGGCTTGCCGGCCGTCGCCCATGCCGGCGAGGAAGGCCCGCCAGACTATATCTGGCAGGCGCTGCAGTTGCTGCAGGTAAAACGCATCGACCATGGCGTACGCGCCGCCGAAGACCCGGCGCTGCTTGCACATCTCGCGCAAAGCGGCATCGCGCTGACCGTGTGCCCGCTCTCCAATATCAAGCTGTGCGTGTTCAGGACGATGGCAGACCACAATCTGCCCGCACTGTTGCAGGCAGGTTTGAATGTCACCGTAAATAGCGATGACCCGGCCTACTTCGGCGGCTATATGAACGACAATTTCCGGGCAGTGGTGCAGGCCGGCAACCTGGGCGCGGCGGATTGCTATCGGCTGGCACGCAACAGTTTCGAGGCTTCCTGGATAAGCGCGGCGGAAAAGGTAGACTACCTGGCGCAACTGGATGCCTGCTTTACACGTAGCGGCCATAGCGCTGCCATTGCCCGATGACTGCCCGATTGCCGTGCCGTGAAATACCCCTGAATCAGATGCTGGGCACACTATCCACCACACGCTCAACCAGGCGCAGCATGGCGATGCGGGCAATTTGCTGCAGGCATTCCGCAAATTCCCTCTCGTAGCTATTGTCTACGCGCGACTGGAAGTTGGCGATGATGGCGATGCGCGGTAAACCCTTGACGGCAAGGATGAAGGGAAAACCAAAACGCGCGATATAGTCGGCATTCAGGCGTTGCAACTGCGCATACTCCTGCGCCGAGCAGTTCAGCAGGCCGGAGCCTTGCTGCTCGCTGCTGGAATAGGCAGTCAACTCCCCGCGTATGGCGGCGCATCCGGCCAGCTCAGGGTGGGCGCGAATCAGCGCCAGTTGGCTGGCCGTGTCTGCGTCCAGCATGGCGGCAACCAGCGCGGCATGCAGCTCGACCACGCGGCCAAACGGGCGCGCATCCCAGGCACGTTCCGCAACCCAGGGCGAATGCTCGAAGATGCCGTCCAGCGCTACGACAAATTGCTCCCTGGTCAGCCGTGAAAGCTCCATGGTGGAAGGGCGTTTGGCCATATTCTATTTTTTCACAGTGTTGAGCTGCAGGATACATTCCCGGCACAATACGAAGTCTGGCGGGATTACACAATCGAAACAAGCCAATAGCGTAATTATGACCATTACGCGGCGGCAATTGAAAACGACAGGGAAAGCAGGCAAACATGGGGCGGCTGACTACGCATGTGCTTAATATTGCCGACGGCATCCCGGCCGCAGGCATGGCATTGTCCCTGCTGCGCCTGCAAGGCGGCGAGCGCATTTTGCTGCTGCAGGGCATGACCAATGCGGATGGGCGCCTGGACCAGCCCCTGCTGGAAGGCGCTGCCTGCTGCCCCGGCAGCTATGAGCTGCTGTTCGAGGCTGGCGCTTACTTTGCCGGATTAGGCAAAAGCCTGCCCGAACCGCGCTTCGTGGAGCAAGTGGTGCTGCGCTTCGGCATAGCCGACGCCGGCCAGCATTACCACGTGCCGCTGCTGGTATCGCCGTGGAGCTGGTCTACTTACCGGGGAAGCTGAACATTGCGCCGTGTTACAAGTTATATCCGCGTTGCACAACGCCAAGCCACCTGCCATGCTGAAACATCAGATACCGTACCAGAAGAGCAACAATCTATGCCCAGCAGCAACTACCCCCGCGACCTGATCGGCTATGGCCGCAATCCGCCCCATGCCGACTGGCCGGGCCAGGCGCGCGTCGCCGTGCAGTTCGTGCTCAATTATGAAGAAGGCGGCGAAAGCTCGGTGCTGCATGGCGATGCCGGATCGGAGCAGTTCCTCTCGGAAATCATCGGCGCCGCCACCTACCCGGCGCGGCATCTGAGCATGGAGTCCATCTACGAATACGGCTCGCGCGTGGGCGTGTGGCGCATTCTGAAAGAGTTCGAACGGCGCGGCCTGCCGCTCACCGTATTTGGTGTCGGCATGGCCTTGCAGCGCAACCCGGAGGCCACGCAGGCCTTTGTGGAGCTGGGCCATGAAATCGCCTGCCATGGCTGGCGCTGGCTGCACTACCAGAACGTGCACGAAGCCGATGAACGCGAGCATATGCGCCTCGGCATCGAAGCCATTACCCGCCTCACCGGCAGCGCGCCGCTGGGCTGGTATACGGGGCGCGACAGCCCGAACACGCGGCGCCTGCTGCTCGATCATGGCGGCTTTGTCTACGATTCCGACTATTACGGCGACGACCTGCCGTTCTGGACGCAGGTGACCACCAGCAGCGGTGCCGTGCAGCCGCACCTGATCGTGCCCTACACGCTGGACAGCAACGATATGCGCTTTGCGGCGCCGCAAGGCTTCAATACCGGCGAGCATTTCTTCGACTACCTGCGCGACAGCTTCGACGTGCTGTACGCAGAAGGCGCCGATACGCCGCGCATGCTGTCGGTAGGCATGCACTGCCGATTGCTGGGCCGCCCCGGCCGTCTGCGCGGCCTGCAGCGTTTCCTCGATTACCTGGAAAGCCGCGACCGCGTGTGGATATGCCGGCGCATCGATATTGCCCGCCATTGGCAGAACAGATTTCCCTTCCAACCCAGCGGAGCCTAGCATGGACAATATTCTCATCGCCCCGCAGCCGGAAGCCCCCGACTGGGCCGTGAAATCAATGAACCTGGCCGACGAGCGCCTCGGCGCCGCTGCGCTGGCCTGCTCCGACGACTTCTTCGCACCGATGGCGCGCATGCTGCAATCCGGGCCTGCTACCTTCATAGCCGGCAAGTATGACGAGCACGGCAAATGGATGGATGGCTGGGAAAGCCGCCGCAAACGGGGTCCGGGCCACGACTGGTGCATCGTGCAACTGGCGCGGCCCGCTTCCGTGATCGGCATCGATATCGACACCAGTTTCTTCACGGGCAACTTTCCGCCCGCCGCATCGCTGGAAGCCTGCTATTGCGAAACGGGCCAGCCGGATGAGCACAGCGAGTGGCATAACCTGATGCCGGCGACACGCATCGCCGGCAACTTCCACAATTTTTTTACGATAGCCGACCGGCGCGTATGGACGCATGTGCGCCTCAACATCATGCCGGACGGTGGCGTAGCACGCCTGCGCGTCTATGGCCGGCCCGTGCCGACCTGGGCGCGCCTGCCGGTGGGCAGCGAAGTAGATCTCGTCGCCATCGAAAACGGCGGCCGCGCCATCGCCTGGAACGACGCGCATTTCGGCGCCGCCGCCAACCTGCTGCTGCCTGGCACCAGCCTCAACATGGGTGATGGCTGGGAAACGCGCCGTCGCCGCGAACCGGGCCACGACTGGTGCATCCTGGCGCTGGGCACGCCCGGCGAGATCACGCGCGTGGAAGTGCACACCACCCACTTCAAGGGCAACTTCCCGGACCGGGTATCGATACAGGCCGCCTACATGGCCGATGTCGTTGACCAGGCCCTGCCCACGCAAAGCCTGTGGTGGCCCACCCTGCTGCCGGAACGCGCCCTGCGCGCCGACGCCGCCCACCATTTCGCGCTGGAGCTGGAACCCCTGAAGCATGTATCGCACGTGCGCCTCAATATCTTCCCGGACGGCGGCGTAGCGCGCCTGCGCCTGTGGGGCAAACCGGATGTCGGACTATGAACAGTCATCAACCAAGCGACCATGAACTGCCCCTGCACTTCCTGACCCGCCAGGGCTTTGCCGCCTTCGGCGATGTGATCGAGACGGAGGACGCCCGCCACTTTCCCATCAACGGCGGCAACACCGAGCGCTTTCACGACCTGTGCCGCCTGGAGCCGGGCACGGATGGCCACATCATCGCCAGCATCTTCCGTGGTCAGGCGCGCCCCTTGCCGTTCACCGTCAGCATGATGGAGCGCCACCCGCTGGGCAGCCAGGCCTTCATGCCCCTGCACGGCCGCAGCTACCTGGTGGTGGTCGCCCCGGCCGGGCCGGCGCCGCAACTCACGGACCTGATGGCATTTCTCGCTACCGGCAAGCAGGGCGTCAACTATGCGCCGGGCGTGTGGCACCACCCGCTGCTGGTACTCGGGCAGACTTCGGACTTCCTGGTACTGGACCGCGCCGGGCCAGGCGGCAATTGCGATGAAGTGCTGCTGGACCGCGCCGGGGTGATCAGCCTGCAGGCGGTGACGGAAATGATGAAGTGGTAAGTCATGCCGGAAGCGCGGGCGTCCCCTCCTGGTAGGCCAGCAAAGCTGCATACACGGCAAACAGCGTCGGCGTAGGAATGGCGTAATGCTCGCCCAGGCGCACGGCGTGGCCGTGCAAGGCGTCCAGTTCCATGCGCCGGCCTTGTACCAGATCGTGGTACAGAGACGAATAATTGCCCGGCGCGAGCGAAGCCAGCAGCGCCTCGCAGCGCCCCGCCACGCCGTCATCCAGCCCCACCTCGGCGGCATCGGCCAGCAGCAGCAATTCGTCGAGCTGGCGCCGCCACAGCCGCTTCATTTCAGGCACCTGCCGGGTGAAATGTATCGGCAGCCGCGTCAGCGCCGTCGTGCCGGCCATGGCCACCAGGAATACATATTTTTCCCACAGCGTTTTGCGGATATCCGTGCTGAGTTCGGCAGGAATGGCGGCGCGCGCACAGGCATCGGCCAAAGCCTGGGTGCGCGCCAGCACGCCGCCATTCATTTCGCCGAAGACGACGCGCCCGAGCTGATGATGGGCAATGATGCCGGGCGCCGCGATATTTGAAAAAACATAGGAGACGCCGCCCATGACCTGCGCCGGCGCAAAGGCGCGGCCCAGCTTGTCTTCATTGTCCACCCCATTTTGCAGGGACAAAATGCCCGTGTGCGGGCCGACCACCGGCCGCAGCAGGGCTGCCGCCGCGTCGGTATCATAGGACTTGACGCACAGCAGCACGATGTCGGCAGGCGCCTCGCCATCCAGCGTCTCGACGGCATGCACCGGCACCCGCCATTTGCCCTCCACATCGGAACGGATCAGCAGGCCCGTTTCGCGCATGGCCTGCAAATGCGCGCCCCGCGCCACGAAAGTGACCTCCTCGCCGGCCCGCGCCAACTTCGCGCCGAAATAGCCGCCCACGCCACCACTGCCTACCACGACGATACGCATAGCATTCTCCACATTTACGATGCATAGATGGTAAGCAGGGAAGAACAATTACAAAAACGAATTTATGCTATAAGTAGCATTCCAAATTTTGATTTATCTTTAATCTATGAACCACGATCTGGACATCGATCTGCTGCGCGCCTTCCTCGCCGCCGTCGAAGGCAGCAGCTTCACCGCCGCCGCACGGTCGCTGAATCGCACGCAATCTGCCGTCAGCATGCAGATCAAACGCCTGGAAGAAATCGTCGGTGCCGCCTTGCTGGAGCGCAGCTCGCAACGCATGGCGCTGACGCGGCAAGGTGAGCGGCTGCTGAACTATGCGGTACGTATGGTGGCACTGAACGATGAAGCCATCTCACAGTTGCGCGAGGAGGCGCTGGCCGGCGTTGTCCGCCTCGGCGCGATGGAAGACTACGCCGTGCATACCTTGCCCGCCATCCTCAGCAGCTTCATGGCACTGCACCCGGACGTGCGCATCGAGACGGAAACCGGCTATTCCCCCTGGCTGCTGCAGCGCCTCGGCGATCACTACGACCTGGCGCTGGCGATGAGCCCGGACGGCAGCAACAAGGGCGAAGTAGTACGCCGCGACCGCGCAGTATGGGTCGGCTCGCGCCAGCACAAGGCCCACGAACAGCCCATCATCCCGCTGGCCCTGCACTCTGCCGGCTGCCAGTTCCGCAAGGTAGCGCTGGATGCGCTGGACAGCATCAATCGCCCCTGGCGCCTGGTGTATACCTCGCAAAGCCTCGGTGCGATCGAAGCGGCAACCGCCGCTGGCTTTGCCACCACGGTAGGCAAAGCCGGCTCGCTGCCGAGGGGGCTGGTCACACTGGGTAGCGAAACGGGCCTGCCGGCCCTGCCCCTGTTTGAAATTTCCGTGCATCGCGCGCCGGGCAACCATAACCTTGCAGCGCAGGCGCTGGCTGAGCATATGGCGATGGCGTTGCGGGATGGTAGTGCCTAGCAGTCAGTCGGACTTAATGCTTGGGCGCCAGCATCGCCAATACCTCCTATGCTATCGCCCGGGATCAATTTAAATTTGAATTGATTCAGGTTTGAATTTTACAGAATATGGCTACCCGCAATCCCACCAAGGCGTAGAGAAAGCGACGGCCGGCAAGCCACCCATCTACAACTGCTCCAGCAGTGCCGAGCAGCGCTGTGCCGTCTCCGTCCTGCCGCGATTGACACTATCGGCATGCGCACGCCGCAGCGTGGCTTCGACCAGCTCCGGCGCGGCGATGGCATAGCCCCATTGCTGGGCGCACTGGCCGCGTGCCTGCACCATTTCTTCCAGCATGCGCAGCGCCGCGTCATCCTCCTCACAAGCCAGCAGCGCATGGATCTGCTGCATGCGCGCGGTCCAAATGTGGGTAAGGGTTTCCAACTGGAAGGCACTGCCCAGCCGCGTCCACAAGATGCCCAGTTCAAACGCCAGCCCCCATAGCCCGGCTGCCTTGCGCACATCCCGTTCCACCAGCATGGCGAACATGGCGCGGTAGTAGAAAAACACGGGCAGGAAAAAGGGATGGCGTGCGCCAAGCACTTCCAGGTCGGCTGCCTGCTGCGCGTCGGCGATCAAGCGTGCGCCATCCTGGCTGCCTACATTCCACTGCGTCCGCAGGTAAGTTTCCAGCAGATGCAGGGTATCTGTCGCAGTGCGCCAGTTGCCGGCGTTTACCGATTCCTTGAACAACCGATAGGCAATGCCGCCAAACAAGGCGCTGTCGCTGGGCAGGTCGAGCAGCAGCGCCTCCAGGTATTGGCAATAATCGACGCGCAAGGCGCTGAAATCCATATTGCGCACTATCGGCTGCCGGCTGGCCCAGGCAATCAGGCGTTCGCCCGTGCTCTCTACGATAACGTGAGGAAATCCGGCCTGCTGCAGCAGCGTCTCCATCCGGGAGGCGGAGAAAAGAAAGGCATGAAAACCGGGGTTTACCGCTGCCATCAAAACGGAGGGATCGCTCCTTGCCTGCACAAAGCCCGCATCCGGCGTGGTCAGCACCAGCACTCCGTCATCCGCCAAATACTTTGCCAGCTCTGCAACAAACTCATGCGGATGCGGCACGTGCTCGATCACTTCCGAGGCACAAATCACGGAAAATTTCTGTCCGGCAAGTTCCGGTATTTCCTGCAGATAGGCCGCGTGTATCTTGACGCCAAGCGTGGCGCTGCCCATTGCGCCATAGGCTGCGGTTTCCGCCCCCACCGCGGCACCGCCGCGCATGCGCCGCCAAAAATCCAGGGTAAAGCCAAAGCCGCAGCCTACGTCCAGCAACGACGCGCCCTCGGCTTGCTGCAGGCAGGCGACAGGCCAGGACATCTCAAATAAGCCGGCGCCGACTTCGATATAATGCCGCCAATAAATATTGTCGACATCACCCAGCGTTTCGTAGCCCAAT
>Ga0170475_123488236_pt1 | contig 11671 bp, 7 predicted proteins | sample Soicark_Litter_5_FD_111474 | JGI IMG/M metagenome (GOLD analysis project Ga0170475, IMG submission 111474) | Avena fatua rhizosphere microbial communities from Hopland, California, USA. Combined Assembly of 48 SPs | reverse complement strand
GAGGAAGCGGAAGCAGCGCTGGCTCGGATGCGAGCTTGGGTGAGCGCGAATGGCTTGACGCTTCATCCTGATAAAACCCATGTCGGGGATTGTCGGGTGGAGGGGCAAGGGTTCGAGTTTCTGGGTTACCGGTTTGAGGCAGGGCAGCGTTGGGTACGCAAGAAAAGTCTGATGTCGTTGCGCGACAAAATCCGCGACAAGACGAAGCGTAACGTGGGTCACTCCATTGAGTGCGTGATTGCGTCGCTCAACCCGACTCTGAGAGGCTGGTACGGCTACTTCAAACATGCCCACTGTTTCACCTTCTCGTCAATCGACGGCTTTGTTCGTCGTCGTTTGCGAGCGGTGCTGCGTCGGCAGAAACACCGACCGGGACAGGGACGATGCCGCAACGATCACAAACAATGGCCGAATGCCTTCTTCGCCGATCTTGGACTGTTCACGATGGCCGAAGTCCACGGATTGGCGCGCCAATCCCGATGAGGAAACAACTGACTGGAGAGCCCGTCGCGGGAAAACCGCACACCGGGTTCGGAGGGAGGGGATGGCGAGCGCCGTTCCCTACCCCTATCCTTAGACGGGAAGCCGTCATTCAGCGTCGTCGGCGACAGACTTTCCCGCCCCCAAGCAGAAAAAGAGGCTTTTCAAAAAGCGAACATTCAAGGAGGAAGCTCATGAAACGGAATACATCGTACGCCAAGGGGCGTTCCTGTCAGGTTGAAGCCTGAGATGTTGGTAAATGGACGTCAGAAAATGCCAAAATTAGCCCTAACTTGACGCGTTTTGCAGCTCATTCCTGACGTCAGGTTGAGGTGTACTCCGGATCGGACGCTGAGCAAGTCCATCGAGGCATCCAGGCTCACGAATGAGGCTTAGCGTACGATTCTGTCCGTTTCATGAGCTGGCCCATCTGGGGCCGCACGGCTCACCCCTCGCTTGCTCTGGAGGCGAATAGACGCTATTTGTTGGAGAGACATGTGCCAAGGTCGCGACGCGGATAGGGGCTGCCCAGTTGAAAAGGGCTCTGCACAAACGTCCAGAGTTCCGATGATCCCTTTAGGGCTTTATTGTCTCGGCCAGCCTTGCGCTCGCTATTCTCGACGAAGCGCGTCCTTCTCAGAAACTCGCAAGTTCTGTAGCCCCCTACACTGCGAACTATCCAGCAATGCTTTCATATGTTTCCGAAAGCCGAGTCTGGCACCTGCTTCGTCACGATTAAAGATTAAGGATCGTGCAGTTGGAGTCGAATTACAGACGAGCTTTTCTAGTTCGGTGTAAAGTTTTTTTTGAAAAAAACTTACTTCCTCAGGTAGCCACTGCTTTTTGCATCCAAAAATTAAAGCAGTCTCGGCATCGATCAAGCAGGAGTGAAAGTGAGGTGAGGGCAGTGCAGGCCTTATCGATTGTTCTATCCTTTTAAGCACAATTGAATGATGGTTTTTATCAGGAATCCCGGCGATAAAACTTTGCACCTGTTCCAGCTCTTGACGTGCCAGCGGGCTCCATTTGGCACCGCGCACATCGACGAGAGATGTGATGGAATCAGTCAAAGATGCTGCATAAAGTCGGGCGTTACGAAGGTCCGCGCCTTCCAGGTGGGCGCCCCGGAGGTTCGCGCCTTCCAGGTGGGCACCCCCAAGATTCGTGCCTTCCAGGTGGGCGTTCCCAAAGTCCGTGCCTTCCAGGTGGGCGTCCCGGAGGTCCGCGCCTTCCAGGTGGGCGTCCCCAAGGTTCGCGCCTTCCAGGTGGGCGCCCCGGAGGTCCGCGCCTTCCAGGTGGGCGTCCCCAAGGTTCGCGCCTTCCAGGTGGGCGCCCGGGAGGTCCGCGCCTTCCCCCCAGCTGACGTCCCGGAGGTCCGCGCCTTCCAGGTGGGCGCCCCCAAGGTTCGCGCCTTCCAGGTGGACGCGGAGGTCCGCGTTTACCAGGAGGACACGGAGATTCGTGTCTTCCTGGTCGGCGTCCCAGAAGTCCGCGACCGGGAGGGGAGGCTGGAAGTTCGCGCCTTCCAGGTGGGCGTGCCGGAGGTCCGCGCCTTCCAAGTGGGCGTCCCAGAGGTCCGCGCCACTAAGGACCGCCGAATTTAATTGTGCACCGCGCAAGCCACGTCGCTGTAGTTTGATGGGCTCCACTTTCGCCAATGCTTCCTTTACTTTGCCACTAATGCCCTCTCGAAGTTGCGCCACGATTTCCGGGGGAACGGGTTTCGCCAACAAAACCTCCCCGCTAAGCTTAAGGTTGCGGGAATTGTTCAAGTAAAGGTTGAATAGGCTCTTCCCAATTAGGTCTCTTTCTAGCAATTCGCCCTTGGCGACAAGGGCGAGCGGCATCGGAAGGCCGAGGGCAAGCACCAGCAGGAAGCCGGGCATCCCCTGCACCTTCACCAATGCACTGTGCCTCCGGACATCACGCGATGCCAGGCGCCGGGGATACCATCGCCGCATGAGAGGCGCCAACGCCTTCGTGAAAACGCCTAATCCCTTCAGGCGAACGCCTAATACGGCGATTACATTAGCGACCATGAATGCTTGCAGATAAAGCTTTAGGCTGTTGGTAAAAAGCACCGCCACAACAGCGACCCACAACGTCACCCAGAAGACTGCCATTCGCTTTTGCTGCCGCACCTGGTTCCGCAACTCGCGCAGATAATTCAGCCAGTTGTCGTTACGATCCATGATGATCGGCCACAAAGCGACGACCATAGCAACATCTGCCCAGACTCCGATGCGCTGCACCCACGTGATGGACGGCTCCTGATAGGCAAGGAACCGTAGTTGTAACAGAAGCAGCGTCACCAGCGGCAGCAGGAGAATGGTAATCCCGACAACTACGCCCAGGCAGCGTCGGACCAGCGGTCCTGTCCGGCCCACGAGGTAATAGGTGTACGGAAAGATATGCAACATGTCGCGCCCGCCGCCCATGTCCCGTTCATCCGAGACGGGGCATGGTCCGCTCGGTGCAATGATTGCGGAGCGCCCGGAATGGATGCGCACTGTTGAAGCCACCGCATCATAGGCATAAAGCTTGCGCGATAGGAGTTGCAGTTGCAGCAGCAAGTTGAAGTGCACCAGAACTATCAAAAGCGGCGCGCTCCCATAAAAACCTACGATGGGCACTTCTACGTCCACGACCGGCAGCTTGATGCCTTTCCCAATGAGAAGGTCCAGATCCGTGGTGCTAAACACGATGACGAGCACGTAGGTACAGACCGCCATGAATGTAATATGCAGGACCGACACTTGCGCTGACGCTTGGTTGGCGGCTTCTAGCAGCGCCTTAACCTCTACGGTAGAAGTCGGCTCCGGCGCCGGTGGCGTGGGTGTAATCACAATGCCGTTTGCAACTGGTTGGGGCTCCGATTTGAGGGGAGCGGCTAATGTAGGGTTTGCTTTTATAACAGCATATACCTTATCCCCCTTGGCTGGTCACGAGTTGTCTGGAAATATTGTGTACGTTCAACGTAGAGTTCTGGACGCGTCGAGAATCGTGATTTGGTCGCTTGGAAAGCCCCAAACCGGTTCGTTATTTTCCCCCTGGATCTATGTATCGAAAAGGCCGGTGAATCAGAGAATCGGCGTGTATGACCTTCGGCCCCCTCATTGGGGATCGATCTTTGTTGTGCAACCTTCTGAACGTCCGTTCTTGCCAGGTTGCTACGGTCGGCTGAGAGAGCTGACCGACCACTCCCCCCCCCGCTGCATTCCTGGCAGCGTTGCCACTTCCCCTACCGGCTGCTATGCGCATCGTTGTCGACATTCAATGCCGCTGCCCCGGTCTTATTCAAAGACGCCGTTGGCAAGAGGTTCTTACGTGCCAACCACGCAGACGTAGAGATATTGGCGGAAGTTTTCGACTTCAATTCCAAATAACCTTGAGGCGCGAGCGCTTGGTATCAAGATGGGTGCGCCGTTCTCGAAATCCGTGACCAAGTAAAGCGACACGGTATCGCCGTGTTCTCATCAAACTATGCGCTGTACGTGGACCTCAGTAACCGCGTGATGTCGGAATTGTCACGCTTCTCCCCGATCCAACAGATATACAGCATTGACGAGTCGTGGCTCGACTGCACCGGTTTGCATGATATGCGCTTGCTTGCCTACGACATCTGCGCAAGCGTACTGAAACAGACCGGCATCCCGGTTAATGTCGGCATCGGCACATCCAAGACGTTGACCAAAGTCAGTTCTTTCGTCAGCAAGCGTCATCCAAAGTCCAAAGGCGTATTCAGTTTCAATACATTGACACCACAGCAGCAAGAACATGTACTTTCACATATCCCAGTGGAGGAAGTGTGGAATATTGGCCGACGTCTTACCGCCTCCTTAAATGCATTGGGAATCTACTCCGCGCTGCAACTGCGCGATGCCGATCCGCCTTCCATGCGCGCCCGCTTTGGCGTGGTGATAGAAAAGACAATCCGTGAGTTGCGCGGCGAATCCTGTATCGAAATCGAGAAAGTCGCGCCCGCCAAAAAACAGATCATCAGTAGCCGCTCGTTCGGCCAGCATGTGACGGAACGCGCAGATTTGGAAGAAGCACTGGCGCACTTCGTATCGAATGCCGCCGTCAAGCTACGACAGCAGCAAAGCGTCGCCGGGATGCTGCATGTTTTTATTCAGACTGATCGGTTCCGCGAAGACCACCCGCAATATTGCCCGAGCATAGCGGTGCCACTACCAATGCCGACCGCCAATACACTGCGATTGCAGCATTGGGCAGTGCAGGCACTGCGCTCTCTGTACCGCGACGGCTTCCAGTATAAAAAGGCGGGCGTGATGCTGGCAGATATCCATTCACAACATATCCATCAACCCGATTTATTTGAAAAGCCGCAGCAAGAATCGCTGGTACTGATGAATGCGATGGACCGGTTAAATGAGAAATTCGGCAAGGGAACAATCAGGTTGGCACAGGACAGGGCGCCCAATGCATGGGCAATGCGGCAGGATCGCAAGTTGCTCGCGTATACGACAGATTGGGAACAGTTGCGACTGTGCCGGTAGTGTGAAAAGCAATTGACATCAGTATTGTGTTGCCTTTTCGCATATAGCGATAGCTGTTCGCAAATATTGTTGTTTTTGATGCAACGCAACCCGGCCGCTTTCAGTAGCGTAGCCAACGCTCCAATGTCGGGACAAAACGCCACCAATGGCCGGTTCTGGTGTGAAGCCACCTCCCATATGTCCGAGCCTCTCCCGCTTGCAGGAGAGGGAGCGATCAGCAATAAACGGTCGTCAACCATTTATTGAATTCTCAGTAAGCTATCCCTCTGCTTCAAGGCGAACCACAATGGGATTGCCGCCGGGAGTTACCTGACCTCGCCAAGGCATATGCTTGGGAGCCGTGATGGTGAGTGTACTGTCCGATACCGTTAAGTCACTAGGTACGGACAAGTTAAAGCGACCGTATGAATCGGTAACGGATGTTCTGTCCCGCAAGGTCACGCGCGCGCCTGCTAACCCATAGCCACGGCTATCCAATACCTCGCCTGACAAATGCAAGGTTTTCGGCCGCACGGCCACATAGGCGGCTTTCGTATCCAGTTTCACGCTCGCATCTGGATTGACGAGTTCGTAGCCTTCGGCATCGAGGATTATTGGAACACGTTCCCCCCGCAGGTCGGCAGGAATACCCACAAAGCGAACCTCGCCTTTGTCACCAATGGCTTCCCGTCGGCGGTCCGCACCAAAATCCAGAGAGAGTGTTCCCCTATTGCGCAATACCACTGCATTTCGCCCTGCCTCTCCATGTAAGAAGACGGTCAGGTCAAACTGCGCCACTGGCCGTGGCACTAGCCAGAAGCCAAGCACGATGACCAACACCATGAGCACCGCGGGACCACCCAATTCCACGTTTCCGCCCAAGACTGTTCCACTATATCTTGCGTAAGACTTGAACAACGCGAACAGACACACTGCCGCAGTTACCCCGAGGAGCAGTAGCAACATGAACCAGAGGTTGCCCAAGATACCCAACCGAACGAGCATTTCCGCTTCTAAAAGCATCACCGCCATGAGGCACAACGTCACGACTAACCCTACTGCAGCGACCAACAGCGGAAACATGACACGTGAGGGAGACGGCATTACTGAGTCCTCATTTGGGTAAGCTTGCTAGCATGTCTTCCACTCTGCGTAAGTCGCGTTCATAAGAAGCGGGGTTGATAGCAGCAAAGTGACGATAGATATGCCGCGCCTCTTCTAACGCTTTTCGTGCTTCGGCATGGCGGTTTTCGTCACGATGCAGGTTGCCCAGGTTATTAAGGGTCTGGGCGACGTAAGGGAGATAGACGTCCGGATTCTTTTGCGCCAGCGATCGGCGAATGGAGAGTGCCTCCTCGTATGCCTTGAGCGCTTCGGCATGGCGGCTTTCGTCACGATGCAGGTTGCCCAGGTTATCAAGGGTCTCGGCGACGCCGGGCAGATAGGCGTCCGGATTCTTTTGCGCCAGCGATCGGTGAATGGAGAGCGCCTCGTCATATGCCTTGCGCGCTTCGGTATGGCGGTTTTCGGCACGATGCAGGACACCCAGGTTATTAAGGGTCATGGCGACGTTGGGCAGATAGACGTCCGGATTCTTTTGCGCCAGCGATCGACGAATGGAGAGTGCCTCGTCGAATGCCTTGCGAGCTTCGGCATGGCGGTTTTCTGCACTATGCAGGAGGCCCAGGTTATTAAGGGTCATGGCGACGTAAGGGAGATAGACGTCCGGATTCTTTTGCGCCAGCGATCGGTGAATGGAGAGCGCCTCGTCATATGCCTTGCGCGCTTCGGTATGGCGGTTTTCGCCATAATGCAGGGCGCCCAGGTTAATAAGGGTATTGGCGACGTAAGGGAGATAAACGTCCGGATTCTTTTGCACCAGCTTACGGAAGGTTTCCAGTGCCTCGTCGTATGCCTTGCGCGCTTCGGCATGGCGGTTTTCGTCACGATGCAGGCTACCCAAGTTTCCAAGAGTCAGGGCGACGCTCTCTTTAGCGCCAGCCTCACGGGCCAGCTTGAGCGCGTGTTCATATCCTCGATGCGCTTCCACAAAGTGGTTTTGCTTCTGATGAAAGACACCATACTGAAACCACACGTCAAAAGAATCGGGAGCATAGGTAGTGGCCTTGCTGTACGCTTGGCTGGCCCCGGCAAAATCAAAGCGTAATGCCAGGAGTTGTCCACGTAACAGAAAGCCCTCTGCGGTGTCCTTTAGCTGCTTCTGTGCGACAGTGGCTTCCCGCTCCAGTTGCGCTTCATTCAACACTTCTAACGCCGCATTGATTTTCCCATCTAGAAACAGACGCAGAGCCTCACGGTAGCTGCTTTCCTTTGTCGTTGCAGCAGTTGCCTGCTGACTTGCCAACCGGCGCGCCAGTTCATTGGCTTGGCTCTGCGCCTGGTCTCTTTCCCGCAGTAGCTGCTCCCGTTCTTCTACCGTGGCAGCTTGGCGTACCTGAAGCTCCGCGAGTCGACGTTCGTATTCCTTCTGTACTATTTCACTACCTTTGAGACGGTAGAACTGCAAAGCCCAGGTGTTCCACTCCGCTGCTTTACAGATAACAATGTGTAACGGGCTACCCTCCTCTTCAGGCAGGGGCCGGGAAAGTTGAACGTCGTTGACTACCACCCAGCCGGGCCGAACGACAGTCAAATCGACTTCCTGGCCTGGCTTCCGATTGGGAAAAAACAGGACAAAAGTGCCGTCATTACGGGTGAGAGCCGGGTTCGCGCCATCTGCGCTCACTGCTACGTTTTGGGCGGGTTCGCCTTTCTCACGATTGAGCCATACTTGTCCTTTGAGCGTGGCAACAGCCCAAGCATTTGGGGAAAGGAAAATGGCCAGGAATAAGCAGATGCCGCTTATTAATCCTGTGAAAAATCTGCCCATCCCGTACTTCTCCATTCTGGCATGCTAAATCAAGGCCGAACGGAGTCCTATAAAGAAGAAAAGTGTGGATTGCTTTCCGTGCTGCTTAGACAAAATTTCCATCTTGCTAAAAGAAAGTGCGGTATGGCGCACTGCAATACGTCACTCAACATACCGTACAACCTTCTTAATGAAAGCGCTTGAGCGGTATCAGTCAAACATGTGAATTCCTGCGATTTCAATCCTGATTGACGTCGTCCATTTATCCTGCACGATCTCCTGTATGAGTGACCACTTACCGACGAACCGGCATTAAGTTGAACGTCCGTCCCAGTCTATTGTGTTGAAAAAGTCGGCCGGAAATATCTGTTGTCATCAGCTTTTTAGATCTGTTTTTGCCGTGGTCACAGCAACTGGATGTTGCGCTACGACTTTTTCAACACAATCAGTCTGAAGCTGCCGGTGAGATAGCGCTATCTCACCGGCAGCAATCGGCCATTGAGGCATTTACGCAGTTCCGACGGACTTTGTTTTTCAACTACTTTGCGCACTTCAAACGATAGAGCTATCCGACAGACTTTACTTGTCTTCGTGCTATCAGCAAAAACAATGGCTTAGGCGAGCTAACCTCGATCAACTATATTCATTCTGGTCATCAATCAGGTATGAATAACCCACTACTCGCACTGGAACGCTTTACGCGAACCGGCCGATTCTCTTTGACGAGGAGTGCAAACGACTTCCGAAACTTGGCGGGAGTTACCGTTGTGGTGTCGGGGCAGTGTTTGATCGCTTTGTACCGCGTAAAACCGCGATCGGATAATAAATAATCGAGTCTGCGTCTCCAGCTGGACAGCATGAGGTCCGCATGAAAATCCTGATTTAGCGCAGCCATAGCTGCGTCAAAAAGACCAAGCAAGCGTTGAAAACGGGCTGCGCTACCCGCAATGCTGTTTGAAGCTGGCACGGTCACGACCGGAGGATTTACCGAGGTATTTTTGATTGCAGCAAACTTCCACAATGGCTCATGATGAGCGAGACGATTGCGGAATTCATTTAACTCGTAAAGGAATGCCAACGCATTCTTCCGAGTTCCGGGTACCTTCCAATCGGCCGGATTGGCATTCAGCGGATGGTGCGGAAAGATATTAGGTAGAATTTGATCGGCGTTTACTGGGTCAACAGTGGCCAGCACACCAGGCCAGAACCCAAACGAAACGCGCGACACAATTTCATCCGGACTGGGCGCAGGTCTGCGCGGCGTGCGCCTTTTTGGAGGCCCTTCATTCCGCACTTCTTCAATCTTGCTGGCTGTGCCAGGTTTTAATGAAGCGTGAATTCTGTCGTACCAGTGAGAGCTGTTGCTCGTTCCTCGCGTATAAAATTGCGACATAGCACGATGAACATTGTTCCTCAGAGAAATTTCAAAAAATGAAAGCAGTGTGCTGAAACATGCAGATAATTCGCAATTCCACATGTAAAGCCCGATCGCCTCATCAACGCTTTTTACACGGAAATACCCCCTATAACTGTCCAAACGAGGTTTGGAAATAACATTCTCGAAAACATGGGGTAAGTTCGTTTTCATCTGGTCGTCCGTTTGACAATGAATTCGTTTTGTCGTATATTTTTATGTGAAGCGTTGTCAGGCATTACCCGTAAGGGCGCCCCAACGTAAAGAGTGTAAAGGCCTCCCCTAGTGGGAGGCCTTTCGCTTTCTGGCTCCTGCAAAACCGCACAACCAGCACTCAACGGGGCAACGGTGGCATTTCGGACTCACCGGCACGCCAAGTCCATTCTGCAAGCTTGCTTTCCTCAATCAGGATAGACATGGCATTATTGTAATCCTCGCTCGCTCCAGGCGGGCGTATATACATGGCTGTGGGATTGGGCTGCGTGTCCGACGCCACCACGCAAGCCAGTGGACGGGAAGAGTGCAGGTTATAGCGCAATCCCTTCATGAAACGGCGGTTCTCGCGCGTCATGACATCAATCAGCATTTTATCGAAGGTGCTTTCAAACGGTATCCAGTTCTCGCTTACGGACATCAACGCCACTTCCTCTAATGTCGCTATGCCAGTGGCGCCGACGTTGAACGTACCAATCATCATCAAATGCGTATCTTCCAACGCATCCCCCAGCCCAAGCTCCACCTCAAAACGCTTTAAAAGACGCTTGTGCAGGTCCTCCGCCATCATGAAATGACAGTCGGGCAAATGTTTCAAGACGATCTTATAGCCATAGCGTGAAGGCGCAATTTCCTTGACCTCGCCGATGACCAGCATGAGGCGGCGCGTTCCCTTTTGGGATGGCGCAATGCGCATCATTTGCGCCAATCTCCGTTGCGTGATCGCGTCCTTTTTCTCGACTGAAAACGATTCCGGCATGTAGAGAATTTCGGCCAGTGAAGCGCCTTTAGTCATCTTGTCTTCGGCTGCATTCAAGAGGTATTTGCGAATGACAAACCAGCTTCGCTTTCCTTGCATCGAAGGGGACCACCGATTGAATCCCGCTTCTTCCCATAAATAATGCAGGGTCCCACGCAAGGTCAGCTTGTTCCCGTCCGTCTTCACACTGTCGGTTTCAGCGTCGCTCGGCATAGGCGCGGACCGGCTTGCGCCTTTGGTTAATGAAAAATCAAGCTTCAAGGCAGTCAAGCCCTCATCCGGACTCACCTGTATTGCCGACCCCATTACCTGGCCAAAGCCGGACAACTCCGGTGGCGGCTCGAAGGCGTCGCATGCCGGCGCGTGATCGCCACCCGAATTCGGCATGCGCTTGACCACGAATTTTCCTGCCACTTTGGCGATGTACATTTCCACCCCGGGCTCACGACACAAGCACAACGGCCGTTGCTTCGTCCCATATATGCCGGCCAGCACTTCCGCGAGCTGCGGATCTTCGCTTTTAACGGTTTGCGCTGCAATTCGATAAGTCAACATCACATGCCTTTTCTTGATTGTTAAATAATTTCAATTCTGGATGAAGCAACGCCAGCGCCATTGATCGTGCAGCACGCCAGACGAAAGGGGGGGGGCACATTTTCGGGCATCGTCATAACGGGGCCGGTCCATTCCCGCAATACGCTGGCGCCGATGCCCTCACAGGCCTGACTGAACCGAAAGCCCGGATGGTAATTGAAGCAATTCGGGCCGTTGTCGTTATTCAAAGGGTGGGCCGTCATGGACTTGACGCGGTCGGATCGGAAGATTGCCACGGTCGCGCCCGGGCTGGCGATATGAAAAAGTCGCATGGGGGCGAGCCGGGTTATTCGGTCTTATCAAGCGATGCAATCCGCTCACTCGCAGGCAAGCCGGTGACCCCGGCAAGATCCGCGTAGCAACGCGTGAAAAGCGCGCCCGGCTGCAGCTCGGCGGCGGCCACACTGGCGGTCGCGGATGTTGTCCGCTTCAATCCGGCTTCTGTGCGAAGCACACTCAGGACCGCGCGCTGCCGGTAGATCCAGCCGTCGCACATCGCCAGGCACTTGCCGTCAGGGTCGCCCGCCGTGGCGGTATTGGTCGCATCGCGCGCCCCTGTGCGATCGCCCACGTTGGAAAACAATGTGCCGAGGATCATCGCCACCGGATTGAGGCTCAAGGCAACGGAATTGCCGCGCGCCGTCTTGGTGGGCACCGCACCGGGCTTTTCTGCGAAGTCCCCGGCGCGGATTTCTGCCGTGCGGCTGGGCGCCGGCCGCCGCGCCTGAAACGCGCCGTCGAGGTCGTAGGTCACGCTGGCCAGCGTGCGATGCTCGGTGAGCTGGTAGCCTGAAGCTGCCAGCGCCTGGCGCAGTTCGGACGTGAGCGCCGGACTGGCGGCG
>Ga0170475_125233600_pt1 | contig 11672 bp, 12 predicted proteins | sample Soicark_Litter_5_FD_111474 | JGI IMG/M metagenome (GOLD analysis project Ga0170475, IMG submission 111474) | Avena fatua rhizosphere microbial communities from Hopland, California, USA. Combined Assembly of 48 SPs | reverse complement strand
GAGTGGCAGATAGCCGAACCGACGCTCACCGATGTGTTGAATGCGATCGCCGACATGGGCCGGCATTTCAGCGGCAAGCTGGATTCCAACACCGAACGGCTCGACCGTTTGGAGCGTGACCTGCGCGACTTCAAGGACGAGATGACTACGTTCAAGAGCGAGATGACTACGTTCAGGAACGAGATGCAGACCTTCCAAGAGGTTCAGAAGGAAAGGCATGTCGAACTGCGCACCGAGTTGAAGGTTGTCAGCGCCCGATTGGACGAACAGCGCCAGACCATCAATGCCATGATCCCCACCCGCATCGCCGCGGTCCCGCCGGCTGCCGAGTGATGCCACACCTGTTGCACCGGCGGCGCAACAGTCCGTGCAACACCTGTTGCAGCGCCCCACCCTGCCGCACCACTCCCGACCGTTGAAAATCAAGAAAATCCGCTGAACTGACCATGTGGCACGGCGGTTGCTCTTACCCCTTCGAACCGCGCGTCGATCAACGGCGCGCCGCAACGAGGGGGAGGCGCAATTTTGGCTCCGGTCGTCGGCATCGTCGCCAATCCGGTTTCCGCCCGCGACATCCGCCGGGTCGTCGCCAACGCCACCAGCCTGCAGATCGCCGACCGGGCGAACATCCTGCTGAGGGTGCTGGCGGCGCTGCATGCCTGCGGCGTTCGCGACGTTCTGATGATGCCGGAGAATGGCGGCATCCGCGCCCATGTAGACCGCGGCATGATGCGTGCCCGGTCGCGCGGCGAGGACATCTACCCCGCTCTCCACCCCGTTTCCATGCCGATCACCGGCACAGTCGCCGACACCCATCGTGCCACCGCCGAGATGCGGCGGGCCGGCGTCTCGGCCCTGGTGGTGCTGGGCGGCGACGGCACCCACCGGGCGGTGGCGGCGGAATGCGGGACGGTGCCGATCGCCGGCATCTCCACCGGCACCAACAACGCCTTCCCCGAACACCGCGAGCCGACGATCACCGGCCTCGCCACCGGGCTGGCGGTCACCGGCCGGGTGCCGCCGCACATCGCCTTCGCCGCCAACAAGCGCATCGACGTGTCCCTCGACCGTGGGGCGAACGGCGGGGCGGTCACCGAGATGGCGCTGGTCGACGTGGCGCTGGTGACGGAACGCTACATCGGCGCCCGCGCCCTGTGGCGGACCGAGAATTTCCGCGAACTCTACGTCACCTTCGCAGACCCGGAGGTGATCGGCATGTCGGCCATCGCCGGCCTGCTCGAACCCGTCGGCCGCGAGGAGAGCGGCGGCCTGATGGTGCGGCTGTCACCCGACAGCAATTGCCGCAGGAGCACCACGCTCCACGCCCCCATCGCGCCGGGGATGATGGCCCAGGTCGGTGTCACCGACTGGCGCCGCATGCCGGCCGACGTGGCCTTCGTGCCGGAGGTCACCGCCGGCTCCATCGCGCTGGATGGCGAGCGCGAACTGTCCTTCACCGAACGCGACCGTCTGTCCCTGACGCTCCGGGACGACGCCTTCCGCACGGTCAACGTCGCCGCGGTGATGCGGCACGCCGGCCAGAACCGGCTGCTGACCGGCACACCCGTGCCCGTCACGGCCGCTTTCTAAACTCCAAATACAAACCAGGGAGAAAACACCTCATGGCCCAGAATCCCTTCCCCCTCGGCAAGGACGAGTTGCTGAAGGCCTACCGCACCATGCGGACGATCCGCGAGTTCGAGGAGCGGCTGCACGTCGATTTCGCCAAGGGCGACATCCCCGGCTTCGTCCACCTCTATGCCGGCGAGGAGGCCTGCGCCACCGGCATCATGATGCACCTGAACGACAATGACCGCATCGCCTCCACCCACCGCGGCCACGGCCACTGCATCGCCAAGGGCGTCGATGTCCACGCGATGATGGCGGAAATCTATGGCCGCTCCACCGGCGCCTGCCGGGGCAAGGGCGGGTCGATGCACATCGCCGACCTGTCCAAGGGCATGATGGGCGCCAACGGCATCCTCGGCGCCGGCGCACCGCTGATCTGCGGCGCGGCGCTGGCGGCCAAGGTGCGCGGCGACCGCGGCGTCGGCATCACCTTCGTCGGCGACGGCGCGTCCAACCAGGGCACCTTCCTGGAAAGCCTGAACCTCGCCGCGGTTTGGAACCTGCCGGTGGTCTTCGTGGTGGAGAACAACGGCTATGCCGAATCCACCGCGATGGAATGGGCGGTGTCCTGCGACAGCTACGTCGACCGCGCCACCGGCTTCGGCATGCCGGGCGTCACGGTGGACGGCACCGACTTCTTCGCGGTGTACGAGGCGGCCGGCGAGATCATCCGCCGCGCCCGCGACGGCGGCGGCCCGGCGCTGCTGGAATGCAACATGGTCCGCTTCTACGGCCATTTCGAAGGCGACGCCCAGACCTACCGCGCCAAGGGCGAGTTGGAGGCGATCCGCGCGTCGCGCGACTGCCTGACCATCCTGTCGGAACGGCTGATCGAGGCCGGGGTGATCGGCCGCGACGAGCTGCAGGCGGTCGACCGCGAGGTGAACGCGCTGATCGAGGACGCCGTGCGCGCCGCCAAGGCCGCCCCGCTGCCGGCGGCGGAAGACCTGCTGAGCGACGTCTACGTCACCTACTGAGCCAATTCAAGAAACGCCAAACGCGCGGAGGAAACACATGTCCCGCAAGATCAGCATGAAGCAGGCGATCAACGAGGCCCTGGACCTGGAGATGCGCCGCGACCCCACCGTCATCGTCATGGGCGAGGACATCGTCGGCGGAACCGGCGCCCAGGGCGAGGATGACGCCTGGGGCGGCGTGCTGGGCGTCACCAAGGGGCTGTACGCCAAGCATGGCAACCGGCTGATGGACACGCCGCTATCGGAATCCGCCTATATCGGCGCGGCCATCGGTGCCGCCGCCTGCGGGCTGCGGCCGGTGGCGGAGCTGATGTTCCTGGACTTCATGGGCGTCTGCTTCGACCAGATCTTCAACCAGGCCGCCAAGTTCCGCTACATGTTCGGCGGCAAGGCGGTGACGCCGGTGGTGATCCGCGGCATGGTCGGCGCCGGCTTCCGCGCCGCCGCCCAGCATTCGCAGATGCTGACCCCGCTGTTCACCCACATTCCGGGGCTGAAGGTGGTCTGCCCCAGCAACGCCTATGACGCCAAGGGCCTGCTGATCCAGTCGATCCGCGACAACGACCCCGTCATCTTCTGCGAGCACAAGAACCTCTATGGACTGGAATGCGAGGTTCCGGCGGAGAGCTACGCCATCCCCTTCGGCGAGGCGAACGTTCTGCGCGACGGCGACGACGTGACCATCGTCAGCTATGGCCTGACCGTCCACCGCGCGATGGAGGCGGCGACGGCCCTGGCCAAGGACGGCACCGAGGCGGAGGTGATCGACCTGCGCACCCTGTCGCCCATCGATTGGGACACCATCATCGAGAGCGTCGAGCGCACCGGCCGTCTTGTGGTGGTGGACGAGGCGCACCCGCGCTGCAACCTCGCCACCGACATTGCCGCCTTCGTCGGGCAGAACTCCTTCGGAGCGCTGAAGGCCGGCATTCAGATGGTGACGGCGCCGCATACCCCGGTGCCCTTCGCGCCGTCGCTGGAGGATCTGTACGTCCCCAGCGCCGACAGCATCGCCAGCGCGGTGCGGCGTACGTTGTCGCCCAAAGGGGCGCGCAGCATCGCGGCGTGATGATCGCGACGTGATCTAGGCGCGAGCCTCTGCCCCCTCCCTAACCCTCCCCCGCCTTTGGCGGTGGGGGGAACTGCCGCCGCTTTGCGTAAGGCACCCTCTCCCGCGAAGCGGGGGAGGGCTGGGGAGGGGGCACCCGCTGCAAAACAAGAAATCCCCCAGGAGACCGAGTTCCATGTTGAACGAGCGCATCAAGCCCATCGTCATGCCGAAATGGGGCCTGTCCATGTCGGAGGGCAAGGTCACCGGCTGTCTGAAGCGGCCGGGGTCCACCATCTCCATCGGCGATGAGCTGCTGGAGGTCGAGACCGACAAGATCACCAACGTGGTCGAGGCGGGAGAGACCGGCGTCCTGCGCCGTGTGCTGGGCGAAGCCGGCACCGTCTATCCGGTCAAGGCGCTGATCGCGGTGCTGGCCGATCCCGACGTGCCGGACGACGACATCGACGCCTTCATCAGCGCCTATGCCGTCCCGGCCAGCGAAGACGACGGCGAGGCCGAGGCCGGCCCGCAATACCACACCGCCGAGACGCCGGCCGGCACCATCCGCTACGCCAAACGCGGCGAGACTGGTCCGACCGTGCTACTGGTCCACGGCTTCGGCGGCGATCTCGACAACTGGCTGTTCACCATCGACGCGCTGGCGGAGAACGCCACGGTCTATGCGCTCGACCTGCCCGGCCATGGCCAGTCGACCAAGCAGATCGCCGATCCCAGCCTGTCCGGCCTGTCGAAGGCGGTGCTGGGCTTCCTCGACACGGTCGGGGTGGAGCGCGCCCATTTCGTCGGCCATTCCATGGGTGGAGCCGTGTCGATGCGCACCGCGCTCGACGCGCCGGGCCGGGTGGCGTCGCTGTCGCTGATCGCGTCGGCCGGCCTGGGCGAGCAGATCGATCACGGCTACATCCAGGGCTTCATCGGTGCGACATCGCGCCGCGACCTGAAACCGGTCCTGGAGACGCTGTTCGCCGACCGTGGCCTTGTCAGCCGCAATCTGGTTGACGACCTCTTGAAGTACAAGCGGTTGGATGGCGTGGACGAGGCGCTGCGGGCGCTGTCGGCGTCGCTGTTCGCCGACGGCCGGCAGGCCAGCGTGCTCGCCGACGGGGTCGCGGATGCCAGGACGCCCACCCTCGTCGTGTGGGGCGAGGAGGACCGCGTCATCCCCGCCGACCACGCCCAGGCGCTGGCGAACACGGCACAGGTCGCCGTCCTCCCCGGCGCCGGCCACATGGTGCAGATGGAGGCGGCCGGCAAAGTGAACGCGCTGCTGAAGGACCACATCGCCAAGGCGGACTAAGGAGGCCAGCCCCCTTCCCGCCCCTTTTCCGGTTCCTGAAACCCTCGCCACCGGCGTGCGGCCGACAGCCAGCGCGCCGGCAGGAGACCGCTCATGCCTGATCTCAAGGACAAGAGCATCATCGTCACCGGCGCCGGCCGCGGCATCGGCGCCACCATCGCCAAGGCGCTGGCCGCCGACGGTGCCAAGCTGACCGTCGCCGACCGCACCGAGGCCGACGCCCAGCAGGTGGCCGAGGCCATCCGCGCCGCCGGCGGCAGCGCCATCGCCGTCACCGTCGATGTCCGCGACCGCGCCGCCGTCCGCCGCATGATCGACGAGACGGTGAAGGCCCATGGCCGGCTCGACGTCATTTTCAACAATGCCGGCATCGCCCAGACCAAGCCCTTCCTCGACATCACCGAGGACGACTGGCACACGGTCAACGACGTCAACGCGATGGGCGTGCTGATCGGCATGCAGGAAGCGATCAAGACGTTCAAGAAGCATGGCGGCGGCGGCAAGATCGTCAACACCGCCTCCATCGCCGGCAAGCAGGGCTACGAGCCGCTGGCCCATTACTCCGCCAGCAAGTTCGCCGTCGTGGCCCTGACCCAGGCCGCCGCCCGCGGCTTCGGCAAGGACGGCATCACCGCCAACGCCATCTGCCCCGGCGTGGTGGCGACCGAGATGTGGAAGATCATCGACCAGGGATTCCGCGACACCGGCATCACCAAGTCCGAGAACGAGGCCTTCGACATGTTCGCCGCCGGCGCCGTGCTCGGCCGGCCGTCGCGTCCCGAGGATCTGGTCGGCGTCGCCCGCTTCCTCGCCTCGTCCGACAGCGACTTCATGACCGGCCAGTCCCTGCTGGTCGATGGCGGGATGGTGTTCGCCTGACCGTCCTGAACGCCTGCGCCGCTCATAAGAATAAATCCGGAGGACACATCCCATGAGTTCGACCGACACCATGAAGGCCGCCGTCTGGCATGGCCGCAAGGACATCCGCGTCGAAGACGTGCCGCTGCCGGGCACCCCGCCCGCCGGATGGGTGCAGATCAAGGTGCATTGGTGCGGCATCTGCGGGTCCGACCTGCATGAGTATGTCGCCGGCCCGGTCTTCATCCCCGTCGACACCCCCCACCCGCTGACCGGCCTGAAGGGCCAGTGCATCCTGGGCCACGAATTCAGCGGCGAGATCGCGACGCTGGGCGAGGGTGTGACCGGCTTTTCGGTCGGCGACCGGGTGGCGGCCGACGCCTGCCAGCATTGCGGCGAGTGCTATTACTGCAAGCACGGCATGTACAACATCTGCGAAAAGCTGGCCTTCACCGGCCTGATGAACAACGGCGCCTTCGCCAGCCTGGTCAATGTCCCGGCCGAACTGCTCTACAAACTGCCCGATGGCTTCCCGACCGAGGCCGGCGCCCTGATCGAGCCGCTGGCAGTCGGCATGCATGCGGTGAAGAAGGCCGGCAGCATCGTCGGCGAGACCGTGGTGGTGGTCGGCGCCGGGACCATCGGCCTGTGCACCATCATGTGCGCGAAGGCGGCGGGCGCCGGCCGGGTCATCGTCCTGGAGATGTCCGCCGCCCGCAAGGCCAGGGCGCTGGAGGTCGGCGCCAGCATCGTGCTCGACCCCAAGGAATGCGACGCGGTGGCGGAGGTGAAGGCGCTGACCGGCGGCTATGGCGCCGACGTGTCGTTCGAGTGCATCGGCCACCGCGACACCGCGAAGCTCGCCATCGACGTGATCCGCAAGGCCGGCAAGGCGGTGCTGGTCGGCATCTTCGAGGAGCCGAGTTCCTTCAACTTCTTCGAGATCGTCGCCACCGAGAAGCAGATCATCGGCTCGCTCGCCTACAATGGCGAGTTCGCCGACGTCATCCGCTTCATCGCCGACGGCCGGATCGACGTTCAACCGCTGATCACCGGCCGCATCACCCTGAACGACATCGTCAGCGGCGGCTTCGAGGAGTTGGTCGCCCACAAGGACCGCAACGTGAAGATCATCGTGCAGCCGCAGGCGGTTCCTGCTGCCGCCGAACAGCCGGAGCTCGTCCACTGATGGCCCTGCCCGCGATGCACATGAAGCCCGCCCGGCCGGAGCACCGGGCCGAAAAGCCGGCCTGGCTCCGCGCCCGCGCCCCCGGCGGTGCGGAGTTCGAGGACACCCAGTCGCTCGTCCGCCGCCACGGCCTGAACACGGTCTGCGAAGAGGCCGCCTGCCCCAACATCGGCGAGTGCTGGAGCAAGCGGCACGCCACGGTGATGATCCTGGGCAGCGTGTGCACGCGGGCCTGCGCCTTCTGCAACGTCGCCACCGGCCGGCCGGACGCGCTCGATCCACACGAGCCGGACCGGTTGGCCGAGGCGGTGGGTGAACTTGGCCTTGCCCATGTCGTCATCACCTCGGTCGACCGCGACGATCTGCCGGACGGCGGTGCGGCGCATTTCGCCCGCTGCATACGCCGCCTGCGCGACACCTCCCCCACCACGACGGTGGAGGTGCTGACGCCGGATTTCCGCAACAAGCCAGGGGCGGTGGAGGCAGTGGCCGATGCCCGGCCCGACGTCTACAACCACAATCTGGAAACCGTGCCGCGGCTCTACGCCGATGTGCGGCCGGGAGCGCGCTATTACGGCTCGCTCCGTCTGCTGGAACGGGGGAAGGAGCGCGACCCGTCGATCTTCACCAAGTCCGGCATCATGGTCGGGCTGGGCGAGGAGCCGGCGGAGGTGTTGCAGGTAATGGACGACCTGCGGGCGGCGGGCGTCGATTTCCTGACCATCGGCCAGTATCTCCGCCCCACCCCTGCCCATCACCCGGTCGCCCGCCACGTTACGCCGGAGGAGTTCGAGCGCTACGGCACGATGGCGCGCGCCAAGGGCTTCCTGATGGTGTCGGCGACCCCGCTGACCCGCTCCTCCCACCACGCCGGCCGCGACTTCGAGGAGTTGCGGCGGCGGGCGGGGGAGAAAGCCTGACGGCGGGGCCGGCGGAAGCCAGCCGCTCCGGTCAGGAGGTGCGGCGGACGAAGCAGGCGGTGTTGCCGTCCAGGATGACGAGGACGGTCGAGCCCGCACGGTCGGGAGCGAAGCTCAACCCCTTGAGGTCCTGCGCCGGCGTTGCCGCAAGCGAACCGAGGTCCTTCTCGTCTATGATCTTCACGCCGTTCTGCCAGCACTTGAGCGTGTGGCTGCCGTTCTGTGTGCCGGACAGCGGCGAGCGGCCGTCGGTCACCCCGGCGGCGGCCGTCGCGGGCGGCAAGGCAAGAAATACCGCCAGAATAAAAGCGGCGGACGGGCGAACCAGCATTCAGGCACCTCCAACGCACCGGGTCTTGCGATCAGTTGGCCGTCGCTGACTTGCCGCAGCCGCCGACGGCGGCATCGCAGTCCCCCGCCTCGCGAGCGAACTCCACGCGGCGGTTAACGTCGGCGTACGGATTCCTAGTATCGAGAGGGCGGCGGGAACCCTCCCCCTCGACCACAAGGCGCCCTCCGTCGATCCCATGCCTCTCGATAAGGTAACGGTGCACGGCCTGCGCGCGGCGGAGAGAGAGCCGGACGTTCACGTCATCTCCGCCACTGGCGTCCGTGTGGCCGCTGACCCTGACGACGAGGTCCGGCTTCCTCCGCATCGCTTCGGCGATGGTGTCGACATACCGGCGCGCCTGCGGGCTCAATTCCGCCGAGTTCAGTTCGAACGTCAGGGGGAAGGCAATCGACGATTGGGACGCGGGCTTCGCGTTGGCCTTCGGCGCTTGCCTGCGAACGGCTTCCACCGGCGGGGCCGACGCCGACGATGCACCGCCGGTCGCCGGAGGCGGGGGAGCCGGCGGAGGCAAAGCCGATGCCTTCTCCACCGCGACCGACGGGGCGGCCACCACCTGCCCGCCCGAGAAAACCACCGCACGGGTCTTGTACTGCGGCTGGTCGATCGCGGGCAGCCCTCCACGCATCTTGACCGCCGGGCGGGTGCCGGCGCCCAGGGCGTCCAGCACCTCTTCGGCGCTCGGCACGTCTTGGAACAGCGTCACGGCACCCTGCGCACGGGCGGGCGTAAGCGGGACGAAGGCGGAGGCGACGGTCAGCGCCAGGGCCAACCCCACCCCCAACCCGACCTTGGAGCCCGGGGATGGAACGATCCCGTCCCGGAAGTACGGCGGCCGGGTCGGCTTGGTGCGATCCATGTTCATCCTATACTCTCCTGCTCGGCGGACTGCGGTCAGTGGACGGTGAAGGTCAATCGGCTCGCCCCCATCGGTGCCGGCTGGACGACCGCCTTCACGGCATTCACCACCTCGTCGAGGCTGTGGAACGGCAGGGGCGTGAGTTCCGGCGCCCGCAGCGCCGCCGGCATCAGGGTTCCGATGTCCACCTCGGTTGCGACGCAGACGACTTCTTCGCGTCCGCTCTTGATGAACTGGAGCGAGAAGCTGTTGCTCATCGAGGGATCCGGGATCAGCACCGGCCGGTTGCCGGCAATCAACTTGTCGGGCTGGAAGCGGTTAGGATAGATCTGCACGACCGTTCCATCGACGTCCCGGTAGTAGCAATAAGGGAAGCCGCCGCGACTGAGCGACATGTTGAGTTGAACCCGCTGCCCACGATCATAGGTTAGGCCATCCTGGGCCTGCAGATTCACGTTGATCGGCTGGGGGCCGCTGATGGTGACCGGCTTCGGCGGCGCCGACGGCAGGGCATGCATCTTGACCTTGCCTTCCATCAGCGCTTCGTAGACCTCGAACGATACCTGCCCGTTGGGGACGAGGCCGCGATCTGTCTGGAAATTCGTGATGGCGGTGCGCAGGACATCGCTGTAGGTGCCGTTCACCGGCCCCTTGTAGTAGCCGAGACCGCTTAGTCCCGCCTGATGGAATTCGATGAGCTGCTGCTGCGACATGCCGTCAAACCAGTCGCGCAGTTGGGTCAGGACCGCCGGGTTGGTGCGTTCGATCTGAAGGCATTCCCAATAGGGGACCCGCGTCCAACGGCCGAGCAGTTCGATGGTGCCAAGTTCGATCAGGGTGCGGACCGCCTGTCCCGAGCCTTCGCTGATGTCTGAGCCGAAATTGAAGCTGACGCCGGCCTTATGGATCTTGGCGCCGGCATCCATGCCCTCGCCGGTGCGCACGACCGCGATGGTGTTGGTGGAATCCGCGCCTGGGATGATGGTGCGCGTGCGGAAATCGCCCAGATGCAGTTCCAGCGTGACCAGCGAAACGTTGCGGTCGCGCTGTCCCCCGATGTCCAGGACGCCCGTCGTCAGCCCGACGCCTTCGCGCCCGGCCTGCACGCCCTGTTCCACCTGGCTGATCGAACCGCTGATGTAGACCTGCGGCATATCGATCGTAATACGATTGGCGTTGTAGAACATCTGGCTGAGATTCTGGACCGAATCCGCCTTCAACTGGTCCGTTTCGTAATCGACGTAGCGGAAGGCTTGGCTGACCTGCGACATGCGGGAAATCGAGGTGATCAGCATGTCACGGCTGCCCAGCGCCAGCTTGCCCGTGGCATCGGGAATGGACTTGCTGGTGATGATGAATCCGTTCTTCCCCTGTCGCTGGAACAATCCGTCCATGCACCGCAACGCTTCGGAGAAGCTGGTGAGGTTGCGCACGGGCGCATTGGTCGGCTGAACCGCCACCGGGGCTTTCTTGGGGTCGGGCAGCGTGCAGCTCGCCACGGCGAGGGCGGCGGCGAGGATCGCCGTCCCGCAGAGTGCCGATAAGGCCCGCTTACTTGCAAACACTGATCGCATCTCCCTTGATCACCGTGGTCACCTCACGCGGCGCGGTGCCGCCCTGGGCCACGACGTTGCCGACGCTCAAGCCGCACTGTGACGGCTTGGTCAGCGGCTGCGGCACGCTGGGATTGTTCTGCCGCATCGTCTCGGCCATGTTTCGATTGATTTTGGCCTGAGTGCGTGGATCCATCCCCGGACGTTGGTTCAACTCCTGCGCGAAGGAGGGGGCCATCGTCGACGACAGAGCCGCCGCCGTCAGGATCACTCGGAAAAAATGGGCCATCTTACCCCCTCCTCCCGTTGCTATGTGGTTGCGGCGATCAGCAGCCGGGGTTGCTGCTGATCGAACCGATGGACGTGCTGGCGCAGCCGCTCTTGCCAGTGTTCACGGTGGTGACGGCGCCCTGGACGTTGGTGTTCTGGTTGACGTTGCCGCCGATCTTCACGTCGCCCTTGATCGCGCCGATCTCGGTGGAGGCTTTGCCCTCCTTGCCGGTGTTCACGGTGGTGACGGCGCCTTGGACGTTGGTGTTCTGGTTGACGTTGCCGCCGATGGAAACGCCGCTGCCCTTCTGTTGTGCAAACGCTGCGCCGGCGGTGAGGGCGATGACGGCGGCGACGATGGCGACGTTGACGGTCTTCATTCTGCTGTGTCCTTTGTTTTCTGGTTCGAAACGGGTCAGGGTTGAAGAATGCCGGTGCTGCAAAGCGGATGCTTCGCGGTGCCGGCGGCGAAGGGCGACGGCTGCGGTCATGGCGCTCCGGGTGCGGTATAGACGCCGTGCAGGCCGATCTGGTGGGACAGATTGCCGAGATGGGTTTCGATAAGCCGGGCGAACTCTGGTGCCGACGGTGCCGATCCGATTCTTGCCAGACCATCCAGCACCTTCTTCAGCGAACTGTCCGCGGAGACGGCGATGAAGTGGTCGGCCCCATATGGCGGCTGTACGACCAGGGACAGCG
>Ga0170475_109995695_pt1 | contig 11672 bp, 8 predicted proteins | sample Soicark_Litter_5_FD_111474 | JGI IMG/M metagenome (GOLD analysis project Ga0170475, IMG submission 111474) | Avena fatua rhizosphere microbial communities from Hopland, California, USA. Combined Assembly of 48 SPs | reverse complement strand
GGCGCCACGTCTCGGCCTTGTCGATTTTTGGTGCATACGTCGCGCCGCTTTGCGCTTGCGGCAGCGCCCGCGCCTCGCCACGCTCGATTGCTGCCAGGACCTCGAGCAGCAGATCGCCGCCGAGGTCGGCGAGTCGATCATGCAGGGTGCCGGCGTCGTCGTCGGGCGTGATGGCGTGCCGGCGTTGCGCGTACACGGGCCCGGTATCGACCCCCGCGTCCATCTGCATGATTGAGACGCCGGTCTCGCGGTCGCCCGCGAGCAGCGCGCGCTGAATGGGCGCGGCGCCGCGCCAGCGGGGCAGCAGGGATGCATGGATGTTGATCGATGCGTGGCGAGTCGCCCCGAGCGCCGATGGCGGCAGCAGTAGTCCGTAGGCGGCGACGATCAGCGCATCGGCGCGAGCACTGCGCAGCCGATCGATAACGGCGTCGTCGCGCAGGCTCGGCGGCTGAAGAAGCTCGAGCCCGTGCTCGAGCGCCGAAACCTTGACGGGGCTCGCTGCCCGACGTTGCCCCCGGCCGGCGGGGCGGTCGGGCTGGGTCAGAACGAGGACCACCTCGTGCCCGCCTGCCCGCAAACGCGCGAGGGCGCTGGCGGCGAAGGCCGGTGTTCCGGCGAAGATTAGACGCAGGAAAGCGTTAGGCGGACTTGCGCAGCTGCTTGGCGAGCTTCGCGCGGATGCGCTGTTGCTTCAGCTGCGAGAGGTTCTCGACGAATACCTTGCCCTTCAGGTGATCCATCTCGTGCTGGATGCATACAGCCAGTAGCCCCTGCGCCTCGAGGGTGAAGGCATTGCCGTTCTGGTCGTGGGCCCGAACCTTGACGCGCTCAGCCCGCGGTACCAGCTCATAGATGCCCGGCACCGACAGGCAGCCTTCCTCGATATCCGATTCCCCCGTCGCCTCGACGATCTCGGGATTAACTAGGACGACGAGCGAATCCCGCCGCTCGGATACGTCGACCACGATCACCTGCTTGTGCACGTCAACCTGCGTCGCCGCGAGGCCGATGCCTGGGGCGGCGTACATCGTTTCGGTCATCTCCGCGACGAGCTTCTTGAGCGCGGGATCGAAGACGGTTACGGGGGAGGCGACCTTGTGTAGGCGCACATCGGGATATCGGAGGATGTTCAGAATCGCCATGAGACCAAATTTACTTGCTAATTGAATAGATTATATGGACAATCTAAGGAGCCACATAAGCTATTTAAACAAAGGCCGATCCAGGAGCCGCAATAAAAAACGGGCGGGGTCACCATGGTCCAGCAATTGCGTAAGTCTATCACAGCACTCGCTTTATTCGTACTCTGCGCCACGGCCGGCGCACAGGCTCCCAGCACACCGCTCACCATCCGGCCGGACGCGCCGGATCGCTACGTCGTGGTCCCCGGGGACACGCTTTGGGGCGTCTCGCAGCGCTACACCGACTCGCCTTGGCGCTGGCCGGAATTGTGGGGGCTCAACAAGGACCAAATCCGTAACCCGCACCTGATCTACCCGGGCTATGTCATTACGCTCGACCGCGCACGCGGGCAGCTGAGCATCGGTACCGGGACCGGCACGGACACGGGCGCCGGGCCGGGAACCGGGCGGGCCGGTGGCGCTGCACCGTCCGGGTCGCAAAAAGTCGGCCCTCGGGTGCGCAGCCAGTCTCTTGCCAAAGAAAGCATCCCGAGCATTCCGTCTTCGGTTATCGAGCCGTTCCTCTCGCGTCCGCTGGTGATCGAGCCCGATGGCCTCGACAAGGCGCCGACCATCGTCGGCACGCAGGCCGACCGCGTGATTCTCGCGGACGGCAACAGCGCCTACGTGCGCGGTATCGCGGGCTCGAAGGAAGAGAGCTGGTACGTGTACCGGCGCGGCTCGCCGCTCGTCGATCCGGACACGAACCAGACGCTTGCGTACGAGGCGATCTACCTCGGCACGGCGCGACTGGAACGCGACGGCGATCCGGCCACGGTCGTGCTGACGAGCGCCGCGCAGGAAGTCGGCGCCGGCGACAAACTCGTCCCCGCCGGGCCGCCGCAAGTCATCAACTATGCGCCGCACTCACCGTCGAGCAACATCCGCGGCCGGGTCATCGCCATCCATGGCGGCCTCGGCAAGGTGGCCGAAGCCGGCCCGCAGACCATCATCAGCATCAATCGCGGCGCGCGCGACGGCATTGAAGTAGGCCATGTGCTGGCGCTTTATTCGCTCGGCGGCTCGGTACGCGATGTCTCCAAGGCGCGGGATGCGCGCGATGCCAGCATCAAGCTGCCGGATGAGCGTGCCGGACTTGCGTTCGTGTTCCGCGTCTTCAATCGCGTCTCGTACGCGCTGGTGATGCATATCTCGCGGCCGATCGGCCCATTCGACGTTGTTCAGACACCCTAGCTAGTACGGCGCGCCGCACCTATGAAGCCCGACCCGGGACTCGCGAGCTGGTTGCAGCTCACGTTGACTCCGGGGCTTGGCGCTTCGACGCTGCGCAATCTGCTTACGCAATTCGGCCTGCCGGACGGGGTGCTGGCGCGAAGACGCTCGGAACTCGCTGCTCATCTGCCGCCCGCGACGCTGGAAGCGCTCGATTCGACACGTGTGCACGATCTTGTGGCGCGCGCGCTTGACTGGGCGGCGGCCGAGCGGCATCACATCGTCACGCTCGCCGACGAGACTTACCCCCGAGCGCTTCTAGAGACGAGCGATCCGCCGGCGATTCTCTACGTGCATGGCCGGCTCGAGCTGCTGCGTACCCCGGCGCTCGCCATCGTCGGCAGCCGCAATGCCTCGGCGCAAGGCGAAAGCAATGCCTGGCAGTTCGCCAAGGCGCTGAGCGAGGCGGGCCTCACGATCATCTCCGGACTGGCCCTCGGCATCGATGCGGCCGCGCATCGGGGCGGCCTCGCCGGGCCGGGTGCCACCGTCGCGGTGCTCGGCACGGGGATCGACATCGTCTATCCCACGCGTAACGCGGAGCTCGCCGCGCAGATCGCCGAGCAGGGCGCGCTCGTATCGGAGTTCCCGCTGGGCACGCCGGCGATCGCGCACAACTTTCCGCGACGCAACCGACTGATCAGCGGCCTCGCGCGCGGCTGCCTGGTGGTCGAAGCGGCACTTCCTTCCGGATCGCTGATCACCGCCCGCCTCGCCGCCGATCAGGGACGCGACGTCTACGCAATTCCCGGCTCGATCCATGCGCCGCTATCCAAGGGCTGCCACGCCCTTATCAAGACCGGTGCCAAGCTGGTCGAATCGGCCGACGATGTTCTATCGGAGCTCGGCGGCTTTCGGCCCAGCGGCGCGGCGGACACGAGCGTCGCGCCCGCGGTCGCCGACGCAGGGCTGCTCGGGGTCATGGGACATGATCCGGTAGATGTCGATTCACTGTGCACGCGTGCCGGCCTGACCGCCGAGCAGGTCGCGGCGGAGCTGCTGCGCCTCGAGCTCGCTGGTCGGGTGACCGCGCTGCCGGGAGGGCTTTACCAACGCCTGGAAAAGGCGCACCGCGGGTAAACGCTTGTCGTTGCCCCGCGTTATAAGAAAGGAGTGCCTACTATGTACGACGTCTTGGTGTACCTGTTCGAGAACTGCCAGCAGGCGGAACTCGCCGATGACCGCGAGCGTGTAGCGCGCAAGCTGTCCGCGGCGGGCTTCGAGGATTCGGACATTACGGAGGCGCTACACTGGCTGGCGGGCGTGTTGCATGCCCCACGCGGCGTGGCGGCGGCATTGCCCGACCCGCGCAGGAGCTTTCGCGCGTTTGCACCGCGTGAGCTCGCCAAGCTCGATGCGGAATGCCGCGGCTTTGTCATGACACTGGAGCATTCCGGCATCCTCAATCCGGAGACGCGCGAGCTGGTGCTGGAGCGCTCGCTCGCCGCGTCGGGGGCGACGCTCTGCCTCGACCAGCTCAAGCTCATCGTTCTCATGGTGCTGTGGAATCAGCAGACCCCGACGAGCCAACTGCTCGCCGAAGATCTATTCAGCACCGGCCACTCGCGGCTGCCCAACTGAAAACGCTACGCGCGCACGCGCGCGCGTAGCAAACGACGCGGCCGGCGGCTCCGGTTGAAGGCGGCCGATGTTTGCACTTATCATCGGCGGCCTTTCGCAGGCCATGGCCAAAAAACTCATCATCGCGGAAAAGCCGTCGGTCGCAAACGACATCGCTCGTGCGCTCGGCGGCTTTGCGCGCAAAGGCGACTACTTCGAAAACGACGACTTCGTACTTTCCTCAGCCGTCGGGCACCTGCTCGAGCTCGCCGTGCCGGACCAATACGAAGTGAAGCGCGGCAAGTGGTCCTTCAAGCACCTTCCGGTCCTCCCACCGCGTTTCGACCTTGCTCCACTCGAGAAAAGCGAGCAGCGGCTTAACCTCCTCCTGCGCTTGATGAAGCGCAAGGACGTCACGGCGCTGGTGAACGCTTGCGACGCGGGCCGCGAGGGCGAGCTCATCTTCCGCTACATCGTGCAGCACGCGCGCGTGAAGAAGCCGATCGAGCGGCTATGGCTGCAGTCGATGACGCCGCAGTCGATCCGGGACGGATTCGCACGACTGCGCGCCGACAAGGAGATGCTGCCGCTCGCCGACGCCGCGAAGAGCCGCTCGGAAGCCGACTGGCTGGTGGGCATCAACGGCACGCGCGCCATGACCGCCTTTAACTCAAAGGAAGGCGGGTTTTACCTCACGACGGTTGGACGAGTGCAGACGCCTACGCTCGCCATCCTGGTGGAGCGGGAAGAAAAGATCAAAGCATTCACGGCGAAGGATTACTGGGAAGTGCACGCCCGCTTCGGCGCCAAGGCGGGCGAGTACCCTGGACGCTGGTTCGACCCGCAATTCAAGAAGGACGACGATGCCGAGCGCAGGGCCGAGCGCCTCTGGGAGGAAAAGCGCGCCGCGGCGATCGTCGCCGCCTGCCAAGGCAAGAAGGGCGTCGCGACCGAGGAGACCAAGCCCTCGACGCAGCTTTCGCCGCTTCTTTTCGACCTCACCAGCCTGCAGCGCGAGGCGAACGGGCGCTTCGGCTTTCCGGCACGCATGACCCTCTCGCTTGCGCAGTCGCTGTACGAGAAGCACAAGGTGCTCACCTACCCTCGTACCGACTCGCGCGCGCTACCCGAGGATTACCTGCCCACCGTGAAAGACACCATGAAGGTGCTGGGCGAGACGGACGCGTATGCCAGTTTTGCCCGCCAGGTGCTGAAGCAGAGTTGGGTGAAGCCCAACAAGCGCATCTTTGACAACACCAAGATCTCGGACCACTTCGCCATCATTCCGACGCTGCAGACGCCGAAGCATCTGAACGAGGCGGAGCAGAAGCTCTACGACATGGTGGTGCGTCGCTTTCTCGCCGTGTTCTATCCGGCGGCCGAATACCTGCAGACCACGCGCATCACGCGTGTGCAGGAGCATCACTTCAAGACCGAGGGCCGCGTGTTGCAGGCGCCCGGCTGGCTCGCCGTCTACGGGCGAGCGGTGGGCGAGGAGAGCGAAAACCTGGCGGCCATCGAGCAGAACGAGAAGGTGAGCGTGCTCGAGGTCGCCGCGCAGGCGAACCAGACCAAGCCGCCGCCGCGCTACACGGAAGCGACGCTTCTCTCGGCGATGGAAGGCGCCGGGAAGCTCGTCGAGGACGACGAGTTGCGCGAGGCGATGGCCGCCAAGGGCCTGGGAACGCCTGCAACCCGCGCGGCGACGATTGAAGGCCTGATTCGCGAGGAGTACATCAACCGCGAGGGGCGCGAACTGGTGCCGACGCCGAAAGCGTTTTCGCTGCTTTTCGCGCTGCACATGCTGCATCTGGTGGAGCTCGCCTCGCCAGAGCTCACCGGCGAATGGGAGCACAAGCTGAAGCTGATCGAGGCGGGCAAGCTCTCGCGCGATGAGTTCATGGACCAGATCAGCGAACTCGTGCGCAAGATGGTCGCTGTCATCAAGGAGGGCGACATCCCGGACGTGGTGTACGCGACCGTGCCGGCGCCCTGTCCGAAATGTGGCGGCGTGGTGCAGGAGAACTACAGAAAATTCCAGTGCCAGAAGTGCGACTTCTCGATCTGGAAAGTCACCTCCGGGCGCGAGTGGTCGCCCGAGGAAGTGGCCGAACTCATCACCAAGCGCGTGGTCGGCCCCCTGACCGGCTTTCGAAGCAAGCAGGGTCGGCCCTTCAGCGCGCTGGTTCGGCTATCGGAGGAGCTTCGCCCGGAATTCGACTTTGGTCAGGGCGCAGGCGAAGGTGAGGAGGCGCCTGATTTCACCGGCCAGGAGCCGCTCGGCAGTTGCCCCAAGTGCGCTGCCCGCGTGTTCGAGCACGGCGTCACCTACACATGCGAGAAGGCCCTCGGTCGGGAGCGCACTTGCGACTTCCGCTCCGGCCGCGTGATCCTGCAGCAGCCGGTCGAGCGAGAGCAGATGAAAAAGCTGCTCGCGACCGGCCGTACCGATCTGCTGACGAGCTTCGTCTCGAAGAAAGGACGGCGCTTCAAGGCGTTCCTGGTCAAGACCCCCGACGGCAAGATCGGCTTCGAGTTCCAGGCCCGCGCGGCGAAAGACAAGCCCGACGACGCGAAGAAGAAGCGCCGCGCCGCCTAGCTAGACGTCGAGGTTGCGAACGCCGAGCGCGTTGGACTCGATGAACGCGCGGCGCGGCTCGACCTCGTCGCCCATCAGCTTGGTAAAAATCTCGTCGGCGGCGATGCCGTCCTCGATCTGCACTCTGAGCAGCCGCCGCGCCTCGACGTTCATGGTCGTCTCCCAGAGCTGCTCGGGGTTCATCTCGCCCAGGCCTTTGTAGCGTTGCAGCGTCATCGAGCGCTCGACCTCGCCCAGCAGCCAGCCCATCGCCCCGCCGAAGTCGCGCACCGGCTGCCGCTTTTCGCCGCGCTGCACGTAGGCGCCCTCGCCGATCAGGCCGGCCAACATTTGCGCGGTCTGGCGGATCTGCGCGTAGTCGCCGGAATGCACGAACTCGGTGTCGATCGTGCTCATGCGCACGTTGCCATGGCGCGTGCGCTCGATGCGCACCTGGTAGCGGTCGGTCTTCTGATCGAAGTGTGGCGCGACCGCGATACCCTCGCCGCCGATCGCCTTCTCCAGCGCCTCGGCCGAGGATTCGGCCGCCGCGCGTCCGCTGAGGTCGATGTGCGCGCCCGCGAGGATGGCCTGCAGCGCATCGCGATCGATCAGTCGCGAGACGCGATCGATCACCGCTTCGGACAGCAGATACGACTTGGCGAGCTGCGCTAGCGGCTCGCCGGCAAGCGCCTCGGCGCCAGCACGCGGGTAGAGGGCCGCCTCCACCAGCGCCTGCTTCAGCATGAACTCGTTCAGCTCGTGCTCATCCTTGAGATAGCGCTCTTCCTTGCCGAGCTTCGCCTTGTAGAGCGGCGGCTGCGCGATATAGATGTGGCCGCGCTCGACCAGCTCCGGCATCTGGCGATAGAAAAAGGTGAGAAGCAGCGTCCGGATATGCGAGCCGTCGACATCGGCATCGGTCATGATGATGATGCGGTGGTAGCGCAGCTTCTCGGGGTTGTATTCCTCTTTGCCGATGCCGCAGCCAAGCGCCGTGATGAGCGTCGCGATTTCGGCGGACGACAGAAGCTTGTCGAAGCGCGCGCGCTCGACGTTCAGGATCTTGCCCTTGAGCGGCAGGATCGCCTGGAACTTGCGATCGCGTCCCTGCTTGGCCGAACCGCCGGCGGAGTCGCCCTCCACCAGGTACAGCTCGCAAAGCGCCGGATCGCGCTCCTGGCAGTCGGCGAGCTTGCCGGGCAATCCCATGCCGTCGAGCACGCCCTTGCGGCGCGTCATCTCGCGCGCCTTGCGTGCGGCTTCGCGCGCCGCCGCCGCCTCGACGATTTTCACCGTGATGGTACGAGCGTCCACTGGACGCTCATCGAGAAACTCGCGCAGCTTCTCCGCCACTATCTCCTCGACGACCGGCCGGACTTCGGAGGACACCAGCTTCTCCTTCGTCTGCGACGAGAACTTGGGCTCGGGCACCTTGACCGAGAGCACGCAGGCGAGGCCCTCCCGCATGTCGTCGCCGGTGGTCTCGACCTTCGCCTTCTTGGCGATCTCCTTTTCCTCGATGTACTTGTTGAGCGCGCGCGTCATCGCCGCGCGCAGGCCCGTCAGGTGCGTGCCGCCGTCTTTCTGCGGAATGTTGTTGGTGAAGCAAAGGACGTTTTCCTGGTACGAGTCGTTCCATTGCATCGCCACTTCGACCGTGATGCCGTCCTTGACCGCGTGCGAGACGAAAAGATTGGGGTGAAGCACGTTCTTCGCGCGGTTCATGTACTCGACGAATCCCCGGACCCCACCCGCGAAGGCAAAGTTCTCTTCCTTGCCGGTGCGCTGGTCGACCAGCATGATGCGCACGCCGTTATTGAGGAACGACAGCTCGCGCAGTCGCCTCGCCAGGATGTCGTAGTGATAGTCGACGATGCCGAAGATCGCCTTGGAGGCGAGGAAGTGCACCTCGGTGCCGCGCCGCTCAGTCGTGCCCGTAAGCTTAAGCGGCGCCACGGCATCGCCGTTACGGAACTCCATCTGATGCACCTTGCCGTCGCGCCAGATGGTGAGGCGCAGCCACTCCGAAAGCGCATTGACCACCGACACGCCGACGCCGTGCAGGCCTCCGGATACCTTGTAGCTGTTGGAATCGAACTTGCCGCCGGCGTGGAGCTCGGTCATGACGATCTCGGCCGCCGAGCGCTTGAGCTCGTCGTCTTCCTTGATGCCGGTGGGAATGCCGCGACCGTTGTCGATCACCGAGACGGAGTTGTCGGTGTGAATCGTGACGGTGATCTCGTCGCAGAAGCCGGCGAGCGCCTCGTCGACCGCGTTGTCCACCACCTCGAACACCATGTGATGCAGGCCCGTGCCATCGGAGGTGTCGCCGATGTACATGCCGGGGCGCTTGCGTACCGCCTCCAGGCCCTTCAGGACCTTGATGGCGTCTGTGCCGTATTCTTCGGGATTGGCGGCCAACGCTAGATCCTCATGGGCATGACGACGTACTTGAATCCCTGCTCGCTGGCATAGCTGATGAGCGCGCTCGAGGACGCGTCGCCGAAAGCGCACTCGAGCTCGGCGCCGGGCACATTGTTCAGCACGTCGAGCAGGTAATTGACGTTGAAGCCGATGTCGAGCGCGTCGCCGTTGTAGCCCACTTCGAGCTCTTCCTGCGCCTCCTCCTGCTCGGCATTCGAAGAGACGATCTTCAGGCTGGCATCGCCGAGCACCCACCGCACCCCGCGGAACTTCTCGTTGGAAAGGATGGCCGCGCGTTGCAACGCGTGGCGCAGCGGCTCGCGCTGCGCCTGCAGCCGGTTCTTGTGCTGGGTCGGAATGACACGCGTGTAATCCGGGAACTTGCCGTCGACCAGCTTGGTGACGAGCTCGATGGAGCCGAAGCTAAAGGCCGCCTGGGCCGCCGAGAGCTCGATACGCACCTCGTCGTCGCTATCGGCGAGCAGCTTGGTCAATTCCAGTACGGTCTTGCGCGGTACGATGGCCTCGTGCTTGGGCACGCTCGCCTCCACGGCGAGCGATGCGAAGGCGAGCCGGTGGCCGTCGGTCGCGACCAGCCGCAACTCGCCGCCGTCCAGCACCATCAGCAGGCCATTCAGGTAGTAGCGGATGTCCTGCTGCGCCATTGCGTAATGCACCAGGCCGAGCTGACGGCGCAGCACCTTCTGAGGAAGGGAGAAGCGCGCGGTATCTCCGGCTGCGCGTGCCAGCCGCGGGAAGTCTTCCGCCGGCAATGTTTGCAGCGTAAAGCGACTGCGGCCTGCTTTCACCAGCAGGCGCTTATCCTGGGGCTGCAGGTTGACCTCCGCCTCCTCGGGTAGCGCGCGCAGGATGTCGAGCAACTTGCGCGCGCCGACCGTAAAGGCGCGCGATTCGCGTGAACCGGCGAGGCCGCTCCTCGCCGCGATCTGGATCTCGATGTCAGTAGCGAGGAACGAGAGGTGCTCGCCGGCACCGTCGATCAGCACGTTCGACAGGATGGGAAGCGTATGGCGCCGTTCGATGATGCCGCTGACCGCTGCGAGCGGTGCAAGGAGCTCATCTCGCTTTGCTTTAATCATTCTTCTATATACCTAATTAGTAGTAGCTAATAGAGGCGGCCCGCATCAGCGGATAACTCTGAAAGTGCTTTGCCAGCAGCGGCTTGTCACCTCGCCGAAGGCCGGGAGAACCTGTGGAGCGAGGCGGGAGCGCTGGGGATAGTTCGGGCGCGATCCGGCCAGCCGCCCGTTATTCACAATTCCCACGCGGGTTGCACACAGCTTGTTCCATGTCAACCCTTGAGCACCTGTTCGAGCACCAGGTAGTCCCGGTTGAGCGAGGTATCGCGCGTTCGCAGGTCGGCGATCGTGCGGCAGGCATGCAGCACCGTGGTGTGGTCGCGGTTGCCGAAAGCCTCGCCGATCTCCGGAAGGCTCATCTGCGTTAGGTCCTTGGCGAGCGCCATCGCCACCTGGCGAGGGCGCGCCACGTTGCGGCTGCGCTTCTTGGAGTGCATATCCGAGATCTTGAGCTTGAAGTACTCGGCGACCGTCTTCTGGATGCCCTCGATACTCACCTGCCGGCTATTGAGATTGAGGATGTCGCGCAGCGCTTCTTTGGCGAGGTCGAGCGAAAGCTCCCGCCCGGTGAAGCGCGCAAAGGCGAGCACCTTCTTCAGTGCCCCTTCCAGTTCGCGCACGTTCGAGCGGATGTGCTTGGCGATGAAGAACGCGATCTCCTCGGACACCTGCACGTTCTCCGCCTCGGCCTTTTTCAACACGATCGCCACGCGCATCTCGAGTTCCGGAGGCTCGATGGCCACCGTGAGGCCCCAGCCGAAACGCGAGATCAGGCGCTCCTCCATACCCGCGATTTCCTTTGGATAGGTATCGCAGGTGATGACGATCTGCTTGTGCGCCTCCACCAAGGCGTTGAAGGCGTAGAAGAACTCTTCCTGCGTGCGGCCCTTGTTGGAGAAGAACTGGATGTCGTCGATCAACAGGAGATCGAGCGAGTGGTAGTAGCGCTTGAACTCGTCGAAGGACTTTTGTTGGTAGGCGCGTACTACGTCGGTGACGTACTGTTCCGCATGTATGTAGCGAATGCGCGCTTGCGGACGTCGGTCAGCAACCTGGTTGCCGATGGCTTGCACCAGGTGCGTCTTGCCCAGGCCCACGCCACCGTAGACGAATAACGGGTTATACGAAATGCCGGGGTTCTCGGACACCTGGATGGCGGCCGCACGCGCGAGCTGGTTTGCCTTCCCGGTGACGAAGCTGTCGAAGGTGAATCCGCGGTTCAGGCGCGAGCGTTCCTGGATCGGCGGCTCGACGGCCGGCCGGCTGGGCGGCGTCGGCGAGCGCGCAACAACCTCGGGGCCGCGCGCGAGTACCAATCGCAGGCCGAGTTCGCGGCCGCTCGCCTCGGCGGCGAGGCGCTCGATTCTCGCCGCGAACCGCTCGCGCACGAGCTCCAATACGAATCGATTGGGCGCGGCAAGCGTGAGCGTATCGTCGGGCGCGTCGGTCTCGGGCGCCAGCGGCCGAATCCACGTATTGAACTGTTGCGCGGGCAGCTCCTGCTCGAGTCGACGCAGGCAGGCGTCCCAGAGGTTTTGCATCTTTTAGTTGGCCTAAAGCGAGCCTCGATTTTACCTTGGCGGCGTTGGG
>Ga0170475_102133562_pt1 | contig 11685 bp, 8 predicted proteins | sample Soicark_Litter_5_FD_111474 | JGI IMG/M metagenome (GOLD analysis project Ga0170475, IMG submission 111474) | Avena fatua rhizosphere microbial communities from Hopland, California, USA. Combined Assembly of 48 SPs | reverse complement strand
CCTGTATATCACGACACGTCAGCTCGGGCGGATGCCCTGCGCAGACGGGACGTTCGGCAATAGCGCTGCCAGTGATCGGGGCGGATAGCCGGGACGTGAAGCTCCCTTCCCGCATCCAGACTGGGTTCAGTCACTTTCAGGCCGCAGACTTGCGCCGCCGGCCAGGGCAAGCCCTTCAGCCTGATGAACAAGGAGCCGAAATTCGTGGCCTCTGCCGTTCTAAATATCGCCCCCGAAGGCAACCTCTCGCGGTATCTCCAGGAGATCCGCAAGTTCCCAATGCTCACGCCTGAGGAAGAGCTGTCGCTCGCCCACCGCTGGCGTGACAACCAGGATATGGAGGCTGCCCACAAGCTTGTCACCTCCCATCTGCGCCTCGTCGCAAAAATCGCCATGGGCTATCGCGGCTACGGCTTGCCGGTCGGTGAGCTGATCAGCGAAGGCAATGTCGGGATGATGCAGGCGGTGAAGCGGTTCGATCCGGACCGCGGCTTCCGTCTGGCGACCTATGCGATGTGGTGGATTCGCGCCGCCATCCAGGAGTACATCCTGCACTCCTGGTCGCTGGTGAAGATGGGCACGACCGCCGCCCAGAAGAAGCTGTTCTTCAACCTGCGCCGCCTAAAGGGCCAGATGCAGGCGATCGATGACGGCGACCTGCAGCCGGAGCAAGTGGCAAAGATCGCCCGTGTGCTTGATGTGCCGGAGCAGGACGTGGTCAGCATGAACCGCCGCCTTGCCGCGCCCGACCATAGCTTGAATGCGCCTGTCCGCATGGACAGCGAAGGCGAGTGGCAGGATTGGCTGGTCGACGAGTCGGAAAGCCAGGAAGCCTCCATCGCCGACCGTGAGGAGCTGACTGGTCGCAAGGCCCTGCTCAACGGCGCACTGAAGGCACTGAATGAGCGGGAGCGTCACATACTGATCGAGCGCCGGCTTAAGGACAACCCGACCACGCTCGAGGACCTCTCGCAGCAGTACAACATCTCCCGCGAGCGCGTCCGCCAGATCGAGGTCCGCGCCTTTGAAAAGCTGCAGAAGGCCATGAAGGCGCAGATCGCAGAGCGGCGGGCCAGCTCCAGCAACCGACAGCCCGCCAGCGTGGCGGCCTGAGCCTGATCGAACCGGGATTTATCGACGAAATGGGCGGCCTTCGGGTCGCCCTTTTTGGTTGAGCGGCCTTTCATGACGCCACTGGAGGACGGCACCGGGCTCTGAAGCAACTCGACCGATGTTTGCGACCGAACAGGCGTGAAGCGATGAGCTGGCGAGTCGCGCGACCGCGCCCATCTCTGCTGTTCGCGATACTCCCGCCTAGCAGGTTCGCGGGCAGCGAGGCGCTTTGGGGCGCTCTCGATGAGCATGGCGCAACAGCATTACTGCTCACGCGAGCTGAAATCCTCACATGGACGCGGGCCTGCAGTATCTTCGCACCCCGTCCAAGGCCGCAGCCCGTCGCCACCAATTCACAGCGCAAGCTGCGGATCGAACTCCTGCTTCCTCATTGAGACCACTGCCAGAGCGTGCCTCCCGAGACCGGAACTCGCGAGAGTGACGTCTCTATGTGGCAGAAGTAACAAACGATGCGATTGTAGATTTAACGCATTCCTGTTTGGCGTGATGCACGGCCAACTCTCTCGGCACGCGCTTCGGGCTTCAGGCCGAGGCCGCTTTCCAGTGCCAAGCATGATCGCAGCTTTGCATAGTCCGCGGCAACCATCGGGTAATCCGACGGAAGCATCCATTTTGCGCGATACTCGCGGGGCGTCAGCCGATGCACCGTCTGGAGGTGACGCTTCAACATCTTCATGCGGACGCCACACTCCATGCACAGCAACTGATCGCTGAAGACGGTCTGGCCATGCTGCGGGTGTACATGAAGTTTCGGTGCGCGGTGCAAGGCAGGGGTGCCGTCTGGGACCACATGCACGTGCTGGTGGTCTACATCGGAACAATAAGCTTCAGGGGTAGTAATCTCTCTCTGCAGTCTCTGCACCGATACTGACGCATTGCCGCGAAGGCCGACCAGGGTACTATAAACCTGTCGAATCAGGTCCGGCACTGTCCCAGCCTGGACCTTGTTGTGGCTGACGTGGGCCGTCACAATTTGCGATACGAGGACCAAAATCTCCGCTTCCGATTCAGGCATGCGAGACAGCACCTTTGACTGATAAGCGTTTTGACGTTTTTTTCACGTTCTATTAGAATTTTTTTATCGGTCAACAGAAAGACGCACCAACGTTGCGGAAGGAGTCGAAACGCCATGAGTGGGTCGGTCATTGATGAGGCCTATCGGCGGGTGCGGACCCGATTTTCAGACCAGGCTTGGTTTTCGCTGCCGCCTAAGGTGCTGACGGAGGAGATCTACAGGGAGATCCGTCAGATCGACGCCGAACGTACTCAGGCACCCGTCGATCCTGCGAAGGAAGAGCCGGCTCCCACCGCGTTTGCGGCCTGAAGCTCTGCCGATAACGAGGGTGTGACCAAGCCGAAGCTGCAGGGCTACTTGTCGCTATAAACCCGTAAGGCCGTCAGGCGTTGTGGGTCCGTGATAAACGGCTCGCATCCAGCTCCCCAACGGCTCATTAGCGGTGCGCCGCCAACACGCATAGGACTTGCTGAGCGCAGCCTCGGCAGCATCTATCATCTGCATCCCCTTGTCGCGGGCCCACTCGAGCAATGGCCCAACAGCTTCTCCCGGATCGCGGCGATGGGATTTCGCAGCGTCTGTCTTGCACCGCCTTTCGCGCCCGGCCGGTCCGGCAATGTCTTTGTGCATGCGACCTTTTCCCATCTGCATCCTGCGCTGGCGGCGGAGGCGGATGTTGAGACAGCATTGCAACGTGTGGCCGGGCAAGCGGAGCAGCACGGGTTGCGCCTCCTGCTCGACATCACGCCGAACCGAATTGCCGCCGATGCGCCGGTGCGCCAGCAGCATCCGGACTGGTTCACGGCTGGCGCACAGGTGCTGCCGGACCCGCGGCATCCACCTCCGCCTCAGGATGTAGCTATCCCGGCCAGTCCTTGGGCAGATGGTCTCACAGAGTGGTGGGTCGATCAGGCGATACGGCTGCTGCGAGCAGGCATAGCTGGGTTTTGCTGCCGAGGGCTCCGCAACATCCCGCGGCCCTTTTGGCGCGACCTCATTGCCGCGTCGCGCGCAGAGCGCTCTGATGCCTGCTTCATCGCCTGGACCCCAGGCTTGCAGACCGAAGCTTTGCGCCGGATCGACGGGGTCGGCTTTGACCGGACCTGCGCCGCTCCGACCTTGTGGGACCTGCGCTCGCCATGGCTATTGGACGAACAAGCCGCGCTGCAGTCGGTGGCGCCGGCGCTGACGGCGCCGGAGCCTGGCTTCGACAATAGACTGGCGAGGCATCTGCCACCGGACGGCAATGTAGCCTTAGCTTATCGGGTGGCCCTGGCTGCAGCTGCCGCCGCCGGCGCTGGGCTGTTTGTGCCCATGGGCTTCGAATACGCGACAGCTCGGCGTTTCGATCCCATTAGTGCCTGCCCCTCGGATCTTGATGCGGCGGCCGCGGAGGCGCCAGTCGATCTGTCGTCATCCATCGCTGCCGCCAATATGAAGGTTGAGCAATCGAAGGTCCCGCATCGGCTGCGCCGCGTGAGCAGCCCGACCAGTCGGGTCGTCGCCTGGCTGCGAAGCGCGGAGGCGGACGTGCGGCACGCGGATGACGTTGACGTCGTGCTGATCAATCCGAATTTAGTGCACGCCACGTCGGTGGACATTGGCCTGCGGCCGCTCCCTTCTGCGGCCGGCGGTCCCTTTGTCGTTTTCGATGACGAGCATGCAGGCAGACCCCTGGCACCGGGCGAGGTACGGATTTTATCCTGCCGTCGTACGCCTGATGTGGCGCCCCTCGCCGAACCGCCTCTTGACTCTAGTTGCGCCGCAGGGTCGCGGATTGCCATAGAGACGATTGAACCCGTTGTGACTGGCGGCTCGTTTGCGGCCAAAACCGAAGTTGGCCGATCAGTAACAGTACGAGCCGACATTATTTTCGACGGCCATGATCTGCTTGCGGCCGATCTGCTCTGGCGGCCTGCCGATCAGGATGACTGGGCGCGCTTGCCAATGCGGCTTGAGGCCAATGACCGTTGGCTTGCCAAGATCACTCCTGATCGCGTGGGCTTATATGAGTTCGCCGTCGAGGCTTGGTGGGATCAATGGGGCAGCCTGGTCCACGATCTGACGGCAAAACGCAGTGCCGGACGGGATATCAGCCTCGAAACGATCGAACTGGCTGAATTGCTACAACATGTCTCGCGACGCCACTGTGGTGGGCTGATGCGCGACTTGGGTTCCGACCCAACCCTTGAGGATCTGTTGTTGGACTCAACCGCCGCGGCAGTGCGAGCCTCCGGGGAGCGGCCGTTCGTCGCACGCAGCGCCATCCACAACATTCGCGCGGATCGACCCGGCGCCGCTTTTGCAAGCTGGTATGAGCTTTTTCCTCGCTCCGTAACGTCCGATTCGCAGGTGCATGGCACCTTTCGCGATGTTATCAGCAAGCTGCCCGATATCCAGGCAATGGGCTTCGACGTGCTTTATTTCCCGCCAATCCATCCGATTGGCACGGTTAACCGGAAGGGCCGCAACAACAGTCTACCCGCCAAACCGGGTGATGTCGGCAGCCCCTACGCTATCGGCAGCGCCGCTGGCGGCCATGATACGGTCCACCCGGAGCTCGGCACGATTGAGGATTTCGACGAACTGGTTGCTGCGGCCCACTTTCGAGGGCTGGAGATTGCGCTGGACTTTGCAGTGCAGTGTGCGCCCGATCATCCCTGGCTAATGCAGCACCACGACTGGTTCCGTTGGCGTCCCGACGGGTCGATGCGGTACGCCGAGAACCCGCCGAAAAAATACGAAGATATCGTTAATCCGGAATTTTATGGCGAAGCCTCGTTTCCCGCAGTGTGGACGGCATTGAGAGATGCAATCCAGTTTTGGGTGGATCACGGCGTCCGTATCTTCCGCGTCGACAACCCACACACCAAGCCGCTGCCATTTTGGCAGTGGATGATCAGTGACATCCAAAGCCGCCATCCCGATGTCCAGTTCCTGGCGGAGGCCTTTACCCGGCCGAAGCTGATGTATCGTCTGGCGAAGATAGGCTTCAGCCAGTCCTACACGTACTTCACTTGGCGCAATACGAAGCAGGAACTGACCGAGTACCTCATAGAGCTGACCACGAAGCCAGTCGCCGACTTCTTCCGGCCCAATTTTTTTGTCAACACGCCGGACATCAACCCGGTCTTCCTACAGACCTCCGGCCGCCCTGGATTCCTCATTCGCGCAGTGCTGGCGACGACATTGTCCGGCCTGTGGGGGATGTATTCCGGCTTTGAGATATGCGAAGCAGCGCCGCTGCGCGGGCGCGAGGAATATCTCGACTCCGAAAAGTATGAAATCCGGCCGCGAGACTACTCTGCCGCAGGCAACATCGTTGCTGAGATCGCAATGCTGAACCGCTTGCGCCGCCTGTATCCCGCGCTGCAGACGCACCTTGGGCTGCGCTTCTTTCCTGCAGCAAATGACCAGATCCTGTTCTACGGCAAGGGTGACGTGCTGGTGGCGGTCAGCCTGGATCCGCAAACGCCGCAGGAGGCTGATATCGAGCTACCACTCTGGCGTCTTGGCCTTCCGGACGACGCCGCGCTGCCGGTAACTGACCTGGTGCGAGACCACCGCTTCACTTGGCACGGCAAAATCCAGCGCATCCGCCTGGATCCTACGGAGCTTCCATTTCACATTTGGCAGCTGCCGGCTTCGATCCCATGAACGTAGTGTCATCTCCTGTGGCGTCGAAACAGCTGCTTATGCGCGATAGGCTTTGGTACAAGGATGCGATCATCTATCAGCTGCACGTGAAGTCTTTTGCAGATTCAAACAACGACGGTGTCGGCGACTTTCAGGGACTGATCGACCACCTCGACTACATCGCAGGCCTTGGTGTCAATACGATCTGGTTGCTGCCTTTCTACCCATCGCCGTTGCTCGACGACGGCTATGACATCGCTGACTATCGCGGCGTTCATCCGGACTATGGCACGCTTGCCGACGTCAAGCGGTTTATTGTGGCAGCGCATGATCGCGGCCTGAAGGTCATTGCGGAACTGGTGGTCAACCATACCTCGGACCAGCATCCGTGGTTTCAACGTGCCCGAACCTCGCGTCGCGGGTCGCCCTACCGCGACTTCTACGTCTGGTCCGATACCGACAAACGCTACGCAGGTACGCGGATCATATTTCTGGACACCGAGCGGTCGAATTGGACCTGGGATGACACGGCGGGTGCCTATTATTGGCACCGCTTCTATTCACATCAGCCGGACCTGAATTACGACAACCCCCGAGTCCTGCGCGAGGTGCTGTCGGTCCTCCGATACTGGGCGGAGCTGGGCGTTGACGGGCTGCGCCTCGACGCCGTGCCATACCTTGTGGAACGAGACGGCACCAACAACGAAAACCTGCCGGAAACGCACGCGATCCTGAAGCGCATTCGGGCCGAGATGGACGCCCACTACCCGGACCGGATGCTGCTGGCGGAAGCGAACCAGTGGCCAGAGGATACCAAGGACTATTTCGGCGACGGCGACGAATGCCACATGGCGTTCCACTTCCCGCTGATGCCGCGCATGTACCTGGCTATCGCGCGCGAGGATCGCTTCCCGATTACGGACATCCTGCGCCAGACGCCAGATATCCCGGAAGACTGCCAGTGGGCGATCTTCCTGCGCAACCATGACGAACTGACGCTGGAAATGGTTACGCAGTCGGAGCGCGACTTTCTATGGGAAACTTACGCCGCTGATCGGCGCGCGCGCCTGAACCTAGGCATCCGCCGGCGCCTCGCACCGCTGATGGAGCGTGACCGCAGGCGTATTGAGCTGATGCACTACCTGCTAATGTCCATGCCTGGGACGCCGGTTGTCTACTACGGCGACGAAATAGGAATGGGCGATAACATACACCTCGGCGACCGCAATGGCGTACGCACGCCAATGCAGTGGACATCCGACCGCAATGGCGGCTTTTCCCGCGTTGCCGACCCTTCCCGGCTCGTGCTGCCACTGGTCATGGACCCGCTCTACGCCTATCAGGCAGTCAACGTCGAATCGCAGCTGGCCGACCCACATTCGTTGCTAATGTGGATGCGCCGGACCGTTAGCATACGTCGCCAGTACAATGTGTTTGGCCGCGGCACCAACCGCCTGTTGTATCCGAAGAACCGCAAGGTTCTGGCGTATCTGCGCGAGCACGAGGGCATCACCATTCTGTGTGTCGCCAACCTGTCGCGCACGCCCCAGGCGGTGGAACTTGACCTGTCAGAGTTCCAGACGCGCGTGCCTATCGAGCTCGATGGACACGCACCTTTTCCACCGATCGGCCAGTTGCCGTACCTGCTTACACTGCCGCCTTACGGCTTCTATTGGTTCGACCTGTCCCGGTCCGCCGACTGGCCTTCAACCCACACCCCAGCGCCGGAGCCTATGCCAGAATATCAAACCCTTGTGATGCGTCGCGACGTTGCGGACGCCGTGAACGCCGCACGCTCACTTATTGAGCGAGACGTTCTGCCGGCCTACCTGTCGAAGCGTCGCTGGTTTGCAGTAAAGGATGAGACGCTGAAATCCGCGCGTGTCGCGCTGCTGACGCGCGTGCCCGCCGAGGACTATTTGCTGCTGGAAATAGAAAGCGAAACAGAGTCGGGCGTCGCCCGTTGGCTGCTGCCGGTCGGGATTGTGTGGGAAGAAAACAACCTGCCGCCGCTGCAGATTCAGCTGGGCCTCGCCCGAGTTCGCCGAGGCGCACGCGTCGGTCTGCTGACTGATGCATTTGCTATGCCACAATTCGCCCGCGGCGTCCTCGGCGCCCTAGTGGAGCAGGACAAGATCGTCACTGACGCCGGTGTTATCCACTGCGAGGCGACATCCCGCATGGCGGATATCGTGATCCCGCCAGACGTGGAGATGCATTGGATTTCGGCGGAGCAGTCGAATTCCTCAGTCATTATCGGCGATATCGCGGTGCTTAAGCTGTTCCGCCGCGTCAGCGACGGACCGCACCCCGAAGCCGAGATGGGACGGCACCTGACAGAGCAGGGTTATCAGAACGTGCCAGCCCTATTAGGGGAGGTGGTGAGGGTGGATCCGCAGGGTGTACGTCATTCGCTGGCCATCGCTCAATCCTTCGTTCGCAACCAGGGCGACGCCTGGACCTGGACGCTAGACCTGCTGACGCGTGGGCTATCCGATCTCGGCACTGGCGATGAAGAGGCCGTTACAGAGGCCACGGCACATAGTGGCTATGCCGAGTTTGCCCAATTGATTGGCCGTCGCTTGGGCGAGATGCATGAGGTCCTGAGTCGTCCCGTCGACCTGCCCGCATTCCGACCCGAGGAGGCCGACCACACCAAAACCGATGCGGTTCGCGAACGCGTTTGGCAGCAGTTGCAGCTGGCGTACAGAGCCGTACAGCGCTCCAACGCCGGCGACGCAATCCTAGAGGCTGAGCAGACTGCACTCGATGCCGCGCTACCCACGCTGCCAGATAATCTGCAGGCAATGACGAGGCGACTCATCGGTGCGACGCTGACGCGGATTCATGGCGACCTGCATCTCGGTCAGATCCTTGTCGCCAACGGCGACATCTTTCTGATTGACTTCGAAGGGGAGCCGGCGAAGCCGGTCGACGCGCGGCTGGCCAAAGACCATCGATTGCGCGATGTTGCGGGTATGGTGCGATCCTTCGATTACGCTGCGGCCATGGTCAGACGCCGCAGCGCGGCGAGCCACGCGCATCTGGGTGACGATTTGATTGGCCAGTACCTTGACCGCTTCCGTGAGCAGGCGGTGGCCGCGTTTCTAGCTGGCTACCGCGAAAAGATGGACGTTGATGACCAGCTTCTCACACTATTCCTAATCGAGAAGGCGGCCTACGAAGTCGTCTATGAAGCTGCCAATCGCCCAACGTGGATCGACGTGCCGCTGCACGGTTTGGTCCAGTACATCGCGCCGAAGGTGAGGCCCTAGCGTGAACGATTTCGTGTCGGTTCCATCTTTGTCGCAGCAACAGGCTTGGCAACTACAGGCCGGCGCGGTGCACGATCCATTTTCGATCCTCGGAGCGTTCGACACCGACGCAGGGCGGTTCATCCGAAGCTTTCTGCCGGGCGCCAAGGGTGTGGACGTGCTTAGCAGGGCCGATGGCCGGTGCCTGGGAACGCTGGTGGCGGCACAGCCGGACGGCCTGTTCTTTGGCCGCGTAGAAACGGCGGAACCCTATCGACTGTTGATTCACTGGCCGGACGCGGACCAGGAGACCGAGGACCCGTATTCCTTCGGCCTGCTGCTGAGCGAGGCGGACCTGCATTTGTTCAACGAGGGTCGGCTCTTCCGTTTCGCCTTCACCCTCGGTGCCAATGTGATGATGGTCGACGGTGTTCGTGGTACACGCTTCGCCGTCTGGGCGCCGAACGCGCAGGCGGTTTCCATTGTCGGCGACTTCAACTCATGGGACCCGCGGCGCCACCCGATGCGCCTTCGCCACCCGTCCGGGGTGTGGGAGCTGTTTGTGCCTCGCATCGGGCGCGGCACTCGCTACAAGTTCGCCATGGTTGGCTCTGATGGAACCCGGCTGCCGGATAAGGCGGATCCGGCAGCCAAAGCGACGGAACCCCCTCCGGCGACAGCGTCTGTTGTCAGCGATGCTATACCCTATACATGGCATGATAACGAATGGCTTGTGGAACGGGCGCATCGGCAGGCGCATGACCGCCCGGTGTCGATCTACGAGGTCCATGCCGCTTCCTGGTTCCGGCTGGATGGACAAGACACCGCAACTTGGGACCAACTGGCGGAACGGCTGGTGCCCTACGTTGCCGGCCTTGGTTTTACGCATGTCGAACTCATGCCGGTTGCCGAGCATCCCTTCGGCGGCTCTTGGGGCTACCAGCCGCTTGGACTGTTTGCCCCCTCGGGCCGTTTTGGCGAAGTTGAAGGCTTCAAGCGGTTCGTCGACCGGTGCCACCAGGCTGGTGTCGGCGTCATTGTGGATTGGGTGCCAGCGCATTTCCCGACTGACGCCCACGGCTTGGCGCGCTTCGACGGAACGCCGCTCTATGAGCACGCGGACCCGCGCGAAGGGTTTCACCAGGACTGGAATACCTACATCTACAACATGGGTCGGAATGAGGTGCAGGGCTTCCTGATTGCCAGCGGCATCCACTGGCTGGAGGAGTTCCACGTTGACGCCCTGCGGGTGGATGCCGTTGCATCGATGCTATACCGCGACTACAGCCGCAAGCAAGGTGAGTGGATTCCGAACATCTACGGCGGGCGCGAGAACCTGGAGGCGATCGGCTTCCTGCGGCATTTCAATTCTGTCGTGGCCGAGCGGTGTCCGGGTGCAATTACGATAGCAGAAGAGTCGACGGCTTGGCCGGGCGTTTCGCACCCAGTGCAAGAGGGCGGCCTCGGATTCACCTACAAATGGAACATGGGGTGGATGCACGATACGCTACACTACATTCACAGCGAGCCAGTCCATCGCAAGTGGCACCATAACGAGATGACGTTTGGGTTGCTCTACGCCTTTTCTGAACATTTTGTCCTACCCCTGTCGCATGACGAAGTTGTCTACGGCAAAGGCTCGCTGATTGAAAAAATGCCTGGCGACCTTTGGCAGAAGTTTGCGAACTTACGCTGCTACTTCGCCTTCATGTGGGGCCATCCAGGCAAGAAGCTTTTATTCATGGGTGGCGAGATCGCACAGTGGCGAGAATGGAACCATGACGCGTCGATTGAGTGGGACCTGTTGGACTACCCGACGCATCGCGGCGTTCAGCAACTTGTTCGGGACCTGAATCGTGTCTATGCGACATCGCCGGCGCTGTATCAGCGGGATGCCGTTGCTACCGGCTTCCGCTGGGTAATCGGCGACGACCGTGAGAACTCGGTATTCGCGTTCCTCCGCTACGGCGACGACGAGAACAGCATGATGCTGGTCGTCTGTAACATGACGCCCGTGCCGCGCTACGGCTATGGCATCGGCGTACCGCGTCCTGGTTTGTGGCGGGAAATGCTCAATACCGACGCTGCCGCCTACGGGGGCAGTAATGTCGGCAACGGTGGCGGTGTCACCACGACGCCCCATCAGATGCACGGAGAGGCGCAGGCGGTCTATCTGACCCTTCCACCCCTTGCCACACTGTATTTGAGCGTGCCTGTATAGGCGGAGTTTGAGCAAAGCCGGCGTCCGAGGGACCTCGGCTGCCCATCTTGCGCAGACCGGTATTGCCGGAGATTTAGCGTGTCAGGCCTGATTAAGCGTAGCTTCTCGCTTGCGGGCCATCGCACAAGCGTCGCGCTCGAGCGCGAGTTCTGGGACGCACTGATGCGTTTAGCGGAGATCCGCGGGCAAACACTTTCGCAGCTTGTAGCAGCTGCCGACCAGGGTCGGGCGCCTGATCAGCCGCTGGCCTCGCGCCTGCGTCTTACCGCGTTGATGGCAGCGCACGCCGGCACCATAGGACCGCAGACAGAAGCATAGCGGCGCGCATCCGCCCAGCAGCGCGCAGATGGCTATGACCTCCCTGGGCGGCCGCAACGTCAATGTTGACTCCACCCACGGGCATTGCCATAAGCCGTCGATCCGGG
>Ga0170475_128602885_pt1 | contig 11688 bp, 10 predicted proteins | sample Soicark_Litter_5_FD_111474 | JGI IMG/M metagenome (GOLD analysis project Ga0170475, IMG submission 111474) | Avena fatua rhizosphere microbial communities from Hopland, California, USA. Combined Assembly of 48 SPs | reverse complement strand
CTTATGCCGGCGACATATAGTCCGTATACATTTATTTTGATTCTGATGGTCGCAGCGGTGGCTTTTGCCATTACGCCGCTCGCGCTTGCGTGGATTTGGTCGAAGAAGTTCTCCCCCCGCAAGCCTGGTCCGCAAAAGAACGCCACCTACGAGTGCGGTTTGGAATCCAAGGGCGATGCCTGGGTACAGTTCAAATCCGAGTATTACCTCTATGCCATCATCTTCCTGGTGTTCGATGTGGAAACCATTTTCCTGCTGCCCTTCGCGGTATCCTTCACAGGGCTTTCGGCGGCAGCCTTCATTCCCATGCTGGTATTTATTCTCATGCTCGTAGCTGGCCTGGCCTGGGCATGGCAAAAGGGGGTGCTTACTTGGCGGTAACCTGATACCGCCTTTAAGTTGTTGTATGGACGAAGGTTTAAAAAGCGAGCTGAGTAAGCACGGTGTCTTCACCACCACGCTCGAAGAGATTTATAATTGGGGACGGAAAAACTCGGTTTGGCCGCTGCAATTCGGACTGGCTTGTTGCGCCATCGAGATGATCGCGACAACGATGTCGCGTTACGATCTCGCGCGGTTCGGTGCGGAAGTGTTCCGGCCTTCGCCGCGCCAGGCGGATCTGATGATTGTTTCGGGCACGGTGACGAAGAAGATGGCGCCGCAAGTGATCCGGCTCTACAACCAGATGCCGGAGCCGAAGTATGTGATCGCCATGGGGGCGTGCGCGATTTCCGGCGGGCCCTTCAAGCAGGGTTACAACGTGCTCAAGGGCATCGACCGGTTTATTCCGGTGGATGTGCATATTCCTGGATGCCCGCCGAGGCCAGAAGCGTTGATTCATGCCTTTATGACACTGCAAAAGCGGATTGGGGAACAAAAGCTGAGCAGCCCGCAACGTCCACGTCACCTGGACCCGGAGGCACCGAGCGAATTTCCGATCCCACGCTTCGGCGAACACGACTTGGAACCGCCGCATAACCCGGCACTCTGGCAACCCCCGGCACTGACCCGCGCTGAATAAACCGTGGAAGCTCTCGAACAAATCAAAACGCGAGTCGAAGCTGCCGTAGCCGGGGCGAAGCTTGAGATTATCCCGAACGACAGCCCCTCCGGGCACCGCTCGCTCCTAATTGATGCCGCCCACGCGATGTCGGTTGCGACCTTCCTGCGTGATGATTCCCAACTGCGCATGGACTATTGCTCTTGTGTCACTGGCGTTGATTGGCTCGATGCGGTTCTGAAGGAGAAGGTAAAAGTCAGAAAGCTGGTCGAAGGTGTCGAAAAGGAAGTCGAAGAAACCATTGAGAAACAACGGCCCGGGGTTCTCGAAGCGGTTTATCATTTGTATTCCATGCAGTTGAAACAAGGACCGGTGATCCTGCGGTTGCGCACCGGTAATCGCACTGACCAGGTCCATCTCCCTTCCCTGACGCCGGTCTGGCGCGGTTGCGAATTCCAGGAGCGTGAGATTTACGATCTGTATGGCGTCATCTTCGACGGGCATCCCGACCTGCGCAGGATTTTGATGTGGGACGAGTTCAAAGATCATCCGATGCGCCGGGATTACGTCGAGCCGGACGATTACGAATACGAACCGACTCCACATGACGATGTGCTGAGTAAAGCGAAACACCACTATCCCTCTCCGGCAGCAGCGAAATGATGGACCGAGCCACTATAGCAGAGCGCCCACAGAATTTTGAAATTCTGCCGAAGCGTTCTGCCAACGGCGAGGTGCATGGCGACCTGCTCGAAGTTGCAATGGGACCGCATCATCCTTCGACGCACGGCGTGTTTCGGATGGACGTGGTTCTGGACGGCGAACGAGTGATGAAGTTGAAGCCGGTGTTCGGCTATCTGCATCGGAACCATGAGAAGATCGGCGAGACGACGACTTATCTTGGGACAATGCCGTATACCGATCGGCTGGATTACTTTTGTTCGCTGACCAACAACTGGGGTTACGCGCTCGCGATTGAGAAACTGGCGGGCCTGCAAGTTCCCGAGCGCGCGGAATACATCCGCGTCATCACTGCCGAACTAACACGCCTTCAAAACCACGCATCACTCGTCGGCTTTCTGATGCAGGACATGGGTGCACTGGGCACGCCGCTCATGTATGCGTTTCGAGAGCGTGAAAAGATTCTCGACCTGTTCGAAGCGTTGACCGGCGCGCGGATGATGTGCAACTACATGCGCTTCGGTGGTTGCCGCGTGGATCTCCCGCCGGGTTGGCTGGAAGAAACGAACAAAGTGGTGGCCGATTTCCCGCGATTTATCGATGAGTTTGAGGCCCTGCTTTCCGGGAACGAGATCCTCATGGCCCGCACACAGGGCATCGGAGCGCTTTCGCAGGAACTCGCCATTAACGCCAGCATTACTGGTCCAATGCTTCGTGCCACCGGAGTCAATTATGACATCCGGAAGGTCGACCATTACGGGATTTACGACCGGTTCAAATTCCGCGTGCCGCTGGGTGAGCATGGCGACGTGTTTGATCGTTACATGATGCGCGTGCTGGAGATGCGAGAATCCGTAACGATCCTCGAGCAGGCGTTGCGCGATCTTCCCGAAGGGCCGATTATCGATCCTAAAGCGAAGTTGCGCGGGTTTCGCCCGAAAGCCGGCGAAGCGTACGGACGCATCGAAGCGCCGAAGGGTGAGCTTGGGTTTTACGTCATCAGCGATGGCAGTCCGAATCCGTATCGGTACAAGGTGAGGCCACCAAGTTTAATCAACCTGACGGTCCTCGAAGATATGTGCCTCGGGCAGACGATTGCCGATGCAGTAGTTATATTAGGCAGTGTGGATATTGTCCTGGGAGAGGTGGACCGGTAACCGCGAATTTCTCAAGCTAAGTGATATATGTTAGGTGAAGGAATATTGAAGGGAATGGGCGAGACGGCCCGGAACTTCTTTGGCAGCTATGTCAAAGCAGACCGGTTGACGACCGTCCAGTTTCCTGAAGAGCGGCTCCCGCAAAAGGAGGCGGCCCGCAACTTTCCATTTTTGGTATACGACGGTGACACCCCGCAGGCCGGGCTCCGTTGCGTGGCCTGCCAAATCTGCGAGAAGGAATGCCCCCCCAAGTGCATTTACATCGTCAAAAGCAAGGACAAGAAGGCGGACTACGTCGGCAAACAACAATTGTACCCGGCGACTTTCGACATCGACACGTCGGTGTGCATGAGCTGCCAGATCTGTGTCGAGGTTTGTCCTTTCGATGCGATCAAAATGGATACGGAATTTGAGTTGAGCACGCATGACCGCTTCGCCGCGTTGTTGTTGAAGAAAACGGATTTGGCGAAATCAAACGAGTATTACCGGAAGATTCATCCCTCCGAAGCGCAGGAAACCGACGAACGGTTGGCCGCTGAGAAAGCGAAGTTCGAAGCCAAGGCAAAGGCTGATGCCGAGGCCAAAGCCAAAATCGCGGCGGGCGCGAAACCTGCGACAACGCCGGCGCCTCAAGCTCCCGCAGCACCTGCGGTCAAGCCGGTCAACGGAGCGGCGCCTCCCGCGGATAAAGCTGCCGCAACCCCTTCGCACAACGGTGCGACTGCCGCCGAGCCAACTACGCGCGCAACAAAACCGGTTACGGCTCCGGTGTAGATTCCATGCGCCAAACTATGAAACACTCGACATCCCAGCTCGGTTTTACTTTGTTAGGCCGCGCTCATGGGTAACGGAATCGACCAAATATTTGTGGACGGCAAAATCTGGCTGGTAAGCCAGACGCCGCTCGTTGCCCAACCAATCGTTTCGGCGGTCATCTCCATCGCTGCTCTGATCGGCGCTTTTGCGACTCTGTTTGCGCTTACCACCATACTTGAGCGCAAAGGCCTCGGACGAATCCAGAATCGCTACGGCCCCAACCGGGTTGGCCCATTTGGGATTCTGCAGCCGCTGGCTGACGGCTTGAAAGCGATGACCAAGGAAGACGTGGTGCCGCGCGCCGCGGATCATGTCGTGCATTTCCTCGCACCATTAATTTTGGTCGTCCCGGTTTTCTTGGCGCTCTCCGTGATTCCAATTGGCCGAAACATGACCGCGCTGGATTTGGATGCAGGCATTCTGTTTTTCTTCGCTGTGGGCGCCGCGACTGAGCTTTCTGTGTTCATGGCCGGATGGTCGAGTCGTAACAAATATTCGTTGCTTGGGGCGATGCGAGCGATCGCCCAAATGATCAGCTACGAAGTGCCGCTAATCCTTTCCTCAATCCCTGTCATATTGATTGTGGGTTCGCTTTCCGCCACGGCGATCGTGGATGCGCAGGGTGGCTACACAGGGATTTTACCGCATTGGTTTCTGCTGACCCCATGGGGACTCGCAGGATTCATCCTGTTCATGATTGCCGCCACCGCAGAGTCGAATCGCTCGCCGTTCGATTTGCCGGAAGGCGAATCCGAGATTATCGCCGGTTATTACATCGAATACTCAGGGTTCAAGTTCGCGTTGTTTTTCCTCGGCGAATACATCGGCATGTTCGCGGTAAGCGGGCTGGCGATAACGCTGTTCCTGGGCGGCTGGCACGCTCCGTTTCCGTTCCTCGAATTCATTCCTTCGTACATTTGGTTTTTCGCCAAACTGCTGGGGATCATCGCGCTTCTCATTTGGGTTCGCGGCACCGTGCCGCGTCTCCGGATGGACCAACTCATGAACTTCGCGTGGAAGTTCATGTTGCCGATGACTCTGATCAATCTGCTCGTGGCCGTGCTCTGGCAAATGATGGGACCGGGCTGGGGCCGCTGGCTCATGGGACTCGCGCTCGTGATCGGCCCGTACATCATTCTGGGCAAAGCGCTAGTTGGCCACCGAAATTGGGGCAAGCGAACCTATCGGTTTGCTGATTGACGCGTCCCAACCAAACCCAATGACAGCAACATTTATCATACTCGCAATCATCACTATTGCCGGGTCCGTCGCAGCCATGACACTGCGCAACCTGGTGCATTGCGCGCTGGCTTTGACGATTACCTTTGCCGGACTGGCAGCGCTGTACCTTCACCTTGACGCGCAGTTTGCGGGTTTCGCGCAACTGCTCGTATACATCGGCGCGGTGGCCATTCTGATTGTGTTCGTCGTTTTGCTCACGCGTGGCAGCGATACGCCGCAGGGAGCGGTTTTTTCTTCCGGCTGGGTGGCGGGTGTGGCAGTGGCCGCGCTTGTATTTGGCGTGCTCGCGTACATGATTCGCGGCAGCCATGCGATTGGCCAGGCAGCACCTGCGGCGCCGGATGTCTCGGTACGGCAAATTGGCGACCAACTAATGATAAAATATGTTCTGCCGCTGGAAGTGGTTGGGCTTTTACTTACCGCGGCGCTGATTGGCGCTGTAATTATTGCGATGCGCGAACCTGAGCAGACATGAGCCCACTATCCGCGTATCTCCTGCTATCTTCATTCCTGTTCGCAATCGGCCTCGCCGGTGCGCTGACGCGGCGCAATGCGATCCTCGTCCTGATTGGGATCGAACTGATGCTCAATGCGGCCAACCTGAATTTCATTGCGTTCTGGCGGTTCGGTTCACACACAGGCAACCAAGTGACAGGCATTATTTTTGTCATCTTCTCGATCGCGGTTGCCGCTGCTGAAGCGGCAGTCGGCCTCGCTCTCATCATCGCTATTTATCGTCATTATAAATCCACCGACGTGGAAGACATCAAAACGTTGAAAGGATAACGGCCAACGACAAAATGACCTTGATTCTTCAATGGCTTTGGTTAATTCCGGCGCTGCCGCTGATCGCAGCGTTCCTGAGTGCGCTGGCGCCGCAACCGTGCCGCCGGTTTTCTGCGACTATCGCAATCGGCTCGATGATCGGCTCGCTTTCTCTCGCTTGTTGCGCCTTCGCATCGACGTTGAAGCATAGTGAGCGCCTCGTTCGTAATTTCGAATGGTTCCGCTTCGGGGACCAATCCTTGCAACTAGGCTGGGTGCTCGATCCGCTCACGGCCGTTATGCTCGTGATGGTCTGCTTTGTCGGGCTCTTGATCTTCATCTACAGCGTCGGCTACATGGCGCATGACGAAAACTTCACCCGCTTCTTTTGCTTCCTCTCGCTCTTCGCAGCCGCAATGCTCGGCGTGGTTATCGCGAACAGCCTTTTGCTGCTCTTCATTTCGTGGGAATTGGTCGGACTCGCTTCGTACCTGTTGATCGGTTTCTGGTATCACAAACCGAGTGCTGCCGCCGCGGCGAAGAAGGCATTTATTACGACGCGCGTCGGCGACCTTGGCTTTCTGCTGGGGATGCTCTGGCTCTATTCGCAAAGCGGCACCCTGCTCTTCTACAACCATGGGCACGGCTGCATGGAAGCCGATGCCCTCTCCAAAATGGTGGCGCAAACGACGTCGCTTGGGCTGGCAGTCTCAACCGGGATCTCGCTGCTGATCTTTTGTGGCGCGGTCGGCAAATCCGGGCAGGTTCCGCTGCACGTGTGGCTGCCGGATGCAATGGAAGGCCCGACACCCGTCTCGGCGCTGATCCATGCGGCGACGATGGTTGCGGCCGGCGTTTTCCTGGTGGCACGTGTTTACCCACTTATGTCGGCACATGCCGCGGGAGTCACCGTGAGTTCGGCGCTTCAAGTCGTGACCTGGACGGGCGTGATCACCGCGCTTTTTGCGGCGACAATTGCGGTGGCGCAAACGGACATCAAACGCATCCTCGCTTACTCCACAGTTTCGCAACTTGGATTCATGATGGTAGGCCTTGGCGTTGGTGGTGTGGCCGTCGGCATGTTTCATTTGATTACCCACGCATTTTTCAAAGCGCTGCTGTTCATGGGCGCAGGTTCCGTCATCCACGGCTGCCATGAAGAGCAGGATATCCGCCGAATGGGCGGTTTGCGAAAGATCATGCCTGTGACTTTTACGACCTACGCTGTGGGCATGCTGGCGCTCTCCGGCTTTCCGTTGCTGTTCTCGGGCTTTTGGAGCAAGGACGAGATCCTCCATTCGGCGCACCGCTGGCATATTTCGCACTGGCCCTTTTACCTGATGCTTTGCGCTGCGTTCCTGACGGCGTTCTATATGACGCGCCAGGTCTTTTACGTTTTCTTTGGCAACTGCCGATTGAAGCTCGGACAGACAACATCGTCGGAACAACGCACCGTCGACCACGGCGGCACCGTGGTGGTGGAACATCCACATCACGAACTGCCGAGCGAACCTCACGAGAGTCCCGCGGTGATGACGCTCCCGTTAGTGGTCCTGGCGGTGTTTGCGATCGTGCTCGGATTTGTTGGCACGCCTGCCTGGCCGTGGTTCCAAAGCTTCCTCGAACACGAACACCTGCGGTTCAATGGCGCGGCTTTAACCGAAGCAGCCACTTTGAAAACAATGCTGATTTCCAGCGTTATCGCTCTGGGTGGCATCGCGTTGGGCTGGCTGTTATACGGCAAAAGACCCTGCCAGCGTCCGGGTGATATTGATGTCCTTGAGCGGGGGCAGCCGGAGATTTTTACCCTGCTGCGCAACAAATATTACGTCGATGAAGCATATGAATGGGCGTTCGTTCGGTTCAATGCGTGGTGGGCGAGAACGTGCGATCTGCTCGATACCTGGGTCTGGAATGGCCTCGTTCAACTTTGCGCCTATGTGTTTGTCGGCATTGCGTGGGTTAACAAATTTCTTGATGAGAACGCGATCAACAGAGGTTTTGATGAAGGTTGTGCCCGGCTCACGCAGGGTGGCGGCCTGATGTCGCGACTCCAAAATGGCAGCTTGCAAGGCTACCTGCGCGTCATCGGGATTGCGCTGGCCGTGCTAGCGCTGGCGCTCATGTGGGGGTGCAAACAGTGACCACTAATCTTCCCGTGCTGACAATCGTAACGCTATTGCCCTTAGTCGCGGGAATGCTGCTGATTGGAGTTGGCAAAGAAAAAGTCATTCTGGCGCGCACGTTCGGATTCTGTTCGAGCCTGGTTTCTCTTGGGCTCTGTTTGGTCCTGTGGCGGCACTTTGACGCGGCGTCAGGTGAGTTGCAGTTCGTCGAGACCGGAAATTGGATCCCGAACCTGGGAGTTCAATATCACTTGGGGATCGACGGACTCGGACTCCTGATGCTTTTGCTGACGGCAATCATTACGCCCATGGCCATGCTCGCATCGATGAAGATTTCCGAGCGAGTACCAACTTACTTCGCGCTGATGCTTTTCCTGGAAGCCGGGTTGTTCGGCACTTTCACCGCGCTGAACTTTGTCCACTGGTTTCTGTTTTGGGAATTAAGCCTCATTCCAGCATTCTTCCTGATCAAACTGTGGGGCGATTCGGACCGTTCCAGTGCGGCGATGCAGTTCTTCGTTTACACGATGGTCGGCAGCATCGCGCTGCTGCTCGCATTCCTCGCTATCTTCCTTGCGACGGGGAAATTCGACTTTACAGATCTGGCTGAGATCGGGCGTAGCGGGACTTTGGCCTCCGCCTTCTCAGTGAAGCTGGGATGGTTCTCACTGAGTGAACGCACGCTGGCTTTGATTATCTTTGGCGGCGCGTTCCTCGGGTTCGCGGTGAAAGTGCCCCTGGTCCCATTTCACACCTGGTTGCCGGCCACGTATGCTGAAGCACCCATCGGCACGACTATGCTGCTCACCGGGGTAATGTCCAAGATGGGCGTCTACGGTTTTCTGCGTGTGCTCCTGCCGATTTTCCCAGAGCAAATGCAATGGATCCTGAACCTGCTTCTGTGGATGGCGGTAATCACCATCGTCTATTCGGCGGGCGCGGCATTCGCTCAGCGCGATCTGAAACGCATCCTCGGCTATTCTTCCATCAATCACTTGGGATACTGCATGTTGGGGATCTTCGCCTCCGCTCGCTTCACGATTGACCCGGCGCTCGCCAATGAGAAAGCGGCTGCACTGAACGGCGTCATTCTCCAGATGTTTAATCACGGGCTCACGGCAGCTACGTTGTTTTGGTTTGTTGGGTTCTTGCAGGAGCGAAACGGTGGCCTGCGCGGAGTTGATAATTTTGGCGGGCTGCGCAAACGCGCGCCGATTCTTTGCGGGCTCATGGGCATTGCGCTGTTCTCCTCCTTGGGATTGCCGGGACTAAACGGGTTCGTTGGTGAGTTCCTGATCTTCAAAGGCGTCTTTCCGCTGGCAACCTGGGCGAGCGCGTTATCAGTGCTTGGCCTGTTAATCACTGCAATCTTTTTGCTGACCGTCTTGCAAAAGGTATTCACCGGCCCATTATCCGCCCGCTCTGACGGCATGCAGGATTTAAGTTTTGGTGAGCGAGTGCTAATCCTCCCGCCCATCATTTTGATGTTTGTGCTTGGTATCTACCCGCAGGCAATCCTCGGGGTAATCAATAATTCAGTCATTCAGATGGTGGAAAGGATGCGGCTCTGATGCTCGCCTGGACCATCTACATAACTTTCATCGGAGTTGCGGTGCTGATGGTGCTGCCGCGCGATAACCCCCGAATGGCACGCTCCGTGGCGCTCCTGACTGCATTGCTTGGGTTCGGCTGCGCATTAGGTGGAATGCTCGCGGCCGAAATTGGCAAGGTGCAGACCATCACGAAGGTGCCTTGGATCCCCGGCTTGGGCGTGGAATATCACCTCGCCTCGGACGGCATTAGCCTTGTGCTTGTCCTGCTCACCGGCCTGACCGCGATCGCAGGGGTACTTTTCTCCTGGAACATCGAAACGCGGAGCAAAGAATTCTTCGCCTTTTACCTCGCACTAATCGGCGGCGTTTACGGCGTGTTCCTTAGCTTCGACTTGTTCCTCTTATTTGTTTTTTACGAACTGGCGATCATTCCGAAATACTTCCTGATCGCGATTTGGGGCTCTACGCGGCGGGAGTATGGAGCCATGAAACTGGCGCTGTATTCTTTCGTTGGCAGCGCCATGGTCCTGGTCGGGATCATCGCGGCGTTCGTGATCGCCGGCAGCAAAACAATGAATTTGTTTGAACTCGCCAAATTTCCATTTCCTCCGGCGTTTCAAATGTGGGCTTTTCCGCTCGTGTTCATTGGCTTCGCCATCCTGGCAGGTATGTGGCCATTTCATACGTGGGCTCCCACCGGCCACGTTGCTGCGCCGACCGCAGCCTCAATGCTCCTCGCCGGCGTGGTAATGAAACTCGGGGCTTACGGTTGCCTGCGGGTCGCGCTCACCCTGTTTCCACATGGCCTGGATGAGTGGAATGTGGAGGCTTACGGTCCGCACGTTTGCCGCGCCATTACGCAACACTCAGTTATCGAGAACATCCAGTGGTTCCTGCATCTGTTCGGCTTCGGCTCATGGCAGGACTTTTTCGGAGTGCTGGCGGTCATTGGGATTGTCTATGGCGCGACGGTCGCCCTGGTTCAGAAGGATTTCAAATTTGTGATCGGCTATTCCAGCGTGAGTCACATGGGCTTTGTTTTGCTCGGCCTGGTTACGCTGAACGTCATCGGAATGAGCGGCGCGGTGTTGCAAATGTTTTCGCACGGCGTGATCGCCGGCCTTTTATTCGCAGTCGTCGGCAGGATGGTTTATGACCGGAGCCATACGCGTGATTTGGATGATTTGAAGAAAATGAATTTGAGCGGTGCCCTGCCCTTTGCCGCGGTTACGTTCGTCATCGCTGCGATCGCCTCGATGGGTCTGCCCGGGTTCAGCGGGTTCATTGCCGAACTTCAGGTGCTTATTGGCGCCTGGCATGCATCGCCAACGCTGGCGGTTCTTGCAGGTGTCGGCATTCTGATTGGCGTTGCGTACACCTTGCGAGCGTTGCAGGAAGCATTCTTTCCGAATGAGCAGGAACGGAAGGATTCTCCAGCGGCGGTGACGCTCCGCGAGCAACATCCGCTCGCAGAGATTACCATCCCCGAGCGTCTGGGTGCGGTCATGTTGATTGCGGCGACCCTAATCATCGGTTTGTTCCCGAACTTGCTCCTAAAGCACATAGTCCCCAGCTTCAGCCTCTCGCTGTTTGATGGTCTCAGGAAGGTGGGTGGCTGGTGAACCTGAGCTACCTCGATTTGCTGCGCCTGGCCGCACCGGAAACGATCGTCACCCTTACCGCTCTCGCGGTGTTAGCGGCTGATCTGATCGCGCTGCGGGAAGTGGAAGACGGCTTTCGCCGTCTCATCTGCGCCCTGATCTGCTGCGCTGGCTGTGCGCTCGCAATCGGATGGCTGCTGGCAATGCCACAGCACGCAAATGCTTATGAAGGCATCTTCGTCGTCGATTCACTTACCGGCATCGTAAAGATCGGACTTCTCGGGTTGGCCTTCTTCACGATTTTGCTGTCGATAGAAACAAATTTCACGACGCATATCGGCGAGTACTTCTCGCTAATCCTGTTTGCAACATTGGGGATGATGTTCCTGGCCAGCGCGGAAGATATCCTGATGATTTTCATCGCGCTGGAGTTAACCAGCCTTTCCCTCTACATCCTCACCGCGTTCAACAAGCGCAGCCTTAAATCAGCGGAAGCGGCTCTAAAGTACTTTCTGTTTGGGGGAATGTCGGCAGCTTTCACCCTGTTCGGCTTGAGTATCCTTTACGGGCTGTCCGGCAGCACGAACCTGCGTCAAATTGCCACCGCCCTGGCAACCGTGAAGCTCGACCCACTGGTGGTCGGAGCGTTGGTCATGACCATTATCGGGTTCGGGTTCAAAGTAGCGGCGGTGCCGTTTCACCTCTGGGCCCCGGATGCGTATGAAGGAGCGCCGACACCCAGTGCAG
>Ga0170475_110130285_pt1 | contig 11690 bp, 23 predicted proteins | sample Soicark_Litter_5_FD_111474 | JGI IMG/M metagenome (GOLD analysis project Ga0170475, IMG submission 111474) | Avena fatua rhizosphere microbial communities from Hopland, California, USA. Combined Assembly of 48 SPs | reverse complement strand
TCGACTTCGGGCGCGCGCCGGGATTGTCGCGCAGTTCGTTCAGCTTCATGCGTGTTCCCGGGCGCTGGCCCGGCCTTCCATTCGTCACATGTCCCCGGCCTTGAGCCGGGGATCCGGGCGGGCCGGACCCGCCCATCATCTCAGGACAGCTCCTCCACCTTCACCAGGTGGGACACCTTGCGGATCATGCCGCGCACCGAGGGCGTATCCTCCAGTTCGCGCGTGCGCCGCATCTTGTTCAGACCCAGGCCGACCAGTGTTTCCTTCTGGCCGGGCTTGCGGCCGGCCGGGGAACCGGTCTGTGTGACGCGAACCTTAGGCACCGGTGGTCTCCTGCGGTGGGGGTGCGGCCTCGCGACGCGCGAACAGCTCGGACACCTTCTTGCCGCGTCGCGCCGCGACCGCGCGGGGCGACGCACACCGCTGCAACCCGGAAAAGGCCGCCTTGACCATGTTGTGCGGGTTGCGGCTGCCCAGGGACTTCGCCACCACGTCGCCCATGCCGAGTGTCTCGAACAGGGCACGCAGCGGGCCGCCGGCGATAATGCCGGTACCGGCAACCGCCGTGCGCATCACCACCTTCCCGGCGCCGTAACGCCCTTCGATGTCGTGGTGCAGCGTGCGCCCTTCCTTCATCGGCACGCGGATCATGCCGCGCTTGGCGCGTTCCGTCGCCTTGCGGATCGCCTCCGGCACCTCGCGCGCCTTGCCGGCTCCGTAGCCGACGCGCCCCTTCTGGTCGCCGACCACGACCAGGGCGGCGAACGCAAATCGCCGCCCGCCCTTCACCACTTTCGCCACGCGGTTTATCGTCACCAGCTTGTCGATGATGCCGTCGTCGGCGTCCCGATCCCGGTCGCGATCCCGACCGCCCCGACCACCTTCTCTCGCTTCACGTGCCATATGTCAGGTTCCTCAGAACGCCAGCCCGCCCTCGCGCGCGGCGTCGGCCAGCGCCTTGACGCGGCCGTGGTAAAGATAGGAGCCGCGGTCGAACACCACCTGCTTCACGCCCGCCGCGACGGCGCGTTCCGCCACCAGCTTGCCCACCGCCGCGGCCGCCGCCTTGTCGGCCCCGGTGCGCAGGCTCTCGCGCAGCGCCTTGTCGAGCGATGATGCGGCAGCCAGCGTACGGCCCTGCCCGTCGTCGATCACTTGCGCATAGATGTGCTTGCCGGAGCGAAACACCGAAAGCCGCGGCCGTCCGACCGCCTTGTGGCGCAACTGGAAGCGCAGGCGGTCGCGCCGACGCTCCCGCAGGTCCTGCAGCGTGCTCATGCGCGCGTGCCCCTTTGCTCAATCGGCGTAGAAGCCGCCGTCATTTCTTCTTGCCTTCCTTCCGGCGGATCTGCTCGTTCGTATAGCGCACGCCCTTGCCCTTGTACGGCTCGGGGAGACGGAATGCGCGGATTTCCGACGCCACCTGGCCGACCAAGCGCTTGTCGACGCCCTCGACCCTGATCGCCGTCGGCCGCTCGCAGGTGATCTTGATGCCGTCCGGAATGGGAAAGACGACCGGATGCGAGTAACCGAGGCTGAGCTCCAGATTCTTCCCCTGTACCGCGGCACGGAAGCCGGTGCCGCTGATCTCCATCGACCTCGTGTAGCCGGCGGAGACGCCGTGAACCATATTGGCCACCAGCGCGCGCGTCGTGCCCCACATCATGCGCGCCTGACGCTCCGCGGTGCGGGGCTTCACGGTGACCTTGCCGTCCTCGACAATGGCCTCGATGTGCTCGGTGAGCTTGAGTCTCAGCTCGCCGAGCCGGCCCTTCGCAGTCAGCAGGCGATCAACGATCGCCACCTGCACGTCCTGCGGAATTTCGACCGGATACTTGCCGACGCGCGACATCTCGCTTCCCTTCGGTAAACAGCGTCAGAACACGCGGCAGAGGATTTCGCCGCCGACATTGGCGGCACGTGCCTCCGCATCGCTCATCACGCCGCGCGGCGTGGACAGGATGGAGATGCCGAGGCCTGCGTAGACCCGCTGCAGCTCCTTGATCTTCGAATAGACACGACGGCCCGGTTTGGAGATGCGGGTGATCTCCTTGATCACCGGCTCGCCCTCGTTGTACTTCAGCTCGATGCGCAGCTGCGCCACGCCCGGCCGCAGCTCCTCGGCTGCGAACCCGCGGATGAAGCCCTCGCGCTTGAGCACGTCCAGCACATTCGCGCGCAGCCTCGACGCCGGCGCCAGGCAGATCGTGTGGCGCGCACGCTGCGCATTGCGGATGCGCGTCAACATGTCGCCCAGGGGATCGGAATTCGACATCAGCCCACCCTTACCAGCTCGCCTTGACCATGCCGGGGATCTGCCCCTCGCTCGCCAGGTCGCGCAGCTTGATGCGGCACAGCTTGAACTTGCGGTAGTTGCCGCGCGACCGCCCGGTGATCGCACAGCGCAGGCGCACGCGCACCGCAGCCCCGTTGCGCGGCAGCTGCGCGAGCTTCAGCGAGGCGTTGAAGCGATCCTCGACCGGCAGCGTGCGGTCCATCAACACCGCCTTCAAAGTGGCACGTTTGGCCTTGTCGCGCTTCGCCATGTATTCGCGCCTGCCGTTCCGGTTGACCTGCGAGGTCTTGGCCATACTGTCCTGATTCCTCAGTTGGCGAACGGCAGATCGAAGGCCTTCAGCAGCGCCTTTGCCTCGGCATCCGTCTTCGCGGTGGTGACGAACTGGATGTCCATGCCGCGCACCGATTCGACCCGGTCGTAGTTGATCTCCGGAAAGACGATCTGCTCCTTCACGCCCATTGCGAAGTTGCCGCGCCCGTCGAAGCCCTTGCCGGCAATGCCGCGGAAGTCGCGCACGCGCGGCATCGCGATGGTGATCAGCCGGTCCATGAACTCGTACATGCGCGCCTTGCGCAGCGTCACCTTGCAGCCGATCGGCAGGCCTTTGCGGATCTTGAACCCCGCGATCGCCTTCTTCGCCAAGGTCTTCACCGGCTTCTGGCCAGCGATCGCGGTGAGTTCCGCCACTGCCGCATCCAGCTTCTTCTGGTCCGCCGTCGCGTCGCCGACGCCCATGTTGATGACGATTTTCTCGAGTTTCGGCACCTGCATAGGATTCGCGTAGCCGAACTCCTGCAGCAACTTGCTGCGCACCTCGTCGAGGTAGCGCTTCTGCAGCCGCGGCATTTCCTCGGGCGACGCGGCGGGAGGCGCGGCGCCGGCGGCGGCCTCGGCGACCTTCGCGCGCTCTGCCCTCGCCTCGGCCTTGCCGCCCTTGATCGGCGGCCCGGCGCCCCGGCTGGCGCCCCGCGGAGCCGACCTCGCGGGAGCCTTCGATGACCCCTTTGATGAACCCTTCGACTTGGTTTTTGATCCGCTCATCGTTTGGACCTCAGTTCTCGATCACTTCGCCCGTGGCCTTCGCGACCCGCACCTTCCGCCCATCGTCCAGAATGCGGAACCCGACCTTGGTCGGCTTCTCGCTTCTGGGATCGATCAGCATCAGGTTTGACACATGGATCGCCGCCTCCTGTTCGCGGATGCCGCCTGGCTCCGCCATACCGCGCGGCTTCACGTGACGCGTGGCCATCGCCACACCCTGCACCACCGCACGCTCCGCCTTCGGCTGCATGCGCAGCACCTCGCCGCGGCGACCTTTGTGGGCCCCCGAGATCACCACGACCGTGTCGCCCTTGCGGATGCGCGCGGCCACTATCGCGTCTCCGACGCGTGGGACATCATAGGACCTCCGGCGCCAGCGACATGATCTTGGTGAATTTCCGCCCACGAAGTTCGCGCACCACCGGGCCGAAGATGCGTGTGCCGATCGGCTCCAGCTGCTTGGTGATCAGCACGGCCGCATTGCGGTCGAAACGGATCGCGCTGCCATCGCCGCGACGAACCGGAAATGCCGTGCGCACGATCACCGCCTGGTGCACGTCGCCTTTCTTCACCTTGCCGCGCGGGATCGCCTCCTTGATCGACACCACGATGATGTCGCCCACCGAGGCGGTCTTCCGCTTCGAGCCCCCGAGCACCTTGATGCACTGCACGCGCCGCGCGCCGGAGTTGTCGGCGACCTCCAGATTGCTCTCGACTTGGATCATGCCGCCGCTCCCTCGGTTCTGGTCCCGCGAAGCGCATCCCCGTTGCGTTCGATCACCAGCCAGCTCTTGCGCTTGCTGATCGGGCGGCACTCCTCGATGCGCACGGTGTCGCCCACCTTGCACAGGTTCGCTTCGTCATGCGCCGCGTACTTCTTCGAACGGCGAATGAACTTCTTGTAGATCGGATGCATCACACGGCGATCGACCAGGACCGTCACGGTCTTGTCCATCTTGTCGCTCGTCACCCGCCCTGCCAGGACTCGCTTTGGCATGTCGCGTCGGTCTCCTTACGCCTGCGCCGCGGAGCGAGTCTTCTCCGCCCGATTCTTTTCACTCATGATCGTCTTCACCCGTGCAATCTCGCGCCGGACCTGACGCACCCGGCCGACACCTTCCTGCTGGCCGGTCGCGCGCTGAAACCGCAGGTTGAACTGCTCCTTGCGCAGATCGAGCAGCATGGCGGACAGCTCATCCGGCGTCTTCGCGCGCACGTCGGTCGCCTTGTTCACCATCAAGCGTCTCCGATCCGCGCGATGAACTTGGTCTTGATCGGCAGCTTGGCCGCGCCCAGCGTCAACGCTTCGCGCGCCAGACCCGCGGGCACGCCATCGATTTCGAACATGATCCGCCCTGGCGCCACGCGGCACACCCAGTACTCAGGCGAGCCCTTGCCGGAACCCATGCGCACCTCGGCAGGCTTGATGCTCACCGGAACGTCCGGGAAGATACGGATCCATACCCGCCCGGTGCGCTTCATTGCGCGCGTGATCGCACGTCGCGCCGCCTCGATCTGACGCGCGGTCAGCCGATCCGGCTCCATCGCCTTCAGTCCGTAGGTGCCGAAGTTGAGCGCGAAGCCTCCCTTCGACAGGCCGTGGATGCGGCCCTTGTGCGCCTTGCGGTATTTGGTGCGCTTCGGTTGCAGCATCGATGTCTACCAATCCAATTACCGTTGAGGCGCCTGTTCGGCGGCACGACGATCCTGTGCAAGCGGGTCGTGTGCCAGGATCTCGCCCTTGAACACCCACACCTTCACGCCGCAGGTGCCATACGTCGTCTTCGCCGTCGCTTCGCCGAAATCGATGTCGGCGCGCAGCGTGTGCAGCGGCACGCGACCTTCGCGATACCACTCCACGCGGGCGATTTCGGCCCCGCCCAGCCGGCCGCCGCAGTTGATCCGGATGCCCTGCGCGCCGAGCCGCATCGCCGACTGTACCGCCCGCTTCATCGCTCGGCGAAATGCAACGCGGCGTTCGAGCTGCTGGGCGATGTTCTCGGCGACCAGCGTCGCGTCGATCTCCGGCTTGCGTATTTCAACGATATTCAGCGCGACCTCGGCATTCGCCATCTTGCCGAGCTCACGCTTCAGCACCTCGATGTCCTGGCCTCGCTTGCCGATCACCACACCAGGCCGCGCCGCATAGATCGTCACGCGCGGCTTCTTCGCCGGCCGCTCGATCACCACGCGTGATACGCCTGCGCCGTGCAGCTTCTTGCGCAGGTGGCCGCGCAGCTTCAGGTCCTCGTGCAGCAATTTGGAATAGTCGGCACCGGCAAACCAGCGGCTGTCCCAGGTGCGGTTGATACCGAGCCGCAGCCCGATCGGATTGACCTTATGACCCATCTATGCGGCCTCCTTGGCTTCAGCGGCCAACTCCCCTTGGGCGCGTTCGGCGACGACGATCTTCAAGTGGCTGAACCACTTCTCCACACGGGAAGCGCGGCCGCGGCCACGGGCGTGAAAGCGGCGCATCACGACCGAACGCCCGACCTCGGCGCGCGACACAACCAGCCGGTCAACGTCAAGCTGATGGTTGTTCTCCGCATTGGCGATCGCGCTCTCCAGCGCCTTCTTCACCTGCTGGGCGATGCGGCGTTTGGAGAATGTCAGAGTCGCGACCGCCTTCGCGGCCGGCTGGTTGCGGATCAGTCCCGCCACCAGGTTCAGCTTGCGCGGGCTGACACGCAGGTTGGACACGATCGCCTGCGCCTCGGTGTCGGCAAGACTGCGGGGATGACCGGATTTGCTCATCTCAACCCCGCCTCGCCTTCCGGTCGCCGGAATGGCCGGTGAACGTCCGAGTCGGCGAGAATTCGCCGAACTTGTGGCCCACCATGTTCTCGTTCACCTGCACCGGCAGGAATTTGTGGCCGTTGTAGACGCCGAACGTCAGGCCGACGAACTGCGGCAGGATGGTCGAACGCCGCGACCAGATCCTGATGATTTCGTTGCGGCCCGACGCCCGTGCGGCATCTGCCTTGTTGAGCAGATAGCCGTCGATGAACGGACCCTTCCAGACGGAACGCGCCATCCTACTTGCCCTTGTTGCGACGCCGGATGATCAGGCTGTCGGTTCGCTTGTTCCGGCGGGTCTTGTGGCCCTTGGTCGGCTGACCCCAGGGCGAGACCGGATGACGTCCACCCGAACTACGCCCCTCGCCGCCGCCCAGCGGATGGTCGACCGGGTTCATCACCACGCCGCGGTTGTGCGGCCGCTTTCCCAGCCAGCGCGTGCGGCCAGCCTTGCCGATCTTCTGGTTCATGTTGTCGGGATTCGAAACCGCCCCGATCGACGCCATGCACTCGGCTCGCACCATGCGCAATTCGCCCGAGCCCAGCTTGATCTGCGCCCATCCGGCGTCCTTGCCGACCAGCTGCGCATAGGTGCCCGCCGCGCGCGCGATCTTGCCGCCCGCACCCACCTTCATCTCGATGTTGTGCACGATCGTGCCCACCGGGATCGTGGCCAGAGGCATCGCGTTGCCCGGCTTGATGTCGGCACGCTGCCCGGACACCACGTTGTCGCCTGTGCGCAGACGTTGCGGCGCCAGGATGTAGGACAGCTCGCCGTCCTGATACTTCACCAGCGCGATGAACGCACTGCGATTTGGATCGTATTCCAGCCGCTCCACCGTCGCCGGCACATCGAATTTCCGACGTTTGAAATCAACGAAGCGGTAGGACTGCTTGTGCCCGCCGCCGATGAAGCGGCTGGTGATGCGGCCATGGTTGTTGCGTCCGCCGGTGCCGCTCTTGCCCTCGGTGAGCGCCTTGACGGGCTTGCCCTTCCACAGCTCGGAACGGTTGATCAGAACCGTGCCGCGCAGGCTCGCCGTGACCGGATTGAACTGTCTCAGTGCCATCTTCCGCGCGCCCTATGCGAGGCCGGTGGTGAAGTCGATCGACTGGCCGGCAGCCAGCCTGACGAATGCCTTCTTGACGTCCGAACGCCGGCCCGGCCGTCCCTTGAAGCGCTTGGTCTTGCCCTTCTGCACCAGCGTATTGACCGCCAGCACCGTCACGCCGAACAAGCCCTCGACCGCCGCCTTGATTTCCCGCTTGGTCGCGTCCGGAGCAACACGGAACACCACCTGGCCGTGCTCCGACAGCGCCGTCGCCTTCTCGGTAATCAGCGGACTGCGGATAACCTGATACATTGCCTCGCGCGACAGGCGCGGTCTGCGCCCAGTGGTCTGGGTTCCGCTCATGCCCCCGCTCCATCGGCCACGGCTGCATCGCCAGCGCCATTCGCGTGTGCGCCCTTCGGTCCAAGCCGCTGCTTCAATCCCTCGACCCCGGCGGCGGTGATCGCCAGGATGTCGTGGTTCAGGATGTCGTAGACGTTCGCGCCGATGGTCGGCAGCACGTCGATCCCGTGAATGTTGCGGCTTGCGCGCAGGAAGCCCTGGTCCACCGCATGATCGACGATCAGCGCCGAACGCCAGCCCAGCGCCTTGAGCTTCTTCGCCAGTTCGGCCGTCTTCGCAGCACCGTTCGCCGCATCGATCACCACCAGCTTGCCTTCCACGGCCTTCTGCGACAGTGCGGAGATCAGTCCGAGCCGGCGCACCTTCTTGTTCAGGCTGTATTCGTGCGAACGCGGAACCGGCCCGTGCACCACGCCACCCTTGCGATACTGCGGGGCGCGCAGGCTGCCCTGGCGCGCGTTGCCGGTGCCCTTCTGGCGATATGGCTTTCTGGTGGTGCCGGACACTTCGCTCATGCCCTTGGTGCTGTGCGTGCCGGCCCGTCGCTTCGCCAGCTGCCAGTGCACCACACGCGCCATGATGTCGGCGCGCGGTTTCGCGGCGAAGATGTCGTCCGGAAGTTCGGCGCTGCCGGCGCTGACCTTGTCGAGGGTGGTCACTTCGATCTGCATTGCTCAGCCCGCCGCAACCGTTTCGAGGAGCGCGGCCGGATACGGCGCATCGGCCGGCCGCGCGCGCTTCACCGCGTCGCGCACCAGCACGTAACCGCCCTTTGATCCGGGAACGGCGCCCTTGATCATCAGCAGCCCCTTCTCCGCATCCACCGCCGCCACCTCGAGATTGAGCGTGGTGACGCGCTCGACACCGAGATGGCCGGCCATTTTCTTGTTCTTGAATGTCTTGCCCGGATCCTGCCGGTTGCCGGTGGAGCCGAGGCTACGGTGGCTGATCGAAACGCCGTGGCTGGCTTCCAGGCCATGGAAATTCCAGCGCTTCATCCCGCCGGCGAAACCCTTGCCTTGACTGGTCCCGCACACGTCGACCTTCTGTCCGGGCGCGAAGTGCGCGGCTGACAGCGTCGCACCGAGCTCCAGCAGCGCATCCTCGGCCACGCGGAATTCCGCAATCCGCGCCTTCGGCTCAACCTTCGCCTTGGCAAAGTGGCCACGGTTCGGCTGCGTGACGTTCTTCACCTTCGTCTTGCCGAGGCCGAGCTGCACTGCGGTGTAGCCGTCCTTCTCCAACGTACGCCGGGCAACCACTTGCAGCCCATCGAGTTGCAGCACGGTCACCGGCACGTGCGAGCCGTCGTCGCGGAAAATCCGGGTCATGCCCAGCTTCCTGGCCAGCAATCCGGAGCGTCGAGGGGAGTCTGCCATCGTCGCGACCTCAGATCTTGATCTCGACATCGACGCCGGCGGCGAGGTCGAGCTTCATCAGCGCGTCCACCGTCTGCGGTGTCGGCTCGACGATGTCGAGCAGACGCCGATGCGTGCGGATCTCGAACTGCTCGCGGCTTTTCTTGTCGACGTGCGGCGAGCGGTTGACGGTGAAGCGCTCGATATGCGTCGGCAGCGGAATCGGTCCGCGAACCCGGGCACCCGTGCGCTTCGCCGTGTTGACGATCTCCTTCGTGCTGTTGTCCAGCACGCGATGATCGTAGGCCTTCAGCCGGATGCGGATATTCTGATTGTCGATCGCCATCGGTGTCTTCCGGGTCCCCTGCAAACGCCACCGGCGCCCCACGTTGCCGTGGAGCGCCGGTGCCGCTTATCTCCGCTAGGCCGTGATGCTGGCGACGACGCCGGCGCCGACGGTGCGGCCGCCCTCGCGAATCGCGAAGCGCAGCTGAGCATCCATGGCGATCGGCGCGATCAGTTCCACGTCCATCGTTACGTTGTCACCCGGCATCACCATCTCGGTGCCCTCCGGCAACTGCACGACGCCGGTGACGTCGGTGGTGCGGAAGTAGAACTGCGGGCGATAGTTGGTGAAGAACGGCGTATGTCGGCCGCCTTCCTCCTTGGTCAGGATATAGGCTTCGGCCTTGAACTTGGTGTGCGGCGTGATCGAACCGGGCTTCGCCAGCACCTGGCCGCGCTCGATGTCCTCGCGCTTGGTGCCGCGCAGCAGTGCGCCGATGTTGTCGCCGGCCTCGCCCTGGTCGAGCAGCTTGCGGAACATCTCCACGCCGGTCACCACGGTCTTCTGGGTCGGACGGATGCCGACGATCTCGACCTCTTCGCCGACCTTGATCACGCCGCGCTCGACGCGGCCGGTTGCCACGGTGCCGCGGCCGGAGATCGAGAACACGTCTTCGACCGGCATCAGGAACGGACGATCGGTCGCGCGCGCCGGCTGCGGGATGTAATTGTCGACCGCCTCCATCAGCTCGAGGATCGACTTCTCACCCATTTCCTCGTCGCGGCCTTCCAGTGCGAACAGCGCGGAACCCTTGACGATCGGGATGTCGTCGCCCGGGAACTGGTAGGACGAGAGCAGCTCGCGCACTTCCAGCTCGACCAGTTCGAGCAACTCCGGATCGTCCACCATATCCACCTTGTTCAGGTAGACGACGAGCGCCGGCACGCCGACCTGGCGGGCCAGCAGGATGTGTTCGCGGGTCTGCGGCATCGGGCCGTCGGCGGCGGAGACCACCAGGATGGCGCCGTCCATCTGCGCGGCGCCGGTGATCATGTTCTTCACGTAGTCGGCGTGACCGGGACAGTCGACATGCGCGTAATGCCGCTTTCCGGTTTCGTACTCGACGTGGGCCGTGGCGATGGTGATGCCGCGCGCCTTCTCTTCCGGCGCCTTGTCGATCTGGTCATAGGCGGTGAACGTGGCACCGCCGGTCTTCGCCAGCACCTTGGTGATGGCGGCCGTCAGCGTCGTCTTGCCATGGTCAACATGGCCGATCGTGCCGACATTGCAGTGCGGCTTGGTGCGCGCGAATTTCGCCTTGGCCATCGTCTTTGTCTCCGAGCTTCCCGGTTTGGGGTTCCTACCAGCGGTAGTGACTGAAGGCCTTGTTCGCCTCCGCCATCCGATGCGTGTCCTCGCGTTTCTTCACCGCCGATCCGCGATTGTTCACCGCATCGAGCAGTTCGTTCGACAGCCGGTCTTCCATCGTGTGCTCGCCACGCTTGCGCGCGGCATCGATGAGCCAGCGGATCGCCAGCGCCTGACGGCGGTCGGTGCGGACTTCCACCGGCACCTGGTAGGTGGCGCCGCCGACCCGCCTGGACCGCACTTCGACGGCGGGCTTCACGTTGTCCAGCGCCTCGTGGAACATGCGCACCGGATCGGCCTGTGCGCCGCCGCGGCGCTTCATCACGTCGAGCGCGCCATACACGGTGCCTTCGGCAACCGACTTCTTGCCGTCGTACATCAGCGCGTTCATGAAACGGGTGATCACGACATCGCCGAACTTGGCGTCCGGCAGGATCTCGCGTTTGACGGCGCGGCGGCGGCGGGACATCGGGTGCCTCCCTACTTCGGCCGCTTGGCGCCGTACAGCGAACGGCGCTGGCGGCGCTTGGCGATGCCCTGGGTGTCGAGCACACCGCGCAGGATATGGTAGCGCACCCCCGGCAGGTCCTTCACCCGCCCGCCGCGGATCAGCACCACGCTGTGCTCCTGCAGATTGTGGCCTTCGCCCGGGATGTAGCTGACGACCTCGTGCCCGTTGGTCAGGCGCACCTTCGCCACCTTGCGCAGAGCCGAGTTCGGCTTCTTCGGCGTGGTGGTATAGACGCGCGTGCATACGCCCCGCTTCTGCGGGCAACCCTGCAGCGCGGGAACCGTGTTCCGAGTCTTCTGCGGCTCCCGCCCCTTGGCGATGAGCTGATTGATGGTCGGCATACAGCCTCTTTCGTTCAGTTCCGCCGGCCTCTTCCGTCGGTTCGACCGTCCCTGACAGGCGATGCCCGCCGGCTGGGAAATCCCACCCTGCGGGGTCCTTAAGCCCACGGCCTAGGCCCGCCGGTCGTTCCGGAGGCGGCGCCGCACGCGACTTCGGCCTGCAAAGGACGGCCTCCCGATCAATCTTTGCCGGGTCGGCCAGAGGGGGCGGAACCTAGTGGCCGGCCCGGGGCAAGTCAATATCATAGGATCAACCAGCCAGGGCTACGGGC
>Ga0170475_104316577_pt1 | contig 11690 bp, 3 predicted proteins | sample Soicark_Litter_5_FD_111474 | JGI IMG/M metagenome (GOLD analysis project Ga0170475, IMG submission 111474) | Avena fatua rhizosphere microbial communities from Hopland, California, USA. Combined Assembly of 48 SPs | reverse complement strand
TCAGGATCGCCCACGGGGATTGCAGAGCGATTGGTTTCGAGGACAGACGTACTCATGCAGAAGAAGTTGGTGGCCAGGATAAGCGTATTATCGGAGGGCGGATTCGTGCCGACGATGTTCGTTATAGTTATCTGGCTCATGTTAAGGCACGGATAATTCGTAGGAACGGTCTGTGGTGGGACAAACGTCGTGCTGCACACAGGGGGGCCCGCATTGGTGCTGAATAGTGTGGCGTTTGTGCAGACCGTGGAAAAACCGAAAACCTCCCGGTAAGCCACGATCTGGCCATATTCCATGTTCTGGTAAATATTCGTAATTACAATGTTGGTATAAAGGATGTTCGTGAAATAGACATTGCCCGTCAGGTTATCAATGTTCGTGCTGCAAAAATTCGTACCGAAGATATTCGTGATATGCCCATCAACATAGAAGCCGTTGGTAACCGTGTAATTGACGAGAACGCGACCGGAGGAGCCCGCAGTGCGAGTGAGAGTAAACCGATTGGTAATGAAGCCCATTTTGGTTGTGCCCGGAGGAAAGGAATCGTAGTCACTGAAAATATAGAGAGACGAATTAACCGGCCCCAGCACGGGCAGACCGACGGTTCCCAACGGGATACCCGTCCAATGAAAGTCGCCGGCAGTAAGAGTGCTGCTGGACCAGGACAAGGCGATCGAGCCCTGTACGCCGGCGAAACCAGAGACCAAGACCATATAAGTCGTCCCCGCCGTACACGGAAACGAGACAATGCTGGTGACGTTGCTGGGGCTGTCGTCGTTTTCGGCAACCGAGATGAGCGCGTCAACCGCCGTGCCGGTATAAACTCCAAGCAACGTATCCATTGGGTCAACTCCGTTCGTGTCGATGCTGCCCCCCGTTGAAAAAGTTGCTGTGCCCGAAGCGGGAGCGGTCCAGGTATACCAGACGGAGGAGCCGGAAGGCGCGCCGTCAATCGTGTCCGGTTCCCCAGATTCGATCGTCGCGTTGATGTTGTTGCCGAAAGTGATCCCGTTCGCGCCCGAGAGTGAGATTGCGTTGGTAAAGGAGTCGTTCGCGGGCTGCGCAAAAGCGGAAATACCAGCCAATGTGAGCAAGGAAGTGAGCGCCAGCGCCGCCGAGCGCGGAGCCTGGTGCCTGATGCGCGAAACGTAAAACGTAAGACGTGAGATAGAGTTGGGATGCAAGGGAAACATGGCTTTGGTGGTTCTGGATAGCAACTCAAGGGCGAGCCGGGCAGGGCCTGAGCAGACTAAATTATGCTTACGAGGTCTACACATAACATTCAAGTTTGACTGCAGCACATGAAATCCCTTCTGCGGCAGCGGATAGCCATGCCGCGGAACGCGAGGCGCTCACCACGCAGGGAGCAGCACAAATATAATCAAAATCTACTGCGGATTGCTTTTGCCCCTGACGGAGGCCGCAAGGCCTCCCGTTACCACAGCGCCCGGCGAAAATGCGGCGAGCGAAAAAACGGAATCCAAGGTGAGATTAAACGAAAGTGCGTGCGTGAATGCAATCATTTTAGGGAGCGGGGCCGAGATAAATCTGCCCGCTTTGGTCAGAGTTGAGGAAATACCCGAGACCAAGATTAAGATCCTGGAACAGCGCTCCCTGGAATTTAATCGGCCTGGTGGAACTGGGAGTGAGGATGCTGCCTTGGAAGAGGCCGGATGAGAGGGTGATCGTCAGCTTGAGGGATGGATCGTCTGATATCGTCAGCCGATTCTGGTCATTGACGAACAGCAGGTTAGTAAGGCCAGAGGATAGACCCCCACCGCTGAGAATAAGGCTGCCGTAATTCCAGTTGAACAGCGATTGGCCGGCAGCGGGCGTGCCATAACGCAGGCCGCTGGTATCAACCCGGTTGGTGAAACCAGCAGGATAGGATTTAGTCGAGCTGGCTGCTCCAGCAGGTCTTATCCAAACAAAACGGCCCGATACTGTATGGTTGGTAACCTGGAGCCAACCCAGGCCGCAGCCCGCGCCCTGGTAAAGAGAAACGTAAAGCGGCCAGGAACCTGAACCGGAAAGAACTGTCTTAAGCGACAGCTTCGAACCGTCCGCAAGGGCCCCGGCAAGCTGCACATTGCCACCCGCATCCACTTTCACGCTGGCAAAACCGTCACCGGACGGCCGGTTGTTCGCAGCGACATCTCCCGGGATGTCCAACGTATACGTGCCGACGAACTGAGAAGCAGGACTTTTCTTTGCATCGAAGACAATACGATTGGCCAGCAACTGTGCCGTCCAATGACTGTCGGTGACGGAACCCGTGATTTGGTTGGCCCCGGAGAGATCCAGATGAATTTGAACATTGAGAGAATGCAGTACGCCGCGAGAGACCTTGGCGGTAGCGAAGCCATTGGAATCAAGCCTGGCCGAGAAGGAATACGACTTGCCACCGAGCATCAAGTGGCCAGAAATGCTGCCCTTATCCGTAACCGAGGCCGAGACAGAGCCGGCGCTCGCCGGACTCACACCATTCGTGTCGAAGAACAGACCGACGTACGAACCCTTGTTCTGGGCCACGGTTTGATTAACCGCTCCGGAGCCCGCAGGGGGCGGCGCGTCAAGTTGAGGCACGTCTGAGACCGTGTTGGAGGAACCGCCGCCGCCCGGGTTGAACGAAGGACTGCCGGAGGAAATTGGAGGCGGGACGACACCCGAGCAGGGACAGGAAGAGGCGGGGAACGGAATCGGTGTGGCATCGAGACAGTTCGGGATGCCATCGTTATCCGAATCCAGCGTGCAGCTTTCGCGGAGGCCGCGATTCACCGTATAAGTCGTGCCGTCGGCGAGGTTCGTGAGAGTAACCGAGGAGAAAGGACCACAATTGTAATTGCTGACCCAAACGAAGTGGCCGCCGTTGGCGCCGTTAAGCTTTTCAGCGATGGAAACCCCGCTGGCCACAGCCTGCCCGAAGTAAATCTTCATGTTGGGCGCAAATGTGACCTCCAGATAACGCTGGCCGACGGCATCATAGTTCGTGGCGTAGTCGTCAAGCTCGAGATAGTCAACGTAGAGGGCGTTATTAGCGGAAGCGCCGGAAAAATTGAATCGAGCGGCGGGATCGCGCCCATCAAGGAAAATACGACCAACCGGCGCGTTATTCGGATTAAAGCCGTTGGGAGTAGGACCGAGATCATTGCCGGCCCAGGTGTTTTGGACGGTGTTATGCGTCCAGGCAATGTTGGTGACCGTTGTGCTCAGGAGCGTGGCGTAAGTCGGCAGACGGGTTAGATTGAAGCCGCTCGCCAGCCAAAGGTTCTTATTTGTGACCATCTCCGGGCAACCCGCGGCGAGCGTGCCGTCATCCAGCAGGTAGGAGGCGGATAATGAGATCGGGCCGCCGCCGCCCACCAGTGCGTGATTGCTGACCACAAGGCTGCTGGTCGTAATCGACACGGAACCAGTGACGGTGAGAAAAGCGCCGTTGGTAAGAAGGGTGTCCTGAGACAGAAGGCTGATCGAGCCGCCAGTCGCAAAAAACAGGCCGCTGTTTTGGAAAATGTTGGCTTCAATGATACTGCCAAAATCCCTGACGGTGCCGGAATTTATGAAAGTCTGATAGGGCTCCGTGAACGTCGTCGTGTAATACGGCGAACTGCGCGATCCACCAAAGAACACTGCATTAGGCGCCGTGAACGAACCGTTGTTGGTGAAGAACTGAAGCCGAGGCGTGGAAGTGGGCCAGACGATGCGCGGATCAGTGATGGTAATACTCCCTGCCGGTGGATCAGTGCCAACCTGGTTAGTCGCGATAGTGATGCGAGCGGCATCCAGGAGCATGCTGTGCGTGATGGTCAGGGCATCATTGATAACGATGCTATCCCCAGAGCCCGCGCCTGTCGTGCGCAGTATCACGTCCTGCCCCAAAGAGGGAGAGGTGGGCGAGAATTGAGCATCGGCAAAAAGGACATGGTAATGATTGGTAAAGGTTCCGCCAAACAAGGTATTGGTCCAGCGAGCGCTGAAGAGATCAATTATCCCGCCCGGGCGATTGAGACTTGAGGCGAGCAAATTGCTGACCAGAAGGAACCCGTTCGTCGTACGAAGGTTCAGGTCAACTGCGGGCGAGGCAATGCGAGCGTCCGTCCCGATGTCGAAATGGTTCGTCGCCTTCAGCAGCAAATAGTTAAGGCTTTCGATATGGCTGTTGGAGAGGTTCAGGTATTTATCGGCAGTGATCCGCATGCCGCCAGGTATATTCGTGAAGTTTTGGCCCGCCAAATCGCCCAGAAAGACAGACAGGGGGGAAAGGATCGCCTGGTAACCACTCCATTGGTTGGTCACCAGCGTGTTGGGGAAAATTGTCGGCGGAATGGACGTCGGTGGAGAAGGAGGCCCGAAAAAGAAAATCGGAGGCGATTGCACGACTGTGTAATTGAAAGGAATCGACGTGGCGCGTCCGCCCGCGACGCCATCAATCAGCAATTGAAGATTCGTGGTGGCGCCGAAGAGATCCTGGACATAGACGTTGTTGCTGGAGGTGCCCAGCAGATTGGTATACTCAATGATCGGAACAGCCGGGCCATCGAAAACCGTCGGAAAATACACGTTAACCCCCACATCGGCATTGGTGTTGGACGAGAAGACCGCAGTGATAAAAATGTTGGTGCCTGAAAAATCACTGGTAATGGCCAGATAGGAAAGGAAAGTGGGGCCGCCAAGTTGTTGAAACAACGTCAGTCCGTTTCGCGTGGTGACCACGTGCGTGTGAGTAAAGGGTGGAGTAGAGCCGAAGAAAGCTCTCGGGTTGATGCCATTTGGATAGATAGGAGGGGTCGTTTGGCTGCGCACGTCACCCACGCCCCAATACCCATCAAAGATCGAGCCACTAAAGAAGGCATTGAAAGTTTCATTTTCGAGGCTGAAGCCTGTGAGGTCCGCTGTAAGAGTGCCGTAAGACAAATCAATCGAACTGCCATGCATATCGAGATAGGTTTCGAACCCCATGTGGATAGTGCCCGGATTCACAATGTCATTGGCGCTAATAGAGCATTTGGCCCCTTCAATACTCAGGTTGAGGAATTGCGTGGTGCCGAAGAAAAAAGACCGGCTGAGTTCGAAGAAATTAAGCGTGTCAGTGGTGCCGCAGTTGATCAGACCACCGTTGAAGAAGCTCGCTGCCGGACGACTGCGCCCGAGAACTGAATCAAAGGTTTGGAACCGGAACCCGGTGTTGCAGGCCATGATAGCGCCGAAGTCGTTGGAGTAAGTCAGGGTGTTTTGGGTCTCGAATGGAGACATACCAAAGCCATAGAACAGCCCGGGGAGGAAATTGTTCGTAAAATTGATGATAAACTGGCCATTGTTGGCATTGACGAAGTGAGTGGCGTCAATCATCGGCGGGACATCAGGCGGCGCGAACACGAGACCATCGTTTTCGTAAACGCTCGCATTTTGAGCGCGCAAAGCCAGCGCCGGGCAGATCAACGCCAGGCAAATAAGAAACTTACACTTCATAAAACGCATTCTAAATAGTTATGGAGGATTGACGCTGATGCCTTCCAGGGCATCTACCGTCAAACCGGTTCCGTCCGTGATCTCGAGCGTGAAAGGAAAAGTTCCGCTGGCCGTCGGTGTGCCCGATATGATGAGCTGCGAACTGTCATTGGGATCCTGAGCAAACGAGAGACCTGGTGGCAACGGGAGACTATGCGCATAAAGGGCCCACGAATAGGGCGGCTGGCCACCATACACTGTAACCGTAGCCGAATAGAATTGTCCGACGATCGCATTGGGCAAATAATCGGGCTGGATGGACATCGCAAACGCTCGTTCAAGGTCCATCATACTCAGCGTATCGGGATAGATGATCGGATCATTAGTGGACCCATCAAAAGAACCCCAGATGTAAAAGACCAGCGAATCCTGTTCCGTGATCCCCAAAGGGCTCACATTGAAATAAATCGGACCACCTTTGTTGAACGTGATCGCCATCTGACCCACGAAAGCCCCAGGACCAGCCACAGCGATCGGCGGAGCGGTATTGGAAGCCGTAAGAAAACCCGGACCTGCGTCATAATTAATCGGATACGGAAAACCGGTGTCGAAAAGGTCGGCGGCGCTGAAGATGATATCCGGGCGCGTGACTACACGCCGGAAGTGCTCGAGGTACCGGATGTGGTTGGTCGTTTCAGCAATGTCCGTGAAATCGTTGGTAACCGGGCGGAAGAAGCGGCTGAGCAACGGATCGTAATCGTGACGAATGAACGTCACTTTATCCACACCGGAACGCAGCGCTACCGTGTCGTTGGAGCAGATGATTGGGGAGACAAGGAAAAGGTGGTTCGTGAAGAAGGAAATAAAGTTCTGCGTCTGGAAGAGGATTTCTCCGTTGAAGAAATTGGTGGCGGCCGCCCCATTGGTGCCAGTCAACAGAACCGTGGTGACCGGAATCACATTGGTAAAAGCGACACTGAGAATGTTGAGGTCGCAGAAATTGGTGGGCATGATGAAGAACTCGCCCACGGGGCCCACCTCAAGGCGCAAACGATTGTTAGTGGTGGTGTTGACAATGAAATCATTGGCCGGCAGGAATGGCGGGTTGGTGATCACCGTGGTGATCGTCTGGAAATTAACGATCTGGAAGCCATTCGTTTGGAAAGTAGTGAGGGGCTGAATGACCCACTGGCCGTTGATGAACTGAAACGTGACCACGTTGCCGAATGTGTGAACGAAATTGGTCTGAAGCGTGAACGGCCCGAAATTGGTCGTGAACACAAGCTGGAATGTTCCGGCGGGCGCCCAGGGCGGCCCCGGAACCAGATTAGCCACGACGTTCGTGGTGCGGGTGGTCGTATAAAAGTTGCTGCTGGAGGTCACGATCAAGCCAGGATAGAGCGCTTGCAGCGCGGCAGCACTGTTCGTGAGAGCCTGGGCCGCGAACAAGGTCAGGTTCGAAGAAAAAAGAGGAACAGGAGCATTGTTGGTTTCGAACAGTTGGACATCCGGTGCAGCCTGTTCGAAATTCATGTTGTTGGTGTGATACAGGTAGCGAAGGCCGGCCACGTCATCGCGCGTCAGACCGGTGTGGAACATTCCCCAATAGTTGATATTGGGATAAGTGATCTTTGGCGAAGCCACGGCGGTAAGCACCGTATCCAGTGTCGTGTTGACGCGCAGCTCGACCGCATCGGCGTGGTCCATGCGGATGTCCGGGGGGCAAGGCTGGTCGATGAAATAAGTAAAGAGATTGCCATTAACGAAACGGGACGGTTGCCAGGTGATGGGATCGAAATTTCGCTGAATAATGGTGTAAAGGAAATTTGGACAACCGCCCGGCAGCGGCTCGCGATCATGAATCGCCCAGGTCCAGGTTTCGGGATCGGCTAAGCCCAGGCGAGTCACCAATGCCTCCAGGGCCGCTGATTTCAGGTCGAAAAGGTGAAAGGCATTTGCCGTGTAGTTGAAGCGAAATTCGTCCAGAGGGAAATCGTCGGGATTGATCTCCGAAGCTTTCGGGATGGCATTCAACAGGGTGGCCGCAGCATCCACCGCATGAACACCGTTGGACCCGAAGTACTCCACAAACGTAGGATCGTAGGAGTAGTAGAGGATTGGGACGTTCCAGCGGTATTCTTCCGCCAGATTATGCGGCGCGTACGCAAAATCCTGCTGGTAGGTGAACGTAGTTGAACCGAAGGGATGATCAAAGACCACCAGCGGGCGGTAGCCGATGATCTGATCCTGGTACGCCTCCGCTGGTCCCCAAAAGGAGAACCCAGAGGCGCGGTTTCCGGCGACCAAAAGAACCAGCGCTGAAATCACGAACACCGACTGACGAAACACGCTTTGCGTATGGTGGAGCGCAGAGTGCGTCAAACATGAAACGTAAGACGCAAAAAACTTCCAATCAGAAATCTTTGAATTCATCGGGCGCGTGGTGGAGAGAAAGCTATTCATTGCGCGGCCTCCACAGAGATTTGCCCCGCCCCGGCGGTCCCCAGGAAATAACCGAGCGCGAGATTGCGATCCGGAAACAGAGCGCCTTGAAAAGAGATGGGCTGCCCCGTATCCGGATTAAGCACCGAACCTTTAAAGAGGCCGGTGGAGGCAGTGATGGAAAGTTTCAGAGTTGGATTATCGCTGCTAACCCGGTTATTCAGATCGAGACTGATCGAGCTGTTTAGAATATTGTTCATTCCGCCGCCGGTGAGCGCGACATTGCCGTTGCCATTGCTGAGAGGCAGGACGCGCTGGCCTTTTGCTGGAGCTCTATACAGCGAAGCCACTGTATCCACTCGATTGGTGAACCCGGTGGGATAAATTTTCCCAGCCGCGGCCGACTGCTTGATCCACACCAACTGGCCTGCCGCGCCGTTGGTGGAAAACTGCACCCATCCGATCACCTGGCCGAGGCCTTGATAGAGAGAGGCATAAACCGGCCAGAGCCCTTTCTCGGAAAGTGCCGCCGTCTGGCTCATTTTCGTGCTATCAGCCAGAGAACCGGCGAACCGAACATTGCCGGAACTATCTGCTTTAGCAGTGCCATAGCCATCACCGCCGGGATAGCCCGCAACAGAAATGCCGGGGATGTCCAGTGTGTAATTGCCGACAAACGTACTGGCGAGAGATTTAGTCGTAGAACCAATGATGCGATTGCCGAATATATCGGCAACCCAGTGCCCGTCGGATACCGTTCCCTGGACGCTGCCTGAGGAATCAGCTTGAAATTGAACATTCAAAGCATGGAGAGAACCGCGGCTGATCTTGCCCGTGGCACGCCCGGCTGAATCGAACCTGGCCGACATGGAATAGGAACGGCCGGCCATCGTGAATTTGGCGCTCAGGGCGCCTTGCGCTGTGCTGGACAGAGTGAAGAAGCCGGAAGACGATGGGCTGACGCCGTTTGTCTTATCGTAGAAAAGACCGTTATAGGCGACTTTGGCGAAAGAAAACGCATTGGTGCCCGGAGTTGATACCACAGGCGGTGGATCCAAAACCGGCGGCGTCGAAGGATCGCCCGAGCTGTCGTCAAACACTTCCGGCGGCGGCGCCGCATAAACGCTCGAGACTGTGGGTCCGGCAACAAAGTCACTGGACACATAGGTCTGGGCAAAGACATCCAAAGCGGTGCGCGCTCCGGTGTAAGCGGTCCAAAGTGTCAGAAAGCGGCCGGTTGAATCGGTGGCCAGGGCGGGCGTCGGGGCAATTCGCCTTTTAATAGCGGTGGTGTTCACGGGGAACTCACCGGCAACGGGCGAACCGGTCCCGTCCAAGTACTGACCGTAGACGCTTTCCGCCGCGCTGGCCTGACCGGCGCTAGTCCAGATGATCAGGTAATTTGTGCCGGCCACGCCCGCTTGCGGCGCGTACTGATCGCCCGGCAAATACGTGTTAATGATGCGACTCGGGCCAGGCCCGGTGCTGCTGTAGTAGCGGGCCGCAATATCCCAGCCATTGGCCCGGCTATCCGGATTCTTTTGACTCCAGGACACAACGAAGCCGCCATTGGTGTCCGCGGCCACAGCCGGACTGTTACAGATTTCCGGACCGGTGTTGACGATGAACTCAGGAGCTGCCGGGAGGCCATCGTTCCCGAAAAAGCGGGCATAAATGTCCACGCTCGACGCGATGGGCGGATTGGTGGCGGTATAAGCCGTGACGGTGTCCGGTCCGCCGGAATTTTGCTGTTCGGAAACCCAGGCGACGAGAAACCGTCCATCATTGAGGGCAGTCACAGCAGGATCACGCTGATTGTAGGCTGTGAATTGATTCACGAGGAACTGAGAGCCGACTCTTTGGCCTGTGGTGGTGAAAATCTGCCCGAAGACGTCAAACATGCTCGAGGCAGAAGCCTGATTCAGGCTGGCCCAAAGGATGACCACATTGCCATTGGCCAAGGCAGTCACTACGGGATTATTTTGAGGTCTTTTGTTGGTGCTTACCAGGAGATCCGTCGTGAACCAGGTATTGCTGGAAGAGAGAAACCGGGCGTAAATCCGCTGCTGTCCGGCGCGCCCACCCTGCCAGACGAAAACAGCGCCGCCTCCGGAAGGCAACGCAATACGGGGATGTTCCTGGTCGCGCGCGCCGCTTTTGTTCACGCGAAAGAAAGCGCCTGCCGGGGAGAACTCGCTGTCCAGCGCTTGTGCGCGCAGGCCCAGGCCGTCTTTATCGGCGCTATTATCCTCCCAAATGACGAACCCGCCGGAGGCGGTCACCGCTGCCGTCGGATGTGATTGTGTGCCTGGCAAGGATGCAGGAAGCAGATGCTCGCCACCAGAAGAAGAATACGCCGTTTGGGCGTGTGAAATGCAGGGCGCGGCCAGAGCCAGGGCAAGGCTCAGGACGAGACCACGAAACGACGGCGACAAGTGCATATCGTAACATGCTTTTAGCAATGTTGCATACGCATGTCTATGACTACTTGACGAAAAAGTCGCTTTCCGAGGGATTCTTTTTTCAAAAGGTAAGAGTGGTGTAATCATGGGACGGTTCCCAATCTATGAATCTATTGACCCGCAGGAGCCATTGGGCGAGGCTGAGGGGGAATGGTGTTGGGGTTGAAAGGCATTTCGTCATCGGAATGCATGTGGTTGCCCGCCGGATCAATGATCGTCGGGGTCACGAAGATCATCAGGTTCCGTTTGCTGGAGGCGGAAGATTCGCTGCGGAAAAATCGACCCAGGATCGGAAGGTCACCCAGGATAGGGAGCTTGTCCTTCAATTTGGTGACGTCTTCGCTGATCAGACCGCCGAGGACGATGGTTTGACCGTCCCAGACGATAGCGCTGGTGGTGACCTGCCGCAGGCGGAACCGGGGCAGAGGTAAAGTAGCGGCCAGAGTCTGACCAGTACCGCTGATTTGGGCCTGCGTCACGAACGCCCCGGGATCGTCGTAACCCAGGAATTCAATCATTGTCGGGATGATCGTCATTTGAATCGTGAAACCATCGGCAGAAACATATGGGATAACGTCCAGCGTAGGACCAAGGGGAACAGGCGTGGTGTTCGGCTGGATCGTGGCGAATGTCCCGGCGTTGCCACCGGTGATGCCGCCGCCGCCGCCTGCGCCAGCCTGAGTATTGTTCCCAGTGACGATCGTCGCCAGGTCCACTGCGGACATTTGGCATTGCCGTCCACTGACGGTCGTGACGATGGACTCATTAAGCAGGTCAATGCCGTCCCGCGTTTCAATCGCATGAAGGACTACACGGAACTGCGGGTCGGTCAGGATGCCGCTCAAAGTAGCGAGCGTGGGAGTCAGCACGGGGTTGCGGACACCGATCTGGTTGCGCAAACCCTGGGTGAGCAGTTGATCGCTCGCCGCCGGTGGAATGGCCGTGCCGTTAACAAAGCTTCCGGGGAAGGTACCTTCGGGATTCGCGGTGGAAGGCCGCCCATTGAAAGAGGGAGCAGTGCCGCCCTGCAGACCCATCGAGCTGTTGTTCATCAGCACGTTTCCGAGGTAATATTCGAACCCCAGCGCTTTCGCGTCATTCTGGGTAATTTCGACAAATTTGGCCGAGATGGTCACCTGCGGAGGACTCGCGTTGAGGACCTGAATGGCTTGCTCGATGCGGTCAATGTCGGCGAGGGTGGCATAGACGATAAGCCGTCCGAGTCGATCATTGAAATAAATGCTCTTGGGCGGCGTAAGGTCCACACCGGTAGATATGAAAAACAGACGAACGAGGTTTTGAACGGCAAGAGTGTTGTTGGTGCGTGTAATGCCATTG
>Ga0170475_105520089_pt1 | contig 11693 bp, 12 predicted proteins | sample Soicark_Litter_5_FD_111474 | JGI IMG/M metagenome (GOLD analysis project Ga0170475, IMG submission 111474) | Avena fatua rhizosphere microbial communities from Hopland, California, USA. Combined Assembly of 48 SPs | reverse complement strand
GTTTTCTTTCAATTCGTGATTGATATAATGCATTCAATCAATATGGATCTGCCGGTTTAGTTTTTTCAACTAAACAAAATGCAGGAAATAAGGTCATTTCAAAGCCTGTTGGCAACCTGTTGACGCACCAGAAAAAAAATGCTGGCTTGAATAGATCCGTGCAGGCGTTACGGATTTTATTAAAATCATTACTTTATCAGTTGACAGTCAACTCCCTGAACCGGAAATATATTAAAATATCAAAGCGTTGATTTTTTTTTGACACACATTTAAATTTTTATGACCCACTTATAGTTAATTATGGCGGTGCTTATAGCCCCAACCCGTTGCACACACAGATTTTTAAGTCTTCTTGGTTGAATAGTTATTCTTTATTAACTCGTGTACAAATAAATATTCAAAATAAGGACAAGTTGTCTCCAGGTAGAGCAAAATTGTATTTTAAATTATGAAGGACATGCAAGAGAATTATATTTTTTTATGTAAAACGCCGAGCAGCAAAAAAATTTTTTTTTAAAAAATTTCAATTACGGTACCAAAAAATTTGGACGGGCAGTAGATCATTTAAGAATAGCGGCAAGTATTTTTTTTTTGAATTGTTAATAATGAAAAATGTACTATTACGTGAACAACGTGCATCTATTCACCCCCTTACTTTACAGGCACCTGGTTTGACTATTCGTGATCATAAACAACACCGCAATAGATTTGCTTTCTCATCATTATTGCCTACCCACCGCATAGATTTTTTTTCTAAACAAAATAAGTTTAATCGCATAAATTCTGGCACACTATTTCGACGCTTGCGTTATTATAAAAAATATTTTTTCCTTGAAGGATCTACTTTAGTTTTTATTGTACGACAATTTGAATTTTCTATTATAAGTCTAAAATCATATATGGTTATAAGTCGATTTGTTAAAATACGGGGTAATACTGTTAGACGCTCGTGAACACCCAAAATTGCTAATAGTGTTTATCTTATAACAAGATATTTAACAAAACAGCGTATTAAGTTGGTCTTTATGAAAACCAATTTAAATTTACCTTATGGGGAATTTCCAACGTCAAAATATAGACCTAGACGTAAAAGATTTTCTACAGTCAAATCCTGATAAATAATGTATAACAAACTATAATTGTAGTTGCCCCCCCTTAATCCAAATAAATACTTAACTAATGTGCTTATAACTATGTTTATTTGATGGTGGAATAATCACAATCAAATAAACAACATATACCCAATATGGTTATTATTGACTAGCATATAAGTAAATGCGTGGGAAGTTATATTGATTGCAATTTAATTGTGGCCTATAAAATACCTGATGGTTTAAAGCAACTCTGTATATTCTTCCGCAATGCTGGCCCTAAATAATTTTATAGGTGTGTATCTTATGTCCTATAAATTGTTGGGGGCAGGCATTGCGGCTGTTTCCATCATTGGTTCTGGTATAGGAATCGGCTTGGTATTTGGACTTTTAATCTTGGGAGTATCTTTAAATCCAGAAGTTGTCGATCGTATGTTTGGTTACGCTATTTTAGGCTTTGCTTTGACTGAATCAATTGCACTTTTCGGCTTAATGATGGCCTTTTTAATTCTATATGGGGTATAATTTCGCAACATGACCAAAATTTTTGAGGTTATGTCTGCGATACCTTCCCGAAGTAGAAATTGAGGGATAGGCAGATGCCGAGCTGTGGTAAAATTAATTAGCACAACTGATCATAAAGTCATTGGAAAAATGTATATTGTTTTTGGTATGGTATCTGCTATTATAGGTGCCATTTTATCTCACCTAATACGTGTTCAACTATCTTGATATGATGCAATGCCATTATGCGCTAAATCCACCGCTGTCCATAACCTATTTGGCTTTCATTACCATCTTTATAATTCAGTTGTAACCTTACACGGTATTATTATGATATTTATGTTTGTTATGCCTGTTCTGATCGGTGGATTTGGAAACATTTTCTTACCCATAATGATTGGTGCACCCGAAATGGCATTCCCTCGTTTAAACAATATTAGTTTTTGGTTGTTACCCTGCTCATTTTTTTTTTGTAATTATGAGTGCTTTTAGTGGTGTTTATCAAGATATGCCCGGCCCAGCAACGGGTTGAACCATCTACCCACCCCTATCAACTTTAACATATAGTCCTGGAGCTTCTGTTGATTTTTTAATTGGAGGATTACATTTGGCTGGTTTGTCTTCATTGATGGGGGCGATTAATTTTATAGCAACCTTTTTGCATATGAGGTACGTAAAATTTTTTGATGCACCCTTGTTCGCGTGATCAATTTTTATAACATCGTTTTTACTACTTCTTTCTATACCTGTCTTAGCAGGTGCCCTTACAATGCTGATAACAGACCGTCATTTTAATACATGTTTTTTTTGATCCATGATCTGGTGGGGACCCTATATTATATCAGCACCTATTTTGATTTTTTGGTCACCCTGAGGTTTACATCTTAATTTTGCCAGCCTTTGGAATTGTATCTCACGTAATTCCCCACTTTAGTCAAAAACGTATTTTTGGAAAAACTGGGATGATTATTGCTATGATGTCAATAGGAATTTTAGGCTTTATTGTTTGAGCCCACCATATGTATACAGTTGGTATGGATGTAGATTCACGAGCATTTTTTAGTACCGCAACGATGATTATTGCTATTCCAACAGGGATTAAAGTATTTAGCTGAATTGTAACTCTTTGGGGTGGTGTTATTAGTTTTACTCCCGCAATGTTGTTCAGTCTTGCATTTATTGTTTTGTTTACAATTGGAGGACTGACGGGTTTGGTTTTAGCCAATGCGGCTCTTGATGTAGCTTTGCACGATACAGCTTATGTGGTTGCCCATTTCCACTATGTACTTTCTATGGGAGCCGTATTCGCAGTTTTTAGTGGATTTTATTATTGAATTGCACTTATTGGTAATTATGTATTTGATCGTGTAGCGACGATTCTGGCTTATGTTCATTTTTGGGTATTTTTCATCGGTGTGAATGTCACATTTTTTCCTCTCCATTTTCTAGGAATGGCTGGCATGCCCAGACGAATACCTAGATATCCAGACATTTATGAATCACTAAACCACTTAGCTTCTAATGGTAGTTTGATTAGCATGTTTTCAGTTATTGTTTTTTTTTTCAGTTTTGGCTAGAATTAAGTTTTCAACTTGAAAAAGGGATAAGGTAGACAAGAAATAATAACACATTGTGTATAATTTTGCAGAGCAATTAAAATAATAGATGATAAAAAAATCTTGAAAAGGTTATGATAATTTTGGAACAATACTTTCAATTAAGGATTCTATATTACGTGTATGGGGTTTACGTGCAGTTACTTCTGGAGAGATGGTTGTCCACCCATTGTCTGGGGCAATCGGGTTGGTATTGAATTTAGAAATTGATTCTGTAGGTATCGTAATGTTGTCAGATACAAAAAACCTGAGATCTGGCGACTCAATCGTACGTATGTTTGACACTTTATCGATTAACGTGGATCCACTTATGCTTGGAAATGTTTTTGATGTAACAGGTAATTTATTAAATACGGGTGGTATATTTAATGGTAAGGGATTAACATATTGATTACAAGAATCGGGTTTTATGTTGAGCCATGTGGAAACCAAAGCACCCGGTATAATTGATAGGCAGTCCGTTATTGAACCCCTTTCTACTGGAATTTTGGGTATGGATGTCGTATTGCCGTTGGGGCAAGGTCAACGGGAATTGATAATTGGTGACCGACAAACCGGTAAAACTGCTGTTTGTGTTGATATTATTTTAAATCAAGCTAATATTGATATGTTGGTATTCAGATATTTAGATAGTACAAATACTTTAAAAACTTTCAATAAATATGTGAAATAAGTCCATTTTAAATTTTATCGGTAGAGTACATTGATAAAAGACATCACGACCAACCAACCAATAAGAATCTATATCGTCTCGACCATACCCATATTATATATGATTACATGATGCAGTTTATGATATAATTTTTCGCCGCAAATTGGTTTGAATAAAATAAAAATGAAAAGCCACTCTCATCACATTGTTCCCCCATACAAACCATTTTATGAGGATTTCTTTTGACAGAATACCAAATGATTGCGCCCGTTGGGGTATATAGATAAAATTCTTTCTGCTATGCCGTTTTATTTTTTGTTGGTTATAAGTATAGCAAGTTTATTTTTTTTACTTTTAGTGTTTGTAAATAATGAAGCATTCATCTTCGATTACTTCGTTTCGGGGATAAACTTTCATCGATTGCTCTTCTATTACTCTCTCTTAATTTTTTACATAATAACACTTATCCACAGTGTGTACAAGTATTTTGTTAAAATACAATATGAAATAAAATCTAAACACATTTATACCCAAAAAGTTGAAACACAGTGTTTAACAGGTGTTTCTCTATTTATTGTTTCAGAGTTCATGTTATTTGTTGCCTTTTTTGAGCGTTTTTTCATGTAAGTTTATCTCCTAGTATATTTATAGGCAAGGTCTGACCTCCTTATGGAATAACAACGTTAAATCCTTGACATGTCCCACTACTAAATACTGTTATTCTTTTATCTTCAGGTATCTCCGTAAATTGATTTTTTAGTGTTACTAAGCATTTATCTTATTTTTTTTGCAAAACAGAAGTATTTTCTTACGGCAATTCGGCTAGTATGGGTAAGATATCAAAATCGGTTTTTAGTTTTTGATTTTATAAATTTCAACAAAAGTTGTTATTTGCTCAAAAAGAGAGTGTAGTGGGGAAGAATTTCTATTTTTGAGGTGCATTCTCACTAATATTCACCATATTTGTGCTAATACAACGTCTTTTTGTTTTGAGTTTAGTACAAAAAAAGTTTAGATTTTTTCATCAAATCGATCGGAATGTGGGTAAATCGTCTCATATTAGTTTTGTCGATATACTTGATAACTTTTTAACGAGTGTTAATTGGATTAATTTCCAAAAAGTTTATTCATTGTATCTATTAAATTTATTTTTATATTTTAAATCAAATTGATCTCTGTTCTCCGGTACAGGAATGTTTTTATATTGCTTTATAGATCGATTTTTCTTTGATAAACTATACTTATCAAAATCTGTTTTTGACCTCCATATTGCTCTGTTAGTTACAATTTGTTTTGGGTTTATGTTTTTAGGTATTCAGTATATAGAATACAAGTTTTTTGCTACATTTGGCATCGCAAACATTTATGGAACCGTTTTTTATATGTTGACCTTGTTGCATGGTTTCCACGTTTATATGGGTTTATTTTTTTTACTCTGCTGTCTTGCGTACTTTAATAGGCACCAATACGCCATATCTGAACTCTCTAGGGGGTTTTTTAGTAACTATTTTATAGTTTTAGCCGTTTGGTATTGGCATTTTGTTGATGTTATTTGACTTTTATTATTTGTTATTGTTTACCTATGGGGTTCATAATATGTTGAAAAAATTAAAAATTATTGTTGTGTCTGTGACAAATGCGGTGTACATTTCTACTATTTTATGTTCAGTATGGATATTGTATAAATTATCTTTTTTTGTATTTTTTATAACCGTTTTAAAATTTTTTTTTCAGTGTACTATTATTTTTGTTTCAATATATGGATTTATAAATTATAGTTCTTTTTTATCTGTAGTTTATTGTAATGACACAGATAAACCACACGATAGTGTATCTACAGTCGCAGATATTCTTAAAGAGTGACAAAAGCAGGGGGGTGAAATAGTAGATCCCAACGCACGTGGAATTGATTCCATGTTAATGAGGATTATCAGAACAAGAAGATTGGACCCCCAAGATCTTGAATTTGTTTTTTCTCGAGAAACTACCGGTGAAGCTTTAATGGCTTGATTGGATGTAGAAAAAAAAAGAGGAAGTGCATGTGATCGTGGCAAATGTAGTGGTCAGCTTAAGGAAGAGGAGCTATTGTCGTTTAAAGTAGAACAGCTCACATTTTTTCAAGACCCTGCGTGTGTTGAAATGTACCAACTAGTTACTTTACACAATAATTTATGTTATTACCTATATGGAATTTTGTGTGTTGTTTTATGATGTTTTTTTTACCCACTTTGAAACTCTATAGTTACAAATGGCGTTTCATGCCCAGAAAAACCCAGAGTTGGTCATTATGATCCTCATGCAGATCATTGTGAATTGTTAGAGATTGTATGAACAATCGTTCCAACAATGCTTTTGGTGCTGATTGGTTATCCCGGATTGGAATTGCTATATCAATTCGACGATAATACTTCTCCCGAATTGATTATTAAAGTAATTGGTAATCAATGATTTTGGACTTATGAGGAAACCTTAATAGGAAGAGATGGTACCCCATATATTTATGAATACAATCAGGTTATGGCTCGAGAAGAAAATGAATCACCAATAACAAGAACTACCACCTACCCCCATATGCGATGAACTAAAGAAGAACAGGCATCTATTTTTTATCCTCGTAGATTCATCAGGTGATTGTCAACGGATGTTCCGTTGCATGTTCCGGTATCTACAAAGGTGCGGTTTATTGGGACCTCAGAAGATGTTATTCACAGTTTTGCTGTTCCTGCGTTGGGGATTAAAATGGATGTATGTCCAGGCCGATTAAACAAAGTTGATGTTATTGTCGATCGACTTGGTTGGTATTATGGTCAATGTTCTGAATTTTGTGGTGTAAATCACGGATTTATGCCCATCCTTATTTCTGCCATCCGAAAAGATCTGTATTGAGATTCTCGAAGAGTGTTAACACTTCGATTTGAATTAGCGGCAGAGTATAAGAGAACGGGTAAAAAGGATAAAGTTTTTTTTTAAAAATATTTTATAAAGTAATTGATAAGATAATTAAAATGCCACAACTTGATATTTGTATTTATACATGTTTGTTTTTATTAATTGTAGCTTTATTTTGTAGTGGGTTCAATATTCTTTTATGTAGTAACATCAGCTTACAAGAGTTTTTAATTTATACTTCAGAACTTTATTATCAAACATATGTGTATTTGACAACTACTCTGTGATTGTGAAATATAAATTCAATTTTAATGATAAAAATTCTATATAATTATAAAATTTATGTCTAATTATAATATATTGAGTTGTGTGATACTGTTGGCAATTTGCTCATTAATGGCAGAGTCGTTGGTTATATCCTGCCTTTTTTTATGTGGAATTTATTTATTATTTTTTTTATTACTGTTAAAACTCAATGTCGAGATTTTGGGTATAATAGTTCTTATGGTATACACATCGGGAATATTGATTCTGCTTATATATTTGTGTGCTGTGTATGAATTTCGAATTTTTCCAGAAATTGTTAATCGAAATAAAGAAATGGACAACACTTTAATGATGGCAAACAACGAAAAAGAATCATTATGGATAAATATCACAGGTATTGTTATTATTATCTGAGCGTGTACAATTTTTTACCCATTAATTTGTTACTTTGATAATTTTATTGATCCTGTGAATAACCCATTTCGTTACATCCATACTGATGGTGGTAATAATCAGAATAGTATAGATCACCTCCACCAGAATTGACATATGCAATACCACTTAATCGTACCAAAATTTTTTCATTCTCTTCAAAAATTATCCACTTATGATTCAAATATGTTTTTGGTCGTTAGAAATGATGCCAAATTTACCTCACCAATTTTAGCGCACGGTGATATTTTGTCAGGTGATATAGGTTATTTCTTTAAAAAAAATGTAGATAACCCCATTTTATACCATGTTAATTGTCGGCAGTGGGATGAGGCGCTTGAAACGATAACAAATTGTCGCCATATTTATGTACCCAATATGATTGTTGGCAATTCAGCAGGTCCTTGAGGAAGCATATTTCTCACATTTGATGTGTCACAATATGTTACTATTTACAAGTGTACCCCAGATGGTTATATTCTTGAAGATACTGGCAGACTAGTACAACATGTTGTACACGGCACCTGGTTACAGGGTGCTATTACGTTTGATTTTATTGGAGAAAAAATGACAATACACTTTAATAAATCTCTGCATAAAGGAATGTCTTGTTTCTTATTAACAGACCCCGATATAAAAAATATTTTTAATCAGTGCATGCGCTCTATGGATTCTTTGGTCTCAATAAAGAATAATATATCTTCACACTCCCTTTTGTTTGATGGCTTAATTTATAAACTTGGAATTTTGTTGTGCACAGTATATTTTATACCCTTTTTATCTGTAATAGTTCTTTTTTTTATTATTTTATTAGGGGTATCTATTATAAGTTACTCAGGTGCAACACGGCATGTTGCCTAAATATTTGTTTAATATTCTTGTTTTAATACTGTACATTAATTTTCATAGTGATTTGCAGTTTAGCAATTGAGACCTTATTAGTACAAGTAACAAAAAAACTAAGCAGCTCAAATTAATGGCTATCAAGATTTTATTTTTTACACATTTATGTTTTTGTTCAGTATTATAAACGATAATCACTCGAGTAGCAAATTTCGAGTACTTACTAAACATACTAATGTCTATCGCGGTATTTTGTTGCAAACGCTGATTTTATATTTTGCTAAAAATATAGGAAAGCAGATGTTAGCCGGATCGAAAGTTTCATATATTATTTCCATATATGTTGCAGTTGGCCAAAAAAAATCTACAGCGGCGACGATTTATAATTTATTGGTTACTAAAATGGTTATTTTTTATAAAATTCTTATGGTTGTTGCGTCAGCCTCTGATGCTGCAGCACAGCAATTTGTTGCTCCATACGTTGGATGTTCAATCGGTGAGTTTTATCGAGATATGGGACTATCAAGTTTATTAATATACGACGACTTAAGTAAACAAGCTGTTGCTTATCGACAATTGTCTTTATTACTTAGACGACCTCCCGGACGCGAAGCGTATCCGGGTGATATTTTTTATCTGCATTCAAGATTATTGGAGAGGGCTGCTAAGTTATCTGAATTATTATTGGGCGGTGGAACTTTAACTGCACTACCTGTAATTGAGACACAAGCAGGTGATGTTTCTGCATATATACCCACCAATGTTATTTCTATTACTGACGGTCAAATTTTTTTAGAAACAGAGCTTTTTTATAAAGGGATAAAACCTGCAATAAATTATGGGTTATCTGTAAGTCGTATTGGATCTGCAGCACAAGATAAATCCTTAAAACGAATAGCTGGAAAATTAAAATTAGAGTTAGCTCAGTATAGGGAAGTTGCTATATTTTCTCAATTAGATTATGATTTGGATTTAATTACTCAAATGCAATTAGTTCGTGGAGAAAGTTTAGTTGAATGTTTAAAGCAAGATCAGTATTCACCAATACCAGTAATTTTTCAAATCATACTTATTTGGTATTCAATAAACGGATTATTCGATCAATTTGGATCAATTAATATGTATTGAGCCAAAAAACTTTTGATTTTTTTTTGCTGTACTTTGGCGATACGTTTTTTAAATCCGCTTAGAATGTCGCCTAACCAAAATACAGCTTATTTTCGTATTATTAGCGCACACCACCGATTAGATGGAACTTCATTACGCGTGGGTACTTCAATTTTTGATGAAAGTTATTTTGGAAGTTTTTTTTGCTCATTTAGTGGCGTAAAGTGTTTTATTTTGTTTTTTTTCTTACGGCAATGGGTGTTAATTTACACATCATCTAAATCTATTTTTTTCCCATATTGGGACGCTGTTTTGAAGTGTACGACCGCAAAAAACAAAAAATTTTTTTTTATTGAATGTTTTTTAAAACTGTCCTATAATGTATATGGAAATTCCATTAAATACTATCTTGAAGGTGTGATGATCCCGTTTTATAAGCATTCTCAATTAAATATTTATAAAAATTTTAAGCCACGCATTCTAAACCCTCAAATCAAAATATCCCTTAGATAGTAGATGCTTCTTCCTCGAAAAAATGATGTAATACGCGATAAAAATTTTTTTTTATTGGACAGTGGATCCAACTCAATACAACATTCGACAAATCAACAACAAAAATATTGCATTTCTGTGTTAACATCAACTGTATTTTATGGTTATTTGTTTGATATGGATCGTAAAAATGGCCGTAGTATGATAATGGGGAGGTACAAAGATTGTTTTTTGTCTGTTATTTGAATATTTCCTAAATTGTTTTTTACAATTTATCTGGATTATCGCGGTGTAGAGTCCTTGCATGTGAATTCTAATACTCTTTTGAATGCCTGGACTAACCGTAAACATATGCATACCCCATTAATTTTTACTTTTTTTAAAAAATCTACGTTATTTTTGTACAGATCTCTGTCTGACATGACACTCATTGATACGTTAGAGTTAAGGAGTTTGGCTCATGAAAGGTATTCGATTGTGTATGTTTTAACATCAACAATGTATAATAAACGTGCAGTTATCATTATACCAACGGGTGCTCATCAGGTTAGTGCATCTATTTCACATGTGTATAGTTCTGGAAATTGGTTAGAAAGAGAAATTTTTGATATGTTTGGAATGTATTTTTTACACCACCCATCATTAAATAGAATTTTGACCGATTATGGTTTTTCAGCTTATCCTTTGAGAAAGGACTTTCCATGTGAAGGTTATTACTCTGTGATCTATAGCAATTATCTTTACAGAATCGTTTATATATTTGAATAAGGTTTTGAAATCCAATTATACATGTGAGCATTGATTTTTCGTTGTAAAGGACCAGAAACAATGGTAATTTTTATAAGTAATAGCTTATATGGATTTACATCTTTTATATAGCCCCTTAGATCAGTTTTTAATATCAAAATTACTGGGAATCAGTGTAATAAATTTATTAATAGCGACAGTGGATGTTTATGGATTATATTATTTATGTTTGATTTTTTTTGTGTTATTCCTTATTGATAATGGATTGTTTTTTTTCCAACAAAATAAGTGAACGGTTCTTATGGCCAATATCATATATAAATTTAAGTCAAATTTTAATGTTGGATCTGGAATTACCAATTTTTTTTTTTTTTGATTGTATCTAGTTCTTATTTTTTTATTTTTTTTTAATGTTTTTGGGCTATTCCCATATGGAATTACACTTTCAGCACAAGCGTTTGTTCCTATAATTACTGTATGAGTTTTTTTTTTTTGAATCAACATTTTATTTATTTTTAGGTTTTTTTTCAATTGAGTTTCGATTTTTTTACCGGCAGGAACTCCATCATCCATCTGGTTTTTGATTGTTCCCATTGAAATCATTAGTTACTTTTCTCGATTATTCAGTTTATCAATCAGGTTGTTTGCAAATATGATGTCAGGACATACTTTACTTGGCATTTTGTCTTCATTTTTATATAGTGCAATTTCTTTAAATGTTCTTTTTGTAATCCCTATTTTTGCAATTCAATGTATAATTTACATGGAGGTTGGAGTTTCATTTTTGCAAATCTATGTGTTTTTAGTCCTTAGTTGTTTATACTTAAAGGACGTAACTCAGAGTTTTGTATAAAACTGTGTACACCAAAAAATATCAATTAATCTAAAAAAGAGCAAATTATATAAAAAAAATGATGCACAAATTTCTGATGATGGATACATTCGATTTTAGGTTAATTTTGAACACCCCTTATTTTTTACAAATTTCTGCAAATACTTATTTACGGAATAAAGTAAAAAATTATGTAAGTACCTGTTCTCTCGCAAATGGCC
>Ga0170475_103547280_pt1 | contig 11699 bp, 2 predicted proteins | sample Soicark_Litter_5_FD_111474 | JGI IMG/M metagenome (GOLD analysis project Ga0170475, IMG submission 111474) | Avena fatua rhizosphere microbial communities from Hopland, California, USA. Combined Assembly of 48 SPs | reverse complement strand
TTGATTTTCTGTGTAATGGTATTTTAAAAAACTTCTATCATAGTGGCTATTAAAAAAAAATTTTGAAGCAACGTACGACGCCCTATCCTTAAAAAGATTGAAAAATTCAAAACGTTTAAAATTTAGGTAACTCCGGCGATAACCTTTAACATGACCGCGTTGCATACGGAATTTAGACCTGCGTAATAACGGAAATATTGGTGAAAAAATATCTTCAGAGGTTCTTGTACGAAACGATTTAAAACTTCTAAAACCGTATTTTTTAAATCGTTTCGTAACCCAGGAGTCATCTGACAACCATTTGAATCCATAACCAATTATACCATTTGCATATTTTGCCTTAAACATTGCAGGTAACCATAATTTATAACCGAGACGAAAATGTTCTTTAAATTCTTTAGCACTAAAAATAAATAGTAAAGGATCAGAATTATAAGATTTCTCAGAATCAATTATTTTTCCTTCAAAGAAAACTTGAGTATTCATATTTGGTGTAGGAACTTTTGAATTTAAATGGTTTAAAAAAGTTAAATTAGAAAATGGATGATTGAAGGTGTTGGATTCATTAAATAAAGATCGCTGGAATCCCCTTAAAGTTAATTTAAACATCCTTTTTAAAAGAAACCTGTCATTTGAAATTTCTTTTCCAAAAATTCGATCATTTACAATATTATTTAATCCAAACTTCATACGATGGACCAAATTTAACAAAATAGCTCGTCTATGAGATCGTGTTTTGTTATATATTCTGTAAGCTCTTTGACGCAATAAACGATGAGCGCACATCGACCTTAAACGTCTTCCTTTTCTAGATTTAATTGAACTATAATCAAAATGCGCCGGCCAGTTGATTTCATCTAACTGTCTTTGTTTTTTGTAACCAAGTAATATTCTAACTAAAACCTCACCCGAACGGTCAAATTTTTCACCCGACAAAATTTGTTTTGGATCAATTTTTTTGTAAGTGATACGTGAATGACGATTACGAAAGTAGATATTACCGTACGAATATTTTACAAATTTATCATTGTAGTTAATTAAAGGAATAATCCAAAATATATTTCTAAAAACTCCTACAATCTTATTAAAACTTTGTTGATTAAAAATTCTTCGTTTCAATATTCCATTATTATGCTTAAGTGATCTTTTATAACGAGAGTAATCCGAGTTGTTAGAAATTCTATGGCGATTTTTTACGCCACGCAAAAACTTTATGAATCTCTTACGCTCTTCCCCGCGTCTTTTAGGGTATAACTCTAAGCGCAATTTTTCTCTGACCCCGTCCACGCCCGGAGCTCTTTTAAAAAAAAATCTTCGATTTTTTGAGCCTGTTTGAAGTAAAAATTTATCTAGTTCCAAATAAGATGATGCATCTAAATCATCTGTATCTAAAGTGCTAGATGATTTGCCCAGCAAACTATTTTTAGTTTTTATAAAAGATGATAAATGAATTGCTTTCATGTAAGGTCGTTTTGTTCTATAAACAAAACGACGTAAAATATTTGATAATTCTTCATTAGAAGTATTAAAACTTTGGTTCATTAAAAAATTTTTTATGAAAATACAGTCCTTTTTAGTTATAAAAGGAACCACAGTTTTTTTAAAAATAAACTCTTTAGTATTATAATCAAAAATATAATTATTTCGTTCAAATCGTTTAATAACATCAGCATAGTAATACGGTACAGCGTCTTCAAATTCAAACCATGTTTTTTTTGAATAAGGGAAATACTTTTTATCAACTAAATCATAGTGGGTGTTATTTGAAGAAAATAATTTAAAACTAAGTGAGGACTCGTGATTTAAATCTAATTTGTCATTTAAAAATGAATTTTTGTGCTTAGAAGAAGTATTTTTCAATAAATTAGATTTAAGTATCAGTGACCATAAAGTTTTTAAAAATTTAGTCGATGAAAGATCGAGATGAGAATTTTCGTTTGAATTCTCACTTCTTTTTAAAAAACTTAACTTTGAGGTTTCGATTAATTGTTTGTTTATTCTTAATCTTCTTTCAGTATCTTTATGAATATTGTAAGAAGGTTGTTTTAAATGGTGAGAAAATACTTTCGAGAAAATACTCTTTAATTTTATAGGAAGATACTTTTGGTTTAGAAATGGAGGTTTTTGCCACATTGTAAAATATCTAAGATTACTTAAACCATAAGTAAATAACTCAAGTTTTGTATGTAAAATTTTAGACGGATCAACTTGATAGCCTGAAATTTTTTTCAATGGCTTAGAATCAAACAATGATGAGAATTCACGCATAAAATTAGTATAAGACAAAATTAGTTTGTATTTACCTTGAAAATAAGGATTATCTAAAGGTGAGGTTGTTACTTTATACTCATTATATTCATTGCCTGGGTTCATAAAAAAATACCATTTAAAATTATTTTTAGTAAAACTGTAGTCAGAAAAATAAAAATGTTTATAAAGTTTAAAATTCTTTTGGCTAAGATTTCTGTTATAAGAGCTTAACGATGTAAAATAAGAATAAAGAAAAGAATTTTTTTCGATTGAAGAACTGTGGTAATCTGAAGCAGTTATTTGTATTTTTAATAAAAGAAAAAAAATGTACCAACCAAGCCAAATAGTTCTAACATCAAGAATATCTGTAGAATTATCAATCAACTCATACCTGGTTGGATCCATCCATATAGGATCCTGACCTGTATAATGAGTTAGGAAAGTATCCCAATAACTAACAGGACGAGGATCAATAGGAAAACCAAGAGGGAAAAAAACTTGATCTATTAGTTCAATAACAATGGCTTTTAAAGAAGGGAGCAATGTGAAACCAAATTTAATCACTTCTGGATAAGGCGACCCGAATTTTAGCCACTTCCTCATTCTATTTTTAGGTTTAGACATCATTAAATAATCCAATACCATAGGTCTTTTTCCTTTAATAAAAAAAGTGCTATAAATTTCGTCGTGAAGTATAGTATAAGGCAAAGAAAGATTTTTTAAAACATAGAAAAGATTATCAATATGTTTGCCATAATCACGGAAACTATAAATTTTTGACCTTAAAAAATTCGTATCATTTACAATATTCCATTCAATAACATATGTGTAATAGGGGTTAAAATAAAGCGCTAAAGGCGTTGAAAAATACATATGGTGATACGGTATCAAAATTTTAGCATCAAGTCTCTTTGGTAAAGACCAAAACCAGCCGTTATTTTTAGGATACAAAGTAACTAGTTGATGCTTCATAGCTCTAGAAAAATATTTATAATGTTGCTTGGTAACAAGAATAGTATTAAAATAAGCGTCATGTAATAATGTCTCACAATAAGAATTTGTCTGTACTTCTTCCATACTTTTTATATGTAAACTCAGTAATTCAAAAATAGGAACTTTTTCAGGGAATTTAGATGGCTCTGAAAAATAAGGTGTAAGTTTTTGGTTTGAAACTAAAACAGATTTTCTAAAAAACGCTGACTTGTTAACTGTTAACAAAGAAGATCTTCGCTTCGAAATTAACCCTTTATAATTAAAACCAACATAATTTCGTCGATCAGTTAATAGATTTAATTTTTTCCTAACAATATTAATAAAATAACGATTGTACGCTCTTTGCTTACGATCAAAAACCAAACAGGCTTGTGCATCTTTTACCATTACTTTAAGTGCATAACGATTATGCCTATTTCTTTCTCTAGTTCTATTAGCTCTATAGTGCCACAATTTTCTTAAATTAGAACGATATTGTTGCCTCGGGTACTCAAGCCAGAAATCTTTAACCATTTTCCAATCAATTCTGTGAAGAAGCTGTGCATGCCGAACCACTTTATGTATTGGGTTTGGCATTAATATTAACTGATTGGGTATTGATAATTTGTTTTGGGTAGAAAAATTTAAATTCTTGAGTTTTGCTTGACTGCCTGATGTTATAATTGTACGACTAAAATATTTGTGAAGGTATTTATTCCATAAAACATTTTGAAAATCGATCATTTGAGAAATTTTTATTTCTTCATCCATATAATTTGAATAATATTTTAATTTTTTTAAGTTACTGTAGTAAAAATCTTTTCTATTTAAAAGATTTTTACTTATAAAATCAACAAAAACAAAACGAAATGTACGAGAATAATTTCTGAAATAAAAATGTTCATATTTGTAACCCTCTTGTAATAAAAATCTAAAAAACTTATGAAAATTACTATATAATTCTAAAGCATAACGATTTCTCATACCGGCAGGAAAATTGAAATTAACATCCCCGCGTGCACCAGTTAAAGCTTCCGTCTGTGCTTCTTCTCTTTCTACTAATTTTTTAGTAAATTTTTTTCTTACCCACTTAATATAGTGGCTTGAATCCATTAATTGAACTCTGCGATCAACTTTTGGTGCTTCAGCATGAATCCTTTCAACAATTAGTATTTTCTTTTTTCTTTTTTTTTTACCAATATAAGGGGTAGGGTAAAAACCTTCTTGATAAAGTTGACCTTTTGCATTACTAGGTTTGAGGGCTGGAAATCTTTTGTCAGATAAATAATAACCTATTTTTTTAACTTTCTCGACTTTAGAGTTTGGTTTAAATCTAAAATAAAATTGATTAACTCTCTCTTGCCCCATAAAATATCCATTATCTAAATAACTATAATGGGCGCTAGGACGAGCATATTTTGGTCTTCTTGGTAAGAAAGTGTCTAAAGGAGGGTAATTAATTATATATTCGAATTCACTAAAACCCATAAGTCTACCCCTCATAGTCCAATAATAATTCATCCTGTTTTTATCAAATCGATTATAAAAAATTTGAGGATTTAATAAAACTTGATTTGGAGAATCTATCCAACGTCTTCCTCCAAAAAGAAAATCTGTGACAGCAAGCGGTTCTCTGCCTTTTTTCAATTGAAATTTATGTATAAAAAAATTTTCAGTAGACCTTTTTCTTTTCTTGCCCTTCCAGCGTAAAAAATGAGCTCCATTAAGGTCAGACCAAGTCGTTTTAACGGCCCAAAGAGTGATGTGCTTTGGACTTGGGAGTTCCACAGGTTGGGTTTTGTCATACCAAATCTCTCGACGTTCTCCAAAATATCTGGGTTTACGATATTTTCGTGGAAGATAAGCAACAAACATTTCTCGAGCTGCGAGCCTTACTCTTGCTTCAAATTTTATCCTATAACCACTATCAAAAAGATGTCCTGATTGGAAAAGCCAATTTTGTTCTAGTGCACCCACGCCAGTATTTCCAAGAGCAAAACCTATTACATCCTCTCGAAAATCTTTTAAGGCATTGTAAGAATAAGGAAATATATAAGGTTTGCGATTTTTTACGGTTGGCCCGAAATCAGCATTTCGGGGGAAAAATTTTTTTTTAAAATCTTTTTTTAATAACGCAGCATTCTTAAACTTTTTATAAAGAGTTTGATGATCGAATTGAAAAAGATTAGCTTCAACATTTCGAAATCTTTTCATATAACGCCCCATGGCTTCTCTAAAAACTCTTTCGTGCACCAAGGCTTGATATGTATTCAAGAAATTGTTTTTAGGGTACCTTAATCGTTTAATAGGAATAGGTCTGTTTTCTGGAAAGAAAAAATGGTGTTGGTACTGTTTTATAATAGCTAATGGTGTTGACATTATCGATTCGCCAAATTGGTTAATGCCGTGTTCAGACCATCTCCTAATATTTCTGAAGCGCTCTACATTAACAACGTCAGAGTATACCATAGCCTCCTCATAAGAAAGAGCACGTAATTTTCCTGTCATAATTTTTCGAATTCTAAATTTTTTAGTATAATTCAAATCTTGTCCTCCCAAGCTTAATGTAGTACCAAACCGTATTTTCGGTCTATAAACATCATTCATTTTTGCATCTCTTTTAAAAACAACTTTAAACCATCTAGGCATTTTATATTTGCTAGTTCTAAAACCATAATTATCTTGTGGTAATATAGGTTGATGAAATTTAAGTTTTCGGTAAGGAGACCAACCTAGTAAATGTTGATGTCTGTAAACTCTCCAACCAGCCATTTTATACATATTTGACATAATTTTTTTAGCATAGTTGCCAAACGGATAAATTCCTGGAGCCACTATTCGATCACTTTTAAAACCAAACCTCATACTACTCAATATATTGTAATTCGATTTTACTTTATAATGTGAAAATTTAAAAGTTCCAAAATTTCCAAATTTATAAGAGTGGCTGGGCTGTGGTGTACCGTATTTGAATAAATAATTCACTGCCTCAAAATTTCGGAACTTTAGAGACGTTAAAAGAGAGGAAGGTCTCTTTTCTGGACTTGAGCTAAAAGTTCTTCGGCCAGGCTCTATTTGAAAAATTTTAGTTTGGTCGATAAAGTGGTTGGAGACAGTTGGAAAAAAATTTCTTTGAAAAGAAGAATCGATCTCTAATTTTGCTAAATAATTTAGTTTCCTTATGTCTTGCAATAACTCTTGTTTTAACAATTGATGTTCGTAAAATGTTCTTTTATGAAAATCGGTAACCTGAAAAAAATTTTTTGTAAAGAAATCTGGAAAATTTGTAAAATATTTTTCAGTGTAAAAGAAAGGATTTGCCTGAGGGTTTGTCGTTGTATAATATATTGAGGTTTTGATTCCGTTAAAAAGAATTAATGGATCCGCCTCTATATATTTTAAAAATTTTGGTTCAGTTAAAAAAAGTAAATCATTTAAGACTTTTAGATCAAATACTATTACATAATTATTCATTTTTTGATGGAGGGTTAAAATAACAAATAAAAAATTTTTAAATTGATCGTAAAGTGGCGGTAAAAAGTAACCGTAAATTAAAATTATATTATGGTAGGAAGAAGCAAGAAAAATAAGTAGTGCAACAAAAGAAAAAATAGAAAAAGCAGGCATTAAAAATCCTTCAAGAAACCAAGATATATTCGGAATAGTATATTCTTCCTCTTCCTCACTGGAATCCAATACATCATCCAGCCACATCCAAAAACTTGCCACTATCATTAGTAGAAAGAAACAAATTGAATAAAAAAAATTATAAGGAATATGATACAAACTTGCTAAGTAATGATATATCAAAAAATTTTCATGTATTCCGAAAATGGTTTGAAGTATTGAAAAATCAAGATATTGAATAAAAATATAGTACAATGCATATATACTTAAAATAAATTCGGCAAATCCATAAACAAAAATAAGAAAAATTCCAACAGGATTCGGATCAAAATATATACCCGATTGAAAATTGAAATCACTGTTTTCTTCAAAAGTTAGATTACTAGAATTTGAAGACAATGCTTTTAAGTCATTAATTGTTCGGTTTGACAAAGGATAATTTACAGGAAGAGCCTTACTTCTTTCTTTATTTTTTTTGGCAAGATTTAATAATTTTTTGTTTTTAATAGCTTGAGTTAAAATTTTTTTTCTGTCAAAACGCATTATACCGTAAAAAAATTGACTTAACAAATCCTTTCTAGAAAATACACGATATAGTCGATTTGTAACACGTTCATGGAACCAATACGAGGAGTCCCAATAAAATTTTTTGTTCTTATTCTGTGTCTCGCCGTTTGCAGAACTTGCGCCAAATAATTTTTTCAATAAAACAATTTTTAAAAAACTTAAGCAACTTTGTATAAACCTCAAAAAATTAAAATTCATTCAAATTTTATTTAATTAAATAATTAAATCGTTATTCAAAAATTATTAGTTAATTTTTACGAAAATTCAAAAAAAATCCAAGCGATTTTTAATTAAGATCTCTTCCTAGTAACAATATTTGTTAATATAAGTTATTAAATTAAATAAATTAACCCACCCCGATCATTTTAAATTACGAACTATAAATAAATGGTTTATTGGGATCACTCTCGATCGTAGACCGGGGGGGTTTAGATACAGGACCCATTCTACAGGAATCGAACCTGTAACCCCTGGTTTAGAAAACCAATGCTCTTCCGTTAAGCTAAGAAAAAAAAAAAAACAGTCAGTTCAATTCTTCGGAGAGCCAGAATTGAACTGACGTCTTCAGATTATGAGCCTGACGAGATGCCACTACTCCATCCCTCATCAAAAAATTGTCAAGTCTCATTTGAAAAAATTTAATTATTTGGAAACGACCGGGATCGAACCGGCAACCTTGTAGGTGCAAACCACATATTCTCCCAGTTGAACTACGTTAATAACTAGTTATTAACGTAGTTCAACTGGGAGAAAGGACCAAACTAAACCTTCTGAGAGAAGGAGAAGAGATTCGAACTCTCGGTATGAAACCATACAACGGTTTTCAAGACCGCCGCTTTAAACCACTCAGCCACCCCGCCACCGAGTGGTTTAAACTTAGTGGAATTCCTGAAGAGTGGTTAAAGCGGTGGTTTCGGTTACATTTAAAATTAATTTTGGGTAAATTCCTAGAAGAAAAATTAAAAAAATAAAAGGAAAAGTCACATAAAATTCACGCCTGGTCAAATCACCAAATTTAAAATCACGTATAAATGAACCTCCACAAATTCTATTAAATAACCAAAAAGAATAAGCTGCGCTTACAATGAATGCTAAACTACTAAATAAAAATGCCATTTTATTATAAGAAAAAAAAGACATTAATATCAAAAACTCGCCAACAAAACTTACGGTTCCAGGAAATCCAATATTTGCTAAAGTCGCAATAAAAAAAAGTAAAGAAAAATGTGGCATGTATGTAAACAATGATTGATAAAAAAAAATAGTCCGAGTTTTATAGCGATCATAAAGCATTCCGACCAGAAAAAATAGCAAACTTGAAACTATACCGTGGCTTAACATTAAAAAAATGCTTCCTTGCAATCCTTGCAAATCATATGTAAAAATAGAAACTGTTACATAACCCATGTGAGAAACTGAAGAATAAGCTATTAATTTTTTAAGATCAATTTGACAAAAAGTAATAATAGAAACGTAATAGATGGAAAGAAAACTTAAAATAAATATTAGGGGGTTGAAAAAATGATTCGCAAAATGAAAAACAGGAAGCAAAAATCTTAGCATACCGTACGACCCCATTTTTAACAAAACACCTGCCAAAATAACTGAACCTACCGTAGGTGCCTCTACGTGTGCTTCGGGTAACCAGATATGGACGGGAAAAAGAGGTATTTTAACAGCCAAAGAGAAAAATAGAAGAAACCACAAAAAAACTTCCATTTCGTAACTAAAATTTCCATAATAAAAAACTAAAAAATCAGTACTTCCTTCATGTATGTAAACGATAAAGAAAGCTAAAAGCATAAAAAAAGAACCAGTCATTGTAAATAAAAAAAATTGAAAAGAAGCATGAATACGTCGCTGTCTTGAACCGAAGCATCCGATTAAGAGAAACATTGGAATTAAAATGCTCTCAAAAAAAATAAAAAAAAATATTAAATCAGTGACTAAAAAAAAATTTAATAATAAAAATTCAATTATAAGAAGAAGCAAAATTAGTTCTTTTATGGCATACGTAAATTGATTCCAGCTATATAAAATACAAAGCGGAATTAGAAAAGCAGTTAAAAGAATGAATAAAATAGAAAAACCATCGGCTCCTAGTGAATAATATATATTTAAATACTCGCTCCACAAAAAGTGATAACTTTCTTGAAAATGAATGTTGGATTTATCAAAACTTAAAGTCAAACAAACTGTAATTAAAAAGATGACTATACTAAATAATAAAGAACTGTTCTTTATAAGTTTAATATATTTAAAGGGTATTAAAAATATAAATATAATAGAAAAACAAGATATAAATAATAAAATTAAAAGCATGGCGCGGGAAAAAAATCTAAGAAATCTTCGCAGGTGCTTTAAAACCCCAACTGACAATTTTACCGTTCGAAATAGCAAAATTATAACAATAATCCATAAAATCACTAAAAGAGACTGCAACAACTTTAATAGGCATGAAACCATGATTTACACCGCATAACTCGCTGCATTGGCCATAAAAAACGCCTTTTCTTTCTATAAAAAGACCAGAATGATTTAAACGTCCGGGCAGCCCATCAATTTTTATACCTAAAGACGGAACAGCCCAGCTATGAATGACATCTACGGATGTTACAATTAAATCTACAGGTAATCTATAAGGTATATAAAGAGGATTGTCTACTTCAAGTAATCTTATTTGACCTTCTTTTAATTGAGAATCATAAACCAAGTAACTGTCAAAACAAACAGATAAAGGTGTTTCTGTAAATTTTGATAGTAAAGGACTGAATTCACACTCATAATTCCAATACCATTGATGCCCTATAGCTTTTATAACAACTACAGAATCCAAGGCTGCGTCTAAAGCATAAAGTAAAATAAAAGATGGTACTGCAATACTTAGAACTATAATGATTGGCAAAACAGTCCAAATGGTTTCTATTTTAGTATCGTGTATAAAAGTATAAAGCTTATTTGACACAGATAGTTTTAATCTCGATCTAAAAAGACGGCTCTCAAGATGTTTAAATACTAAAAATGGAACCGCGATACGTTTAGCTGGGCTATAATATTTGTAAGCGGGAAATAATTTTAAAAATTTTTCAAAGTTGACAGAAGTGATATCATTTAAACCAAAAGTTTTTAGATTTTGAAAAAAATTGTCTAAAAACAATTTAATAGAATCAGATTGTTTTCCTTGAAGATCCCTTGATTTTATTTTATTTATTAAATTGGAAAAAAAATTGAACATTTTTATTTTTACTTCGTTAATTTTATTGTTTTCCTAAGTTCAGATCTAAAAGAGCAAACCCTAAAAAAAATAATTATATTGGCTGCTTGTGTTACGACAAAAACAAAAATTATAATTATAAAAAAAAAAATATGTTGATGTAAATCAATAATACCAGACATCATTGGAGTCGCTGTATCTTGAAAAAAAAAGTTGATAATCTCGTGGTGCGTCTGCAAACAAATATTTCATTTGTATTAATTTAGTCAAAAAAAAAATTATTTATTATAATATAAAATGGGGGGTTAAAAAAATGATCACATCGGGAATTGAACCCGAAACCTTCGGTTTAAAAGACCGCTGCTCTACCGCTTGAGCTATGTGAAAATGTAATTATGTTAAATTTACGCCAAGGCACTACCTTACTGTCTCAACAAAAAATTTTAATGGATAAAGAGCACAAAACTTAATCTTTGAATTTACATACAGTTTCTTTTTTATGAAAATCCACAGAGAATGTCTAGAACTTCAATTTAATCATTCTGCCGTATTTTCAAAACTTAAAAAATTATTTTATTTAAAAAACTTTTCATAGCAATCTAAACCATAATATAAACTAGTATCAAATTTGAAATAAATTTTGAGTTGTTAATATACGTCTCTAGAGCTTGGCAAAAATTTGTTGTATACGTTTTCTTAGAAAGGAATGTAATAAAAAGCAATCGACGTCGAAGAAGAAAAAAATAAAAAACCAAGAGAGAGAGGCAATAAAGTTTTCCAGCCAAGTTGCATTAACTGATCGTATCTATAGCGCGGCACAGAGGCTCTCACAAGAATAAATAAAAATAAAAAGATCAAAATTTTGAAAGAAAACCAAAAAAAAGAAGGAAGGAATGCTAAGCCAAAAATCGGCAACCAGCCGCCAAAAAAAAATAAAACTATTAAAGTGCTCATCAATATTAAGTTAGCGTATTCCCCAATAAAAAAAAAAAGCAAAGCCAACAGCAGAATACTCTACATTATAACCGGCAACCAATTCAGCCTCGGCCTCAGGTAAATCAAACGGCGG
>Ga0170475_112296502_pt1 | contig 11702 bp, 10 predicted proteins | sample Soicark_Litter_5_FD_111474 | JGI IMG/M metagenome (GOLD analysis project Ga0170475, IMG submission 111474) | Avena fatua rhizosphere microbial communities from Hopland, California, USA. Combined Assembly of 48 SPs | reverse complement strand
CCGTGGACAACAAGCCAGCGAAGGGCCGTGCCGCTGGGGACACTGAACCGCCTCACACTAGGACGCCGGGCTCCACGAAGCCAGACGTCCGCCGTGATTCATTAGGGGTGCAGTCGGAGCGTACGGCTCCGACGCGGTGCTAAACGGTGACTTCGATCAAAAGGAGCAGAACCTCAAGGTTGCCATACCCTGAGGCGCGCCCCCCGCCTCCGCCGAGATAGACCTGATGTTGCTGACAGTTCCTGTGGCTATATCCAGATCGAAGAAGATGTCTCCCTGGGATCCCCCGGCTGCGCTCCCAACGAGGGTGCCGGCGGGATTGAAGGCGATGGAGCCAACCACTCCAACATCCTGACTGAGCGTAGCAATGGCAGTCGCAGCGCCGGTTCCCGTATCGATTCTCAGCAGCCGCTCGGAACCATCTCCAACGGCTTCAACTCCGTAGAGTACGCCGTCGCAACCAAAGTCCGCACCGCTTACCTCATGGAATCCTGAGCCGAGGGGGCCGATAGCCGTTCTAAGGCCGGTACTGGGATCAATCGAGTACAGCTGATTACTGACACCATAAAGTGCCCCACTCGGATCGAATGCAATCGAAAGCAATGTCCCTTGGGCGGCACTCACTAGAGTACCTTGACCAGTTGTACGATCCACGGTCAGCAGGCTTGCACTCAGGGAGTTGTTCCAGACAAACAGCGTCGAATCGTTCGCCTGCCGGAGCGCCATGCCTACCGGCTGATCAAACAAATCCAGCTTGGGATCGAGGGGTCCCACGACCCTTCCAGAGCCGGTCCGGGAGTCATAGACCGACAGGGCATCAGTGCGCGGATTCACGCCGTATACCACCCAGGCACCAGGCGGATCCACAAAGAAGGTCACGGCTACATTCTGTGGTGTGTTGCTTGCAGCAGCCGAGGCTACCGCCACGTTGGCGGTGTACGTTCCAGAAGGAAGACCGCTGAGGTGTGGCGTGGCCGTTAAAGTACTCGGCGCAGTTGTCGGATCGAGGGCAACCGTAAGCCATTCTACCGGCGGCGGAGTCGGGTACGACACGGTAGCTGTCAGTCCGGTGAGAGCTCCAGCGGTGCCGCTGGTCACCTGAACGGTCTGTGGGGCCGGATCGGCGCCATCCTCGAAAGTAGTGAACGTCAGCGTCGGGGTCGCCAGCACGATGGTAGGAGCTGGAGGTGCTACAGTAAATGTGACCGTGACGTTCTGGGGACTGTTGCCGGCCGCACCGGACTTCACCGCCACGGTCGCGTTGTAGGTACCGGCTGGGAGCGCTCCCGTTGTAGCGGCCAAGGTCAGTGTAGCGGGTGCCTTGGTACGGTTCAGGGTCGCGTTCAACCACCCCGTCGGTTGCGATGCGCCGTAGGACACACTGGCAGCCAACCCATTCAGAGTTCCTCCTCCGCCGTTGCTCACCGCTATCGTCTGACGTTCCGGGTTGTCGCCCCCCTGAGTAGCCGTAAAGCTCGTGGTCGTGCTGGCGAGTGCGATCAGCGGCCCCGAGCCGGCCTGAGCAACGGTGAAGGTCACCGCGATATTCTGCGGGCTATTACCTGCCGAAGGTGACGCGACCGCAACGCTGGCCGTGTAGGCTCCGGCCGCAAGGCTTCCTGTCGTCGCGGTCAGGGTCAGGGTGCTGGGAGCACCTGGAGAGCTCAGGGCAGCGCTCAGCCACCCGGTCGGCTGGCCAGCGGTGTAGGTGACACTCGCGGCGAGGCCGTCCAGCGTGCCGGCACCTCCATTGGTGACCTCCACCGTCTGAGCAGCCGGGTTGGCCCCCCCGGCGGGGGCGGTGAAGGTCTGAGTGGCGCTGGAGAGCGCGATGATCGGACCTCCGGTCCCCGCGGTGACGGTCAGCGTGACGGCCAATGTCTGCGGACTGTTGCTGGCCGCATCCGAGGTGATCGCCACGTTGGCCGTGTAGGTCGCCGGAGCAAGTCCGCCCGGTGTTGCGGTGAGAATCAGTGTGCTCGGCGCCTCGGTGGAGCTCAGCACCGCAGCCAGCCATCCAGCGGCCTGTCCCGCAGTGTAGGAGATGCTGGTCTGGAGGCCGTCCAGCGTTCCGCCGCCGCTGTTACTGATCGTGATCGTCTGGGGAGCTGGCGCAGGTCCACCCGCGGCAACACTGAAAGTCGCGGTGCTACTGGACAGCGCGATGGTCGGCTCAGTCGGCGGAGTCACTCCGCCCCCAGAGTCTCCGCCGCACTGCAGTGCCAGTGCCGCAACCGCGGCTATGAGGAGAGGAGAGAGAATCTTCCCGAAGGTGGGTCTGGAGCTGATCATGGGTCGTGGCTCCGTCAACTCTGAGCTGTGAGCTGCACGCCGGGGGCGTGCTCACGCAACTGCGCGGAGTTAACTGCTAGTGAGGTGTGAGCGCGAAGGTACGGGCCGAAATTGAGGTCGTCAAGAACGCTGGTGAAACGCTCACGGCCTTGCGGACGCGGCGCCCCCGCTATCGAAATCCAAGTCGCGAACGAATCCCGCGGCTCCGGTGCCCACGTTTATTTGGAGCAGCAGACCCTTCGCGCTGGTCCCGTCGCTGGTCAGGCCATAGAGATGCCCGTCGAAGTAGGACAGGCCGTAAATCCCGGCATAGCCAAATGAGTTGGTGGGGTCCACTACAGTGGCTGCCCCCGTGTTGGCATCGATCCTAACCAACTGGTTTTTTGAGTCCGAAGTGACCGCAGCCCCGTACAGGGTGCCATCCGGTGCAAACACGATGTCCCCGTCCGACTGCAGGCCGTTGCCGTATGAGCCCACTTCGGTCGCTTGCCCGCTTGTGACGTCTACCGTGAACAACTTGCCGGGTGCGGTCGCGCCGAAAAGCTTCGAATTGCCATCGAAGGCAAGGGCATTGGCGTTCTCGCTCAGGCCCAGGCCGCTCCCAACTTCAGTCGCGGCGCCGCTCGCCTGATCGATGGTGTAGAGTGTAGTAAAGGAAATACCGTACAGTGTGCCGCCGGGCGAGAGGGCAAGGTCGGTTATCACCGGTTCAGCACCACTCGCGGTCTTGATCTTCCCCCGCAAAACATCATGGCCAGCAGGAGCTACTTCGACCACGTAGAGGTTGCAGGGGCAATTGACCACCCCGCTGGAGGCAGCAACGACGCTCGAAGCAAGAATGCCGGTGGCGGGACTATTGGACGACACGTCGAAGGAAACGGTGACACTCTGCGAGCTGACGCCGGCCACGCTCGAGCCGACCGGGACTGTGGCCGTGTAGCTTCCGGCCGCAAGGCTTCCCGTGATGGCCTGCAGCGTGAGGGTTGTGGGTGCAGTGGTTCCACTCACCGTTGCGGTCAGCCAGTCACTGGCGCCACCGGTGTAGGTGACCGGGCCCCAGGTGAGTCCGCTCAGGGTGCCAGTCCCGCCATTCGCCACCGCAACGGTCTGGGCTTGGGGATTCGGACCACCTTGAACTGCGCTGAAGGCGAGCTGGGAAGGTGTGAGAGTGATCGAGGGAGTGCCGGCGGTCACCTTGAGGCTCACGGCTACAGTCTGAGGACTGTTGCTAGCTGCCGTGCCGCTCACCGCCACGCTGGCGGTGTAGGTTCCGGCCGCCAAAGTACCCGTCGTGACCGCCAGAGTGAGCGTGCTCGGGGCCGTGGTTGAGCTCAGAGTAGCCGCCAGCCAGTTGGTGGGTTGGCCGGCGGTGTAGGTCACGGCGGCTGCCAGCCCAGTCAGAGTCCCCTCGCCCGAGTTTGTCACGCGGAGGTTCTGGCTCCCCGGATTCGCACCGCCTTCCTCCCCAGTGAAGCTCTCGCTGGTCTTCGAAAGCTTGATGGCCGGCGTTCCTCCCCCAGACGGTGCGCCCACGGTAAAGGTGACGTTTACCGTCTGAGGGCTGTTGCTTGCACCAGCTGAAGTGACCGCAACGGCGGCGGTATACGTGCCTGCGGCCAGACTTCCCGTAGTCGCAGTCAGCGTCAGTGTGCTCGGCGCCGTGGGGGAGCTCAGGACTGCATTGAGCCACCCGGTAGGTTGGCCCGCGGTGTACGTCACGGCTGCGGCCAGACCATCCAGGGCGCCCCCGCCCCCATTCGTAACTTCGACCGTCTGGGCAGCCGGGTTGGCCCCCCCAACGGGACCCGTGAATGACTGCGTGACACTGGAAAGCGCGATGAGCGCACCGGCGCCAGTCGAAGGGGCGACCGTCAGCGTCACTGCAAGAGTTTGAGGACTGTTGGTCGCAGCGCTCGAGGTGATCGCCACATTGGCCGTGTACGTGGCCGGAGCGAGACTCCCGGGAGCCGTATTCAGAATCAGGGTGCTCGGCACCTCGGTGGCGCTCAGCACTGCGGTCAGCCACCCCGACGCCTGCCCTGCGGTGTAGGAGATGCTGGCTTCAAGACCATCCAGCGTGCCGGCGCCACTATTGGTGATAGTGATTGTCTGGGGAGCTGGGGCCGGTGCGCCCGCGGTGGTGGTGAAACTCGCTGTACCACTTGAAAGCGCGATCGCGGGATCGGTGGGTGGTGTCACTCCGCCGCCGCTGTCGCCGCCCCCGCAGTGCAGAGTCAATGCCGCAACGGCGGCGATGAGAAGCGGGGAAAGAACGTTCCCAGAGATGAGTCTGGAGCTGATCATAGTCCTTCGCTCCGTCAACTCTTCGCGTTGTGAGCTGCACGCCAAGGGCGTGTTCACGCAACTGTGCGGAGTTGGCTCTTAATGAGGTGTGAGCGCGAAGGTACGGGCCGAAACCGGGGTCGTCAAGAAGGTGATTATGCCGAGATGAATCCCAGGTTGATGTCGGCCTGCTTGCTCTGAATGCACCGCTGGAAATACGCGATCAGGTCCTTGGTCGTCGCGTCCACGTTCGGGTTGCGGGCCAGCACCGAGGCTTCGGTTGCAGCAAAGACCTTCTGAGCAGCGTGAACTCCAGACCCGATCTGGAAGGAGACGGCTCCCGCCGCATTTGCCGCAAACATGCCGGACAGGGCGCGCCAAACCGTGAATCCATCAGGCTGCCACGGTACTTGGCGCTCGAGATCCTGCACGTAGGCCAGCAGACTCAGGTAGCCGGTTCCCGGTGCAGTGATCCGCGCCAGCACGTCGGGCAGCATCTGCTTGTCGGCAACTTCAGGGTGAGTCCGCTTGTAATCGGCAATCTCCTTCCACATCGGCTTAAAGAAGGAGCCGGCGTAGAGCAGCGTACGCCCGGGCGCAGCCCGGATCTGGTTTCGAATCTCAGGATGCTGCTTGAGAAACGACAGAAAGTCTTTCGTCGGTGCCAGAAGTGCCATATGTCCCTCCCCCTCAGGTCACGAATGTGGCTGAGGAAATCGCTCCAGATCGGCGGGCGATCCGTTCCAGGTCCGATTGAAGCGGCTCCGCAGGAACAGCTCCCAGCGTGACTCCATGTCGAGCTGTGCCAGCGTGTCCGGAGCCGCTCCCCGGCTGAAATCCAACCCCCGGCACAGCCGGGTGGTCCGGGTGAACCGCGGCTTCACCTTCTCCCAATGGGCGCGGGCCAGCTTTTCGTCGGGCAGCGTGACTTCCTCCAGGAACTCCGCCTCGAATTCATCGGGCTGCTCGCCGGTCTTGGGTGGCAGCGTGGTTCGCTCCTTCGAATCAATGTCCTGACCGGTCATTTTGGTGAAGGCGGCTCCCGCCGCAAGCGCAGACTCGGGATCCGGACTCGAGAGCTCGGCCAGCAGTGGTTCCATGAGCGCCGGGTGGCCAAAGGCGCCGACCAGCCTCCACCGAAACGGGCCCAGCTCCGTCTTCTTTGCGAGCCCGGTGATGCGCTGGAGCTCTTCCGCGGTGCCGAGCACGGCGAGCAGCTCCAGAGCGTAGAGCTGCTCCACCGCAGGCTGTTCGGCGAGCTGCCGGGCGATCAGCAGGGCGCCGGGCACCGCGGTCCAGGCGGCGGTGAGCGAACCGGCCATCCGCACCGCAGGGACCTCGTCCCGCATGGCGGCGGCATACAGCTTGGGGTCAACCGGAAGATTCGAGTTCGCCACCACCCGCCACCCCATCTCCCGCACACCAGGATGGGCGTCCTGGAGCAAGGTGTCGATGGTGAGACCTGGCGGAGGCAGGGCGCCGTGGCAGGCCAGCACATCGGCGGCAGCCGCGACCGTGCCCGTAGCGGAGGAGAAGAAGAGGAATGGGAGGGACGGCAGGATCTGCTCCATCCGGGCCAGTGACAGCGCCTGGCGGAGGCCGTACATCTGTTTGCCCTGGCCTCCGCTGAAGGCCTGAATCACAGCCAGGGTGGCGGTCTCGTTCTCCAGCCGCAGGAGAGCATAGGCCGCGGCGAAGCTGGTGGACGGCTCTTCACTGGTAAGCCCTTGCTCCACGATCTGGATCAGATCGACCCCGGCCACCAGCAGACCTTGGACGTGCGCCTCGATCCGCTGTTCCAAGGCGAGGAATTTGGGCAGGGTGTAGAGCGGCGATCGGAGGGCGAACTCCCGCTGACCCCAGAGGAACTGCAGTTCCTCGTAGTGATGCTCGATCAGCTCAGGGATGTAAGTCAGCTTGGGAGGGGTCATTTGGCCCTCGGCTCAGTTGATCGAGACCGAGCCCCCCTTGAGCCGATTCATCCGCTGGGCGTGGGAGACGAGGTCCTTGCCCTTGATGAGGATTTTGCCGTCCTCCCGGATGGTGATTGACCCTTCACCACATTTGAGGGTAAGGCTTTTCTTAGCTTCGATCACGAGCTCATCCAGTTCTTCTTCAGCGCTTGGGTCTAGGCCTGAAGGGGCCGCCTGACCGGGACCGATACGGCCGAAGATGATACCGCGGCCTTCCTCGGTCTCAGGGGCGAGAATTATCACGGTATCTCCGGGTTCCAACAGCACGGGCAAGTATGCTGTTTGGACCAGATCGCAGAGAAGTCGCCGAGTCTGGTCTCCCTGGCAGAGCACAAGGATAGTTCCACCAGGGTGAGTACTGACGACGGTTGCTCGAGACATACGAACCCCCAGTTCCGAGGGCGGAGACCAGTTGGTCACAGGGTGCTCCTGAATGGTTGGAGGTAAGGGATGCGATATCGCGAGTCGGCTCTCATGACCCTGCGGTCTCCATCAAAGGTTCGAGTATTACCCCCTCGAAGTTGCCGGCTCGTATTGCCTCCGCGATCTTTTCGTGGGTAACGACCTCTATCGGCGACTCCGCAAGACGAAACATTAATATTCCGGCAGCTCGAGGTTGATCGAGCACCAGCTGCTCGAAGTAATGCACGTCGCCCAGCGGATGAGACCGTGATTCGTCCAGGTTGGCGCACGCAATGATGCCGATCACGTTTACCACCAGATGGTCGCGGGAAATAGCACCTGATTCGGCATCGACCACTTCTGCTGCGAATGTCTGCAGGTTATCGACCCCTGCGGAGCGAAGCGTCTCCACCAGGCGCTTATGCATAACCCTTCTGTTCGGCATAAAGTCATATAGCGGTTGCTTCTTAGCTTGACCGTCAATGCCCTGAGTGAACCTTACGCTGAATTTGAAGGGAAGCTCGATAGCGTCTTCCTCGACACTCAGGAGCTCGCCCAGGATTGTTACCACGTGTTGATTGTTCAGCGCCTCCCAATATTGACGCATCCCGTTTAGATCCACGTGCAAACGGTAGTACACCGGCTTGCTCCTCTAGATAGGATTCTTCTTCCAGGTCTCGCAGGCCCGCTCACTCACAAAGATGCGGTTCGAGCGAATCAGAGACTTTAGAAGTTCTGCGACGAGATAGACGAGTTTTACCACCGGTTCGAGCGGCTGCACCTTGATCTTGCCGCTTTGCTTGCCTTTGCACTCGTTACAAGTGCGTACATGCACGAGAGTTGGAGCGTTGACCAGATCGAGCAGCTCATCGACTTGGGTTATATAGCCGTTGGTCTCGATGTCATCGATGTCGTCCCCATATTTTTGACGAGTGTGCGAACCCTGATGCAGCTGTATACCGGTCTTGCGCGTGAGTTCGTCGCAAACCGTCTGTTTTGCGGGGTCCCCCCTTGCCTTGCTCCAAGCATCGATATTGCTGGCGAACGGCATGAAGTAGCCGTTGCGTGCATGGTCAGTGTCAAAATTCGTGTCTTCAGATAACTGATACTTGGGATCCTTTTTCCATTTGTGGGTCAGCCAAACACATACCGCGTGCTTAGGGAGATGCTTCTTGGGGATCAGATGGTGGCTTTGGAAGGGAAATCGATTACGCCGGCAGTCATCCAGCATCCAATAGCCGCGACTCCGCTTGGGCATGGCCGGAACTGTTATCCCGGCTTTCTTCATATTCGAGAACAACTGCTTGGCGGTGGGAGTTGCGCCATACCCGTCGATCCGTGACGACCAACCGTGCCCGCTCTCCTCCACACCATCGCAGTACTTCTCTTTTTTGGTTTGAGTGACGAGAACCTTCACCGCCTCCGCTATCTCCGTCATGTTGGGATCCTGTGTCCAAGTTCGTCAGGCGGAAGATTTTGCTGATGAGGGAATTGCACTCGAATCATCCTAAGATGTTCTTCTTGTTGTGCCAGAGTTGGTCGCCCAGGCGACAAACGTTCTTGCCTTCGAACTTCACGTCGAATGAGTAGAGCAGATACTCGCAGACGCTCATGTTGACACTTGATATGACGCCCCCTAAGGTGCCGGCCTCGTCGCCCGAGGACTTGGAGTACTTGGCGCCCTTGACCATCGGCATCTTCCCATCGGTCTTAACCGTGGTTGGCCCCTCAGAAGTATCGGAGGATTGACCGATGTTCGGATATGGAATCGGCAGCGGACTCGGCGCTGCAGGTGTCTTGCATACGTCAGGAAACACGGTGCTCATCCCACCACTTCCCTTGTGCGCAATGCCACGGGAGTTGGCAAACGTCGTCTGACCCATCAGTCCTCTCCTCCGGGATTATGCCGCGCCAGCTGCCACGACAGCCCGTTGTCCCCGGTCCGACGAGCAATAAATCAGGCAGGGGCCCCGGCGATATTGGTTCTGAAGCCCGTGCACGACCAGGCCCAGCATGATCGGTCCCGATGCCGCACCGGTATCGCCCAGACAATCGGCTGGATGATGTGTGCTATGGTCCGGCGTGAACACCGCCCTGTTACGTATAAAACTTACTCCCCACTCCTTGCCCCAATGGCTCTCCCCATTCATCGAGGAGTACACTTCGGCGATGGGTGCGCCCGCGGCACCTGAAGCAGCGAGCTTCTCGATGGCTAGGGCTAGTCCATCTCCCCGATAGGGATCCTTACTGTACAGGTGTCCCGACTCAACGGCCTGAAAAACTGGCGAGATCCTCACCAGTGGCGCCAATTCGGCGGCGGCCGCAGCCTCGGCACTGGCCAGCAAAGCGAAGGCGGCTCCTTCTCCAGGTATGAAACCGTCCAGGTGAACCGAAGACTTGACCCGTTTTTCCAGATCCAAGGTGCCGAGCACGTACGGGTCCCGGTAGGTATCGACGCCTCCCGCCAACATGAACCTGGCCTTCCCTTGCCGGATCGTCTCCGCAGCCTGGCCAATCGCTGCCAACCCGCCGGCTCGGCCGACATGCGTGGCCGCACATTGCTTTGGGTTGAACGAGCCTTCCGTCTGTTGGGCAAGCAGCTGCAGAAATCTCTGGCCGTCGAGCGGCAGCGTCGTTTGCAACTCAGGTAGCGCCAGGACCAGTCCTGGGGCCACCGGTCCGGGCTTGAGCGACTTGAGACACTCACGGAGCGGCATCGTTGCCAGCCGGAGCATCCGCGCCTCGCGGCTGGTCAATCCCGGCGCGGCGGCTACCTCTTTTCGCAGGCCGGGGAGACCGCCCTCGATTACCTCGGCCAGGATAAATGGCTCGGAGCGGCGATCATGGATCGGCGTCTCGGCAAACAGCATGGTCGCCGAGCAGACCGAGGCCGCCGTCTCTGCGGTGGTGAGACCTACCGGAGTCGTCATCCCTACGCCGACCACCACTACCGAGTTTGCTGCCATCATGCACCTAGTTCAGTGAAACCAGTGCCGCCTCGACCTCTCCCACCCGAAGCGCCTTCTTGTCACAGGGAAACACCGAGCGCCAAGTGAGGGTAAAGCGGGACAGCTCCGGTTCCATTATCACAGTATCGAGGTGCGCCGGGCGCTCCTGGGGCGAATCGTCCAGTTGGTACGTTACCTTGAGCTTCGCCTGCGGCAGTCGGAATCGCATCATCCCGGAGCGGGTCACACCACGCAGTTCGACCGGCTCCCCACCCTTGAGATATCCCGCCGCGACGAGGCCCGGTGGCGCGAGCTGGAGAAAACGAGGATCGAAGTCCTTGGGCAGATAGGGCGCCCGATGCTTCTGCCACTCTTCGTCGTAAGTTCCGGCATAACTTCGGCGTGGCTCCCAGTGGGCACAGACGGGGGCAAAGCCGGCCGGCTGAGGCCGCTGGTTCCAAGTGGTGATCGGGCTCGCCGGATCTTCTAGATTAGGAAGCCGCACCCCCGCTATCGATTGCTGGACTTCACTAGTCCGAAAACCGGTTCCGATCGGGTTGCGAACCTCCGCAGCAACCGGTCTCACAGTCTGCTCGATACCGCCGAACGCGCGCTCCCAGACCAGCGGCATCGTCTCGAACGGCTGCGGCTCGGATATCGAGTAGCTGAGCTCTCTGGTGCCCGTCTTCCACACCCGCTCGCCGAAAACCCGGACTGCTTTTCGAAGCGCGCCGACCGAGAGGGACACATCCATCCAAGTAGTTGGCCGCCCGCCCGGGGCATGGGCCTTCCCGATCAATAGGACATCGGTTGCCGGTTTCATCAGGCTGACGTCGCACGGCGACTTGATAGTGCTCTGGTACGGCTCGCCGTAGAATTCCTGCTCCACCGCAACCGGCAGCTGCTCCTCCGCCAGCACTGGTTTCTCCGCCAGTGTGAAGGTTGCCTTCACCACGGTAAAGAGAGAATCGATCCCGTCCGGATCGGGCAACAGCATGAATGAGCCCTTAAACGGGGTGCTGTTCTTGAATTGGAGCATGTCCGTGGTCTAGTTGTTTGTTACCTTGCTGCCTTTAATGCTGACGTCTGAGTCAGCCTTGATAGCGATCTTTCCCGAGCCAACAACCTTGATTTCCTTGCCCTTGATCTGGATGTCGCCATTCTTCTTCATGGTGATGCTTGCGTCGCCGGTCTTGAAGGTGATCTGGTCGGCAACATCGATAACTAGGTTCTTACCCACGTTCAGAGTGTCGTTTTTTCCAACCCCATGGGTGCGATTTTCACCGACGTTTACCTCTTCGTTCTTCCCCACCGTCTCAGTGCGATTTTCGCCGATGTTCAATGTCTGATTCTTGGTAACCGAGACCGACTCGTCTTTTCCAACCGACTCCGTGCGGTTCTGGCTGATGGAAATGGTCTCGTCCTTTCCGACGCTTTCGGTCCGGTTCGCGCCGATGTTGATGCTCTCGTTCTTACCCACATCCTCGGTCCGGTCATTGCCGATAGTGATACTCTCATCGTGTCCCACGTTCTCGGTGCGGTCGTTCTCGACTTTCACCACCTTGTCCTTTTCGGCATGAATGAAGAGCTCCTCACTGCCCTTCTTATCCTCGAACCGGATCATGTTGTAGTTCTCGGCCGTGCCCTTGGGGCTACTCCGGGTCTTGACCCCGCTCTGGGTCTTGTTGTCCGGTAACGCAAACGGCGGCGCGTTCTCCCCGTTGTAGACCGAGCCGACCACGATGGGACAGTCCGGATCACCCTCGAGGAAGGTGACGATCACCTCGTCGCCTACCCGGGGAAT
>Ga0170475_105717404_pt1 | contig 11707 bp, 7 predicted proteins | sample Soicark_Litter_5_FD_111474 | JGI IMG/M metagenome (GOLD analysis project Ga0170475, IMG submission 111474) | Avena fatua rhizosphere microbial communities from Hopland, California, USA. Combined Assembly of 48 SPs | reverse complement strand
GGAACGATGAATCCAATCAATTCATGAATGAAGTGATGGTAGAGTTGTCCCGAGTTACGTGGCCGACTCAAAAGGATACGGCCTCTGCAACCATGATAGTGATTGTTATGGTTGTGATTTCAGGAATGGTTTTAGGTCTCTTGGATTACATTTGGATCCAATTAATGAAATGGATTCTCTAAGAGAGGAGAAAGGTGTGCCGGAAATTCAAGCGCAGCAATCAGGAGAGATGTCTTGGTACGTTGTTCATACGTACTCAGGCTTTGAAAATAAGGCAAAGATTGCGCTTGAGGAGCGGATCAAGTCTTTAAAGAAGGAACCTTTTTTTGGAGAAATAATTGTCCCAGAAGAAAATGTGGTTGAATTAGTCAAAGGTCAGAAGAAGACCACCAAGCGTCGATTTTTTCCAGGTTATATTTTAGTAAAAATGATTCTAAATGAAGAAACTTGGCATATTGTAAAAAATACGCCAAAAATTACTGGATTTGTTGGTGACAAAGTAAAACCAGTACCAGTGCCTGAATCTGATGTTCAAAAAATGACCAATCGAATCGCTGAAGGTCAAGTCAAACCGCGTCCTAGAATTTCCTTTCATGAAGGAGAGAACGTACGCGTAGTAGATGGGCCATTTGCTAATTTTAATGGTATTGTTGAAGATGTTAATCCAGATAAAGGTAAGGTAAAAGTATTGGTCAGCATCTTTGGGCGCTCTACACCAGTAGAGTTAGATTTTATTCAGGTTGAAAAAATTTAAAATAGTGTGTTATAGGAAGCGTTTCAGGATTAAGCGCACAGCTCTCTGCTCGATTTGGCAGTTTAGTACATGAAGTACTTCAAGGACTATGACGGTAGTCCTAGGACCATAAGGTCCTAGAATCCCTTTGCAAAGAGTTATTAAAGGGAACTGTCATGAAAGGTTAAGTTATGGCAAAGAAGGTAGTTGGTCAGATTAAACTCCAAATTCCAGGTGGCCAGGCAAATCCGGCACCTCCTGTTGGTCCAGCTTTGGGTCAACGAGGCGTGAATATTATGGAGTTTTGCAAAGCATTTAATGCAAAAACCCAAGATCAAAAAGGAACAGTAATTCCAGTAATTATTACTGTTTACTCTGACCGATCATTTACTTTTATTACGAAGACTCCTCCAGCCTCGGTCTTGTTGTTTAAAGCTGCAAAGATTGAAAAAGGATCAGGAGAGCCAAATAAAAATAAAGTAGGAAAAGTAACTAAGAAGCAAGTAGAGGAAATTGCAAAACTAAAAATGCCTGACTTAAACGCAGGCAGCGTAGAAGCTGCAATGAGAACTATTTCAGGCACTGCTCGAAGCGCCGGTATTACAGTAGTTGATTAAGCTTTAGTTAAACAGAGTGGGAGCTAGAGAAGTCTAGCGCTAGAACCACGGAGGACTTTATGGCAGAAAAGAACGAATTGAAAAAGAAGAAGGGCAAGCACGGAAAGAAATATGCAGATGCCATTTCAAAATTAGAAATGGGAAAACGCTATTCCGTGAAAGATGCATTTACATTGCTTCCTGAAATCTGTTTCGCGAAGTTTGATGAAACTATAGATGTAGCATTTAATTTGGGAGTCGATCCGAAGCATGCTGATCAAATGGTTCGTGGTGCAGTAGTTCTACCTCATGGAATTGGAAAATCCGTGCGAGTAGCTGTTTTAGCTAAGGGCGAGAAGGCAAAGGAAGCTGCAGCAGCAGGTGCTGATCACGTAGGCGCTGATGATTTGATTGAGAAAATAGCAGGTGGCTGGTTTGAATTTGATAAAATGATTGCTACCCCTGATATGATGGTTGCTGTTTCGAAAATTGGTAAAATTCTAGGACCTCGTGGTCTTATGCCAAATCCGAAGTTAGGAACTGTTACATTCGAAGTTGCTAAAGCGGTGAAGGAACAAAAGTTAGGTAAAGTAGAGTATCGAACGGAAAAGACCGGTATTATTCATGTAGCTATTGGAAAGAAATCCTTTGGAGCCCAAAAGCTTCAAGATAATTTTGCAGCTCTAGCAGGCGTAATTATTAAGGCAAAGCCTCCTACCAGTAAGGGAACATATTTAAAAAATATTACTCTTTCATCAACAATGAGTCCTGGAATTGCACTTGATCCAATGGACACTATGGTTGCTGCAGGTTTGGCTTAAGTTTGAGAATATCTCAACTCAATTGATATAAGAGGTTATTGTCATGAATCGTACGGAAAAGACAGAACTCGCGGCAACGTTGAGTGATAAGTTTACACGGGCTCAAGTAGCGATTTTCGCAGATTATAAAGGTCTCTCTGCTTCACAAGCTGATGATCTAAGAAGATCGTTGCGAGCGCACAAGGCAGAAGTAAAAGTTTTAAAGAACAATGTAGCTCGACTCGTTACTAAAGATGGAAAAATGGGACCAGATGCCAAATCACTTATGGATTCGGTTGTTGGACCAACCTTAGTGGCGTTTGCGTTTTCTGATCCTGCAGTGGTAGCTAAAGTAGTTCATAAATTTGCCCTAGATAATGAAGCTTTCAAATTGAAAGATAGTTTAATGGGGCAAAAGCGAATTGAAGCAGCAGGCGTTGAAGAGCTTGCAAAGCTTCCTAGCAAGGAAGTATTGCTCGCGAAAATGTTGGGCACAATGAACGCTCCTATTACAAATTTTGTCGGTGTACTTGCTGCTGTGCCGCGGAGTCTGGTCACGGTACTGGCTGCTATTGAGAAAAAGAAGGCGAACCCTCAGGCCTGATGCACTGTTTGAGGAATTTCGGTTTCAACTAGCAGTACGGAACGCTGTTAGCTAACAGGTCCTGTTTTAAGAACTAGAGGGCCATAACCTGAAGTCAAGATGACTGAAGGACTGAAGTAAAAGAGGTAAGGTAAAATGTCTACAGCAATTACAAAAGAACAAGTAGTTTCTTTCATCGAAAACATGTCAGTATTAGAACTTTCTCAGCTAGTGAAAGACCTAGAAGGAAAGTTTGGCGTATCTGCAGCAGCTCCAGTAGCTATGGCAGCTATGCCGGGTGCAGCAGGTGCTGCTCCAGCTGCTGAAGCAAAGACTGAATTTACAGTAGTGTTAGCAGTAGCAGGTGATAAGAAAATTAACGTTATTAAGGAAGTTCGTGCAATCACAGGACTTGGCCTAAAAGAAGCTAAGGACCTCGTAGAAGGTGCACCTAAGACCTTAAAAGACGGTGTAAGTAAGCAAGAAGCAGAAGAAATGAAGAAAAAACTTGAGGCAGAAGGAGCAAAGGTCGAGATTAAGTGATCGAGATCCTTTCACCTTTTTTAGTACCTCTGGTTCAAAAATCGTACCGCGCCCTTGCCTTCTTGAAAAAATCAGGTAGGCTGGGGGCGGTAACGTTTATCTCTACTCATTTTTAGGAGCAAGCATGGGTTCCCTTTTTTCGGAAAATCACCGAATTCGTAAAGATTTTTCTAAGATTACCTCTCCGGTAGAGATTCCGAATCTCATCGAACTACAAAGAAAGTCTTACGAAAAATTTTTACAGGCTGACGCTTTACCTAATAAGCGGGAAAATAGCGGATTACAGGCTGTATTTAAGTCGGTTTTTCCTATTGAAGATTTTAATCGGACTGCCTCTCTTGAGTTCGAAAGTTATGTTCTAGAAAAGCCAAAATACGATGTGACGGAATGTCGCCAGCGAGGCATGACCTATGCTGCTCCACTAAAAATCACAGTCCGGCTTGTAGTGTACGATATTGATGAGGAAACAGGGACAAGGAACATTCGAGATATTAAAGAGCAGGAAGTTTACATGGGTGAAATCCCATTAATGACTGAAGCTGGCTCTTTTATTATCAATGGAACAGAGCGTGTTATTGTAAGTCAGCTCCATCGTTCGCCAGGCGTTATTTTTGATCATGATCAAGGTAAGAGTCACTCAAGTGGTAAAATCTTATATTCTGCGAGAGTAATTCCTCATAGAGGTTCTTGGCTAGACTTTGAATTCGATCATAAGGATATTCTTTATGCTCGTATTGATCGAAAGAGAAAACTTCCAGCAACAATTATTCTTCGCGCAATGGGGATGTCAAATCAGGAGATTTTAGGCTATTTCTATCGCACAGAACGAATTGTGTTTGAAAAAGATGGAAAGTTTTTCAAGATGGTAGATCTTGAAATTCTTTCTGGCCAAAGAGCAGAAGATGACATTATTGATCCGAAGACCCAAGAAGTCATCGTCAAAAAGAATCGTAAATTTACTAAAGCAGTGATTAAGAGAATCCAAGATGCAGGAATTAAGCGTCTTGAAGTTCCTCTTGAAGCAGTTAACGGTCGTGTGGCTTCAGAAGACATAGTTGATGAATCAACTGGCGAAGTCTTGCTGGAAACTAATCAAGAGCTGAGTGAAGCAAAAATCGAAGAGCTTCGAAATAAAGGTGTGAAAGAAGTTAAAGTTATTTTTACAGATAACTTGAGCTACGGTGCCTTTGTACGAGAAACATTGCTTTTAGATAAAGTAGCAAGTCCAGAAGAAGCGCTGATCGAAATTTATAAGAGAATGCGACCTGGTGATCCTCCGACTGTAGAGGCAGCTAAGCAATTATTTGAGAATTTATTTTTTAATCCGGATAGATACGATTTATCCCGAGTAGGTCGTTTGAAACTTAATTATAAGTTTCCCGAAAACGGAATTACTCCTGAAATTACAATCTTAACGAAACAAGATATTCTTTCCACTCTGTATTATCTTTGTGAATTAAATAATGGACGTGGAACTATTGACGATATCGACCACTTAGGAAATCGTCGTGTAAGAGCCGTTGGTGAGCTGATTGAGAATCAGTACCGAATTGGCTTAGTCAGAATGGAACGAGCAATTAAAGAAAGAATGAGCATACAGGAAATTGAAACCTTGATGCCTCACGACTTAATTAATCAAAAGCCAGTTTCAGCGGTGGTTAAAGAGTTCTTTGGTTCTAGCCAGCTTTCTCAATTTATGGATCAGACCAATCCATTATCTGAAGTGACTCACAAGAGACGTTTGTCAGCACTTGGACCTGGCGGGTTGACACGAGAACGAGCAGGGTTCGAAGTACGTGACGTGCACAATACTCACTATGGAAGAATTTGTCCGATTGAGACACCTGAAGGACCAAACATTGGATTGATTGCAAGTTTATCAACCTATGCGCGCGTGAACGAATTTGGTTTTATTGAAACGCCGTATCGAATGGTTCAAGGTAAAGCAGTATTAGACGATATTAAGTTTTTTACCGCTACCGAAGAAGAAAATAAAGTTATCGCGCAAGTTGCACCGGATGCATTACGCAGTGGTAAATTGATAGGTGAATTAGTTTCTGCGAGAAGAAAAGGGGATTTCGCACTCGTTAATCCAGACGATATTGAATTAATGGATGTTTCCCCAAATCAATTAGTATCCATTGCTGCGTCTTTAATTCCGTTCTTGGAACATGACGATGCGAATCGAGCGTTGATGGGTTCGAACATGCAACGTCAGGCTGTTCCACTGATTCGTACTCACGCTCCTTTAGTAGGTACTGGAATTGAACGCGTAGTCGCGCGGGATTCAGGACAGATTATAGTCAATCGTTATGAAGGTGAAGTCATAATGGTTGATGGTACGAAGATCGTTGTGAGACGTAATCACTCCGAATCTGATGACGTGGGATCTGATGTAGATATTTATAATCTTACAAAATATCAGCGTTCGAACCAAAATACCTGTGTTACTCAACGACCAGTGGTTCATGTTGGTGAACAAGTTAAGGCAGGAGATGTCTTAGCTGATGGTCCTGGTACAGATGCAGGTGAGTTAGCTTTAGGGCAAAATGTGCTGATCGCATTTATGCCTTGGAGTGGTTACAATTTCGAAGATTCTATTTTGATTTCTGAGCGATTGATCAAGGAAGATACCTTTACATCGATACATATTGAAGAATTTGAATGTGTTGCTCGAGATACCAAATTAGGAAAAGAAGAAATTACTCGAGACATTCCAAATGTAGGCGAGGAAGCTCTTAAAGATTTAGATCAGAGTGGTATTATTCGAATCGGTGCGGAAGTTAAACCAGGAGATGTTTTAGTCGGGAAGGTTACACCGAAAGGTGAAACTCAATTATCTCCTGAGGAAAAATTACTCCGAGCTATTTTCGGTGAGAAGGCAGGGGATGTTCGTGATACCTCCCTTCGTGTCCCTTCAGGCGTGCAAGGTATTGTTATTAATGCACAGGTTTTTGCTCGTGAAGGAACTGAGCCTGATGAACGCACAAAATCTATTTTAGAAGAGCAAATTGCACGTATTCGTCGAGATGAGCGTATTGAAACTGACGCAATTAGACAGTCTGCTTTAACCAAAATCAGTAAGATTTTGGAAGGTGCAGTAACAACAGGAAAGTTGCTTTCTGAAGATGGTTCTGAAGAGTTGTTGAAAAAGGGCCAGCAGTTGAGTCGCGAGACTTTTGCAAATATTCCTTTTGATTTACTTGGATTCATTCCAGTGAAGGAAGACTTAGAGCAAGAAGTTACTACCATCATGAAAACTGCTAAAGAAAAGATCGAGGCAGTTCGTTACGTCTTTAAAGAAAAGACTGATAAGTTAAAGCGTGGAGATGAGCTCGCGCCTGGCGTTATCAAGATGGTGAAAGTACAAATCGCAATTAAGCGACGTTTGCAAGTCGGCGATAAAATGGCGGGAAGGCATGGAAATAAGGGTGTTATTAGTCGTATTCTTCCTATGGAAGATATGCCCTTTATGGCAAATGGTACTCCTGTAGACATGGTTCTTAATCCACTGGGCGTTCCATCGCGAATGAACATTGGTCAGTTACTAGAAGTGACTTTGGGATGGGCGGCTCACGGTATAGGCGAAAAGATTAATGCCTATATGGAGAATTTTAGCGGTGAGAAGTTGCGCAGAGTTCTTAAAGATACTTTTGGTAATGCTGAAGTCGATAAATATTTAGATACAGCATCAGACGATGAGCTTAGAAAAATGGCTAAGCACCTTAAAGCTGGTATCCACGTAGCTACCCCCGTATTTGACGGCGCAAGTGAGAAAGACATTGAGCGCATGTTAGGCGTAGCTGGATTACCTACTCGCGGTCAAACAACATTATATGACGGTGTATCTGGTGAACCGTTCGCAGAGGAAGTAACAGTAGGTATTATGTACATGCTGAAGCTTCATCACTTGGTAGAAGAGAAAATCCATGCACGTAGCATTGGACCGTATAGTTTAGTGACACAACAACCTCTTGGAGGTAAGGCCCAGTTCGGAGGTCAGCGCCTTGGAGAAATGGAAGTTTGGGCGCTCGAAGCATACGGTGCTGCATACGGCTTACAAGAGTTTTTGACTGTTAAGTCAGATGATGTAACAGGTCGTAACCGCATGTATGAAGCTATCGTGAAGGGTGAACAACTCTTAGAACCTGGTTTACCCGAATCATTCAATGTTCTCGTTAAAGAGCTTCAAAGCTTGGCTCTTAATGTAGAGTTGATTGAGGATGATGATAAAGAATTCAAAGGCGAATTGATTTAATTTTCTACGATTACGTATTTTTACGAAGGAGCAAAAATGAAAGACCTGCTCAACTTTTTTGATAAACCTAAGGATCCACTCAGTTTTACCGGAATCCGAATTTCTTTGGCATCTCCGGAAAAGATACGGGAGTGGTCGTTTGGTGAAGTTAAAAAGCCGGAAACGATTAATTACCGTACTTTTAAGCCTGAGCGGGATGGTCTTTTTTGTGCTAAAATCTTTGGCCCAGTAAAGGATTATGAATGTAACTGCGGCAAATATAAAAGAATGAAGCACAGAGGAGTAGTCTGTGAAAAGTGTGGCGTAGAGGTCATTCAATCAAAGGTTCGAAGAGAAAGATTAGGGCATATTGAGTTAGCGACTCCAGTAGCTCATATATGGTTTTTGCGTTCTCTTCCTTCACGTATTGGCGCTCTTTTGGATATCACCCTCAAGGATCTTGAAAAAGTTCTCTACTGTGAAGCCTATCTTGTTTTAGATCCAGGAAATAGCGGCGTTGAAGAAAACTCTGTAGTTTCGGAAGAGAAATTTTCTCAATTAATTAAGGACGGATTTAGTTTCACTGGCTCAATGGGTGGTGAAGCGATCCGGGATATGCTCAAGAAAGTAGACGTTGAAGTTCTTTCTCGGCAACTTCGACGAGAACTGAAGCAAACTACCTCAGAAGCTCAACGAACTAAAATTTCAAAGCGGCTCAAAGTAGTAGAGTCATTTAAAATGAGCGGTTCAAATCGTCCGGAGTGGATGATGTTGGAAGTAATTCCAGTTATTCCACCAGAATTGCGTCCGCTTGTTCCTTTGGATGGTGGTCGTTTTGCTACCTCCGATTTAAATGATTTATATCGCCGTGTGATTAATCGAAACAATCGTCTTAAGCGTTTGATGGAATTGAACGCTCCTGAAATCATTATTCGAAATGAAAAGCGAATGCTTCAGGAATCCGTCGATGCATTATTTGATAATGGCCGACGCGGAAAAACATTTACTGGTCCAAATAAGCGACCTCTTCGTTCATTGTCTGACATGTTGAAAGGTAAGCAAGGACGTTTCCGTCAGAACTTACTTGGAAAGCGCGTCGACTACTCGGGACGCTCTGTTATTGTAGTTGTTCCAGAGCTCAAGTTGCATCAATGCGGTTTGCCAAAAGTCATGGCTCTCGAGCTTTTCAAACCATTTATCTATAATAAACTTTCTGAATACGGTTACGTTACAACAATTAAATCAGCCAAGAAGATGGTTGAAAAGCAACGTCAGGAAGTTTGGGATATCTTAGAAGAAGTAGTTAAAGAGCATCCTGTTTTATTGAATCGTGCTCCTACGCTTCACCGTTTAGGAATTCAAGCTTTCGAACCGGTATTGATTGAAGGTAAAGCTATTCAGCTACATCCTTTAGTTTGTGCTGCTTTCAACGCTGACTTTGACGGTGACCAGATGGCCGTACACGTACCATTATCGATTGAAGCTCAAATCGAAGCACGTGTTCTGATGATGTCTACTAATAATATTTTGTCACCTGCTCACGGAAAGCCAATCATTGTTCCATCTCAAGATATTGTTTTGGGACTGTACTATATGACCCGTGAACGCCCATTTGGAAAGGGTGAAGGAAAGCTATTTTCAAGCCCTACCGAAGTACATTTTGCTTATGACACCGGCATAGTAGGTTTACAGACTAAAATTCGATGCCGAATTCATGGTAAGATTTGGGATACCAGCGTAGGAAGAGCGTTGTTATCGGAAATCGTACCAGAGGAAATTCCATTTAGCGCTTATAACAAAGTATTAGGTAAGAAGGATTTAGCGGAGCTTATTGACCTTTGTTATCGTGCTACCGGTAATAAAAAGACTGTCTTGCTTGCAGATCATTTAATGCAAACTGGATTCCGCGAAGCTATGAGAGCTGGAATATCCATTTCTGTGCACGACATGCTTATGCCACCGGAAAAGGCCGAATTCTTAGATAAGGCTTATCAACAGGTTCAGGAAATTGAGAATCAGTATATTGAAGGATTAATTACTGATGGTGAGCGCTATAATAAAGTTATTGATATCTGGGCTCAAACCTCAGAACAAATTGCTAGCGCCATGATGAAGCGTCTATCTGTGCAAACCTTTAAAGCTCCGACTGGATGGATTGGTAAGGAACACGAACTGACAGGTCCAGCGTTTAACTCCATCTTTATGATGGCGGATTCTGGAGCTCGAGGTAGTAATGCTCAGATTCGTCAGTTGGCTGGAATGCGAGGCTTGATGGCGAAACCATCAGGCGAAATCATTGAAACACCAATTGTGGCAAATTTCCGAGAAGGATTGTCTGTGTTGCAGTATTTCGTGTCTACACACGGAGCTCGTAAAGGATTGGCTGATACGGCATTAAAAACAGCAAATTCCGGATATCTCACACGCCGTTTAGTAGACGTTTCGCAAGACGTGATTGTAACAGAAGTCGACTGTGCAACTCTAGATGGTCTTTTTGTTACAGCATTGATTGAAGGTGGGGAAGTCATTGAAAAAATGGGCGACCGTATTTTAGGACGTGTTGCACTGGATGACGTGATTGATCCTGTCACGAATGAAACGCTTGTTAAAGCGAATGAAGAAATTACTGAAGAGTTGGTTCGGAAGATTGATGAAGCAGGAATTGATCGAGTTCGCATTCGGTCCGTATTGACATGTCAATCTAAGAAAGGAATCTGTAGCGCTTGCTATGGACGTGATCTTTCTCGCGGTCGAATTGTTAATATTGGCGAAGCAGTCGGAGTTATTGCTGCTCAATCGATCGGTGAACCTGGAACTCAGCTCACCATGAGAACGTTCCACATCGGAGGAACTGCGTCTCGTCGTGCAGAGCAATCCAGTTTAGAAGCGAAGACTAAAGGTAAAGTTAAGTTTCATAATGTAGTGACTGTGACTAATAAAGAAGGTCATCTCACAGTGATGAATCGTAACGGTGAAATTTCTGTTATTGATGCAAATAACCGTGAACGTGAGAAGTACCCAATTGTTTATGGAGCGAAACTTTTAGTTAAAGATGGTGATCCAGTTGAAAAAGGTAAGCTCATGGCAGAGTGGGATCCTTATTCCACACCGATTATTACCGAAGCTTCTGGTAGCGTGAAGTTTGAGGACATCGAAGAAGGCTTGACCATGCAAGAGCAGTTCGACAGCGTAACTGGCTTGTCTCATAAGGTCATCGTAGAGTCTAAAGCTTCAGATAAACGTCCAAAGATTTTGATTTTGGATAGCTCTGGTAATCAGGTAAGAATTGAAGGTTCAAGCCGTGTGGGACGTTATATGATCCCAGTAGGTGCGAACTTAGTTATCAATGATGGCGATCAGATTAAAGCGGGTGATACTATCGCTAAGATCCATCGTGAAACTACAAAGACGAAAGACATCACTGGGGGTCTTCCTCGAGTAGCCGAGTTGTTTGAAGCTAGAAAGCCAAAAGACTCTGCTGTGATCAGTGAAATCGATGGCGTAGTTTCCTTCGGTAAGGATACCAAAGGTAAGCGCAAGGTCATCGTAACCCCTGAATTGGGAGAGCCAAAAGAATATCTTATCGGAAAAGGAAGACATTTGGCTGTCAACGAAGGCGATTATGTAAAAGCAGGAGAGCCTTTGATGGACGGTCCTATTAATCCTCATGATATTCTCCGAGTATTGGGAGAAAAGGCACTTGCAAAATATCTGGTAGATGAAGTTCAAGAAGTTTACCGATTACAAGGTGTGAAGATTAACGATAAGCATATCGAAACGATTGTTCGTCAGATGTTAAGAAAAGTTCGTATTAAAGAAGTAGGCGATACAACTTTCTTACCAGGTGAACAAACAGATAAACTGACATTTGAAGCCGAAAATCAGAGAGTAATGCAAACAGGTGGTGCTCCAGGAACAGCTGAGCCTTTATTGTTAGGTATTACGAAGGCCTCATTAAGCACTGAAAGCTTCATCTCCGCAGCTTCCTTCCAAGAAACTACCAAGGTTCTTACAGAAGCAAGTATTAGCGGTAGAGTCGATTTCTTACGCGGCTTAAAAGAAAACGTAATCATGGGTCGCCTCATTCCTGCAGGTACTGGATTGTCTAAATATAAGCATCTCCAGGCTAAAGTGAATGAGGAAGAAGAAGAAAGAAATTTGAGTCCTGAAGGCTCAGTTTCTGCTACCATTGCGCGTTAAGATCGTTTATAAGAG
>Ga0170475_125360897_pt1 | contig 11714 bp, 10 predicted proteins | sample Soicark_Litter_5_FD_111474 | JGI IMG/M metagenome (GOLD analysis project Ga0170475, IMG submission 111474) | Avena fatua rhizosphere microbial communities from Hopland, California, USA. Combined Assembly of 48 SPs | reverse complement strand
CTCGTTGAAACGCCCTGCCCTTTTCCTTGTTGCCACCGGGCTGCTGTTGCTCGGCGCAGCCGCTCGGGCGGCGGAGCCCCCACCAGCGACGCCGGACGTGCCCCCCGGCAAGCCCGAGCCTGTCGTCGAATACCTGGTAGTCGAGGACGATGCCGCCCGCATCGAAGAACTTCGCGTGCGGGGCGAGCCACAGCGCGTGACCGTGCGCACGAAGACAGGCCCGCTCAAAGGCGAGTACGAGATCGTGGTGCCGCACCGCGGCAGCAGCGGCGGAGCAGTCGGCCAGAGCGTCTGGCACGTGCTGTCGTTCTGATGGCGGTGTTCACTGAAGTGCGGTTCAACGAGGCGGCCGAACTGGTCTCGCGCCTGGGCATCGGCCCGCTCGAATCGCTCAAAGGCATCACATCCGGCATCGAAAACACCAATTACTTTGCCGACACGGCCAAGGGCCGCTACGTGCTCACGCTGTTCGAGCGACTGAGCGCCGAGCAGCTGCCGTTCTACCTGCACCTGATGAAGCACCTGGCGGGCAAAGGCATCCCCGTGCCCGACCCGCAGGCCGATGCAGCCGGCGAGATCCTCCACACGCTGTGCGGCAAGCCGGCGTCCGTCGTGGACCGCCTGGCCGGCAATCACCAGCTGGCACCCGACACGATCCACTGTGAAGCCGTGGGCGCCATGCTCGCGCGCATGCACACGGCTGGTGCCGACTACCCACGCTTTCAGCCCAACCTGCGCGGGCTCGACTGGTGGACCGCCACGGTGCCCGTCGTGCTGCCCCCCCTCGGTCCCGACCAGGCCCGCCTGCTCCGTTCTGAACTCGCGTTCCAGCAGCATCTGGCCACCACGCCGGCGTTTGCGTCGCTGCCCCGCGGCGCCATCCACGCAGACCTGTTCCGGGACAACGTCATGTTCGATGGCCATCGACTCACCGGGTTCTTCGATTTCTATTTCGCCGGTGTCGACACCTTCCTGTTCGACATCGCGGTGTGCCTGAACGACTGGTGCATCGATCTCGACTCCGGCCGCCTCGATGGGGACCGTGCCGCCGCCTTCGTGACCGCCTATCACCGCGAACGCGAACTCTCCAGCAGCGAACGGCGCCTCATGCCTGCGCTGCTGCGGGCCGGAGCGCTGCGCTTCTGGATCTCCCGCCTGTGGGATTTCCACCTTCCGCGCGACGCCGCCGTGCTGAACGCCCACGACCCCTCCCACTTCGAGCGCGTGCTGCGCCAGCGGATCGACGATCCCTGGCACCCGGGCCTGACCACCTGATCGCCCCAATGTCCGTCGAGATGAAGTTGAAGCAGGTTCCAGCGCCGCGCGGCGCCATGTGGGTCCGCCAGGGCATTCGCACATTCGCGTTGCGGCCGGTGGCCATGTCTGCGTTGTTCGCCACCTTCCTGTTCGGCATGGTGCTGCTGCTGCAGTTGCCCATCGTCGGCCCGATGGCCACGCTCGCCAGCCTGCCGCTCGTCTCACTGGTCTTCATGATGGCCACGCAGTTGACGCTGCGCGGGCAAACGCCCACGCCGGCGCTGTTCGCCGTGCCGTTCCGGCGAGGCCGTACCCAAGCCATTGCCCTTGCGCAGCTGGGCGGGCTCTACGTCGCAGGCACGGTTGCGATCATGCTGCTGAGCCACTGGATCGACGGCGGCCGCTTCGCGCAGCTTCAGGACATGATGCAACCGGGCGCGAAGGCCTCCCAGGAAGAACTCAACGCGCTGCTGCAAGACCCGATGCTGCGGATCGGTCTCCTGGCCCGACTCGGTTTCGCCTCGCTGCTGAGCGTGCCGTTCTGGCACGCTCCGGCTCTGGTGCACTGGGCCGGCCAGAGCGCCGCCAAGTCCCTGTTCTTCAGCACCGTGGCGGTGTGGCGCAACCGGGGCGCATTCGCCGTCTACGGGCTGACGTGCACCGGCGCGATGTTCGCGCTCGGCATCGCAAGCTCCATCGTGCTCGCGCTGACCGGTCAGCCGGAGCTCGGCATGGTGATCGTGTTGCCGGCCGGCCTGCTCGCCGCCACAATTTTCTACGTCACGTTGTTCTTCACCTTCTTCGACAGCTTCGAGCCCGCGATCCCGCCGGTCCTTCCCGAGCCCTGACATGAGCGCGTCCCCGCACCGAAGGATTGCCCTCGTGACGGGCGCCGGCACCGGCATCGGTCGCGCCACCAGCCTCGCGTTGCTTCACGCAGGTTACGCCGTCGTGCTTGCCGGCCGGCGCCACGAGCCGCTGGCCAACGTGATCGCCGAGGCCGGAGACCTCGGCACGCACGCGATGGCGGTGGCCGCCGATGTCAGCGACCCCGCCTCCGTCGACGCGCTGTTCGCCGCCCTCGAAGCCCGCTTCGGCCGGCTTGACCTGCTCTTCAACAACGCCGGAGCCGGCGCACCCGCCATCCCGCTCGACGAACTGTCGTTCGCGCAATGGAAAGCCGTCGTCGATGTGAACCTGACCGGCACCTTCCTGTGCACCCAGGGCGCGTTCCGATTGATGAGACGCCAATCTCCTCGAGGGGGCCGAATCATCAACAACGGCTCGATTTCCGCACACGCACCGCGCCCGTTCACGGCACCGTACACCGCCACGAAGCACGCGATCACGGGCCTCACGAAGGCCACCTCACTCGATGGCCGCGCCTGGGACATCGCCTGCGGCCAGATCGACATCGGCAATGCCGCCACCGAGATGACCGAACGCATGGCCGCTGGCATCCTGCAGGCCAATGGGCAGATGATGGCCGAGCCCCGCATGGACGTTCAGCACGTGGCCGACGCCATCGTGCACATGGCCGCGCTGCCGTTGGAATCGAACGTGCAGTTCATGACCATCATGGCCACGAAGATGCCGTACATCGGGCGCGGCTGATCCGCCCGGATCAGCTGCCGATGCGACCGCCGTCGTCTTTCGTGATAGCCATCGTGGCCGAGCGGGGGCGCGAGGTCGTGTTTCCTGACGCGGCTTGATATCCGGCATTGCCGGGCCAATGGCTCGTGAACGTCGACGGATCGCTCAGGTCGACGGATGAAACATTGCTGCCGGGGTGCTGGATGTTCACGAACAGTGTCTTGCCGTCCGGCGTCTCCGTGCAACCGGTCAACTCGCAATCGACGGGGCCGACGAGGAACCGCTTGAGCGTGTCCGCCACCGGTTTTCTCCCCACGAAGGTCTTTACCGTTAGCGCGGCGCCATCGGCTTTCCGGAACGACAAGGTGGTCTTCGAGCCGTCGCCCAGCCGGCCTGGAACCCCCGCCAGCATCATGCTGTTACTGACGTCGGTGTACGAACCGTCGTCGGTCTGGATCCAGCACAGGTTCGTGTTCCTGCTGAACCACAGCCCATCGGGACTCGAGAAGTCCTGCTCGTCCGTCAGAGCCGACACGTTGATGCTTGTGTCGGTCACGCCGGCCTCGGCGCCGAACAGGTAGACGTCCCAGCTGAAGCTCGTCGCAGCGCTTCGGCCCCCCTTCTCCGCCAGGCGAATGATGTGTCCATTGACGTTGCCGGTGGTGCTGACCTTGGCAAGTGTCTCGTCGGTATACGCCCGTGGATTCGCCGGGTCGAGGGCCAGTTGCGAACCGATCGGTTCGACCCGCCGCTTCATGTTGTTCGTCAACGTGTAGTACATGTCGCCGGTCCTCGGGTGTACCGCGCACCACTCGGGACGGTCCATCTTGGTCGCGCCCACCGCATCGGCGGCCAGGCGGGCGTTGACCAGCACATCGGCCTGGTCGGCGAAGGTGTAGGGGGCGTACGCCGCGATCAGCGCATTCGCGATCGACAACTCGACCCAGTCGCCCTTGCCGTCCGCATCGAATCTGGCAGCGTAAAGCTTGCCCGTGTCGAGGTAGCTGTCGCCGACGGCCATGCGGTTCACGCGTTCGGCATCGGCCGGGTTCCATGGCTTGGCCGACACGAACTTGTAGATATATTCACCGAGCGCGTCGTCGCCCATGTACACGGCAAGCGGCTTGCCGGCGGTCACATTGCCGAACGCGGCGCTTTCATGCGCGAAGCGGCCGAGGGCCGTGCGCTTCTTGATGGCCGCTGACTTGTTGTAGGCGTCCATCTCGACGATGTAGCCGAAGCCGTTCAGCTCATGGCGGTAGTCGTCGGTGCCGTCCGTGCTGGCGCCGGTCTTGCCGATGAAGAACCGGGCGTACTCGTCGTCGATGCCGGCCGTTTCCCAACCACTGCGGCTCGGCGCGGTCTGCGTGACACCGTAGCGCTTCAGGGACGCGACGCTCTTGTCGTTGCCGCGCGCGGCGTCATCGGCAGTATGGCCAGCACGGGCGCGGGTGAAGTAACCGGCCCAGTTCTCTTCGCCAGACAGGTAGGTGCCCCATGGCGTCAAGCCGGTGCCGCAGTTGCTCAGGGTGCCTCGGGTCTTGGTGGCATCGACCGCGTACCGCGTCTTGGCCAGCGCATGGCCACGAATCGGACCCGAAAGCTCGACTTCAGTGTGCGGCGTGACACGTCGGTTGAAAACCGAGTCCTGCACGTACGCCCACGTGCCACCCGTCCGGCGCACCTCGACGACAGACAAGCCGTGCACGCCGATTTCCTTGTCCACTTCGCTTGCCGGCCGCAGATTCGGCGTGCGGCCGGAGCCGTGCAGGAACTTGTTTGTCGACGCCTCATGATTCATGGCCAACAGGCCGCGCATGGAGCCGTTGGGGTCACGGGCCGTGCCGGCTGCGTTCAGTCCGAAGTACTCCATGCCGTCATGGTGGTCGCCCGCGCGCTTGTCGAAGTCAAGGTCGGTGCCATCGTTCTTGAATGCGTCCACACCGGCAAAAATCGGGTCGCCGAGCGCATAGATCGGGATCGCGGAATAGCCAGCGGGAACGGTGACCGCATCCGCAGTGCTTTTGGCCACGGCGGCGAACGCCAGGCTGGTGATGGCCGACGATGCGGCGGTCGCGACGGCGTGGCCACGTCCGCCCCCAAGAGCAGCCGCGCTCCAGCCACCGAGCACGGCAGCCGTGGCCGTGCCGACACCGCCGCGCAGCATGGCTCGACGGCTCAGGCGTGCATCAAGCACCGACATGAAATCCGCGCTGCCGGAGGCATCTGGCCCCGTCTCATCAGAAGTGGAGGGCACCTGGATGGATTTATTCACGGAATGCGCCCATGGATGACATGCAGGAAATCATAGGAACGCCTGATGAAGTGCGAATGACCGAAGTGTTTCAGTTCCGTGACCCTGCAACCAATGGGTCGCGCAACTTCGAAACCCGAAGAATGTCTGGGCACATCCGCTTGTCCCGAACGTTGGTATCAAGCCGATTTGACCGGCATGACCTCCGGCGGCACACCAAAGCGGATGCGCACCATGGACCCGCGGCCTGCCTTGGCGCTGATCTTGATGGGCGCGTTCAACAGGCCGGCCAATCGCATCACAATCGACAGCCCGAGGCCGAAACCCTGATGGGCCTGTTGCCCATCACCGCCTCCCTGGACGAATGCCTTGTAGAGGGCGCGCCGCTTGAACTCAGGCATGCCCGGCCCGTTGTCCACCACGCAGACCTCGATCTGCCCTCCCCGGCGACAGGCTGCGACAAGCACCTTGCTGCGCGCGAACTTCATTGCGTTCGCGATCAGGTTTTCCAAGATGCGAAGCAGCATTTTTTCATCGCTCACGCAAGAGAACCGGGTGTGACGAAACTTGATGTCGACACCGTGATGCAACGCAGCTTCCTGAAACTGCAGCTCCAAACGCTGGAAGATCTCCTGCAAGACAATCTTCTTGGGAACCGGCTTGATGGCGACTGCATCCAGGCGCGCAATCTCGAGCAAATTTTCGAGGTAGCGCTGCAAATCGTTCGTGGTCGCTTCAAAGCTTGTCACGATGGTTGACCCACGTGACGCAGGCGAACGCTTAGCCGTGTTGATGAGCAACTGCAGACCGTGCAGGCGTTGCCTGAAATCGTGACTGGCCTCGTTGAACAACTCGGATTTCACCCTGATTTGTCCGGTCAGGAATCGCCCCAGTATCAGCATCATTCCCATGCCGCCCGCAAACAACAGCGCCAGTGCAATGGCGACATTGCGCACCGTCAACGAATCGTCGCGAATGGTCGTCGCCCGCTGCATGATCAATTGACCGGTCGACACGGCCAGCTTGTCGGCGCGCGAGAACAGTGCTTTCTCCATGGGCTTCCACTCGCCGGGATTCTGTTCACGTGCCGCGATGGCCTGAATCAAATGATATGCGTCGGATGCAAGCAGCCGCGTTTGATCGTCGGCCTGATTTCCTGGATTGGCCGCGGCGAAAGCAGCAAGAAAAGCGGCCTCCTGCCGAACACCCGGGTCTTCGCCCTTGGCAGCCAAGCTGCCATAGTGAGCCAGCATTTCCAGGTTGCGAACCGCACGTATCTGCTCCAGAAATTGGGGGATCAGAATTTCGCTGGTTTCATTGGTCAAGCGCAGTATGCGCTGCTGAAGACCCAGAATGCTCGTGGACAGAATCGTGAACACGAGAACGCAAAAACCCGCCCAAAGGTAAGCGGTCCAGAGGCCGTGCCATTTTCTCTGCCGCATGCAGCGCCCTCCTGATGTGATTGACCTTCAGAATACCCGGAACGAAAAATATTTGGAATTGATGCTGTCGAGCTGACCGTTCGTCTTGATTTGCTTGAGCGCGGCATTCAATTGGTCGCACAACGCCTTGTCTGCGGGGTTGACCGCAATGGCAACGGGATTGTTGAATTCTTCCGATTCGATGGGCCTAGCGCTCAAGCCAGCGGAACTCAACTCCTTCATGATTTCCAGTGCCGCACTTGAAGGCGAGATGACGGCATCCGCCCTGCCGTCGCGCAAGGATTTGGCCAGCTCCGAATTCACACTGACAGGCAGCACCTGCCATCCTCGCGGCGCACTGTTGCGTTCGGCCCATTTGTGCTGTATCGAACCATTCACGACCGCAACCCGCGATTTTTTTGATTGGGACATTGGCACACGGGAAATCCAGAAGGTCTTGCTGACCCTGTAAGGTTCCGTGAACAGCACTTGCTTGGCCCGTTCCGGCGTCATGATCAAGGAAATCATGCCGACGTCGACTTCGCCCCTGGAGATCATATCGATGACCTTCGCATGCTCGACCTCCTGAAACTCGCACGGCGTCTTGATTGCGTCGCACAACAAACGCCCCAGATCGACATTGAAGCCAACGAACTTTCCGGTGGCATCGCGGTGACTCAGGGGAGGATTGTCTTTGAGCAGCAGGAGCTTCAGCGTTCGAGTTTTTTGCGGTTCTGTGGCATGCGCGGCCGAAGACAAAGAACAAAAGATGACCAACCACAAGCCAAGATCCCAAATTTTCTTCTTCATTGATCGTGTTCCCGTCACGTATATTGGCGTATATATCCGTACTGCATCCCCAACACGACAGCATGCGTCCGATCATTTGCGCACAGGGCGCTGATGAGATTGCTGATGTGATTATCGACCGTACCTGGAGACAGGTTCAATTCCCTGGCGATGTGCTTGGTACTCAAGCCCTCATGCAGCAAACCGAGTATTTCGACCTGACGCCGCGTCAGATGACTCGGTTGCATGTGTTGCTGTGATTTCTCGAAGCATGGGCGCCCCATCATGATTTTTGCAAGGGCACAGTTGAATTCTTCGACCGTCGCCGTTTTCAGAACATACCCGAGAAAACCCATCGATTCGACATCGACGCGCCATTGGGCATGGTCGCTCGCCGTGATGATCGCCGCCCGCGATGCCAAGCCAGATTCGTGAACATGGCGCACCAACGATAACCCATGGGCGCCCGGTACATTGACATCCAGCAGGATTCGAAACCAATCATTCCTGTCGCGCAGCTGGGCGACGGCTTCGTCAGCATTTTTGCAAACTTCGACGACATGATCGTCTGCCATGGCCAGGAACAGCGACCTCGTGGCTTGGGCCACGAAGGGATGATCTTCCACAATGAGTATGTGCTTCATCAGAACGATCCATTCATTGAGGAAATCCGTTCATCGAGCGTGGCCCGGCCTCGATCCGAGAATAGCATCATATCCATTTTTAACCTTCCTCATGAACCACCCTCGCGCCTGGCGCGCAACATTTTCTTACCGCCATCAACCCCGGCGCCCCCGCTCTGCGACCGCTCCCCGGCGACGGGGCAAGCACCTGTTGAAGCAACGTGAGATTTTCCACATTTCAAGCTTGGTGAACTTCCGTTGCAATGGAGAAAGTTCATTCGACAGAGCTATCCCATGCAGACGCAAACGATCTCATCAGTTGAAGAAATCTTTCGGACAAGACGGCTTCTTTTCAACGAACCGAGCTATTGGTCCACGACGTCAAAGTATTTTCTGGAAATGGCCAGAACATATTCCATTGAATTCAAAAGCCAACCCGTTCTGTGCCGGCGATTTCTTCCATGGATGGACCTGTCCGTTTCTGCATCTGGCGACATCGACATCTGGGCTCCTGTCAACCCTGGCGTCGAGCATCTCGAGCGCCGTTTCCAGGAAGTCCTCGAGGTGGTCGATGGCACCGAGGAAACACTGCAAGACCAGAACACGTGGAGTTGCATGGACGTCTCGTTCGGGCTCGTGTCGTGGTGGCCGTTGTCGATACGCAAGCGAGCTTTCGACTCGCTGGGGCCGTTCAAGGTGATCATCGATTGCGAGAATCCTGGCGTGCGGATCAATGGCTTTTGAGCTTCGCGGCTCACGTCCCGCGCCCGTCCGGCGCTGGGTCATGACGAACGGCGCTCATGCCATGGGCCCGGGCGCCTTCGGGCTGGTACAGCGCTGCCGCTTCCAGCGCATGTGCCCGATAGCGTCACCGCCGGCACCTCCTGTTGCGTTCTTGTGTTCATCTCGCGTACTTTGCTGAAATCGAGATCAACCGCTGACTTTATTCGGATGATCCATTTTCAGGAATCCCTAGAAAGTTGAAGTGTCCGCTCGCCTTTCCCGGCTCTGGTGGTGATGCCGCGCCTCAATCGACGGACACCGGCTGATGTTGCGCCTTCGGGGACTCGCGAGTCCGTGCAACAGGCCACGAATCGTGAAGCGACGGCAGAAAACCTCCGAGGTTCTGCACGCCCAGTGGCCGCGGTACCGACGATCCAGGGCGCAGGACGACGCACCAGCCTGCGGGACAATGGCACCATTGCCCAAACCCGAGTCTTCCATGAAGCCCCCCCTGCTATTGTCATGCGCCCTGTTGTTGCCAGTGTCTGGTTGTGCGGTCATCACGGTGGCCGGTGCAGCGGCAGGTGCGGCCATCTCGGTCACGGGCTCGGTGGTGAGCACCGGCGTGAAGGTCACTGGCAAGGTGATCGAGGCGGCCATCCCTGACGGGGACGATGACAAGGAAAAGAAAGACGAATGAATTGCCGGCGACGGCATCAGTCCACCGGTGTGAGCTTGGCCACGCTCAGAGCCAGCCACTTCGTTCCATGGCGCCCGAAGTTCACTTGCGCGCGGGCGTCGTCGCCCTGACCTTCCAGGGTCACGATCACGCCTTCGCCGAACTTGTTGTGAAACACCGCCTGGCCGGACCGCAGCCCATGGCTGGACACGGTTTTGGGGCCAGACGAGACGGGTGCCGAGCGGGATTCCACCTTGCCTGCTCCAACGATGCCTGTGAGCCCCGATCCCTTCGACCATGCCGATTGGTATTCGCGCGCGAAGCCTGAGCCGAAACCCTGGTTGCGCGGGGTAAGCCAGCGCAGCGCACCCTCCGGAAGTTCATCGAAGAAGCGGCTCTTGACGTTGTAGCGTATCTGGCCGTGCAGCATGCGGGTCTGGCTGAAGCTCAGGTACAGGCGCTTTCGTGCACGCGTGATCGCCACGTACATCAGCCGGCGCTCTTCCTCCAGGCCGTTCAGGTCGGACACGCTGTTTTCGTGTGGGAACAGGCCTTCTTCCAACCCGGTGATGAACACGGCATCGAACTCCAAGCCCTTGGCCGCATGCACGGTCATGAGCTGTATCGCATCCTGGCCGGCTTGAGCCTGGTTGTCGCCCGCCTCAAGCGACGCATGGGTCAGGAAGGCCGCCAGGGGCGACATGATCTCGCCCGTCTCGGCATCGGGCGTCAGGTCGACAGCCGCGATAGCGGGCGGTGAACCCTGGCTGATCGCGCCCGCGTGCTCGTCGACCGGAAGCGCCACGGCATCCTTGCCAAAGCCTTCCAGTGTCACGAACGCCTCGGCAGCGTTGACCAGTTCTTCCAGGTTTTCCAGGCGGTCCTTGCCTTCCTTGTCGGTCTGATAGAACTCGATCAGGCCCGAGGCGTGAAGCATGTGCTCGATGATCTCGCGCAGCGTCAGGCCGCGGGTGGATTCACGCATCGCATCGATCAGCGCCACAAACCCCTGCAGGTTCGCGCCGCTCTTGCCGGCAACGGCCCCCACGCTCTGGCTCAGGCTGCGCCCGCTCGTGCGGGCCGCGTCTTGCAACTGCTCGATGCTGCGCGCGCCGATGCCCCGGGTGGGGAAATTCACCACGCGCAGGAAGCTGGTGTCGTCGTTCGGGTTCTCGATCAGGCGCAGGTAGCTCAACGCGTGCTTGACCTCGGCGCGCTCGAAAAAGCGCAAGCCGCCATACACCTTGTACGGCACCCCGGCATTGAACAGCGCGCTTTCCATCACGCGGCTCTGCGCGTTGCTGCGGTAGAGCAGCGCAATGTCGCTGCGTGCCGTGCCATCGCGGTGCAGCTGCCGCGCTTCATCGACGAACCATTGCGCCTCTGCGAAATCGCTCGTCGCCTCGAACACCCGCACTGGCTCGCCCGGGCCGGCCTCGGTGCTCAGGTTCTTGCCGAGTCGGCGAGAGTTGTGGGCGATCAGTTCATTGGCAGCGTCAAGGATGTTGCCGAACGACCTGTAGTTGCGCTCGAGCTTGATGACTTGCTGCACTTCGAACTCGCGTTAGAAGTCGGTCATGTTACCCACTTGGGCGCCACGGAACGCATAAATGCTCTGGTCGTCATCACCCACCGCGAACACGGCCGCACCGGGGCCCGAGAACATTTTGAGCCATGCGTACTGAAGCCTGTTCGTGTCCTGGAACTCGTCCACCAGGATATGGCGAAAGCGCCGTTGGTAATGATCCCGCAGCGCGGCGTTGTCGCGCAGTAATTCGTAGGTTCGCAGCATCAATTCTGCGAAGTCGACCACGCCTTCGCGTTGGCACTGGTCCTCGTACGCCTGGTACACCTGCACGAGCACGCGGTTGTGTTCGTCGCGCTGGTCAACATCCTTTGGGCGCAGTCCTTCTTCCTTGCTGCCCGCGATGAACCAAGTCACCTGCTTCGGAACGAAGCGCTCTTCGTCGAGGTTCATCGCCTTGATGACGCGCTTGACGGCCGACAACTGATCCGCCGAATCCAGAATCTGGAAGCCCTGCGGCAACGCCGCGAGCTTCCAGTGGGCGCGCAGGAACCGGTTGCACAGGCCGTGGAAGGTGCCGATCCACATGCCGCGCACCGGCATCGGCAGCATTGCGCCCAGTCGTGTAAGCATCTCCTTCGCGGCTTTGTTCGTGAACGTGACGGCCATCACGCCGCCCGGAGACAGCTGACCGGTCTGGATCAGCCAGGCAATGCGTGTGGTGAGCACCCGCGTCTTGCCCGACCCTGCGCCCGCGAGGATCAGTGCGGGGCGAGCCGGCAGCGTGACGGCGGCCAGCTGCTCCGGGTTCAGGTTGTGCAGCAGGGGGGACGTCGACTCGGGGGAAACT
>Ga0170475_122275484_pt1 | contig 11714 bp, 10 predicted proteins | sample Soicark_Litter_5_FD_111474 | JGI IMG/M metagenome (GOLD analysis project Ga0170475, IMG submission 111474) | Avena fatua rhizosphere microbial communities from Hopland, California, USA. Combined Assembly of 48 SPs | reverse complement strand
GAAGAGGGAGAGGAGGACGGCTGGCAGCCTGCCAACGGGTGGCAGCGCGTCACCGCAACAAGTGTCGCGACGATTGCGACATCAATCGGCTATGCATTGATCCTCATCGCGGCGATGCTGGCAACCGGCGTACCGATCGTGCCGCGCCAGGCTCTTCTCTGGGGTATGGCGGCTTTCGCGGCGACAAGTCTTGCGCCGGCGCTCGGCCTCTCGCCGGAATTGCCGGGCAGCGCGGCTGCGCCCTTGGTTGCGCGGCAGGTTTGGTGGCTCGCGACAGCGTGTTGTACAGCGGGCGGAATATTCCTGTTCGCGCGGCTCGACTACACGACGGCAAAGATCGTGGGTATTGTGCTGATCGTATTGCCCCACCTCATCGGCGCGCCGAAAGCTCCGAATTTCAAGAGCACCGCACCAGCCGAACTCGCCGCGCAATTTGCGTCGACCTCGCTCGTGCTCAGCGCGGTTCTGTGGGCGCTGCTCGGGCTTGCCGTCGGGTTCGCCTGGCAGGCCATCGCGCGGCCGCAAACCGCCGCCTCTGCGGCATGAGCATTACCCGCACGACGATCCACATTTGCACGACGTGCCGGTTGGGCGACGAGCCGCTGGAACCGAAGCATGCGCGTTCCGGCGCCCGCCTTTTTCGTGAATTGAGCGAGCGCGCACTCGACCCGGGCTTCGACATCATTCCGGTCGAATGCCTCAGCGTCTGTAAGCGACCGGTGACGATCGGTTTCTCTGCACCAGGAAAATGGAGCTACATTTACGGCGACTTTCCGCCCGAGAGCGGCGCCGACACGATTGTTGCCGCGGCCCGACTGTATGCGGATGCGCCGGACGGACTCATCCCTTGGCGTGATCGTCCGGTCGCGATCAAGCGCGGCGTGATTGCACGAATTCCGCCCGCCTTCACGCCTCTGCGCGAGGCGGCGGAATGAACGGCGCCCTCAACAAAGTGCCGGTGACGATCGTCACCGGTTTCCTCGGCGCCGGCAAGACGACGCTGATCCGCCACGTTCTGGAGAACGTGCGCGGGCGGCGGCTCGCGCTGATCGTCAATGAATTCGGCGATGTCGGAGTCGACGCCGAAATCCTGCGCTCGTGCGGGGCCGAAAGCTGTCCCGACGAAAACATCGTCGAACTTGCAAACGGCTGCCTCTGCTGCACCGTTGCCGATGATTTCGTGCCGACCATCGAAGCTTTGCTCGCGCACGAGAAGCGCCCAGATCATATCGTCGTCGAAACGTCCGGCCTGGCTTTGCCGAAGCCGCTCGTAAAGGCGTTCGACTGGCCGGATTTACGCGCCCGCGTCACCGTCGATGGCGTGATCGCGGTGGTGGATGGGCCGGCGGTAGCAGAAGGCCGGTTTGCCAATGATCCTGCGGCGGTGCAGCGGCAACGCGCTGCAGATGCGTCGATCGAGCACGAGAATCCACTCGAAGAGGTATACGAAGATCAGCTGCTCTGCGCCGATCTCGTGATCCTGAACAAGGCCGATCTGTTGCAAGACGCAAAGATCCACAGCTTGTCGGCTGAAATCAACGCCGCTGCGCCGCGTGCGAAGATTGTTGTTACGCAGCTGGGCAAGATCGAACCAAATATCCTGCTCGGTCTCGGTGCCGCTGCCGAAGATGATCTCGCCCAGCGTCCCTCGCGGCACGATCCGGACGAAGCGCACGATCACGATGATTTCGACACGTTTGTCGTCGACGTGTCGGCGCAGAAAGACCCCGGCACGTTCGTCGAGCGGCTGAAGTCGATTGCAGCCGATCATGACATTTTGCGTATGAAAGGCTTTATCGAAGTCGCAGGCCGTCCGATGCGCCTCCTCGTGCAGGGCGTGGGCGCGCGCTTCTCGCATCATTTCGATCGCTCATGGCGCGCGGATGAGCCACGCGCGGGCCGGCTCGTCGTGATCGGCCAAAAGGGCATCGATCGTGGCGCGATCACCGCCGCACTCGCGAGATAAAAGTGCATCTCCTGGCCCGGCAAATCGGCACGCTCGAGGAGACAGCTCTTGCCGTGGATCTCGAACAGACCCCGGCCGAATGCGTGTTCCTATCCTTTTCCGATTCGGACCTTGCTACTGTGGCGTCAGTTCACGTCGCGGCGGCGGCAGGGCGTCCGGGGCTCCGCCTCGCCAACTTAGGCGATCTCAAACATCCGTTCTCGATCGATCTCTACCTGGACAAGGTCGTTGCGCACGCGTGCTTTGTCATCGTGCGGCTGCTTGGCGGCGCTGATTACTGGCGCTACGGAATCGATGAATTGGCAGCTGCCGCACGCATGCGTGGGTTTGACCTCGCGATCGTGCCGGGTGACGCGCACGAGGATAAAAGGCTTGACGAGGCATCGACCCTCCGAACTGCCGAGCTACGGCGCATCTGGGGCTGGTTGCAGCAAGGCGGCTCGCAAAATATTCAATGGCTGTTCGCGTTTGTCTCAACGCGGCTAGGCCGCCCGATTCCATGGTGCGAGCCGGCCGAAATCGCTGCGGCTGGAAGATGCGAGATTGCCTGCCGAAGCTCCCTTAGCGGCGCGCCCCGCGCGCTGGTGCTGCTTTATCGCTCGGTCTTTCTCGCTGCTGACAGCATGGCGATTGACGCACTCGCGGAGGCGCTTGCAGCGCGTGGATTCGCTGTCGAGAGTATGTTCGTGACGAGTCTCAAAGATCCCGCCGCGGCGGAAATCGTGGCAAACGTGGTCGGGGAGTACCGCCCGGACATCATCCTCAACACGACGGCGTTCTCCGCGCGACTTGACGACGGAACAAGCGTGCTCGATTCCGCCGACGCGCCGGTGTTGCAGGTGGCACTGGCGACCGCGTCGCGCGAAGCTTGGTGTGCCAGCCGCCGCGGTTTGTCTGCCGCCGATCTCGCGATGAATGTCGTGCTGCCGGAGATCGACGGCCGCATCATCACCCGCGCGATTTCCTTTAAGCAGGCAAGTGAGCGTAGCGAAGCGCTCGAATTCTCCTGTTTGCGACACGAACCGGAGCCGTCACGTGTCGACTATGTCGCCGACCTCGCCACGTCTTGGGTGCGCTTGCGCCGCAAGCGGCCCCGCGAGCGGCGGATTGCGCTTGTCCTCTCCGACTATCCTGCCAAGGGCGGTCGCGTCGGTTATGCCGTCGGCCTGGATACGGCGAAGAGCGTGAACGTCATCGCATCCGCGTTGCGCAAGGCGGGCTACGAGATTGGAGAGCTCGCAGCGGACAACGCATTGATGCGAACGCTGGAAAACGCAAGCGCGACGATCGAACTGCCGCTCGATGCTTATTGCCGGCATTTCGTTAAACTTCCGCGGGCATTTACCGAAGCCGTGACCTCTGCGTGGGGCGGGCCGGCGGATGACGGAGCTGTCGAGAACGGCGCGTTCCAGCTGCGCATTCTGCGCGCCGGCAACCTTCTTGTCGCCGTGCAGCCTGACCGGGGCAGCCGCGATTCACGCAAGGCCGATTATCACGACGCCAACCTGCCGCCGCGACATACTTATATTGCGTTCTACATCTGGCTGCGCGAGATCGCCCGCGTCGATGCGCTCATCCATCTCGGCACGCACGGCACGCTCGAATGGCTGCCGGGCAAAGCCGTCGCGCTCGGCGAGGACTGCGCGCCGGAAGCGGTGCTCGGCCCGATGCCGGTGATTTACCCATTCATCGTCAACGATCCCGGCGAGGCGGCGCAGGCGAAGAGGCGCGTCGCGGCAGTGACTATCGGCCACATGACACCGCCGCTGACCGAGGCCGGGCTGCACGGCGAAGCGCGCGAGCTCGAGACCTTGCTCGACGAATACGCGCAGGCGCAAGAGCTCGATCCGCGTCGCGCTCGCAAACTTGCCGTCGCGGTTATGGTTCGCGCGCGCGAGAGCGGCCTGGCCGCCGAAAGCGGCTTGTCCGATTTTGACGATGTGCCTGCGGCGCTCGCCCGGCTCGACGCCTGGATTTGCGATCTCAAGGAGATGCGCATCGGCGATGGCCTGCATGTGTTCGGCCAAATGAACGCCGCTGGATATCCAGCGTCGCTGGCGGCGGGAAGTGCGTTAAGCCAGTGCGCGCCTGGCGAAATCGACGGCCTGCTCGCCGCGCTTCATGGCCGCTTCGTTCCGCCGGGGCCCGCCGGCGCGCCATCGCGCGGGCGCCTCGATGTCCTGCCGACTGGGCGCAATCTCTACTCGATCGATCCGCGCGCCGTACCAACCCGCACCTCGTGGGAGATCGGCCGCGAAGCGGCGTGCGCCTTCGTTGCGCGCTATGTGCAGGATCATGGCGATTATCCGCATCGGATTGTGCTCGATCTCTGGGGCAGCGCGACAATGCGCACCGGCGGCGATGATCTCGCGCACGCTTTCGCGCTCATCGGCGTGCGCCCGCTATGGGATCATGGGAGCGAGCGTGTCTCCGGTTTCGAGATCGAGCCGGCCACCATGCTGGAGCGCCCGCGCGTCGACGTGACGTTGCGGATTTCCGGCCTGTTCCGCGACGTTTTCCCGACGCAGATCGCGTTATTCGATGCAGCTGTGCGCGCCGTCGCCGCACTCGACGAAGACGTGGAGACAAATCCGCTCGCCGCGGAGTGCGCGCGCGTGCCACAGCGCGTCTTTGGCGCCGCACCGGGTGCCTACGGCATCGACTTTGCCGATAGGATCGCGGCGAATGCCTGGACGACGCGCGCGGAACTCGGCCGGCATTATCTTGAGGCGACCAGCACGGCATATGGCGCGCACGACGAGGGCGCGGAAGCCGGCGCCGCTTTTGCCGAGCGGGTCAAGAACGCCGATGCTTTGTTGCACGTTCAAGACGTCGCTGAAATCGACGTGCTGTCCGGCGACGCGTTTGCCGAGCACGAAGGCGGCTTCTTTGCCGCGGCGGAGTCGCTCGGCAACACACCGGCGCTTTACCACGCGGATGCGACGCGCTCGGAGCGCACGATCGTGCGCAGCCTCGGCGAAGAGATCGCGCGCGTTGTGCGCGGCCGCGCCGCCAATCCGCGCTGGATCGAAGGTCAGATGCGGCACGGATATCGCGGCGCGGCGGAAATGGCTGAGGCCATCGCAAACCTGCTGGCCTTTGCAGCGACGACAAACGTCGTCCACTCGCGCCAATTCGATCTCGTCTACGATGCGACGCTCGGAGACGACGTGGTGAGTGCATTCCTGCAGGAAGCCAACCCCGCCGCGGCGAAAGCGCTTGCCCGCACCTTCGAAATAGCGCGCGAGCGCGGCTTCTGGACCACACGACGCAACTTCATCGGGTTGGCCTTGGAACAAGCCGAGGCCGTGCCGTGAAGGCCGCGCCGCAGATCAAGGGCTGGTGCCCAAGCGCGTGGCGGCCGATGCTGACCGGCGACGGCTACCTCGTGCGGCTGCACTTCGCCTGCGGGATTTTGTCTTCGGAGCAAGCGCACGCGATAGCTTCGTTGGCGCAGCGCTTCGGCAATGGTTTCATCGATCTGACGCGGCGCGCCAATTTGCAAATCCGCAGTGTCGCGGGAGAGCGGATTGCCGCTTTCCAGGCGGAGCTGCTTGCGAGCGGTCTGGTTGCGCAGGATGCAAGCGGAGCAGACATCCCGAACGTGATCGCGAGTCCGCTTGCCGGCCGCGACCGCACGGCGCTTGTGGACATTCGTCCGATTGTGCGCGAGCTTGAGGAGCGCTTTGCGCACGATGCCCGCGCGCGGGATTTGCCGGCGAAATCTTGCATCTCGCTCAGTGATTGCGGCCGCTTTTGGCTGCGCGACGTCGCTGCAGATATCGGCTTCGAGGCGCATGCGGCGGATCAATTTGCCGTGCGCATCGGCGGCGAAATGATCGGCTTCATAGTGACCGAGGAAATTGCGGAGACGGCGCTTGCTCTTGCTGCCGGCTTCGTCTCGCTGCAAAGAACTCTCCCTGCGCCTGCTCCCCGGATGCGCCATCTCATTGACGCGCTGGGCGTTTCCGCTATCAGCGGCTTATGCCCGGCCCTGCGCCGCGCATCCGCGAAATCGTTGAGCGCGCGTCATGACGCGGATCGCCGGGACGAGCCCGGCCATGACGCGGTCGGGATGCTCGGGGATGATGTGCTCGGCATAGGGGCGCCCTTCGGTTCGTTGTCCGCAGATCAGCTTCAGCTCTTGGCGGAGCTTGCAGAGCGCGATGGCGATCGTGAGCTACGTCTCACGCCCTGGCGCTCAATTTTGATCCCGGAGATCGCCGCCGAGGCCGGCAATCATCTCGAAGCCGAATGCAAGCGCGCCGGCCTGATCACCGAGGCCGTGGATCCACGCCGCCGCATCGCGGCCTGCGCCGGCGCGCCCGCCTGCGCTGCGGCGTCGGTGAAAACACGTGAGATCGCAGCGCGCCTCGCACCTCTGCTGCGACGGGGAAACAGCTTGCACGTGTCGGGCTGCGCCAAGAGCTGCGCTTCTTCCGCCTCTGCTTCCGTCACACTCGTCGGCGGCGCGGGGCGCTTCGATCTCATCCGGAATGGCAACGTAAGCGATAGGCCTGTTCTATTCGGCCTCGTGCCGGGAGAGGCCCAGGCGGCGGTCGAACGTATGAACGCCGAAGATTTCGCGCATGTCTGAGCGCCTCGCTTATATCCGCGACGGCGCAGCGATCTATGAGCGCTCCTTTGCGATCATTCGCGCCGAGGCGAACCTTGCTCTCTTCTCATCGGAGGAAGAGCGGGTTGCGGTGCGCATCATCCATGCAAGCGGCATGGTCGAAATAGCGTCCGATATCGTGTTCTCGGCTGGCGTGATCCCCGCCGCGCGGGATGCGCTCACGCGGGGCGCAGCGATCCTCTGCGATTCGAAAATGGTCGCGAACGGCATCACGCGCGCACGGTTAACCGCCAACAACGAAGTGATCTGCACGCTCGACCATCCGCGTGTGCCCGACCTGGCCGCAAAGATGGAAAATACCCGCACGGCTGCCGCGATAGAGCTTTGGCGCGCGCGCCTCGGCGGTGCGATCGTTGCAGTCGGCAACGCGCCGACGGCTCTCTTTCGTCTGCTCGAAATGCTCGACGCCGGCGCGCCTCGACCCGCGGCGATCATCGGCATGCCGGTCGGCTTTGTCGGCGCGGCGGAATCGAAGGAGGCGCTGATTGCCGACAGCCGGGTACCGTTCATAACCATCCGCGGCCGAAAAGGCGGCAGCGCCATGACGGTTGCAGCAATCAATGCGCTGGCGAGCGAGCGCGAATGAATATCCTCGATCCGCAATCGGTTTTAGCTGCGAGCGCGCCTGTAGTCGCCGGTACGATGCATGGCATAGGCGTCGGCCCGGGCGATCCGGAGCTTATGACAATCCGTGCGCTGCGACTTATCCGCGAGGCACATGTCGTCGCCTATTTCGCCAAAAAAGGCCGGCGCGGCCATGCGCGTACGATTGTCGATGGCTGGCTCGACACCGGCTGCGAGGAGATGCCGCTCTACTATCCGATGACGACGGAAGTGCATTTTGGCGACGTCGCCTACCGAGGCGAGGTCGGCGCCTTCTATGAAGCAGCGGCGGGCGCCATCGCTTTGCGGCTCGAGGCCGGCGATGACGTGGCGCTTCTTTGCGAGGGTGACCCGCTTTTCTACGGTTCGTTCATGCACGTCTTCGAGCGACTGAAGGAGAGTTGCCGCATCTCGATTTGCCCCGGCGTCACCGGTATGTCGGGCTGCTGGGCGGCGGCAGGCGCGCCGATCACCTGGGGTGACGACGTTTTGACGGTGCTGCCGGGCACACTTGATGAAGCTGCTTTGGTCGAGCGGCTGCGCAGTAGCGACGCTGCGGTCGTCATGAAGCTCGGCTCGAATTTTTTCAAAGTGCGGCGCCGATCGAAGCAGCGGGGATGATCGATCGCGCGATTTATGTCGAGCGTGGCACGATGGCCGGCGAGCGCATTCTGCCGCTCGCCGCGACGACACCCGACTGGCCGGCACCCTACTTCTCCTTAATCTGCGTGCCGGGGCGCGGTCGACGGCCGTGAGCGGCCGGCTTTATGTCGTGGGGCTCGGGCCTGGCGATCCCGACTGGCTGACCCCGGAGGCCACGCACGTGCTGGGCGAAGCGAGCGATCTTGTCGGTTATGCTGCCTATCTCGATCGTGTCCCTCTGCGTGCCGGACAGGCACGGCACGCGAGCGACAATCGTGTCGAGATCGAGCGGGCGCGCCATGCGCTTGCGCTCGCTGCCACCGGACACGTGGTCGCGGTCGTCTCCGGCGGCGATCCCGGCATTTTCGCCATGGCGGCCGCTGTCTTCGAGGCGATAGAGCGTGGCGAGGCAGCATGGCGCGACCTTGCAATCAAGATCGTGCCGGGCATCAGCGCCGTGCAGGCGGCCGCGGCGCGTATTGGCGCGCCGCTCGGGCATGATTTCTGCGCGATTTCGCTCTCAGACAATCTGAAACCCTGGAGCTTGATCGAGAAGCGGTTGCGCGCCGCGGCGGAGGGCGACTTTGTCATCGCGCTGTACAATCCGACGTCGAAAGCACGGCCGGACGGTTTCCGCGATGCGCTCGTGACCTTGGCGAAGCATCGCGCCGGCAAAACGCCGGTGATTTTCGCCCGGGCGGTCGGCCGCAGCGACGAGCGCATCGACATCACGACGCTTGCCGACGCCGACGCGTCGCGCGTTAACATGGCGACGCTGGTGCTTGTCGGCTCAAGCGCGACGCGGCTCATCCCCCGCACAGGCGAGCGACCATGGGTCTACACGCCGCGTGGTGCCTCATGAGACAGGAAACGCAGCGCACTCTCCACATCGTGTACGATCGGCTCCGCGGGGGCTTCTGGCGGCGTGATTACGATCACCGGCAGACCGAGACGCCGCGCGGCGAACATTTTTGCGTATGTCGCTGCACCGCCGCTGTTCTTGGTGACGAGCACGTCGATTGCCGCCTCACGCATCAGCCGCTCCTCGCCTTCCACCGCAAAAGGACCACGCGCAAGGATCAGCCGGTGATTGTGCAACGCGGCGAGATTTTCGGGCGGATCGATGGTGCGGATGAGATAGATGTGCTGCGGCGCGCGCGCGAATGCCACGAGGCCGAGACGGCCGATGGTCAGGAAGACACGTCGCGGCGTGCCACCGAGGGCGCACGCTGCAGCGTCGAGATCGGCGACATCCGTCCAATTGTCACCCGATTGTTTCTGCCAAGGCTCGCGGGCCATAATAAGCAGCGGGATGCCAAGCAGTTCGCACGACGCCGCGGCATGCCGCGACATCTGCGCTGCGAAGGGGTGTGTCGCATCCACAACTCGCTCGATGCGTTGGCTCCGCAAATACGCGCAAAGCCCGTCCACGCCGCCAAAGCCACCGATCCGCGTCGCGACCGGCTGAGGTTGCGGTGCGCGCGTCCGTCCGGCGAGAGAAAGCACCGCGGCCACATCCGGCAATTCGGCAACGCGCGCGGCGAGCGCACGCGCTTCGCTTGTGCCGCCGAGGATCAGGACGCGCACGAGCTCAGTCCGGAAATCGCCGCATGAGCGCCAGCCACAAATGGCTCGCGCTCATCGGCATCGGCGAGGATGGTCTCGACGGTCTTTCTCCCATTGCGCGGCGCCTGATTGCCGACGCCGTGTTGATCGTCGGCGGTGCGCGGCATTTGAAGCTCGCGGGCTCGCCGCAATGCGAGACGCTGATATGGCCCTCTCCAATGACCGACGCAATCGCGCCGATCCTCGCGCGCCGGGGTCAGCGCGTCGTGGTGCTCGCGAGCGGCGACCCCTTTTTTTATGGCGTTGGCTCGATTATCGCGGCGCATGTGCCGATCGACGAAATGGTGTCTCTGCCGGCACCGTCTGCGTTTTCGCTGGCCGCGTCGCGACTCGGATGGAGCCTGCAGGATTGCACGCTCCTCTCGCTGCACGGGCGAAGCTTTGAGCGCATCGTTCCGCATCTGCATCCCAGCGCGCGGATTTTGGTGCTCGCCTGGGACGAGACCACCGCGCCGCGCGTGGCGACGTGTCTCGACGCCCATAGTATGGGTGGCTCGCGCATAACCGTGCTGGAAGCGCTCGGCGGCCCGCGCGAGCGGGTACGATGCGTCCGCGCCGATGCTTTCGAATTGCCGGGCATCGACCCCTTGAACGTTGTCGCGGTCGAGGTGGCCGCCGATGCGAACGCGCGCGTGATCCCCCGGAGCGGCGGGCTTCCCGACGATTATTTCGAACACGACGGCCAGATCACCAAGCGCGAAATCCGCGCGGCGACCATCGCCGCGTTGGCACCGCGACGCGGCGAGCGCCTGTGGGACATCGGCGCGGGTTCCGGGTCGATCGGCATCGAGTGGATGCTCTGCGACCATTCGAATACCGCGATTGCGATCGAAGCCGATTCCAATCGCGCCGCGCGCATTGCGCGCAATGCAGCCGCGCTCGGCGTTCCGGGCTTGACCATTGTACATGGGCGAGCGCCGGCGGCTTTCGGAGACTTGCCGCCGCCGGACGTGGTTTTTGTCGGTGGCGGCACGAGCAACGCGGGTGTGATTGATCAAGCCTTCGCCGCGCTTCGCGTCGGGGGGCGCCTCGTCGCCAATGCTGTCACCATAGAAGCACAGGCGCTGCTTTCGCAGAGGTTTAAGGCGCAAGGCGGCGAGCTCATGCAGATGCAGGTGGCGCACGCGGCGCCTGTCGGCAGCTTCTTCGGTTGGCGCCCGGCAATGCCCGTCGTGCAATGGCGGATGACCAAGCGGTGAGCGCGCCCCGCCTTGCAATCGGCATTGGCTGCCGCGCGGGCGCCACTGCCGCCAATATCATTTCTCTTGTGCAACGCACGCTCGATGAGGCACGGCTCGATAGCGCAGGCGCGAAACTCTTCACAATCGACACCAAAGGCGACGAGATCGGGCTTATCAAAGCGTCACGCTTGCTCGCGATTCCGATCGTATTCCTCTCGCGCGACGCGCTCGCCGCGCGCGCCGCAGATGCAATCACGCGCTCGGATCGCGTTGAAGTACTTTATGACGTCCCCTCGATCGCGGAGACGGCGGCGCTTGCCGGTGCGGGATTGGGCTCTCATCTCATCGTGCCGCGTGTGACGGCTGGCGCGGTGAGCTGCGCAATCGCGATCGGCAGAAGCTGAAAAAGAAAAGCTCTTCCGCCGGGAGTAAACGGAAGAGCTTTCGAGCACTGCCAAGCGCTTTCGCGCCCTAGATCGCCGTGCATCCGGCCCCTCGAACCTTCGCCGGGCGCGGGTGATCAGGCCGGCCGGTTAGATGCGTCGACTTCGATCGACAGGGCGCTTTCTGGTGGGCGCCTTTGTCGAATGCCCCCAAGATTACTCGCGCGATTGCGCCCGTAAATCTGCAAAACGGAGGAATCGTTAACATTTGCACCGGCGTTGCCGATTCGCCACGAATCCGGTTGCCCGTTCATCGCGGCTCAACGGAACGCGGGTTCGCCGAACAATGGTGGCGGACAGACGATCGCTCTTCGAGGCACGTCATTCTGCACGCGCCGACGCTTCTGAAAGAAGAAAACAGGCCCTTTTTGAACTGAAACCGGCATCTACTTACCCTCAGGGACGCCAATTCAGGAACTTATACAGCTATTCATTCGTTGCGCGGACGGTGTGAACGGCAAAGGAGCTAAGTTCATGGCCAGTCAAAGCTCGGGACAGAAGAAAACTGTCCGGCCGTCATGCACGAGTACAAGCAGGGCGAACTCAAAGCCGGAAGAGGCCGGCGCGGAAAAGTGAAGAACCGCAAGCAAGCGATCGCAATCGCGTTGCACGAAGCG
>Ga0170475_114568102_pt1 | contig 11715 bp, 3 predicted proteins | sample Soicark_Litter_5_FD_111474 | JGI IMG/M metagenome (GOLD analysis project Ga0170475, IMG submission 111474) | Avena fatua rhizosphere microbial communities from Hopland, California, USA. Combined Assembly of 48 SPs | reverse complement strand
GTTTCATTGAAAAGTCTGCCGGTTTTTATCGTAAAGGGTTTCTTTCTATTAACTGTTGCACAATCGATTTATGGAGCCGATGCCTTGAGATTCACCAGCGGTACAGTCAGCAATTTTACGGCCATAAGCTTGAATTTGGCCGGTCCATCAAACCTAGTCATACAGGTGGAAAGGTTAAATAGAACAAACGATGTCTGGGAGTCGCAGGGAAACGTCACCTTAGGTGGGAGTGGCACCGGAACGTTCAATTCGTCTCTGATTGAAGGGATTTACGGATTCTTTCGGGCGAAGGCCACGAATAACAGCACGTTCTCAACCAATGCCTTTGGAGCTGTCTGCGGCTATCTCGGAAACGGACTTTCCATAATTGGAAACATGTTTAAGGCGCAGGATTTGACCAATGTCCTGACCACGCCAGTAAATGGAATGCAGGCATATAAATGGGACAACAGCTCTGGTTCGTTTGCCTCATACTCATATGTCGCCGCTTTTGGAGCCTGGAGCCCCTCCTCTTTCGTTGTTGATCCTATGGAAGGTATTTTCGTGAGGAATCCGCAGACGAACATCAATAGATACACAATCAGTGGTCTTTTCGATACCAATGCGATCAGCAAGAGCCTTCCCTCCGGATATTCGTTGATCTGCTCTCAGCGTTATCACGTAGTCGAAACCAACACGTGGAAGATCGATATTTTGAACACGAATCAACTGGGAGGCGCATCGCAAGTTCCGGTGCAAAGCCCGGGATTTAATCCACAAGCCATCATCAATAAGGCGCTGGACAACGTGCCAAATTACAGCACGAACAATTTGACTTCTGGGAACCTTTGGCAGTCTGGAGGAACGAACGTGGTTGTTCCTTTAAACATTACCGAAGGATTCTGGTTAAACAAACCCACCAACGCGACTTGGGTTGTTAATCGAACCATTTGGTAGTGGAACGAAACTGAATTCGTTCTGATGATTAACAGGATGCTTCTTCGGACGAAACACCTGGGTTTGAGAGAAACTTCTTTCGTGTGAATTTTTGACCGCTATGAAAATGCTGTTGAGTGTTGTTTGGGTGATTGTATCGGTCGTTGCCGCTTCGGCAACGGAAGGTGATGTCACGAGCGCCTCTGCTCCCGAAATTATTTCTCGAGACCCGCATGGACAGACATGGTCGTACTTCGAAAACATCCGCGACGAAAATGGAAACATCCTTCAGGTCGAGCATTCATTTCAGGAACTCTGCACAGGCCTCAATCGATTCGATCCAAATCTGAACGCCTACGTCCCGGCCTCAATAAATCTGGAGATTGTAAATAACCACGCCCTTATCAACAACGCCCAGTTCAAGGCGATATTTTCACCGACCCTTCTGGATCCAGCCGGCACATTCGATCTGCTGATGCCCGATCAACAAACTCGACTAGTTCTCCAGCCAATTGGCATTGCATACACCGACGCAGCAGGCCGATCTGCTTTCATCGCAGAATGCACTGATGTAGACGGACTCGTTATCGGAAACAACGTCGTCGAATACCGAAACTGTTTGGACGATGTAAAAGGCACCATCCGTTTTCAAGCCGCACTAAATGGGGTAGAGCAATGGGTGTTCATCCAGGAACAACTTCCCCCGCCGAGCTTCTTCGGCGTCGATGATGCGACCGCGAGGCTGGAATGCTGGACTCAGGTGGTGCAAGGACCGAAACCACAAATTACCCAAAGACAGATCGAGCAAGGGCAAGGGAAAATCGGGAGAGATCAGCTGCTCGATTTCGGTTCCATGCATATTCCTCTTGGTAAAGCCTTCAATCTTGGATCCTCAGACGGTACTTGGGTCATGAAAGAATGGGTTCAAACTGACGGTCTCACGTTCCTTGTGGAATCTCTCGACTTTCAGAACATTAAGGAGGAAATGGGCGTCCTTCCTGGGCGGCCTGAAGCCCGGCTCATCAACAAAGAGAAGCTCAAAGAAGTGGCGGCTTCCCGAAAACGGACCAAACCAGTTTCTTTGGCCGTCAGCAGCAAGCCCTTGAATAATAAGAAGCAGATTACGGTTGCGCTGAGCGATACTGTCTCGGTTCAGAAAGCGTACGCCATCGACTATTCCACCGTCTCAACCGGAGCGACAAATTTCACTTTCAAAGGCGATACAACTTATTACGTTACCGGCCCAAGCACGTTTACCGGCTCTTCTCCTGGCACGACTTTTCAGTCTGGCACGGTGATCAAGTTTGCCTCCACGAATAGTCCTAAGCTTACGCTTAACGGTCCAATAGTTTGGAATGGCGCTGCCTATCGCCCCGTCATTCTTACAGGCAAGGACGATGCGAGCGTTGGGGAATCAATATCAGGAGCTGGCACGCTGACGCCGGCGAATCGTTATGCCGACATAGCTCTGGAAATCAATGCAAGCACTGCGGGTGCAGATGCTGTTCTCCAACATTTTCGGATCTGCAATGCGGTCAACGGCATATCTCTGGTGGGCCGTTCCGGCAATCAGTTCAGTCATGTGCAGTTCGTGAATTGCAACATTGGCATTCAACCCAATGGAACGGAATTCAAACTTCGTAATGCACTTTTCGTAAATGTGCTTACGAACTTCAAGGGGCTCAATTCTGTTACAGGCCGGCTTGAGCACATCACCGCCGATGGGGCCAACTGGTTTAATCACAACAGCTCCATCTCGCCACTTTTTGTCACAAACAGTCTTTTGGTGGCGGTTAGTAACGGTGGCAATTTTACCAGCAACAGCGTCAGTAGCTCCTTGTCCCCGGCGGGAGTTTTTGCTGCGGTTGGTGAAGGCGAGCATTATTTGCCGCCGAGTTCCGTTTACAGAAACGCCGGCGTTGGGAATGTTTCAATCGCTTCAGAACTTAAGGCGCTTACCACCGAAGCGCCGGTTCTTCTCACGGGATTGGTAACCGCGCCATACACTCTTTATCCGATTGTTCAACGAGACACAGATCTGCTGGATCTCGGTGCACATTACTGTCCAATAGATTATGCGTGTACGGCCCTCAGTATCACGAACACAACGCTCACACTCACAAACGGCGTTGCTATTGGGATTTATGGAGCAAAAGGATTCACTTTTCAAAACGGTGCCAAACTGATCAGCGAGGGAAATCCTTCACGGTTGAATCGTATCGTAAGGTACAATGCCGTCCAGGAACAACCAGAGTCGTGGGAAAGTGCTCAAACGGGGTTTTTCGAGCTGAACTCCCCTACAAGTCCGGAAATTCAGCTCACGTTCACGGACGTTTCTCTTTTAGCGGGATCGAGCACAAGCCGCACATTTATTAACGGTTTTGATATCAGCTACAATCAGCTTGCGCCGCTTGCGATCAGCCACAGCCAACTACGAGGTCTTTCTCAAGTGTTCCGGTCCTTCGCGTCCAGCTCAACGATTGCGTTCACAGATAACGTTATCGAGTCTTCAGCCCTGACATTCGAACAGGGAGTCAATTTTTACACTTTTCAACCGTTTCCTCTGACGGTTTACAACAACCTGTTTCGCGAGGGTTCCCAAACATTTAATTACAAAACGAACACCTCAACGTGGACGGTCAAAGACAATCTCTTTGATAGCGGCACTCTCGGGAACGGCAGCCTCTATTCCTTTTCGGCCGATTACAATGGTTACACAGCCGGTTTGACGAGCCTTGGCGGGACACACAACAAAACCAACCTCGCGACGGACTATCTTACGGGACCTCTCGGCAAATATTACTATCCTGTCTCAGGGACAAACCTTTACGCCCTGGTGAATGCAGGGAGCCGAAACGCGACCAACGCAACTCTGTTCCACTTCGGCACAACGATCGACAACGCCAAAGAAACAAACTCGGTTGTGGATATTGGAGCTCACTATCCTGCCTTACAAAAAGTGCGATTCGTGGGAGCCGACCTGATCACCAAAGGAGATTGGAAGGGAGCCTATGGATCGCAGGGATACAACGTGATTCAAGAAGCGACCAACTATCCAGCGTTTGCAACGGTGACGCCTTCAGGAAAATCTGATTATCTTTGGGCTAATCCTACCACAGATGCGCGAGCTCTCCTGAAGGCCACAACCAACAGAATTGCCGCTTGTTGGTATTCAGCAACGACGTTTGATCTTGCTCTCACGCAGAATGACAATCAGCCGCACCGAATCGCCCTGTATTGCCTAGATTGGGATAGCCTGGGCCGGAGCGAGAAGATCGAATTCAAAGATTCGGTGACCGGGCTGGTTTACGATACCCGAACCGTATCGGCATTTTCGAACGGGCAATATTACATCTGGGATGTGATTGGGAACGTCACGATTCGGTTCACGACCTTGGGCGGGGTTAACAGCGTGCTAAGCGGGATATTTTTTGACGCCGGTTCCGCGATTCCCGCTGACGGTGAAGGCGATGGGACGGCGGATTATGCGGAAGACCGAAACGGGAACGGCACTGCGGATACGGGAGAAACGGATTGGCAGGCATACGATTCAATGACCGGCCTCTTATCGACCCCGGGCTTCGAAGTTTACACCCCACTTAATTGATTGTTATGGCAAAAACGATTTACAAAATTATGCGGAATGTATCAACTTTCAAACCTTGTCCAAGGATCGGACGGGCTCTTCGTTCGCCAGGATTGGCTACCTTTGCGGTTTTCGCGCTCTCTGTCCTTGCGTTGCAAACCCAGACTCAAGGACTTGAGATCACCAATACCGTTAGCGCTTGGATTTGCGGATCTGGTGCTAACGTTGAGGTTTCTGTGTTAGGGAAGAAGGCTACTTTGGGAAGTTTTAATTGTAATGGAGACGGTGACGACATAATAATCGACATTGTTCCAGAGCAGGAATACTTGGTTAAGTATAAAGCCGCTACCAATGTATTAGACATTGTCGAACTATTTGTTCGTGCGTCTTCGTGTTATGACGTTTATATCGAGGGCACTAAGACGAATGATTACCATACAAGTCCTCCCCGGTGGTACACTACTGGGCTGAAATCCGAGTACACACTGGCGTTCAAACTCATTCCGAAGCAGATACTATTCACCTATGACACAGCACGTTGTGGATTAACAGCAGATGGTCAGTCCAAAGCACGTCCAACCTCCACCGTAGAGACGAATTCGGTCCATGATCTTACTTGGATTATCATGCCCCCTGCTCTCGGTTGCACAATTAACACAAACACTGGCGAAGTCACTGCAGGCCATCTGGCTGGAACCATCACCGTAAACGCGTCGGACGTCAGCGGTACCTGCTTCGAGGAGCAGATTCAATTGAACAAACCGGCTTCAGGCTGTCAGGATTGCAATTATGCTTTCGGCAGCGGCTCACCTACGAACGCCAGCGTCGAACTCAAAATTCCTTTGGGCACTTCCGGGGTGGCTCCGTCGGCTGGATATCTCCTAATCGATGAGACGAATTCGTTCACGGCGACGCCTGCTCGCCTGAGATATGATTTCATTATCGGAGATGTTGACGTTATCGGAACCAACACAGTTCGTCAGATTCGTTCGCTTGAGGGCTTGGCGAATGTCGTCGCAAATAACGACCATAATTTCGAGATCGAGCTCTTCGACGACGCTGCCGTGGGTATCTTTACGAATGGTTTGTACACCTTCAGTGGATCGCCCTACAATAAGTTCACCGTCGAAAACCCACTCGGGGCTTCGGACACAAATAACATCCGAATTACCGAGAGCCTGACAGGAAACGTAATCAACTACAGTAATATCGTCACCGGCTGGGAAATGGTTTCCGGGGGCGCCTTGAGGAAGGAAACTAAAACCGAATCATCGAGCGGCGGTGTTCGCACAGTCACGAAGACCGTGCAGGAGGGAACCAATTCGGCGGTTTACAAAGAAATCACCCAATACACGACCATTTCGACAAACATTGGCGAAAGAATCACGAAAGAAATCTTTGGGGACAGCTCCGACACATTGACGAACAGTTACGCCTATACGAATGGTTATCTCCAACAGGTGATCCGGGGCGATGGTTCATGGGAATACTATGTCTATGACACCAACAACCGCCCTGTCGAAATCTATTCCTCTTACCTGAATCAAACCGTAACGAACGCTACAAATCTTTGCCGCTACAAATTACTCTCATACGACACGAACACAATCAGCGGGTCGTTAGACACGGGCAAACTACAGGAAGCAGAGCCCCGCCGAATAGTGGAAGGCTTAAAAGGAGTTGAGACTGGTCGGACCTACCAGGTGTTTACGAACGACATAAAAAAGGTGATTCGGGCAGCGCCCGGAGCTGCATGGAGCAATGCCAACAACCTGGTCACAATCACGAAATATTACACGAACGGCGTTCATCACCACGAACCGGAAAGCATTCTATACCCAGACGGCACGAAACAATTCTTTCAATACCAGGGCGGAAGCATCGGTGGCGACGGACATCCGACCTACACAACCAATATTGTTCTTCGCGGTGTGCCAGATGGCACCGGTACAACCATCGATCGCGGCACGAAGAGTGTCACGATCCTTGGCAGGTACAAGGAATTGCTCTCCGAAGAGGTGTACGATGTGAGTGCCATCACGAACCTGATCTTGGTCTCAGCCCGGTACTACACAAACGATTTTCTGAACCGGCCCATAGGCATCGGTTTCCTCGACGGCTCCAGTATCACCAACGCCTACACCTGTTGCGGCCTCTCGGAGACAATGGATCGCGACGGTACAAAGACTTATTTCACATATGATGCGCTCAAACGTCTTCAAACAATCACCCGGAACGGCATCATTGTTTCAAACAGTTATGATGCAGCTGGGAATCTTCTCATTCGTCGCAGATTCGGAACGGACGGTTCGACGAACATTCTGGAGCAGTACAAATATGACCTCGCCAATCGCATCCTCAGAAGCACGAACGCTCTTTTCGGAGAGACTGCTTACTCGCGCACGTTCGACGCCTCTGGTGAAACGATTCTTTCGGTCACTAATGACGATGGCGGCATCCGCATTGAACGCCGTTATCGCGACGGTTCGATCAAGAGCATCACCGGCACGGCTGCCCAGCCGGTCCAGTATCTCAACGATATCGCCGATGACGGAACCGGTTCGTCGCGGGCGTTCTCGCTGGAGACACGGCTCGTCGGCAGCAGCACGAATCAATGGACGAAAAGTTTCCGGGACTTTGCGGGGCGTCCTTACAAAACGATGTTTGCTGCGTCGGGCACGAACTATCCTTACAGTCAGCTCTTTTATAACGTGGCTGGCCAGTTGGAGAAGAGCCGCGATCCGGATGGGGTCACAAATCTCTTTGTCTATAACAATCTGGGTGAGCTTTCGTATGCGGTCGCGGACACGAATCGAAACGGCATTGTTGATTGGAATGGGCCGGACCGCATCGTTCAAACCACGAACGATGTTTATTTCAACAGTAGCTATGCGAACCATTTCGTTCGGACGCGAACCTATCAGTTCTTCGCAAGTACAAACACCCCGACGCTGGTTTCGTCCCGCGAGATTTCCACGAACGGTCTGATTTCTTTGAGTAGCATTTATCCTGACGGCATGAACCCGGTCACTTCCGTGAGCAAAGTGGTTTTTGCTGGAGGAGGAACGCGCTACGTCACGAATATTGCTCCGGACCTTTCCTATGTCCTCAAGACCTACACAAACGGTTTGCTGGCTTCGACAAAAAGCTACGACAGCAACAATATTTTGGTGACGCAAATCAGTTACGGTTATGACGCTCACGGCCGGCCGGGCACGGTGACGGACCTGCGCAACGGAACGACCACCTTCACTTTTAACAATGCCGATCAGATCACCTCGACGTTGACGCCCGCGCCGGGGACACTCGAAGCCGCGCAAACAACTCTCACGGCCTATGACCGAATGGGTCGCGCCACAAATTCAATTCTGGCCGACGGCGGGTCGGTGAGCAGGGAATATTACGTGACCGGTCTTTTGAAGAAAACCTCTGGAACCAGGACTTATCCTGTTCAATACGTTTATGATGACCAGCAGAGGCAGACGTTGATGTTCACCTGGACGAATTATCCGTCGAGCGGCGCCGCGCTGACCTCTTGGAGTTACAATCAGTATCGCGGCTGGCTGGATTACAAGCATTACACCGACAGCACCGGCCCTTCCTATGCCTATACTGACGCCGGTCGTCTGGCCACGCGAACCTGGGCGCGAGGCGTGACTACGACCTTCAGTTACGACAATAACGGCGATCCCAAAACAATCGATTATTCGGACAGCACGCCGGATGTGACTTTTGCTTACGACCGGGCCGGGCGCACCACGTCGGTCACGGATATTGGCTCTCGTCTCTATACCTACAATAATGTCGGCCAGGTCCAGAACGACATCTATTCGGCTCTTGGCACTTCCACAGCGCTTGAATATGGCTACGACGCTTACCTTCGCCGCTCCACGCTGACCAACACGACAGCCAGTTCGAAATACTTTTACGGTTACGATGCCGCTGGACGTCTGGCTAATCTCAACGATCAATCGAACTTCATCCTCTACACATATACAGCCAACTCGCCGCTGCTCTCTTCTGTGGCCTTCAAACAAAACACGACGCTTCGGCTCGCCACGGCATATTACTATGATTATCTGAATCGCCTTCGTTCGGTCAGTTCCGTGCCGAAAGGGACAGGCGAGCAACCGCTCACATATAGCTACGACTATAACTCAGCCAACCAGCGCGAACGACTGCTGCTGGCTGATTCGAGCCGGTGGCAATATCAATACGATTCCCTCGGCCAGGTCACCTCAGGCAAACGCTATTGGAGCGACTCCGTTCCCGTGGCGGGCGAGCAATTCGAATATCTCTACGACACGATTGGGAATCGGCGTCTGGCCAAAATGGGCGGTGATGCTCTGGGTGGAAGTCTCCGAACTGATAATTACACGGTCAATACTCTGAATCAGGTTACCGGCCACGACGTCCCCGGCACAGTGGATATTATCGGTGCAGCGACCGCGACGAACACGGTAACGGTGAACGGGAACCCGGCGTATCGTCACGGCGAGTTCTATCAGTATCCTTTGCCGATTGCGAACGCCAGCGCTCCCATCTGGCAGAGCGTGACCGTGGCCGTGAGCGACGCCGGCCTCTCCACGAATGGAAACATTCTGTTTCCGGCGGCGGGTCAAACTTTCAGTTACGATTCGGATGGCAATCGAACTGGCGATGGAGTCTGGAATTATATTTGGGACGGCGAGAACCGTCTGGTCCAAATAAGCAACACGACTTCAGTCGCAACTGCCGCGCGGAAGAAACTGGACTTCAGTTACGATCATTTGGGAAGGAGATATCGAAAAATAGCTTCCACATGGAATGGCAGCGCCTGGGTACCCGGTCAGACGAATTACTTTTTCCACGACGGCTGGCTGCTCGCAGCAGAGACCAGTCCCGGCATCACTAGTAAAACCTTCCTTTGGGGCCTGGATCTCAGCGGCTCCCCGTCATGGACCGGTGAAGCCGGCGGCGTCAGCGGCATGGCCGCCATGAAGTACGGGACCGACAGCTACTACCCCGCCTACGACGGCAATGGCGACGTAATCGCCCTCGTCGGCTCCGCAGATGGTAAGATCAAAGCTCAATACGAATACGGTCCCTTTGGCGAGCCCATTCGCGTCACCGGCGGAATTTCTGAAATTAATCCCCTCCGCTTCTCCAACAAGTACACTGACGATGAAACGGGGCTCACTTATTACGGCCATCGTTATTACAACGCTTCTCTTGGACGCTGGCTAAATCGAGATCCGTTGGGAGAAGCAGGCGGTTTGAATGCACATCGGTTTGTCGAAAATAATCCGTTATCGAGAATAGATCCAGATGGTTTGCAGACATTTTTGGAAATTGAACCAGAACCCCGAGTTCAACCAGGCTTCCGCGGCCTGTCCTACGGACGAAGTTTCAATCACGTAAATGAGCCCTCGTTCGAAGAGATTAAAGAAGCCATTCGCGAGGAACAATTCTTGGATCCGTTGGCGAGGGTGGAGCGAAATGCAATGCAGGAGGAGTACTGGCGCGAAAAATTGCTTGGCCGTCGGGTCAGATCTGGGGAACTGTTTTTTGAGGAAGCGAGGTCCGAGCCGTCCCAAAACCCAAGACTATTTACCCAGGTACAATCTTTTTCTTGCACTGCACCTGCTACATTTCGTCCTGCGCACCCATCATTCACTGGTGCAGCCAGACCAATGTCTAGTCTTTTGCAACGTTATTTAAATGGTTCAGGGGGGCGTTGGGGAGGAGCTAAAACTCGGGCGCAAAACGATCAAATCGCAACTGACTTTGAAAACGAAGGAAATCAGGTCGTCGGAGGAGCAGGCAGGGCCCAGGAAGAATGGTTTCCAGGCCCTGGAGGTGGCACAAAGGGAGGGACTTTTATTGACATTACTGTTCGCACGACTGATAATAGAACCATCCGCGTACAAACGGTAAGTACGTTGTCTGACGGAAAGACGCCAACGCCTTATGAGGCTGCTGCTATCTCAAGGATAAAGGCTCAATTCCCGATGGATCAGTTGATTGTAATACCTAAACGTTAGCTTTTTTGGATTTGTGAAACTCTTTTTTACAACAAAGAAGGATTTGTTGCCAATATTGGCAGCTTTCGAAAATAGTATTCAATGCAAATACATTCGTGCTGGGAGATATCTAAATCCGACGTGTAGCCCGTTAGATAATGGAGCAAGTATACCCGATTTGGGAAAAGCTTCTAACCCTTCTTCGATCGCTTGTTATTCTTTTTTAATTTGTGAGCAAACGTTGGATGTAAAGTTTCGATCACTGCAGTCCGCGTCCGCGAGTTCAGAAAATTTTTTCTTGGACCAACTAATAAATCCCGACTCTGTTATTTTGACTCCGGGCGGCATGTGGGACGAAAACATCCTGTTGCACGGTCGCATCGCAACCGCTTCCACATCCGAAGTTTCTGCGAGACTCCTGAGAGGGTTTGAGAATGCCTTAAAAAGGCACTCTGTGAAAGTAAAAGCATTCTATGTCGGCGCCGAGGCGCTAGGACTCTTAAAAACGGGATGGCGCCTGACGGCAGCCGCTCAGTCTCCGCCGGAATATGATTTGGCGGCTTGATATCGGAAGGAGACTTGCTTTTTAAAACACAAAATTTGAGGTGGTTTTTGTCCTGGAGGATCTAAAAAAGCAGTGGCAGTCAGATATTGCTGAAATGACTCCGTGAAGAAGCCATGAGATAAGAATGGACACTTCAGGAACATCAGCAACTGCGCACAATTAGCGACGTCAGTTCGATGCAATCCATGTATTAATTCGCTTTTGTTGTGTTAATGTTGCGATACGTATCATTATAAACCAGCTGTGGACTTTCCAAGAATTCTCTTCTGTGGCGGAGGAAAAAAGACCTCCAAAGGAAATGTCTTTTCCTCTCACAAATTGCAAAACGCGTAAGCCATATCCATTGCGCTCGATGACATGGGTGCTTAGTGCTTTCAACGGCCTGATTGGCTCTTAGGGACATTGACGAGAGTCGCTCGCGTCGATGTGTTGCCGGAACGGTCGGTTACCGTCAGAAAAATCGTGTAAAGTCGGCCAATTTTGCTTCCCGTTCTTTCAGCGCGTAGGAATACGTCATAGCTACCAACGTCGTTTTTGATAACCTGCCAATCCTCATGTGTCTTTCCATCGCCGTTGGGAAGGAGGCTTCTGAAGCCCATTGTTCCGAAGAATGACTCGATATCGTACGAAACGGAGCAGTGAGAGAG
>Ga0170475_129685854_pt1 | contig 11717 bp, 10 predicted proteins | sample Soicark_Litter_5_FD_111474 | JGI IMG/M metagenome (GOLD analysis project Ga0170475, IMG submission 111474) | Avena fatua rhizosphere microbial communities from Hopland, California, USA. Combined Assembly of 48 SPs | reverse complement strand
GTGTTCGCGACTCCGGTAATACGCGAGAGGGGCCCGCCTGGACGATCCGTGACATGACCGAGGAGCGGCTCATCGTCATCAACGCATAGCCCCGCTCATCGACGTGAGGCTTTCGGCCATGCGTGTTGCCTACCGCCGCGGGAAGAGCTCCGGGTGCTCGGTCAGTGCAACGCGGGTCCTGCGGATGTGTCCTCTGAGGAAACGCTCGGCGTCCTCGGGGTCGCGACGTTGAACGGCGTCGAGGATGAGCCGGTGCTCCGCATTGACGATCGTCGTGCGATCAGCGTCCTGAAGCAGCATGAACGCTCGGCGATAAGGCTGAGTAGCGTTCCACAGGCGGACCGTCGTGGCCATGAGCTGGCCGCTCTGGCAGGCCTCGTAGGAAGTCATGTGGAAGTCACGGTCGAGGGCGAGGAAGCGGGTGACATCCCTGTTCTCCTCGATCTGCTGCTGGATCGACTCCATGCGTTCGACCTGTTGCTCGGTGACGTGAGCGAGACTTTCGATCAGCGTCAACGGCTCGAGCCGCTCCCGCATCTGGTAGAGCGTGTGCACCTCGTGGAGGTCGAGTGCGGGAACGCGGGCTCCGCGGTTGGGCATCGACACTGCGAGCCCTTCGGACTCGAGGATGCGAAGCGCCTCCCGAACTGGCAACCGGCTGACCCCGAGCTTCGTCGCCAGATCGTCTTGCCGCAGCCACGTGCCGGGTTGGATCTCGCCTGCCAGGATGCGCTCTCGAAGAGTCGCCAGGATCCTTTGGCTCGTCACCGCATCGGGCTTCGTCGCACGCGTCCGGCTGGCGGACGTCACTGTGCAGCACCTCGGACTACAGCGACCTCGCGATCGAAGGCCTTCCCGTGAGGATATGAGACCAGCTCGAACTGCATGCCCCACGGCGCCAAGAAGTAGACCCAGCGCTGACCTTCCGAGGGGCCGCGGCTGTTGGTCGGCTGGCCGAGGACTTCCACGCCGTTGGCAACCAGGTAGCTCACGGCGGCGTCGAGATCCTCTACGTACACTGCGACGTGGTGGCCGCCGACATCGCTGTTGCGGGGCGTGCTGGTTGTCTGGACCGGCGCCTCATACCGAAACACCTCGAAGACCGCTTGACCACCGCACCTGTAGAACCGCAGCTCGCGCATCACCGTCCGGGGGTCCACATTGAGGTGCACGCGCATCCAGTCGCCGTCAGATTGGAACGGCCCGAGAGAGTACATGTACTCGCAGCCGAGGACGTCAACGAGCCAACGGTGCGCCTCGTCGAGGTCTGGCACAGTGAACCCGATGTGGTCCAGTCGGGTCATTCCAGGTATCGCCACGCTGCCTCCTTGGATCCGTTCTGTGACGTCTACAGTTTTTCACGCGACAGGAGGCCCGCAGCAGCGGCCGATGCACGCGTTCCTTGGATCCAACCCGAGCGACGTCAGACGAGCACCATGCCACCGTCGATCATGATGACCTGACCCGTGAGGTAGTCCGAGTCGGCAGATGCCAGGTAGAGCGCAGTACCAACGATGTCATCTGGGGTTGCCGCTCGTCCGCGCAGAATGCCGGCCGAGAAGTCGGCCATGGCTTGCCCGGGCTCCTCGGCGTCTCCGATGTCCATCAACTGCTCGTCGAGCTGGGTCCACAACGGGGTGTCGACCACACCGGGGGCGAAGGCGTTGCAGGTGATGTTGTGCTCCGCCAATCCCCGCGCCGCTGCCTGGGTGAGCGCGTTGACCGCAAACTTGCTCGCCGAGTACGGCGCGAAGCTCGGGTAGCCCTGGCGTCCTGCGATCGATGACGTATTGACGAGCTTGCCTCCTCCATGGGGGATCATGCGCCGCGCTCCTTCTTGGATGCCGATGAGAGTCCCCAGTGCATTGACGTCCATGATCGACCGCCAGTTCTCCTCCGTCACATCCAGCAACTGCATGGGCACGTTGAGTCCCGCGTTGTTGAACAACACATCAAGCCGCTCCGACTCACTCACGAAGCTGTCCAGGGCCGAGGCGAACTGGCTGCGGTCGCTCACGTCCGCAGCCAGCGGCACCGCGTGCAGGTCTTCGGCACGCAACTCCTCGCATACCGCTGTTGCGGCATCGGCCCGGAGGTCGAGCACACCTACCAGCGCGCCCTCTCTGGCGAGAGCCAGCACGATAGCTCGGCCTACGCCACTCCCCGCGCCCGTAACTACGATCCGCTTACCCGCGACACGCCCCGTCGGGTCGACACCCATTCCGATTCTCCTTCCATAGCGCCCGCGGCAGAGTGTCCTGTGAAACGCGAGGCGTCGGTCATATGGCGCTTGGCTGACCCGTCTTCGCTGACCGTGTCGACACGGCACCACGGGCCGTCTGGGAGTCAGGGACGCGGCGCTCTGGAAGCTCCGGCCCCATCACTGCCGCCCGCATCCATGGCGTGCGACAGCTGCTTGGACTCGGCGTCGCTGCTGCGGTTCAAGTGGGACTGACTGTCACGCGATGTCGGCAGTGGTCCTCCTGTCGTGAAGTAGCGCTGTCCAGCGATGAGCAGCTCCTCGGCCGGAAACTTCGTGATCACCTCGCAGCCGTCAGCCGTCACGACGAGCTCTTCCTCGATACGAGCGGCGGACCAACCGTCGCTCGCCGGCCAGTAGGTCTCCAGTGCGAATACCATGCCTTCCTCCAGCGTCTCGGGGTGCGCCATCGAAACGAGGCGGCTGAAGATGGGCTTCTCCCAAATGGAGAGACCGACACCGTGCCCGTACTGCAGGGCAAAGGCCGCCTCCTCGTTCGCGAACCCGAACTCGTGCGCTTCCGGCCATACCGACACCACGTCTGCCGTCGTGGCGCCTGGTTTCACACGAGCGATTGCTTGGTCCATGTAATCCCGACAGATCTGATAGGCGTCGCTCTGCGCCCGGGAGGCACTGCCCACCGCAAACGTGCGGTAGTAGCAGGTGCGGTAACCCATGTACGAGTGCAAGATGTCGAAGAACGCGGGATCGCCAGGTCGAATGAAGCGGTCGGAGTAGACGTGTGGGTGGGGCGCGCAACGCTCGCCGCTGATCGCGTTCACGCCTTCGACGTACTCCGAACCCATGTCGTAAAGGGTCTTGCTGACGATGCCGACGGCCTCATTCTCACGGACGCCGGGTCGCAAGAACTCGTACAGCCGGTCATACGCGGCATCGACCATCGACGCCGCTTGCGTCAGGAGCCCGATCTCGTCTCGGGTCTTGATGCGCCTCGCCTCGAGAAACACCTGCTGTCCATCGACCACCTCGATGCCGGCGCGCTGCAGAGCGGCCAGGATGGGCAGTTCGATGACATCGACGCCGAGGGGTTCGTTGCCTAGTCCGTGCTTGTCGAGCTCACGCTTGATCTTCCGCGCCACCTCGTCATCGATGCCGGCGTCGGGGTGGAAGGCGCCCCTGAGCGTCGAGATGCCCGCCCTGGCGTTCCCCTCCGGCTTGTCGGCGCCGTGATGCGGTCCGTGAACGGAATCGGGAGAGTCGGTCGCGACGGGATTGAGCCATGGCGCGTACAGCTGATGGTGCCGCGCTGCTGAACCGAAGTCCCAGATGATGGGGTCGGCGCCACGCACGAGCAAGGCGAAGCGAATGAGCTTGTCCATCGCCCAGGTGCCGATGTGTGTACCTGTCATGTAGCGGATGTTGGAGAAGTCGAAGGCGAGCACGGCTCCGACCGACGACCGCTCGAGCTCGTCGCGGAGGCGCGCCAGTCGCTCCCGACGCAGGCGGTCCAGGTCCAGCCGCTGTTCCCAATCGACAGCGTTCGTTCCGTAGGTATGAATCCCCATGTCAACTCCCTGGCGTTCGAGGTGTGGTCATCTGTTAGAGAAGGCGCGTGTGCGGCATGGGCCTCGGCGTGGACCGGGACAGTGGAAGGGCATCGAAGAGGCTCGACGCATTGCAGCCGGCAGATGGGGTCCCGCAGCCATCGTCACCAAGGCGCCACGCCCCCCGGGATGATGCCTTCGAGGCGCAGGCGGTCGAACAGGTCGAGGAAAGACTGACGGCTGTCCTGGACGCGATTGAAGCCTGCTTCATGGCTCTTGCGCATGTCCGCGTAGGTCTCGATGGTGCGCCCGAGGTCGCCATCTGTGTGCCACCAAGAAGCCAACCGGCTGATGTCCGGCTCGACCAGCTTGTACTCTTCCGCCATGCGGCGCCAGATGCGTGGCGCGCCCTGCATGCGGGACTCCAGAGGCTGCGGATAGCCGGGATACGGCGCAGGGTCGACACCAAGTCCCGAAGCGACCACCTCCCACATGGTTCGCCACTGGAATGTGTCGCCATTCGTGATGTTGAAGGCTTCGTTACGCGCCGTGGGAGCAGTCGCTGCCCAGGCGAGGTGTTCTGCAAGCAGTCGAGCGTCGGTGATGTCGGTCGTGCCATCGAACTGCTCCGGGGAACCAGGAAATACGAACGGCTCTCCGGTCTCGTGGCAGAGACCTCCATACACCGCCAGCGTGACGCCCATATTCATGGCGTTGCCCATGGTGTACCCGATCACCGTGTGCGGCCGGTGCACAGTCCATCCGAAGGCATAGCGCTCCGCGGCGTCCATGAGAAGGTCCTCTTGGACGTAGTAGAAGTTGGGGAAGTCCAACCGCGGCTGATCCTCGTTGAACGGCAGGTCGGGCGCGGCCTGTGCGTAGGCTTCGAAAGGGCCGAGATAGTGCTTCAGACCCGTCACGATGCTCACGTGCTCGAGGCAACCGGTGCGGCCGGCGGCTTCCAGCACGTTGCGGAGCATCGCTCCATTCACAGCAATGTTCTCGGCTTCCGTCGCTTGCCGCGACCACGTACAGAAGAAGACGTGGGTGGGTTTCAGCTCACCGATGGCCATCTCAGTCGCAGCCGCGTCAAGGATGTCCGTACGCATGGTTCGGACACCGTCTGCCGGTAGTGCCCCTGAACGTGACAGGCCGGTGACGTCCCAGCCCTGCCGCGCCAGCAGTTCTGCGGTGTTGCGTCCCGTGATGCCGGTCCCACCGACCACCAGAGCAACTTGTTCGCTCATGACGGCTCCCTTCCAGTTGCGACTCCGAACGTGAGGCTTCGAAGGCCGCCGGCCGAGGTCGCTTCGGCGCAATGAATCTCGGCCGCGGCGATCAGTGAAATACGACCCCACCGTTCACGTCGAGCGAGGCCCCGGTTATATAGGCCGCTTCGGACGAGGCAAGGAAGGCGATAGCCGCGGCGATGTCCTCAGGGTCTCCGGCCTGGCGCAGTGGGATCTTCTCCCACTCCGACTGCTTGATCTCTTCGAAGGAGAGGCCTCTCTCGGCGCTCTCCGACATGAGAGCGTCCTGATGCATTGTCGTGTTGATGTTGCCCGGGCAGACTGTGTTGACACGGATATCCGGCGCAAGCTCCGCGGCGAGCGACTGAGCGAAGACGATCAGTCCCGCTTTGGAGGCGCAGTAGGCGGCGAACAGCGCATGGCCCGAGCGCCCCCACCACGAGGAGACCGCCGTAATGCTGCTACCGGACGACTTGCGCAGGAGCGGCACCGTGGCATGGCAGACGAGATACGGTCCGGTCAAGTTCACCGAGAGCACCCGCTGCCATTCGTCGAGGTCCAGCTCGCTGATGCCCGCGGCTTGCTGTACGACGCCAGCGACCAGGGCCACCGTGTCCAGCCGCCCGTGCTCGCGTTCGATGGACGTGGCCAGCTCGACGACCGCATCGGGCTGGGTGATGTCGACGCGATGGGCGGTGATCTTCACCTCTTGATGCTTCTCCCCCAGTTCACGCGCAGTGACCTCCACTGCGTCACCGATGTCCACCAGGGCAACCGACCAGCCGTCTTCGATGAAGCGCTGGGCCACAGCGCGACCGATGCCGCCGGCCGCTCCTGTGACCAGAGCTACGCGGTTCGAGACAAACTCTTCCGCAGCGAGGCTCACGCCGGACTACCCCCGCTCTACCTTGACGAGAAGCTTCTGAGCGTCACCCTGAGGATCGAGCAGTCGATCGAAGCCTCGGGTGACGACATCCGACACCGGAATCACCTCGGTGAGCACCTTCTCGACTGGGAACCTGCCTGTGCCGATGAGCGCGGTGATGCGCGGCCAGTCGTAGACGGGGTAGCACCAGGTCCCGATGAGACTGATGTCGAAGTTCGAGATGTACATGGGGTCGATGGTGGCTGGTCGCACGTGTAGACCGACCTGCGTTACGGTCCCGTGCGCCCGCGTGCTTGACAGCGCCGCGTTCAACCCGGCTTCACTTCCGGAGCATTCCGCTGCGACGTCGCAGCCGATGCCGTTCGTAGCCTCACGAACGGTGGCCGACACGTTGATCTCGCTGGGGTCGAGCACCGTGGCCACCCCGAGCCCTTCCGCGAGCTTCCGGCGCAGCGGGTTGGGCTCCGAGACAAAGATCTGAGCGGCGCCTGCCGCATGGGCGTATAGGGCGGACAGCGCACCGATCGGCCCGGCGCCGGTGATCAACACGGTGGCACCGGGTTGCATCGACGTTCGGTCGATGCCGTAGGCGGCGACAGCGGCCGGTTCGATGAGTGCGCCTTGCTCGTCGGTGACCGTGTCAGGGAGCGGACTGACCTGATAGCCCTCGACGATCACCTGTTCGCTGATGCCGCCGCCGTTCGAGCTCAAACCGGTGCAGGCCATCATCGTGCACAGATGGTTCAAGCCCCGTACGCAGAAGTAGCAGCGCTGGCAGGTCACCAGAGGCATCACCGACACACGGTCACCCTCACGGACGCCGCCGACCTCGGCACCGACTTCCATGACCACGGCTGAGAACTCATGGCCGAAGACCTGTGGCGCCTGGGCGCCGGTCAAGGGATGCGGGGTGACAGGGATGACGATCGGACCGTGAGCGTACTCGTGAAGGTCGGTTCCGCAGATACCACACATCAGAGGACGTAGTCGCACCTGTGAGGCAGACATGGGACCCGGTTCCGGGATCTCCTCCACCCGGACGTCGTGACGGTCGTGAAACACGGCAGCACGCATAGCGCCTCTACTTTCTATTTCGCGATGGTGAGCTTGCTACGGTCAGTCGTCACGGCAACCGCGAGGATGACCACCAAGCCTTGCACCACGTTCTGAAGGAATGGGTCAACCGCAGCGATGACCATGCCGTTGCTCAGAATGGCGATGATGAAGACACCCGTGACGGTACGCACAGGGCCACCCACTCCGCCGGACAAGGTGGTCCCTCCCATGACGACAGCCGCGATCGCAGGGAGTAGGAAGGCCGCTCCCATGGCAGGACTGGCGCTTTGGGCGCGCTCAAGCTGCAGCAGCCCCGCAACGCCGGCGAGGAACCCCGCCAGCACGAAGGCGAATAGCTTGTACCGAGTCGCGGGTACCCCCGATAGTCGAGCAGTCTTCTCATTGCCGCCGATCGCGTACAGATAGCGGCCGAATCGCGTGTAGCGAGCTACGATTGCCACGATAAGGAGCACCAGTGCAGCCCACAACGCCACGACGGGTAGGCCCGCGACAGTGCCCGTGAAAATTTTCCCTACGCCGCCGAAGGGAAGGCCGATTGGCCGGCCGCCAGCGAGGTAGTTTGCAAGGCCATCGAAGGCGTACAGCGTTCCCAGCGTGATGAGGAAGGAGGGCAGTCGTCCGTATGCGACGAGGACGCCGTTGAACGCTCCGCACACCATCCCGATGATCGGGATAAGCAAGACCATCGCACCATTGCCGGTGTTCTGTACCAGGAGAGCGCCGCTGAAGGCAGTGAGCGTCAGAGTGGACCCCACCGACAGGTCGATGCTGCCCATCAGGATGACAAGGGTCGAAGCCATGGCGAGGACGAGGAGCACAGCCGACTGACGCAGGATGTTGAGACCGTTGTCGAGCTGGAAGAACGATGAGTTCAACAGGGAGAAAGCCAGGACCAGTAGGACGAGAGTGAGAATCGGCGCCACGGTCGACCAATGACGCCGCGCTAGGTCCAAGCCGCTTCTGCTGCTGACCGCTGAAGTCCTGTCGTTCGAGGTAGTGGTGGTCATGGAATCTCCTGTCAGACCATGGTGGCGACGAGGCCGGCTTCGGAGGGCTTGTCGTCAGGCGGCGAGTCGACGACGAGCGTGATGCGGCCATCCTTCATGACCGCGATGCCGTTGGAGAGGCCGATGACCTCAAGGAGGTCATCGGAGATGAGGAGCACAGCCACCCCAGCATCGGCCAAGTCACGGATGATCTCGTAGATCTCTTCCTTGGCACCCGCATCGACTCCCCGGGTCGGGTTGTCGAGGATCAGGACGTCCACTCCCCTCTCGAGCCAGCGCGCAAGAATGACCTTTTGCTGGTTGCCGCCGCTAAGACTGTCGATGGGAGCACGTGCCGACGCCGTCTTGATCCGGAGGGCTTCGATGTGGCGTCGGGCTGCCTTGGCCTCGTCCCCCAGGGACAGCCACCCCCGCTTCTGAGTTGCGATCCTGGCGAACGAGATGTTCTGGGCCACGTTGAAGGTGTCGAGCAAGCCGTCGTCCTTGCGCTCGGGAGACACATACCCAACCCGCAGGCGCGCCATGGTGGTGGCGTTCCAGTTGTCCAACGTGCGCCCTTCGACGGACATCGAACCGGTCACCTTGTCCAGAGCACCGAAGATAGCCCTGCCGACCTCGCTCTTGCCCGACCCGAGGACGCCGGCGATGCCGATGATCTCGCCGCGGTGAAGCGTCAGATCGATGTCGCTGAAAGCGCCGGGAACCTCGAGACCAGCCACTTCAAGCGCCGAGCTTGCCTCGGGCGTACGTTGACGGTTTTCCCGGTAGAACTCAGTGTCGCGTTCTCGCCCCACCATGACGAAGTGGAGTTGCCCCTCAGTGAGTTCCGCAGCTGGCGCCTCAGCGGTCACCTGACCGTCCTTGAAGACGACGATGCGGTCACTCCAGTCGAGCAGCTCGCTGAGCCGGTGCGAGACGAACACGATGGCGCTGTGCGGCTTGACCCGCATCAGCAGACCTTTGAGGAAGTCGATCTCGTCTGAAGAAAGGGCGGCCGTCGGTTCGTCAAGCAGAATCACAGGCTCGTCTTGACCAAGCAGCTCGGCCAGGGCGAAGGCTTTGAGGATCTCCAAGACCTGGCGCACGGCGAAGGGGTACGACGCCACCTCGCGGTCGGGGTCTATCCAGCCGTGGTCGAAGCGCGCGAGCAGTTCCTGCACCCATTTGCGGGCTGCACGCCGTCGTACCACTCCGGCGCGGGTGAAGTGCTCCTCGTGCGAGAGCAAGAAGTTTTCCCAGACTGACATCGTCTGGACGAGGGCGAGCTCTTGGAAGATCCTGAAGACACCATTTCTTGTCGCTTCGTGATAGTCCTTGAACCGGATGGGTCGACCCCGGAGAAGCACCTCACCGCGATCCTGGTGGTCGGTGCCGCTCACGATGTTGAGCACCGTGGACTTGCCCGCTCCGTTCTCTCCAATTAGGCCAACAACCTCGCCGCGACTGACGCTGAATGACACGCCGTCCAAAGCGCGAACGGGACCGAAGGAGCGGCCGACATCGCGCACCTCGAGGAGCGGCACACCGAGTGAGGGCTGATCATCGGGCGTGTTGGAGCCTTGGGGATCGGTCGACGTCGAGGTGCTCATACCGCGGTGATCCCTCCGTCGATCGGAATCGCGGAACCGGTATGGTAGAGGACATCCAGTCTGAGCAGGTATTGGACCAGCTCGGCGACCTCTCGAGGGCTTCCGTATCGGCCAAGAGGAGTCCCCGCCATGAAGCGATTACGCTCATACTCTGGATCCTCGGGATTCACCAGGTGTTCCGACCTACTCATCAACGGCGTGTCGATCGGTCCGGGGCAGATGCAGTTGACGCGGATCCCATTGCGTGCGCCCTCGGCGGCCGCGGTGAGCGTCAGCCCGAGCACCGCGTATTTCGTGGCAACATAGTCTGAGCGATCGGGGGCGGCCTTGAGGCTGAGAATCGACCCGGTGTTGACGATGGCTCCGCCGCCCGCCTCGCGCATGTGGGGCATCACATACTTCAGACCGAAGAACATGCCGTGCAAGTTCACGCCGGTGACAGCCATCCACTCCTCCACCGAGGTCGCCTCGATCGATTTGTGTACGCCTTCTACTCCGGCATTGTTGAAGAACTTGCGCGGAGGGCCGAGCTTCTCTACCGCGGTCGCCACATACTTCTGCACGTCCGCAGGGTCACTGACATCCGCTTGATGGGCCACGACGCTGCCAGCCGACTGGCCGGCGAGGGCGGCGGTTTCCTCGGCGCCCTCCATGTTGCGATCGACCGCGAGCACATGGTCTCCAGCTGCGGCGAGCGCCAGGGCAACCGCGCGACCGATGCCACTAGCTGCGCCGGTAACGACTGCGGCGACAGCTTCACCCCCGGCGCTCCCAGCGCTCATGCGAGGACGTCCTTGCCGCCATTCTTGCACTTAGCGCGCACATTAGCCCACGGATCCTTCTTGAAGGCCTGCTTGTACTGCGCAGCCACCTTCGACAGATCGCCCTGTGCCTTCGCCTGCTTCCAGGGTGCCGGGACGCTATAGCCAGCTGGCTTCTTGTCGCGGGCCCAGAAGTTATCGATGTCGATAGGAGCCATGCTGTTTTGAGGATCCCAGTCATGGGGGTGCAACGCCCGTGACATCTTCTCGTAGTCGAAAGGCAAGGAGTTGCTCTCGTACATCAACTTGCTGTACGCAGTGGCGGCCGCCGGAGAGTCGATGATGAAGCCACCGAAGTACATCATGCGTTCAGCCGGCGATAACTTGACCCCGGCCAGCGCGTCGAAGATCCGCACCGTGCTGAACGCCCCGATCCAGGCGCCGTGGTGCGCCCAGCTGGCGAGCGCTGCGCCGCGCCTGATGGCGTCCATGAATTCGCCAATCGCGTCGATGCCGACGATCCCGACTCCCTTGAGCCCGTGGGATTCCACGGCGGTCACAGCCGCCAGAGCTGAGTCGTCGTTCTGGCACATGATCCCCTTGACGTGGGGGTGAGCCGTCAAAAGGCTTTCGATAACCGGCTGAGTTCCTCCTCGACTGAACTGGCCCTGTTGGCGGGCCACCATCTTGATCCCGGGATACTCCTTGAGCGCGGCATCGACACCAGCGGTGCGGTTATCCGAGGCGCTATTTCCCTTGATGCCCTCGATGTGGATAAACTCTCCGGATTTGCCCATGCTTTCGAAAAGCACTTTGCATACGTCGCGCGCGCCAGCGACGTCATTGCCTGCTTGGAAGGAGTAGTAGTGGTCCCCGATGTCAAACGGCGTACTCCACGCCGCGTTCGACCAGTTGCTGGACACATAGATCCCGTCCTTTTGTGCGAGACCGATGATGTCGGGAGTCACGGCGGCCGTGTTGGGGAGGGTGCTGATGCCTTGGACTCCCTTGGTCTTCGCGCCTTCGAAGATGCTCTTCAGCTTGTCGACGCTGGAGTTGTCGACTTCCTGGTCACGCGACATAAGCATCATGGACGCCGCCGATTTAGACCCTAGCGCCCAGCCTTGGAAGTAGTCATTGTCGAGAGTGTAGAAACTGTCGATCATCTTGTACTTTTTCTTGCGCGGATCCGACGGGTCGGTAACGGTGGGGGTGGGAATCGCCGCCTTGCTGGTGCCGCCGCCGGACTTGGCATTGTTGCAAGCTGCCAATAGAGGGGCGGCACCCACGGCGACGCTCATTCCCAACGCGGCACGTAGCAACTCACGGCGATCGACTGAAGGGACGTGTGTCATGCGTCTCCGATCTGAGGGGCGAGTGAG
>Ga0170475_121073263_pt1 | contig 11719 bp, 11 predicted proteins | sample Soicark_Litter_5_FD_111474 | JGI IMG/M metagenome (GOLD analysis project Ga0170475, IMG submission 111474) | Avena fatua rhizosphere microbial communities from Hopland, California, USA. Combined Assembly of 48 SPs | reverse complement strand
GGCCGCTTCACTGAGCACGACAAGCGGCTCTGACTGAGGAAGGATCTGCGGATTCGCCTGTGGTTCCGTGTTCAGCATGCGTCAAATCCTACTCGTGGAGTCGTGTATCGGCAAGCGTGGGCCGTGCTGCCAGCGCACGTGTCGTCCGGGTCACGGCCGAGCCGACGCTTAGACCTTGCGGTTCAGGCGGGAGAACCAGCGCTTCGGGTTAGGTTGGGTGACTGCCGGCGCCGCCGTTGCCGCCGACGCTGGTGCGTAGTGCGACTCCATGGAGGACGACGTTCCAGTCGTCGGCGGAGGTGCGGCTCCTGGAGGGTGCGAGGCCGGATCGCTGGTCGCGCTATCGGACTGCAGGAACCAGGCGCTGGTTGCATTCGGATCAGGATTGGTCGGAGCGGTTGTCCGCGGAGGAGCTGTCACCGAGTCCGATCTGGGCCCAGCGTGCACTTCCGCAGCGGCGGCATGCGCCTCGATCCGCGGCAGCAGCCACCCTGGCTTTCGAGCGGGCTCTGGGGCCGCCACCACCGGCTCCTCCGGTGACTTCACGAGCTCGTTCGTCACGGTTCCGTTATACGCACCGGTGGCGTCAACGGGTGTCCGGACCGGCTCGAGCGCGGGCAGCGCCCAGGGGAGCTCAGTGGGGACTGGCTCCGGTGCCGGAGCTGGCCAAGACGGCTCAGGCACCGACTCGGGTGCCGCAGCGACTTGGTCGCGGGTCTCCTCAAACGAGGCAGTGGGTTCGTCGACGCTCGGTGCTACGTCAGCAGGATCAAACCAGGAAAGGTCGGCGGCAGGGTCCGGAGCGGTCGCGACCGTCGGAGGCTGGTCACCGTCGGGCATGGACAACGCGGGGATTGCCCATGACAGATCCGCAGGAACTGGGTTCGTGGCGGCAGCAGGTGACGGATCGGGCGTGTCGGTCACGGCAAGCTCGGGATCGGCGCCCTCGGTCGCCTCGGTTGGCTGGGTCGGCTCCGTCCCGGCGGCCGGCCACGGGCCGACGCGCTTCGCGGTTTCGGCGGATCGCAGCTGGCTGGCCTCGACGATAGCGAGGTCGATGCGGAGCATGAGTTGCTGCGGAGGCGCGCTCGGAGCCGTCGAAAAGATCGTTGGCAGCGGCATGACCGCTGTCGAGACGGAGATTGGCGCCACCGCAGACACCTGCTCCGGAACGGCAGCGGTCGTCGGCTCAGCGTCGGGCTCCACGGCCATCACCGACTCGACCTCCGCCTCAGGATCCGCCTCAGCCATGGCAGCCACAGTCTGCGGCTGCGATTCGACTTCGGCCGTCGCCGGCGCATCCTCGGAGTCGCCGGTCGCAATGTCCGAGTCGGACGATGATTCGGGTGCGAGCTCGAAAACGCCCGCTGCGGGCCAACCAGCCGTGACCTCGCGCGACGCCTCGAACTCGGCGCGCTGCCACTCGGACTCGGGTTCGGGCTCGGCCACGGGCTCGGCCGCGGACTCGAGCTCAGGCTGCGGCTCGGCTACAGTCCAAACGGGCTGCGGCTCGGGCTCTCCGTCAGCTGCCGTCCACACAGACTGCAGCTCTGGCTCGGCCTCGGCGGTCGCAACCTGCCACTCCGCTTCGGGCTCAGATTCAGTTGCGGTCGAGTTGGACTGCTGCGCGGGCTCGGGATCGGCCTCGAAGTCGGCGGTCGCCTGCCACTCGGACTCCGACTGGGAATCGGCAGCAGGTCCTTCCAACGCGATTGCGAGCGACTCCAGCTGCCAGCCGGGGTGCGTCTCGTAGACGCTCTCGAACTCCTCGTACGTTGCGAACTCGTCGTTCACCGTCTGCGGCTCTGACTCGCTCGCCGGGTCGGCGCCGAGCTCGACGCTTGCGACGTGCGGCTCCTGATCGGCTTCGGCGGCCTCGGATTCCGTCGTTACGTAGCCGTGATCGAGCTGTGCCTCCATGACCTGCTCGGCGCCGGGCTGTGGCTCCGAGTCTGTCTCTGGCATGACAGTCGCTTCGGGCTCGGTGAACAGATCGACCGGTGGCGTTGGGCCGACCACGCTGCCCCAGGCAGTAACGGGCGGCACAGCCGCCGGAGCGGGCGGAGTTACGACTGCCGGCGTCGCGCTCCACTCCGGCCACGAGGGCCGGTACGGCTCGGATACATCCAGGAGGACGGGTGCCAATGCGTCGTCCGGATCGGTGGACGTCTGCTGTGCAGCGGCCGTAGCCGCCGCGACCGCCGACGCGACCATCGGGATCATCTCGTCGTAGCTGGCAAGCATTTCCGACGGGCGGTCGTCGAACATTCCCGGCTCGTCGAAGTAGAACGCGGCGGGCGTATCCCACGGGGCCCGGCCGGGAACGGAAACGTCGGTCGAATCTTCATCGACCGCTGCCGCTGTCTCGACGGCCACTTGATCGTTGTCCGCCGACTCTGCCGTTGTGATCGTGTCCGGCTCGAGATCGAGCGCGTCCTCAGTTTCCTGCTGCGCATACGGGTCGGAGCTCAGCCAGGCACCGAAGTCGGTCAACGTCTCGGCCTGCGCCGGAGCATCGGAAGTCTCGTTCGCCGAGGTCGTCACGACTTGCTCGTCTCCTTGTGTCTCCGCGGATGCGGCCGCCGTCGGCGCGGATGCGGCGGGCGTCGTCGCTGGTGGCCAGAGCTCAACGGTTCGCTCGTCTTCGAGCGCGGCCGGCGGCAAGCTCGGGCTCGGGTCGATCCCACGGGACCGCGTCTGCAGAAACCGGTGCCGCCGCCCATGGCGGAGTGGCGGATTGCCATGGCGAGTGGCCGTTCTGGGGCCGTGGCGGTTCGGAGGGCGGTCCAAGCCGCTGCGCCATGAGGTCGTTGTCCATTACTCCCCCGTCTCCGTTCCGTCGATCCGCTCGATGATGGTGGCGATGCCCTGCCCGACGCCGATGCACATCGTCGCAAGGCCGTAGCGGCCGCCGCGACGCTGCAGCTCGTGGCTGAGCATGGTGATGAGGCGCGCGCCGCTCATGCCGAGCGGGTGACCGAGGGCTATCGCGCCACCGTTGACGTTGGTCTTTTCAGGATCGAGACCGAGCTCGCGCATGACCGCGACACTCTGGCTCGCGAACGCTTCGTTGAGCTCGATCAAATCCAGGTCCGAGATGTCGAGCTGCGCCCGATTGAGTGCCTTGCGAGTGGCCGGGATGGGTCCCAGGCCCATCACCGATGGATCGACACCGGCCACTGCGGTGCTCACGATGCGGGCGAGCGGGGCGAGGTTGTGTTCGCGCGCGTATCCGGCCTCGACGAGGACCGTCGCGCTCGCCCCGTCGTTGATGCCGCTGCTGTTGCCCGCGGTGACAGTGCCGCCATCCTTCTTGAAGGCAGGTCGCAGCTTGGCCAGCGCTTCCATGCTCGTGTCGGCGCGCGGATGCTCGTCTCTTGTGATCTCGAGCGCGTCGCCCTTCGCCTGCGCGACCATGACCGGCACGATCTGGTTCTGGAACCGACCTTCGTCGATCGCGGCGACCGCTCTCTGGTGTGAGCGCAGAGCGAAAGCGTCCTGCTCCTCGCGGCTGACGCCGCATTGCTGCGCGACGTTCTCGCCGGTTTCGCCCATCGAGTACGGGTGGTACATCTCGGCAAGACGCGGGTTGGTGAAACGCCAGCCGAGCGTCGTGTCGTACATCTCGCGGTTGCCGCGGTCGTAGCCAGCTTCCGGCTTTGCCATCACGTACGGGGCCCGCGTCATCGACTCGACACCGCCGGCCACGAACGCGTCGCCGTCGCCGACCATGATCGCGTGGGCCGCGGTGTTGATCGCCTGAAGGCCGGAGCCGCACAGGCGGTTCACCGTCTGGCCCGCAACCTCGGTCGGGAGCCCGGCGAGCAGCGCGCTCATCCGCGCGACGTTTCGATTGTCCTCGCCGGCCTGGTTGGCCGCGCCGAGGATCACGTCATCGATGTCCGCCGGATCTACGTTCGCGCGTTCGACCGCTGCCTTGATCGCGGTCGCGGCCAGATCGTCAGGACGCACGCGCGCCAGGGCGCCGCCGTACCTACCTACCGGCGTGCGAACGGCACTGACTATCCACGCTTCGCGCAGTGGACGGTCGAGCTCTCGTGGCATGTGTGAATTCTAGGAGCGGTGCCCAACTGCACCGGCATGGCCCAATGGTCACGACTTTGTAACGTCGTAGGGGGTACGGCTCGGGGATTAGATCGACGCGATATCCCAGAGGGTGCGAGCGATTCGGTAGCGCTCGCCATAGCGCGCCTCGAGGTCGCGCAGACCATCGATGACGCTGCGCAGACCCAGCGCGCCAGCACGTTCGAACGGCCCGTAAGGGTGGTTCGCGCCCAGCTTCATTGCGCGGTCGACGTCGCCAGGTTCAGCGACTCCTTCGCCCACGGCCTGGTACGCCTCGTTGATGATCGCAAGCTCTATGCGCCGGACGATCTCGTCGCCTGTGATCGCACCCTCGGTCGAGCCTTCCCAGGCGAGGCCGCTCGGTCGGCTTCCTTCGTACCTGTAGAAGCCTTGACCGGTCTTGCGTCCCAGGTCGCCGCCGTCGACGAGTGCCTGTTGGATCGGCGATGGGGTGAAACGAACGGCTTCGTCGAAGCCACTCCAGATCGCCCTCGCAACAGCAAGATTCACATCGACGCCGACGAGGTCCATGAGCTCGAATGGACCCATGGGATAGCCGGCCGACCTCACCGCGCGGTCCACCTGCTCCACGCCCGCCTCCTCCGCCTCGAGCATGCGCAGCGCCTCGAGGGTGAACGGCCGATTGACTCGATTGACGATGAATCCCGGGGAATCGCGACACACAACGGGCTGCTTGCCAAGATCGCGGGCGAACTGCGTCGCCCTGCTGACCGTCTGCGGCGAAGTGCGGTCTCCGACCACGACCTCGACCAGTGGCATTACGGGCGCGGGGTTGAAGAAGTGAAGTCCCACCACGCGCTCCGCGTGCCCGCTGGCGTCGCCGATGTCGGTGATGCTCAGCGCGCTCGTGTTCGTCGCGAGCATCTGCGGTTGCGGCACTCCTGAACCCAGTGCCCGAAAAATGGTCTCCTTGAGCACGATGTCCTCGAGCGCGGCCTCGATGACGATGTCGGCCTCTTCGGCCAAGCCTTCCAGTGTGTGCGCATCGCGCAGCGCCTCGAGCATTCGTTCGCGTCCGTCGGCAGGCAGCTTGCCCTTGTCTACCAGTCGCTGAAGCCCGTCCGCGATGCGGCCGCGGCCGCGCTCGATCGCTGCGTGGTCGACGTCGAACAACAGGACGTCGTGACCGGCCTGGAGACAGATCTGCGCAATTCCCGCGCCCATCGTCCCGGCACCGACGACACCCACGGTCGACGTCGCTGCGGCGTCACTCATTGGCTCAGCGCTCACTCGCCCGTGAAGCTTGCCGGTCGCTTCTCGACGAACGCTGCGACACCTTCGGCATGGTCTCTCGATCGGCCCGCTATCGACTGGAGCTGCGCCTCGTATTCGAGCGTTTCCTCGAGCCCAGATTCGAGCGCCCGATTCAACCCCCGTTTGGCGAGCGCGAGCGCCTGCGGAGCAGATTGCGCCAGCTTCCGAGCGAGGGCGTTTGCTTCGGTCATGAGATCGGCTGCCCGGACGACGCGGTTGACGAGGCCGATGCGCTCCGCGGTCGCAGCATCAACGGGGTCGGCCGTGAAAATCATCTCGGCTGCCTTCGCGTAGCCGACGAGACGCGGCAGAAACCAGGTCGATCCTGTGTCGGGCACCAGACCGACTCGGGCGAAGACTTCGATGAAGCTGGCGTTGTCGGCCGCGATCCTGAGGTCGCACGCGAGGGCGACGCTGATCCCGGCGCCTGCTGCGACACCGTTGATGGCACCGATCACCGGCTTTTCGAGGCGACGCATCGCGAGCACGATCGGGTTGTATCGGGCGCGCAGCTCCGTTCCGAGGTCGGCCACGTCCTGTCCCTGGCGCTCCCTCAGGTCCTGGCCGGCGCTGAACGCGCGCCCGGCACCGGTCAGCACGACGACTCGCACCTGCTTGTCCCTGCCGGCGTCCTTGAGGCCGGCAAGGAGCGCTTCCTTCATCTCGACGTTGAACGAGTTGAGCGCGTCAGGCCGGTTGAGTGTCAGCGTCAGGACGCCGCCGTCGAGCTCGCGCAGAACGCCGTCACCCACTTACGCTGACTCCCTCGAGTGCGGGCTTGAGCTTGTCACAAAGGTGTTCGAGTGCCGCATCCTTTCGGAGCTCATGCTGCATCCAGATCGGTGAGAGCACTGAATCGTCCGCCGGACGCTCGAGCTCGCGGGAAATCTGGCATGACTCGACTTGCTCAGCCACCTTTTGATCGGTGTGGCCGATCACCTGAACGCTGACGGGGCGAAAAGTCGCAACTGTGAAGCCTTCGACGGGTCGTTCATCGGTGTCAACGATCACTCTCAGCGGCCCTTCCAGGTGGGCGGCCGCTTCTCGATGAAAGCGTGCATGCCCTCTTTCTGGTCCTCGGACGCGAAGAGCATGAAGAAGTTGCGGCGCTCGAACTCGAGGCCGGCGTCGAGCGAGAGCTCGTAGGCTCGGTTGACGGCCTCCTTCGCGGCCCGAACCGCCAGAGGCGGCAACGCCGCAATTTCCGCGGCCAGGGCCAGCGCTGCGGGCAGCGTCTCCTCGCGCGCCACGATCTCGGACACGAGCCCTCGCTCGTAAGCCTCGCGCGCCGAAAGATTGCGCCCGGTCAGGATGAGCTCCATCGCCCTGGCCTTGCCCAGTGCGCGCGTCAGCCGCTGCGTCCCGCCCGCACCGGGCATGATGCCGATCTTGATCTCCGGCTGGCCGAACGTCGCGTCGTCCGCGGCGATGACCATGTCGCACGCCATCGCAAGCTCGCACCCGCCGCCCAGCGCGAACCCTCGGACGGCGGCGATCAGAGGCAAGCGGATGCGCTTGAGACGCTCCCAGCGCGCGAAGTTGTTGGCCACTGACAGCGTTACGGGCGTCGCCTCAGCCATCTCCTTGATGTCAGCTCCTGCGGCGAACGCGCGGTCGCCGGCGCCGGTGATCACGACACAGCGGACCGACTCCTTGCTGTCCAGCGATTCCAGTGCGTCTACGAGCTCGCCCAGCGTTGCGTAATCGAGAGCGTTCAGCACCTCGGGCCGATTGAGCGTTACGAGGACGACACCCACACGGTCCGTCTGCCGCTCGACCTTGACTCGCGCCTTCTCGTCCGTCACACGCACCTCTCCATGGCCCGCGAGTCTAGCCACTGACTCGGCGCTAGGACCATCTAGTCATTCGATCGAGGACGTGTCGCAGGCACACTTTCCGTATGGGACCGCGAGTGTGGGCGACCTTCGGCAACATCCTGCGCCTGTCGTCACTGGGCTTGTACCTGATCGGCGGTTTGCTGGGCTACAGCGCAATCCAGCTCTACCAGGCGCGAGTCCCCATCGACCGCGTGCTCGTCCCGGTCGGTTTCGGCGCGCTCTGCTTCGTCGCCGCGATCCTGTTGTGGAATGCAAAGGGGCCACTCGTCTCGGGCAACTTCATCGTCCGGCTGATCGTCGGCTTGTACATGCTCACGTACGTTGTCACCAGCCTCGGCACCGCGCTCATCTTCATCGGCATCGTCTACCTGTTTACCGGCGAGCCCGCCAGCTATGACCTGGTGCGGAAGGGCAAAGAGCCTAAGCCTGCGTTCAAGCCGCCGCGGAACTGGGAAGCCACCGGCCACATCGGGCCGAGTGGTGCGACGCTCTACACGGACGCGACCAGCGGGCAGCCGGCAGGCATCCTCGATTCGTGGATCCCCGTTCAGGTCACGGACAAGCGCAACGGACTGGCCAGGGTTACCGCAGCCACGGGCGAAGGCGGCTGGATCGATCTGCGAACGCTGACCGAGGGCGTCTAGCTCGCTGCGCTCGCGCCCCAGCCGTCAGGCGTCGTGGATCTCCTGATCGAGGCGTTCGGCTGTTGGCTCAGACTCGGTGCCCGCGCTATCGATAGACGTGCGTAACCGTTCGTAGTCGGGCGGACGCTTCTCGTGGAAGGAAGCGAGGCCTTCGGCGACTTCTGCTGACGCCGCATGGATCGTCAGCCACTCGCGCGCCATCTGGATGCTCATGCCCCACGACAGGTTCTTCCACAGGTTGAGCTGCACCCGAGTGGCGCGGACGATCTCGGGCATCTTCGCGAGCAACTCGGTGCAGTAGTCCGCAACTGCGGCGTCGAGATCCGCGCGAGGGACAGCGCGGTTGATCCAGCCCCATTCCACAGCCTGCTGCGCGCTGAAGGGCCGATTCATCAGGATGATCTCGCGCGCCCTGCGGTCACCGACCAATAGCGACATCCATTGCGTCGCGCCGCCGGACGGCAACGAGCCGCGCGACGGGCCGACGTGGCGGAAGATGATGTCATCCGCCGCGATTGCGAGATCGCACACGATGTTCAGCTCGTTGCCACCGCCCACGACCATGCCGTTGAGGCGCGCCACGACGGGCTTGGCGCAGTCCTTGATCGACTCGATCGCCTCGATGAAGCGACTCATCCAGTCCCAGTAATCGTTCGGGCGATCGAGAAACGCCTGCTGCTCGTCCAGGTCCGCGCCGGTCGAGAAGGCGCGCTCGCCCGTTCCGGTCAGGACCACGACGCCGACACGGTGATCCGCGGACGCTCGCACGAAGGAGTCACGGATCGCGATCAGCGTCTCACGATTGAGGGCGTTGAAGACCTCCGGCCGATCGAGCCGAACGGTCGCGACGCTGCCGTCGACTTCGTAATGAACAGTCATGGCGCCATCGGTCCCCAATCAGGCTGCGACCCCTGGGGAACGATAAGCGTCGCCTTGGAGACTCCGCAATCATCGGCGTCGAGGTTCACGTCGAATGCCCAGATGCCCTGTCCGACAGTCGATTCGAGCGTCGTCGAATCGAACGCGGTGTCGTCGTAGAAGTAGACGGAGGCGTCAGTGTTGAGCGACCCATTGTCCGAGTAGCCGGTCGACGACGCGATCAAGCAGCGCGTCTGTGGCTCGCCGGGAACGCCGTCGAGAGCTGACGACATGCGCCGTCCGCCGGGACCGAAATAGGGTTGGTAGCCATACACGACGACGCTTCCATCGTCGCTCACCGTGGGATTGCTCAGGCTTGCGGCCGCGCTCTGGCCTTCTGGGCAATCGAAGTCGGTCAGACACCCTTCTTGCTCGCTCAGCCACTTCTGCGGCTGCGCCGGATTGGCGGAAACGGAATCAAAGTAGAGGTCGACGCCGTCGGACAGGATGAGCGACATCGGTCCGGCCCACGATGGAAACAGCAGGCTCGACATCACAGCGCCCGGCACTGATGTCCCGTCCGGGTTTGCCACGTCCGTTCCGCCATACAGGAACGTGCCGCTGGGCGTGCCGAACCGCGGATCGACGTATTGCCCGGTACCGACCGTGGTGTACGCGATGTGACTGTCGTCGGGCGAGACGGCGACGCCTTCCGCGCCATGCTCGAGCGTCGGAAGTGTGACCGGGTCGGCGAGCATATGACCAGCGCGATCGAGGTGATACAGCGAGTTCGACCCCTTGACGGCCCAGACCGTCCCGTCGTCGGCCTGGCTCGGGTCGTGGTAGCCGTTTGCGTCGGTTCCGTCACTTGTCAGCTGCCTTGCAGCGCTCCCGTCGGGAGCCGACAACCAAATGTTCGACGCGAGCACGTAGACAACGCTGCCCGGCCCAGCTGACCCACTTACCGTCGACGCGGCAGAAGCAACCGGACCCACGCTCGTTCGCGGTGGTTCCGTGGCGAGGCTCGCGGCCGCTGACGACGGTCCGGGCGCGATCGTTGGCGCTCCCGCACCGGACGGCGCTATGACCTGTACGCATCCCGTTACGACGAGCGCAGTGGCACCGACGATCAAGAAACGCGACGCGACGCGATCCATTCCAACACCCCCAAACGCGACTATCCCTGCGACCAGGGCTCCTCGAGCGCGACCAGCGTGAGCAGGCCGGGCGCGATCTCGCGCAGGTTGCGGCCGGCGACACGCATCTCGTCACTGGCCATCGCCGTGTCGAGTGCTGACTGATCGTCGAAATACATCTCCGTGACCGCTACGAGATCCTCGCCTGCGTAGCCCTTGGGCACGTTCCAGATCTTCGTGCCGCGCAGGCCTGGAACCTTTTCGATCAGAGGCATGTGCTCGTCGCGGTAGCGCGTCCAGAACGTGCCAAGCGCCTCGTCACCGCCCTCCGGTCGTTTGTAGAGCGCAAGCAGAGTCGCAGCCATTGCCTTTACCTCCCTACCACTTGTGGAACGGATCGCTTGTGTCCGGTGCAACGGCAACCTCGATCGCGCTCGGCTCCAGCAGTGAGGCGCCGTCTCCGGCCGGGACCGCGGCATCTGCGCCGCGACGTCCGCCATCGGATGTGGCGCGCTGACGCGCGACGTGTTCCGTAGCTCGGTAAAAGTTGGCGGCAGCCTGGTTGAACAGCGCCGGCTGCGAAACCATGACCGTGTGCGGGCTGTTCGGCGCAATCATCAGGCGCGCGTCGGGCAGTTGTCGATAGATCGCGACGGCGTGATCGACCGGGACGAAGACGTCGCGGTCGCCGTACACGAGCAGCACCGGCAGGCGAATGCGGCGCAGCTCCTCGAACGTCAGAAGCGGCGTTCCGGCAACGTCGTTGACGATCGCGGGAAGCAGGCGTTTCCACGCCCCGTCGCCCTGCACAGGTCCGTGCCGCTTCTCGAGCTGCGCCGCCCAGGCCGGCTCCTCCCGCTCGATCCGCTCGGGATCCATCAGCCGCCGCGCGACGCTCGTCCTGGGCTCGCGGACGATGTCAATGCCGCAGATGATGGCCGTGCGGAGCCGCCGCGGATAGCGCGTCGCGAACGTCAGCGCCGTCATCGCGCCCATGCTGAAGCCGACGAGGTGGAACGTCTCGAGCTTGAGTGCGTCGGCGAATGCGAGCAGGTCCTCGACCATCATGTCGCGCGTGAATCCGTCACGGACGTCCCACTTCGTGCCGCCGTGGCCGCGCGCGTCGACGAGATAGATGCGGAACGCCTTCCGGAACAGCGGCCGCTGAGCAGCCCAGTCCTCAGCGGCCGCCGAGGTCGCGCCGTGCAACATGATCACGGGCGGCCCGGCGCCCTCGACCGTGTAGTGGATGTCTAGGCCGTTGGCGTGGACGTGCGGCAAGTGTCTTTCCTGGTCCTGGGCTTGTACTGGCGGGCGCCGCGGCCGCTATCGAAGCGTGTCGGGCTTGCCGCGCAGATCGGATGTCTCGGCGCGCTCGATGCTGAGGTAGCGACGCCGGAAGTAGAGCAGGGGCCAGCCGATGTCGTCGCGACACGCGGTCTCGATGACCTGGCCGAGGTAGATGGTGTGGTCGCCTGCCTCGATGATTCGCTCGACGTCACAGGAAAGGTAGGCGATCGCCTGGTCGAGGACGGGAAGTCCGGCCCGCCCGAGCGAGTAGTCGGCGTTGCAGAACGCCGAGCGCGGCAGCGGCGACGGTGCTCCGGCGAAGCAGTCGGATATCGCCTCCGAGCCTTCCGCGAGCACGTTCACGCCGAAGCGCTTCGTGCGCTCGATGATTGGATGGATGCTTCGCTCACGGCCGATCGAGACCATGACCAGCGGCGGATCGAGCGAGATGCCGGTGAACGAGTTGACCGTCGTGCCCCACGGCTGTGGGCCGTCGGCTGAGTCGTCGAGCGTCGTGACAACGGTTACGCCGGTCGCAAAACGAGCCAGGACCTCGCGGTAGTCCTGTGCCTCGATCGGGCGCAGGTCGCTG
>Ga0170475_128066657_pt1 | contig 11720 bp, 7 predicted proteins | sample Soicark_Litter_5_FD_111474 | JGI IMG/M metagenome (GOLD analysis project Ga0170475, IMG submission 111474) | Avena fatua rhizosphere microbial communities from Hopland, California, USA. Combined Assembly of 48 SPs | reverse complement strand
CGCACAAATCCAAGGTTAAAAATTGCGCCGCCGGATATCGGTGTTCCCACGCCGCCGGATGAGCCGCTCCCGCCGCTATTGGCACCATGCTTGCCGTCGTCTCCCGCGAACCCGTCAGCGCCCACGGCAGAGTTGCCGGTGACGACACAGTTGCTGAGCGCCAGCGCACCTCCAGCAAGCACGTAGAAGGCGCCCCCACCAGTGGTGGTGGCTTTCCCACCCGTAAGTGTGAACCCTTGCAGAGTTAATGAAGCGCCCGGTTGAACCTGGAACAGTCGTTTTCCGCCGCCATTGAGCGAGACCGAATGCCCGCCGGAGTCCAGCAGGACAGCATTCGTTATAACGATAGTATTAGAAACCGTCAGCGAGCAATCCTGTGCGTAGGTGACCACGCCGCCCGTGGCAATCGCGTTCAGAAGGTCGGCCGTTCCACAGGCGCCAACCGTGGCATCCGCGCGCACCGTTCCGGGCAGCAAAGCAGTGAGCATCCCGAGTATCGAGATAACTCTCCACGTCCAGCCTGGTGATGAGGTGCGGTTCATTGGCGCCGGTAAGGCATGCCTCCCGCTAAGCTACCAAAGTCGGGTGCGGCGAGTCGAAACGTTTATTGGTCCTTCAGGTACCGGTCAGCGGACTTCTGCCGGGCATTCTCATCCTGTATAATTTCTCTTTCGGCCCGGCGCACGGCCGGCATGCGATCCTTCTCGGCGCGAGCCGTCACCGCGGCCACTTCAGGCGTCGGCAACACCGTCGGACGAATCAACACGATCAATTCGTTGCGGACGTCCTTCTGGGAAGTGCTGCGGAAGAGATACCCAATCAGGGGGATATCCTTGAGGACAGGCACGCCGGCGTTGCCGCTTTGTTTCGAAGTTTCGATCAGGCCGCCGAGCATGATCGTATCGTGATCACGAACGGCTACCTTCGCTTGCGCTTCTTTCCGCGAGGTGATCGGCACATCGCCGACGTTGACGATGTTGACCGTGCCGTTTGCGCTTTCAATCGTCTGGTGGATATCCATCACCACCAGGCCATCAGGATTGATGAGCGGAGTCACGTCGAGGGTCACACCGATTTGCACCTGCTGAATGGAAGAGTAACCGCCATAGGCGCCGCCACCATAATAGCTGGCGGTCGGATAGGGGCGGGATTCACCGACGAATAAGGTCGCCTGGACAGCGTGGGAGGTTTGGATTTTCGGCCGCTGCAAAATCTTGGCCCGACTGCTATTAGCGATTGCAGTTACGGTCACATCGAGGTCGCCACCAAATCTTCCAAGATAGTTGAAACCGCCACCGACAGCGCCGGCGGCATTGGTACCGCTGCTTGTCAGGAAGTCGCCTGGCTGGAAGTTGCGTCCCCCTCCCGCGGCGCCAACACCGGTGAAGCTGCCCGCTGTCTGCGGATGTTGCAGGTAGTTGAAGCCCAGGTCGGTGCCGCTATTAAGGTTCACCTCAAGGATAACCGCCTCGATTAGGACCTGCGCCAGCACGACGTCCAGTTTTGCGATGATGCTCTTGATCATCGCCATGTCCTCCCGCGAAGCAAAGATCAGGAGCGAATTGGTCCGCTCGTCGGCAATAATTTTCGTTTGTCCGAGGATCGTAATGTCACCGCTCGAAGTGGCTTTCGCCAGCAGGTTGTTCAAGCGACCGGCGAACGTGTTGGGCGTTGTACCGGTGTTTGCAGCGGGCGTCGTAGTTCCTTGCTGACCAAACGCGCCACCGCCCTGATTCATGCCGCCGCCTGGATACCCACTTTGCCCAGCGCCGCCAAATCCAGTCGAGCGAGTGCCAAATCCAGTGGTCCGCGTGCCGCTGGAGCCGGTGCGCGTGCCGCCACCGACGGTCGTGCCGCCACCGCCCGTGCTCAGGCTGTTAACAGCACTGGCAATTTCGGAAGCGAGGGCATATTTGATCGGAACGACTTCGGAAATAAACTCGGAGGGAACGGAGACATCGACTTCCCTTATAAGCTCAAGCATGCGCTTTACGTTTTCGGTGAGGTCACGCAGTACGAGCATCTGGCTGGGATCAATCGGCAGGATGGCCGCGCCGCCGACGGGACTGGCGAACGGCTGCAGAATTTGGACAATCTCACTTGGCTTCACGTAGCGCAGTTGCACGACATGCGTCACATACTGCCCCATTTCGGGCAGGTTGGTGACGTCCATGGTATTGAACTTTGCGCCCATTTGGTTGGCCACGTTTAACGGCACCGCTTTCGCAAACTTGTCGCCCACGTTGATGATCGCAACGTTATTTAGCGCCAGAACGGATTCGAGCGCCTGGACGGCTTCGCGCCGTGTCAGATTACCTTGTGTTTGAAGCACAATCGGAGGCGCGGTGAGGTTCGCCGCACGAAGAATCGTGCGGTTCACGAGGAGCGAATACATCGACAGCACCTGATTCAGTTCGGCCTGTCGGAAATCAATCATGCCCGGCTGAATGAGTTCGTTGTCGGCCGGGTTATTGGTTGCGCTATTGGCGGGCGGTGTGATCACGGTGTCGCCAGGATTTATCGTCGGAGTGCCGCTGGTGGATGGAGTGCCCGGGGTTCCGCTGCCGACAGTAGGAGATGCAGGACCAGATGGCACTGCGATGCTCCCTGCAGGTCGCTGCGGCACGGGTCTTGGAATCGAGCGCGGGGCGGACGAATCGGAGACGTTTACCCTGTTGGTAGCAATATGCGTCGGTATCGCGGGCGCGGCCGGCGGCGGAATGGCCGGCGGCGGCGTTTGCGCGAGCAGTTGGCTGGCGAGAAATATGACTGACACTGCCAGGGCAGCGCCGAAGCGTGGACGCGCGGCCGGGCGGGCCAACGTGTCACGACCAAAGTTGAACGTTTTCATGTTCACGAGCTTTTGCTTTTAAAAGTTCCAGGGCGGTTGGTTCCAAATTGTCTTCCTCCCGGCAACATAGGTCGCGTAATGGGCGTGGCCGGTCGCGCCGGGGCGTTGGAAGTCGTAGTTGAAGGAGTCGTTGATTTCTGGGGCACGCCGGAGGGCACCCCTGGCTTTGTGGTAGGGGTTGTTGGTTTCGGAGTGGTCGCAGGCGTGGAAGCCGGAGTTGTAGCCGGCTTGGTCGCCGGCGGTTTTACGGTGGTTGACGTGCTCGCGCCGGAGGTTGCCGTTCGCGGGGTCGGTTTCTTTTGATAACTGCCGACCAGTTTTATGGTTGCGATTAACTGTTGTTTGGGCGGGTCAGGCGATAAAGTAAGCTCCCGCACGCGAATGAGCGAATTGCTCGAGCCCAGGTTGTATAGAAAATTCACAAGTTCCTGTTCCTTCGCTTGCACCTGGATCGTTTGACTGAGTTCCAAAAAACCCACCTGATTGGTTGAGCTTTGGGACTTTGAGTTCGAAAGAATCATAACACCAGCTTGCCCGGCCTGCGAGGAGATGGTTCCCGCAAAGTGAGTGGACTGATCTTCCGGCGGTACATTCGCCCCCTCGCCTTCGAGTGCTCGGACCTTCGCTTCCCAGACTGGTTTCTGCGCAATAGTCGACTCAAACAGGCCGAGCGTTTTCTGCGCCTTGTCGTAACGCTCCTGCACCTTGCCCCAATCGGAAAAGTGCGGCACCACGAACCACAAGTTGATCAGGACGAACACCACGATGCCGACAATCGCAACGAGGCGTTTCTCGGAGGGACGGAGGTTTTCCCAGTAGCCTTTCATCGGTCTTCCGCCCGTTTGAGTTCAAGTTGCAGATCCCACCTCATGCCATTTGGCGTGTGAGTAAAGTGGATGCTTTCACTCTTTTCCCAATCGAACAACGGGATCCCATTGGCCGTAGTTGTCCGGCGAAGAGCGGTATCAAAATCGAGCATCGTTTGGATGCTTTCACCAGGTGCGCTGCCATGGAGCGTGAGGCGACGGCCGTTTCCTAAATTGAACGACTCGAGGGTCATGCTCTCGGGCAAGCGCTCAGCCACGGCTTTCCAGCAGTCCAAAGCGGCGTATTTGAGTGCCTGACGCTCCGTTAAGATGTCGAGGCGCGCCTTGAGTTGAAGGGTATTGGTGTAGCTGTTGCTTAAGCCGGCGACTTTCGTTTCGACCCCATTGGCCCTGAATGTGGCGGCACCGAGTGCGACCAGGTAAACCGCCACGCCGATCAAATACAACCCGCAAACCGCGAGCAGGCCCTTCATCCAGAGCCGATCAACGAATTGCTGATGGTAACGCGTGCCAAACTCAGGGGGAAGCAAGGTCAACCGACCCGGTGAATGGGCGACGCGCCGAGCGGTCGCAGCCGCCAATTGTGGTGGGGCCAGCGGCTCGATGATTTGGACCTGCTGGTCGAGGCCCTCTCGCATGACCGGCTCCCACGTGCTCGCCTGTTCGGGCGAAGCCACCAGGTGCATTCGCGGCGAAGCAGTCAGCCAGCCTTCCAACTCGCCGGCCCATGCCATTTGGGTTATCTGCTCGCGCAGGCTAACCGCCGCTTCAGCAGCCGGCAGGGTGACGATATCCAGATTCTGGAGAACTCCGCCATACCACCACGCCGCGAGGCCGACATTCGGGCCACCGAGGGCTTCGGGATACATGTAGACGCCGTCGGTCTGAACTTGCGTGGCTTGCAATTGGTCCAGTACTGGCAGTTTCAGCGCGTCAGCCAAATAACCTTGTCCCTCGAGTTGACCGAGGAAGGATTCCACCGCGTCCCGTGACGCAATCACCACGACCACCGTCTGCATTTTGCCGCCGCTATGGGGCAGCACGTGCAGCGTCCAAACAACCTGAGCGACGGGCATGGGCGAGAGTTTCTCCATCTGAAACTCGACCATCGAAAGCGTCTCGTTGTAATCACTGTGCGGCAGTTGGATGACGCGAAGGAAAACCTTCTCCGGGGGTAGCCACGCAATGTTCAGCTTCCCCTGGAACAGCGCGCGCCAATCCTTCTGAAAGTTCGCGGGCAGCGGCTGTTCAGCAGAGACGCGTTGTTCGCGGTTGAGAACGAACGAGCCGTTCTTCGCTTCAAATTGCCAGGCCTGTTTGGATTGTGGCCCCACCTGCACGACGGTGCAGGTGCGAATCGCCTTTTGCGCGGCATTCGATTTGGCAGGCGCTATCGTACCGGTAGTTGTCACCGTGGGCGTCGGACTGGTCACGACCGCCGCTTGCTTCGGCTTTTTTTCGCCGCCCGCCAGCACCAACGCGCCTATTAATATAGGCAGGCCGCCGAGGATGATGTAGGTGAGCTTGTCGGTGCCGACGTTCTTGACCGTCTGCGCAACGACCCCTCCAGTTCTATCGCTGAACTTCTGCAGCCACCCGGCCGGATCGTAGATCCGGGCGATCTTCAAAACGATGATCACCAGGCCGATGCCGATGAGAATTGACCCCGTTATCCGTCGCCCATTCATCATCAGCTTTTTACCCACACGTCGGCTTTGGTATCCTCCACCAGCGCATCGAGGTGCTCTTCGACCTGGGTGACGCGCAAAACCTCCTCAACTGTCGTTAACCCGGATCTGACCTTGTTCCAGCCGTCGGTCCGCAACGTGCGCATGCCGCCTTCCATCGCCTTTGCCGCGATTGTCGAAGCGGCAGCGCGGTTAAGAATGAGGGGCCGCAATGCTTCATTCAGGATCAGCAATTCATAAATACCCATCCGGCCCTGGTAACCGAGTTGACGGCATTCCTCGCAACCAACGCCGTGATAGAACTTCGCGGTTTCGATCTCATTCGCCGGAAACCCTATTCGCTTCAGATAGTTGCGCTCCACTTTTTGCTCGGTTTTGCAGTGCGTACAAATTGTGCGAACGAGACGTTGCGCCTGCACGGCTTCGACGGAGGACGCCACAAGGAACGGCTCGATGCCCATGTCGATCAGACGCGTGAACGCGCTGGGTGCATCGTTCGTGTGCAGAGTGCTGAAGACCAAGTGACCCGTCAGGGCGGCGCGAATCGCGATCTCCGCGGTCTCAAGGTCGCGAATTTCCCCGATCATGATCACGTTCGGGTCCTGGCGCAAAATGTGGCGCAAGCCCATCGCAAACGTGAGCCCGATATCCGGGCGTACGGCAATCTGGTTAATGCCTTTCAGTTCGTATTCGACAGGTTCCTCAATCGTGATGATCCGTTTATGAACCGAGTTGATGGAACTGAGGAACGCGTAAAGGGAAGTTGATTTACCGGAACCAGTGGGGCCAGTGACGAGGAAAATGCCGTGCGGTTTGACAATGATCTCGCGGATCGCTGCTTCTTCGACCGGCGCAAACCCAAGCTTTTCGAGGCTGAGGAAGATTTTGCCACGCGTGAGCAAGCGCAGCGAAACGCTCTCCCCGTAAACCGTCGGGACGGTGGAAACACGAATATCGATTTCCTCGCCCTTGATGCGGACGTTGATACGACCGTCCTGCGGCAGGCGCTTTTCCGAGATGTTCATCCCGGACATAACTTTGATACGCGATATTAGAGCTGCCTGAAAGCGTTTCAACTGCGGTGGCATCGGCGTTTGGTGCAGGATGCCATCGATGCGGTAGCGGATGCGCAGTTCGTCTTCCGCCGGCTCGAAATGAATGTCCGTCGCGCGGTCCTTGTACGCTTCCCAGATGACCTGGTTCACGAACTTGATGACGCTGGCTTCCTGGTCGCTCTCGGTGATTTCTTTGTCCGCAGGGAGGTCTAGATCCAGCGCGGTGTCCTCATCGAGTTCGCCGAGGGTTTCGGCACCGACGCCGTAGTATTTTTTAAGGGCTTTCTCAATCTCCTGGCGGGGGGCGAGCGCAAAATGAACGGGGCCGCGCGCGTCGAAGCGCACGGCATTGAGCATCGCGGTGTCAAAAGGATTGCTGACAGCCACCTGCACCGCGCCATCCTCAAGTTGCGTAGGCAGGACCGAATATTGAAAGGCGACCTTGGTGGAAATTTTGTTTCGGGCTTCGGCCCCGATTGTGAGTTTCGGCAGGTCGAGGTAAGGCCAGTTAAGCCGCTGCGCAAGCTGTTGCAGGAAAGCATCTTCGCTCATCCCGCGCTCGCGACAGATGAAGCCCAACAGTGACTCCTGTGAACCACCCTCGACGGCAATGCGCCAGGATTTGCTCCAGTCGTCAAACTGCTCGGGTGTCGCCACACCCATCTGCCCTAAAAATTGCTTAAGTGAAATGAAAGCCATTCGTACACCGCGATTGAACCGATTGGTTTAATCGTTAGGTTCCTGTAAAACAACATAAAGTACAAAAAGTTTCGTCTGGGGTCAAAAACCCATCATCGCTGTCCTACGTCCTCCTTTGGGACAGCATTCGTCATGAAAGTGCGATTAAACCTCAAACTTCAAGGAGCCAAACTTCAGGCAAGTTCAACACTTCAACCCGCATTTCCCCTGCCTCCTTACCTCGGCGGCTACGTCGGGTGTGGGCTGGTTTACTGCATTTGCATCTCGGCTAGTTCGGTTTCCACTAACTTCACCAGCGGCTTAATCGTCGGGCCGCTAAAATCAAAACGGGCGCCAGCGGCGGAGAACAGTTCCGGCAAGGGTCGTGACCCGCCCAGTGCCAAAGCTTTCTTATAGTTATTCAGTGCTCCGGCCTGATCGCGCTTCGAGTGTGCCCATACTTGCAAGGCGCCGAGTTGAGCGATGCCGTATTCAATGTAATAAAAAGGATACAGAAATATGTGCAGTTGTTTGTGCCAGAGATTGGATTTCACCTGTTCATAGCCGCTCCAGTCTACGTCGCCTCCAAAGCGGTTCATGAGCCCAAACCAGGCGCAAGCGCGTTCACCCCGGGTGTGGGTGGGATGCGTGTAGATCCAGTGTTGGAACGCGTCGACGGCGGCGATCCATGGAAAAATGTTTAGAATACCTTCCAGATGCGTTCGTCGCGCGCGGTTGGCATCAGCGCCGGAATAAAATTCTTCGAGGAATTTGTTGCCCAGCAGTTCCATGCTCATGGACGCAACCTCGCAAAACTCGATGGGGGCGCTGCGATAGGCGTGCAGGTCGTCTTCACGGGCTGCCAGGGCGTGGAACGCGTGCCCGGCTTCGTGCAGGATTGTTTCCACATCACGCTGGATGCCTACTGAGTTCATGAAGATAAAAGGTACACGCGCTTCCGCCAGCGTGGATTGGTATCCCCCCGGCGCTTTGCCCTTGCGGTTATCGAGGTCGAGCAATTTCTGTTCACGCATCTGGCGAAAACCACCCGCGAGTTCCGGGTCCAGTTGCTCGAAGATTCGCTGAGTTTTCTCCACCATCTGCTCCACCTGTTCAAAGGGACGGAGCGGCGGGCGGTTCAAAGGATCAACGGACAGGTCCCACGGCTTGAGCGACTCGAGGCAAAGGTCTTTTTTCCGATCAGCCTGCAAGCGGCGAACCGCGGGCATGAACTCTTTCTCGACGGATGCATGGAACTTCTCGCAATCAGCCGGCGTGTAATCAAATCGGCACATAGCCCGGAACATGTAATCCCGGTAATTCTCGAAGCCGGCGTTCTTCGCAATCTGATGGCGCAGTTTTACAAGTTGATCGAACAACTCATCGAACTTCTCGGTTTCCTGCAGACGGCGATTCGCCACCAACTCCCACGTTTCTTTGCGCACAGCGCGGTCCGGCTCTTCCTGGTATCGTCCCATTTGGATGAGCGTTTTCTCTTCGCCGCGATAATTTGCAGTAAGCGCGCCGGCGAGCTTTTGATATTGTTGGCCGAGCTTGGCTTCCTCGGTTTCGAGCGGCACGTTTTCCTGGCGGAATAATTCGACCTGGACCTTTACGTCTCGTTGAAAAATGTCGTAGCGCGGGCTGGGCAACTGCTGCCGCAAGGGGTTGGCCACAAACTTCTGCGCGAGCGCAAACTGCCGTGGTTTCACATGCGGGTCGATGTTCTCCACAAAATGCAGGTACGCCTTTTCCGCTTCCGGATTGTCAGTGTGACACGTCATCGCGATATAGCGGCGGGAAGATTCCTCGTCCAAGGCGGCGCGCAGTTCACTCCATTTCAACAACCAGAGTTCCAGTTCCTTGCCGGTCTTGCAGGCAGCCAGCGTTTCCTCGAGCCGCGAAAACAAGCCTTCGATCTGAGCCCAATCGCCAAGGTCGATTTGTGCGGGAAGGAACTGGCGCGCGGAACGGCGGCAAAGCGCCAAATGGCAATAAATTCATGGCGCGGAAGATAACGCAGAATTTTCTTTTCGAAACGGAAATCATGATCGCTTCTGGGGTCGACGCCCCTATTTTCCACGTCCGGGTGCGCCTTAGGTTTCATCCAGAAGGAACCAAACCCGCGCAACTCAACCGAACAAAACCAAATTCGATATATGGAAACGATTGAAAAAACCATCGAAGTAGATGCGCCCCTTCACGAAGTTTACAACCAGTGGACACAGTTCGAAGAATTCCCGAAATTCATGGAAGGGGTAGAAGCCGTTCAGAAACTGGACGAGAAACACTTGCACTGGGTTGCGCAGGTGGCGGGGCAGAAAAAGGAATGGGACGCCGAGATTGTCGAACAGGTTCCCGACCAGCGCATTGCCTGGCGCAGCACTGGCGGCGCGCCAAACACCGGCACCGTGATGTTCCAGCCAAAATCCGATCACACGATGATAACCCTTCGCATGAATTACGAACCGCAGGGTGCCATGGAAAAAATGGGAGATGCCATGGGCATGGTTTCCAGCCGGATCGAAGGCGACTTGAAACGCTTTCAGCAGTACATCGAGCACCGCGGGGGAACCACAACCGGCGGATGGCGCGGTTCTATCAATGACGGGCAGGTAAATCCAAAGAGCGGCCAAGACAACAGCAGCGGCCAAAGCGGAGTATCGTAAGCCGCTTTTTTAGCGAAGTTTCCTAACCCCTCGCACTTCAAGAGGCAGATTTTGAAATCTGCCTCTTTTTTTTCTTTGTGATCGTCACTTATAGGCTTGCAAAGGGGTGGCTTAATAAGTATCAGGGAAATTCGCTTTACCTGAGCACGAAGTTCAGGCGGCGAGCTTCCAATGGAGAACCTTAATAGTTTGGGGAAAGTGCAGGTTTGCGGGGTATGAGTGCCGCTCGCAGGTTCAGCAAGGCCGAGCGGAAGGGCTGCAACCGGATCTTGATCGTCGACGACCATCCCATGATCCGTGAACGGCTTCGCGAGATTATTTGCGTTGAGCATGGCCTTGAAGTTTGCGGCGAAGCGGAGGATCGGCACTCGGCGCTAACCGCAGTTAAGAACCTGCAGCCTGACCTCGCGATTGTCGATCTCACCCTAAAGAATTCACACGGTTTGGATTTGATCAAGGATTTGCAGGCCTTCACGCCCGAAGTCGCCATCCTCGTCGTCTCCATGCATGATGAATCATTGCATGCGGAGCGCGTCATCAAAGCGGGCGCTCGAGGCTACATTACGAAACAGGAAGCGACACGCTGCATCGTTGAAGCAATCCACACTATCTTGAGTGGCGAGATTTATCTTAGTGACCTGGCGGCGTCACGAGTTGCGCGCAAACTTAGCCGCCATCATGCGGCCGGCCCGACCCGCTCCATCGACAAGTTAACGGACCGTGAGATTCAGGTCTTCGAGTTGATTGGCCAGGGGCTGAGCACTCGTGAAATCGCCGCGCAGCTTCACGTCGGAATTCCCACTGTGGACACTTACCGTGGCCGCATAAAAGACAAGCTGGACCTCAAGGATGCTAATGAATTGCTGCAGTTTGCGATTCGCTGGAATCAACTCGGCACCGAAAGGCGTACCTAGCCACTAATTTCATAGTGGCAGCAGGCGTGTGAGGCGGCGGGGAGTGCCGTGTAACGCGCGTTTCCGGCGTAATGGGTGACATTACACCAAAATAGCGGCCCCCCATGACAGACAACAGCTACCGCTTGCGATATAACGTGCGCAGAGTGATATAAGTTCAAGCACGGGACGGCCAAGGGGGGAAACTCTAAATCGCCCGTGTTTGAAGCTCTTTCAGACAGCCTAAACGAACCGTCGAAGTGGCGGTCTGCCGGCCGTGAGGGGTAACGGCGGGCCGCCGCTTCCGCACGGCTCCTTCCCCGAGCGGCTGAAAACCTTCTGTTCTCTTAAATCTGTTGGCGTAGTATCCTCGTTCATGGCTGTCGAGAATAGGATCGTCAAAGTCCAAAAACGGAATCGTGCGCTCGTGCGCTTTACCCAGGAGCACATCTGGCGCGCGATATTGCGAGCCGCTGACTCGATTGGTGGCTTCGAACAGGACTATCTGCCGGGAATCAACGACACGATCTTCAAGGCCCACTCCTCCGCCGATGCCATCGCGACGTTTCTATCTGATGCAGTGGTCCTCTGCCTGAACTCGAATCCGCACCACCTCATCGCAAATTTTCCACCCACCATCGAGACGATCCAGGACGAGGTGTTGCACGCGCTGCGGAGCTATGGTTTTCAGAATACTGCCGACGCTTATGCCTGCTACCGCTGGGGCCGTCACTGGCTGCGGGAAGGCGCGATTACCCAGGAGAACTTCGCCGGTAACGGCTTTCCCCGCGACAACATGGAACAGACGCTGGCCTGGAATCGTGCCCGCGGCTGCAACACGGTGGCGGGGCTGAATGAGCTCGTGCGGAGTGGACGGCTCAAACCGGTAGTGGACGAGTCCCTGGCGGGGTATGAGGCATCGCTCGATGAAGCCGCGGCCAAGGTGTTGGCGCGCCTCAATCGTGGCGATCACTTGCGGATGATATGGGTGAGCGGCCCGAGTTCCTCCGGCAAGACCACCACGACGGTTAAGCTTACCGAACGGTTGCAGAAGGAAGG
>Ga0170475_102601757_pt1 | contig 11721 bp, 6 predicted proteins | sample Soicark_Litter_5_FD_111474 | JGI IMG/M metagenome (GOLD analysis project Ga0170475, IMG submission 111474) | Avena fatua rhizosphere microbial communities from Hopland, California, USA. Combined Assembly of 48 SPs | reverse complement strand
GCTCTTGGTCGACCCGATCCGGGTCGGAGCTGGCAATTCTGTGCGCCAGGCGCCTGACTCTGCGCAGCCCTGGGAACAGTTGAGCGAGCCAAGCCGCACCACGGGGCAAGAGGCCATCGCAGAAGACATCGGGGAGGGTGTCGAGCCAGGTCGCGAGATCGTCAATCGCCGTATCGAGGGCGGGAAACGGCAGCCCGGCGGTGTCGCGCGCGCACGCGGCGAGCACGAGGGTGCGTCCATCGGACTCCGTCTCGCGCCGAAAACGGTCAAGCAGAGCGGTCTTACCCACTCCGCTCGCGCCACTCACCCAAACCACGGTGGGACCTTGGGTCGGCACGCGCGCCAGTGCGGCTGCCAAGCTGGTCAGCGCCGACGAGCGACCGATCAACACGGGCATGTCTTCGGTAGAGGTGTTCGGCGGCCGGACCGGGCGTGCGTCCGTCGCTTCGCAGACTCGGACCAGGGCTTCCGCGTTCTCTCGACCCTCCGGGCGCGCGGCCATCAGTGAGAGAGCCAGCGCCGTAAGTCTTGCTGTGCCAGCCTGCGCATCGTCCTGGGAGTCCTTGGGAGCGCCTCTTCGCCCGCGCTTTTCGAGGCTCGCCGGCTTTGCGAACCGTGTCTCGGTCGGTCCGGCTCCTGCAGAGACCGATGAGACCTGCGTGTCCCCCCCGTTCTCGGGTCGGGCCGGGAGCGCGCCGTCGTGGAGTGCCTGCCAAAGGATGACGCCCACGGCATAGGAATCGGCCGCTGGACCGATCTGCCCCTCGAGCACCTCGGGAGCAGCGTACGCCAAGCTCCCTTGTGGGAGGTCGCGCCCTCCCCTCGGCCCAACGAATGGGCGCGCCAGTCCGAGGTCGATGAGCACGGCGTCGCCGTTGCGTCGCAGGAGCACGTGAGAGGGTTTGAGGTCGCCGTGGACCAGGCCGCGTCGGTGCAATTGCTGGAGGGCGCGCCCAATCCCCAAGAAGACCTTGGGCAGCGATTCAGGATGCGTCCTCAGGTACGCGAGCACGTCCGGACCCTCGATGAGCTCGCTGACCAGAACCAGGTGCCCCGCTTCTTCCCAAATGTCTTCCACTCGAAGGATGTGGCGGTGGCGAAGCGAGGCCAGGGTCTTGTGCTCCCGCCGAAGACGCGCCATCGCTTCGACGTCGGTGGGTGAGACGCGCTTGATCGCCACCCGCCGGCGGCGAAGAGAGTCAAACGCGACGTAGACCTCGCTGGTGGTGGTACGTCCTACGAGTCGCTCGACCCGGTATCGAGCATTGCCGGCAAAGCCTCCGGTCGCCTCCGAAATGGTCTGCGCTTGGCCGCCCGGATCTGCGACACCCAGCGCCTCGGCGAAGGCGCGCACCGTCGGGAAACGGTGATTGGGATCCTTCGCCATGGCGGTGCCGATCGCCTCTACCCAAGCATGCGGCACATCCGTTCTCGCGAGGTTCACCGGATCCGGCAAGTCGTGACAAATCGCCAGCATGAGCTCGGCCCGTCGCGTGGCCCGGAAGGGCGGGGCGCCGCGCAGGACTTCGTAGAGAACGGCCCCGAGCCCATACACGTCCGAGCGCTCGTCCCCGGCGGATGACGAAACCCAACGCTCGGGAGGCATGTAAGCGAGCGTGCCCAGCAGATCACCGGGCGCGGTCAAATGACCAACGCCATCCAGCCGTGCCAGGCCGAAATCCAAGATCTTGATCTGCTTCTGGCCGGGCTGGTCGGGATGGACAATGAAGACATTCCCCGGCTTGAGATCTCGGTGAAGGATATGATGGGCGTGCGCCGCCTGGAGCCCGCTGCAGAGTTGCCGCATGAGATCGCGGACCGCGTCTACCTGCCACGCGCCTCGACTTCTCACGAGGAAGCCGAGGTCTTGCCCGGTCAGTCGCTCCATCACGACGTAGGGACCATGACGGTCGTCGGTGCCGTGGTCGAACACTTGGACGACGTTCTGGTGCGTGAGACGAGCCATCGCCTGCGCTTCCGCGAGCAAGCGAGCCGATCCGACGGCCGACCGCCGTTGCCCCGGTGAAAGCAGCTTCACAGCCACCAGGCGACGGAGGGCCGCGTCCTCCGCTTCGAAAACCATCCCCATGCCGCCTTCGCCCAGCGTTTGGCGAAGCACGTAGCGGCGACCAATGCGATGCCCGGATCGGACGCTTTGCTGCGATTGCGGCCGCTTGCGTGGCGTCTCCTTAGCTTTCGACCCCAAGTTGGGTCAATTTCGCCGCGAACATCGCTTCAGTCAAGGACCTCACGTACGCCAAATGGCAAAGACGCTCAATGAGTCTGATTGGTCAAGAGAGGGGCCCAGTGCCCGATTTGCTTTTCGCCGTGAGGCTCTGGCGATGTCTCGCCAAATGCAGTCGCAATGCCCGCGGCGAGACCTCGAGCAAACGCGCTGCGCTAGAAAGATCGCCGTGAGCCGCGTTGAGAGCGTCGTCAATCTGTTGCTCCGAAAGATCCTTCGTCTTCCGCAAGCCGGGCATTCCTTCGAGACGCCGGTCCACGTAGCTGCGGGAGACCCCGAAGTGGCGAGCGACCTTGACGGCGCTGAATCCCGACTCTCGCAGAGCCTCGCGCAACTCCTCCTCGCTCGGTTCTGATCGGCCGGCCTCGGGCCTTGCCTCCGCGGGGGCCTCCTTGGGAGCCTTTTTCGTGGCGGGGGGCGCTTGCGTTACGTCGCTGCCGGAAGCCGGTTCCTGGTTTCCTGCCTCATTGAGCATGCGCCTGAGATCTTCGGAGACCGAGCCACGTTCGCGGCCGCGATTGTCGACGGCAAAACGTAAGGCGACATTGCCGAGCTCGCGCACGTTTCCCGGCCAGGAGAGTCGCGCCATCTTGGCTACCAGCGCCGCCGGAACGAAGGGAATCCCGTTGTCGCTCCCGGTGAGGCTCCGCTCCTCTTTGAGATCGACCAAATGCCTTTTCAGCAAGTGATAGAAGAGCACGCCGATGTCATCGCGCCGGGCGCGCATCGGGGGGACGAAGATCTCGTATTGGAACCGACGGCGCAATGCCTCGCGGAACTGCCGACCCATGACGGCCTTCTCGAGATCGGCGTCCGTGGCGGCAAGGAGCCGCACGTCGACCTTTTCGGGCACACCTCCCACGTGCTGAATCTCCCCGGTCTGAGCGACCCGCAGCAGCAGAGCTTGCACCTCCATGGTGGCGTCGCCTATCTCATCGAGGAAAAGGGTGCCGCTGTGTGCCTTCCCAAAGAAGCCCACCCGGTCATGAGTGGCACCGGTGAAAGAGTTCTTCTTGTGACCAAAGAGCTCCGAGGAGCCCAGGTTGGGGGGAAGGCCGGCGATGTTGACGGCCAAATACGGCTTGAGGCGGCGCGGGCTGGCGAAATGGAGGGCGCGCGCGACGAGCTCTTTGCCGACGCCCGTTTCTCCGCGAATCATGACTGCCACGTCCAGATCCGCGACCTGCGCGATTTGACGACGGAGTCTTCGAATCGACACGCTGTCGCCGACCAATTCCGGCAGCGTGGGGGCGCCGTCGACGTGCTCGAGCCGACCTAGCCACAGAGCCAAGTCCCGCCCGAAGAGAACGATGACCCCATTTTCGAGCGCCTCCAAAGGCACGACGCGCTCGCCCTCTAAGGGCTCGCCATCGATCTCCACGTTGGTCGTCGAGGCATGACTGAAACGCAACCCGGAGGCGTCTCTCTCGATCTGCAAGGGGGTGCGGGTGATTCTAGTGCTCTCGAGCGGCCCTGCCGCACGGCCCTGGGCCGTTCGAAACGAAGGTGAGTGGCGGCTAATCAGCGCCCGACCGGTCTCCTCCGCGTCGAAGAGGACCGCGTGTTCCCCCACGCGCTCGGCGTCGGGATGGGCCAGCACGCGGGCTGCAATGAAGGTGCGGCGATCGACTTCGTCATGGTCGCCGTCGGTCGATTGGGTGGCATCAGGGCCGCGCAAGAGGTCGGCACTATACCTCTCTTCGTACGTCCGACTGGGCATCCAACGGATGAGACGGAAGTGAGTCGAGCTATGGGAGCGCTTGCGGGGCAGAGGACTCCTCCTGCCGTAGAGTCAGCAAGACTCGTGCCTCGAGCCCGCGTCCTTTCTGGATTGTTCGAACCGTTCGGGTACCAGCGGCGGCGGCGCGCTTTGTGCTTAGATGGCCGGCATGGCGCGGATCGTCTTCGTTCACGGCATGAGCCAGGAGATCACGATGAGCAGTGGTCGGCTCAAGAACAAGGAAACTCTGCGCAAGACGTGGGGCAATGCCTTGACGCGTTCATGTGCCCTGAATCAGCCCGGCGCCCCGGTCCTCGCAGACAAGGACATCGATCTCGTCTATTGGGCTGAGCTCTATCAGCCATCTCCGCAGGAGGCCGCGAAGGGGGCCCTCGAGGCCTGGGACATCGCCAGAACGTCTCCCCTTCGCGGCGTGATGCGCATGCTCGACAAATGGGGCCGTTTTTCTTTCCAAGGAAGGCCTCTCAACTTCGTGGCCAAGATGGGCTTTGGAGCCGTCTACCAAACGACTTTCTATATGGCCAATGAACCGGCGCGCGTCCTGACAGACAGTGCGGGACACGGGGTTTACGACCAGGTCCAGTCGATGTTTCGAAAGACCCTGGAAGCTCACGATGACACCTGCGTCGTCATTGGTCACTCCCTGGGGTCCGTCATCGCCTACGAAGGACTGTGCGCGATCGCAGCCGACCGTCGCCATTCCGTGCATACACTGATCACGGTCGGCTCGCCTCTCGGTGCTAAGCGGCTCATTTACGACCGCCTGCGGCCTGCGCCCGAGGGTGGCTTGCGACCTTGGCCGGGGGTCCGCCGCTGGATCAACCTGGCCAGCGTCAAAGACTTCGCCTGCGTCCCCCAGCTGAAGCTGAATGGTCTCTTTCAAGGAGAGATCGAAGACCAGGTCATGCGGTTTGGCACCGTGTTTCGCCCCAACGAAGTTCATAAGCTCGAACGCTACTTCAAAGAAGACGGCCGAGGACGAGGGGCCATCCGGGCTGCCGTCGTCGAGGCCCTGCAGGCGCCACGAGCATGACCAACCGGCGAGCGCGGATCGGCTGAATCAAGGCCGGCGGCGGAGTTGGACCACGGTCACCGCGCCCCCGACGGTCGCGAGATCCTCATAGGCGGGAATGCTGGTACGGACGCCGCCGCCGCGGGTGTCCGGACCGAGGGCATCGTTATCGGAGTCCTCGTCGCTGCTACGGACCAGGGGAGCGGCCGCGAGGGCGCGCGTGGGCCCAGCGCGGCCCGGCTCCGCGCGGCCCGGGACCAGGGCGTTTGCCTGATTGAGGAGCCATTGAGCCCGGTTCAGATCGAAGGGGCGGTCCGACAACAGGAGGGCGAAACGCTCGTGACCTGAGGGCGCGGGCACCGGCAGCGACGAGCCCGGCAAATCCGGCAAACGCACGGGCTGGCGGGGATCGAGCCAGCGCTGCTGATCGGGCGATACCAGGTAGTACACAGCCCCGTTCAGATCGAGCCGCGCCACCGCGAAATAGCAGGGCCGGTGGGCTACGGCGTGGAGCGCGATTCGCTGGTTCACGCCGACCCGTGCTTTGTCGGGAAGGGCGCGATCATCTAGCCCGTCCACGCGGAAGACGTGAAGCTCGGCCCATCGCGCGGCAGGGGGAACCGGCGTGACTCCTGCGCTCCCTGGGGCTATGGCCGGCCAGGCATTGGCCTGCCAGGTCCCTTGCGGAACCGCGTTGCCTCCCCCAGGGGAGGGAGCGGTGGCACAGCCAAGGAGCAGCATCGCCAGTCCGGGAAGGCGACGGCCAGCAAAGTCCATCAATCGCGGGCGCAACGAAGGCCTCCATTGGGCATGGGTTCGTCATCGGGATGTCGGGAGCGAAGGCCGCTCGCGAGATAGAGCAGCCCTTCCCGGAAGCTTCCGCCGCGGACGACGTGACAGTGCGCCGACGGAGGGCAGATCTCGTCGGTGGCTGCGCCTTGGTAGCGCGTGGCGGTCCATTCGGCGACGTTTCCACCTAAATCCTGCACGCCCTCGGGCGTTACATCATCGCGTGGGAGGTCGACAGGCTCGGGGCGCGCCACGCTGCGGGCGCAGACTCCGAAAGGACGCCGGTCGTAGACAGCCTGGGTACAGCTCAAGGGCGGGCCTTCGCCCCAGGGGTAGGTTCGGCCCGCCGGGCCGCGGGCTGCGATTTCCCATTCCTCTTCGGTCGGCAAGCGGGCTCCCTGATCGGCACAGAAGCGCTCGGCAGCGAAGAAGGACATGCCGGTGGCCGGCAACGAAGCGTCTGCATCTTGAAAGAAGACGGCGCCCTGTGAATACCTGAGCCGACTCTTCGGGAGCTTCACCCAGGGGCGACCATCGTTCGCCACCAGGAGGTCGGGGGATTGCGTAGATAGCTGCCATCTCGGACGAGCATTCATCCAAGCTGCGAAGGCCGCGGTGCTCACCTCGGTCCGGTCCAAGCGAAATCCGGCGACCTGCACCGGGATGGAGGGCTCGGGACGAACCGATCGGGCGAAGACGGACGCTTCCCACGAGTGGCACGCCTTGCCGTAAGACTCTTGGCAAAGGGCAAAGGCTCTGGTCGCCTCGGGTAGGGTGAGCCCTTTTCGCAAGATGCCGGTCGGAATGCGGACCGTGCTGGACGCCGACGTCGGGGCGCGCGTCGCCATTGACGCCGTGGCCTTGTCGGCTGCCTTTGGCCTCGCGTTCGGTTCGGCGAGGCTGAGCGGATTGCTGTGGTGCTCGACACCTATCCACGCCGCACCCACCATAGCGAAGAGCCCCACCGCCCACACAACGGTTCGCCGCCAGGATAGGGACGAACCTTCCTCAGTCGGCTGTTCCGGCTCGGGGACCGCCCGTTCTAAGAGGAGGAGCGCGGGGCGATGGCCCAAGGGGAATGACGGATCGTCTTCCCATGCTCCCACGGGGCTCCCGACGACCTTCTGGGGATTCGCCGTCCCGAAACTCTCCCTCATGAAACGCTCGATGGCTGCCGCCCCTCGCACACCTTCGTTCACCGCCTCGGCGAAAGTGCGACTGAAGCATCCGTCGAAGGACGGATTGATGCTCCCTGTGGCGGCGGTAATGCGCCCGCTCCACTCGGGTCCCAAGAGTCGAGCCGCTTTGTGCATGGTGGTGGCCAATGCCTCAGCCGCTTCCGCGGCCATGCAACAATCGAGCAGAATCCAAACCCGACCCGCCACGGTGGGACTTCGGTCGATGATGGGCGTGACCAACGCCTCCGCGGTCAGCCCTTGTTTGGAAGGATTCTGGAGGTCGAAGTCGCGAAAACACAGGTAGTGGTGCAGGCCGCTCCGGTAGCCGTGGCCAGAAAAATAGAACGCCAGCTCGTCCCCAGGACCGAGCTTGGCTTCATTCAGCCACCGGCCGAAGCGCTCCTGGAACCGATCGCGGGTGAGCTCGAGAGGGGAGACCTCGCTTTCGGGCATCAGCTCGACAGATTGGTAGCCGAGAGAGCTGAAGGCGCCCCGCATCGTTTCGAGATCGTTCGCGACGTGCCTGAGAGGGAGCAAGCTGCTTCCAGGCGCCGGGTCGGACACACCTACGGCCACGAAGTAGCGTGCTTTGCCGTCGGCGAACTGTTCGCTCGGCGGCGCGAGCGGTTCGAACCTGGCTTTGCCTTTCGTCGGGTCGCGTTCTGCCATGGGCGGAAGTGGGATCGGTCCGGAGATTAGCCGCTCACCAGACGGGCGCCAATCAGATGCTCAAGGGGGGGGTGACAGTTGCAGTACCATGGCCTTCGACATGACGAATACGATGAGCTTGCTGGGCGCTTCGCCATGCCGTCGGCGCAGGTCGGCTGAGACTCCGCCACCTCTCCTGACCCGCGCCAACCTTCTCACGCTCTTGGTCCTCGTGGCCGCCAGTATCTCGTGCTCCAACAGCGCGATGATCGCGACGTACAACCTCAAGACTCAGGCCGACTGCTTGGCGTCGTTCGACGATCTCTCGGCCACCTTGGGCAAGCTCGAGGAGTATTCGGCCAAGGCTCGCGCCGAATTCGGAGAGGGAAGCATCGAGCACTGGAGCGCCGAGGTGGCCATCGTTCAGCTGCTCAGCACTGATCTCGGTCGTGTGGAGGACGGTCTTGCGCGCTACAAGGCGGCCATGGCCAAGGCAAATCCCTCGTGGTCCCTCTCGAACGGTTCCGCCTCCTACCAGGAGGCCAGAATGTACCTCGAGCTTGCCACCCTCGAGGCACAGGCTGGGCACTTCCAGGAGGGACGCCAGGCGCTCAATTTCTTCGAGGCTCATCGTCCTCCGCCCGGCGACACGGGCTCAAACATGACCAATCTCAATGCCTTTTTTCTTGGCGCCATGGGGCTGCCTGCTACGAGCATGGCCGCGATGATGTGGGACTACCCGGCATTGGCCGTGCGCATTCAACTCGGTGAGGGAGCGCAGGTACGCACCGAGATGGAGAGCCGCGAGGCTCAGCTGCCCGTGTCTGCCCTCGCCGTGCTTTACAAACTGGAGAGGGATTTCGGCAACGTCCCCAAGGCCCAAGAGGTCCTGGCCAGGACCTCCGAGCTATTGGTCGCCTCCGCTGACGAGTCGGTTTCGCGCGGGGAGGGCGAGCCTGCTCTCGGTTCGGGCCTTGCTCCGAGCTACTGGCTTTCCATGGAAAGTTATGCGGCGCGCGATGCTCTCGATCCGGCGAGGACGCGCGCGAACTTCGAAGCGCTGTTCTGGCTCAGTGAACAACGGAAGGCCTTGATCGCGAGGGAAGCCGCCGCCCCCGCTCAGGACGGAGACACAATCGCCGCCGATGTGCGAGCCCGCCGGGCCGCGGCGTTCTTTCAGGGCTACGACGGCCTAGCGCCCTCGCCGATCGCCTTTTGTTCCAAGAGCATGACGGAGCTCTACAGTCTCAGTCGCTCCTCGGCTTCGGAAGAGCCCTCTCAGCGCTCCGAGACTCGAGAGAAGCCTCACCGCCAGGCTCATGATTCGTCTTCGTCCCCTTCCAAGACGCCGAGGTCGGCGCGGTTCGCCCTCTCGATGATGTTCGGCGCACCCGCAGGGAGTGTGCCCACGGGGAGCGCCTACAGCTTCGCAAAGGCGGTGAGCGAGGCGCTTCCTCCCCACTCTGCCTTCGTGAGCTTCGTTCGCTTCCGGCAACCGGGCAGGGACTGGTTGATGCCGGCGCAAGACCCCAACGCCGTGCCTCACTACGCGGCCGTCGTTCACGATGGGCGGGGCGTCTACGCAATCAATCTGGGTCTCGCCGACCCGATAGAGCAGGCTCTCGATCGAGCCATTGCTCTTCCTGATCGACGTCCGGCTTTGCTCGAGGAGCCCACTGCCGTCGAGGTCGATAGGTGGAAAGCCCTCTATGACGTGCTTTGGCGTCCACTCGAGGAGCATCTGATCGGGGTCCGTGTCGTCATCGTTTCCCAAGATGGCGGGCTGGGGAGGGTGCCCCTCGCCGCCCTTCACGACGGCAAACATTGGCTGCAAGAGCGCTGGGACGTGGCGTACGTTCGTTCGGCTCAGGACTTGATTCGGCCGCGCACGCCGTCCTCAGACGACCCCACGCGCGGGGGCCCGCCGTTGATTCTGGCGGATCCGACTGTCCCGCCGACGCCTCCTTACGTCGATCTTTCCTCTTTTCGCCCGCTTGCCGCGGCCTTGGAGGAGGGACGCGCCTTGGCGAAGTTATTGCCCGGCAGCGTGCTTCTCGAAGGCCCGGCGGCCGAAGAGCGCGCGCTCATGACGGCGCGGGCCCCGCGCATCGTGCACGTGGCCGGTCACGGCTTCTTGCTGCCGCTCGAGGAGCTGAAGCCTCGCGTGCCCTTTTCCCTCGTCAGGAGCTTGGCTCCGCGAGAAGGGCGCACGCTGAACCTGACACGCAACCAGGACGAGCTGTGGATGCGTAGCGGCCTCCTTTTGGCCACGACACCGCCGTCGCCGCCGGTGTCCTCGGCGGGACCTTGGGACGGGCTCGCCACCGCTTACGAAATCATGACGGCCGACATGCGGGGGACCGAGATAGTGACCCTCTCAGCATGTGAGACCGGCGTGGGCCAAGTGTACGGTCGCAGCGGTCTGGCGAGCCTGCAGTCGGCCTTCCTCAATGCGGGTGCCGACAGTGTCGTGGCGGCCCTATGGCGCATTGACAGCCGCAGCACGGTGACGTGGATGGAGACCTTCTACCGAAACCTCCTGGCGGGTAAGAGCCGGCTAGAGGCGCAACGCGCCGCCACGGTTCGCACGCGGACCGACTATCCGCATCCTTACCATTGGGCGCCCTTCGTCCTCATGGGAGAACGGGGCGCCCTTCGCTCTCTTCGCCCGACTGCCCGATGAACCGTTCGGCGACCGCCGCCTCGGCGCAGTGTTCGAACCGTTCGAGCAGCCGCGAACTGCTGAAGCGGGCGACAAGACCGTGCTTGCGCCTCGCGATTGTCTGGCACGCGCCGTGCTCTTTCCTGGATGGCAAAACGCACGGGGAGCAGGAGCCAACCGCGACCACGGCAATGGCCTGCGCCCTGGCAAAACCAGGAATCCCATCAATGAAAACTTCTGCCGCTTTGCCTCTCGTTTTGATCATTTCAGCTCCGTTCCTTGGCGCGTCGTGCGCGACCACTTCGGCCGGCGCGCCGCCGCCCGCCGATCGGGAGGTCAAGATGACTTGTATGCAGCCCACGATGACCCCATTGCAAGAGACCAAGGAGATGCAATTGAAGGGCGGGGTGCAAATCATCCTGGCCATGGAGCCATTTCAGTGCGTGAGTATGATTCGCACGGAGACGAGGCCTGGCAGTCCGTCATTTGCTGAGCAGCTGCTCGGGAGGAAGACCCACCCGGGGCAAAGATATGTCGAGGTCACGAAGACCCCATACTTCTCGGTGAAGCCCGAGCGCCTGAAGTTGACCCTGAAGATCTCCAATCAGCTGTCTCGTGTGTTTCGAGGCGCCGGAACGGTGGTGCAGTTCACCGTGGCAGGTAAGACGTGGTCCAACAAGGTAGAGGACTACGCCGAGTTCACCAACGTGATAGTGCCTCCCCGGGGCGAGCAACAGATCGAAATTTACGGACCGCCCACCAGCGCCATGCCCCGACAGGGGAACATCGGCCTATTCCTGTATGACGTTGTCACCAAGACCGACGCCGCCGGCAATATCACCGAAAAACAGAACTACGAGTGGTACTACAACTACGTGCTGCAAACCAAAGAGGAGACTGGAGCGGAGCACAAGGTCGAAGGCTGGGAAGGCGATCTGCCAAGTTGAGCATGGTCGATGTCGGTCCCTCGGAGAGTTGCCGATTGCCAGCTCAGGCGAGCGGCACCAACCGGCGGTGTTGGCACGGTCCAGGCCGGCGCTCGGCGATCTCGTCGGAAAGCCCGCGGTCGAGCGCGCGCCTACGTGCTCTTTCGGGAGCTGCCTATGTTCCGTCTGCAGGTATGTCTGCGCGGCCGCACGTCATGACAGCGGTCCAGCCCGGGAGTTCGCCGGACTCGTCGAGCGGCGCGCTCTGCCAGATGATCTGTCGGTCGCGCAAGAGCTCTTGGGTGTGGGAGGCGGGGAGTGGCGCCGGGGCCAATTGGACCAGAAGCATTCTTTCCCCTTCAGGGCTTCGTCGGACGCAGACCAGGTGGTCATTGACACCCTCCACCTCCACGCGACGAGAAGCAGAGCTGCCCAGCACCGGATCGCTGCGACGGAGGCGGAGGAGCTCTCGGTAGGCTGCATAGACCCGCGCATGGACGCCGTCCTGACGCTCGCTGGG
>Ga0170475_123879999_pt1 | contig 11725 bp, 12 predicted proteins | sample Soicark_Litter_5_FD_111474 | JGI IMG/M metagenome (GOLD analysis project Ga0170475, IMG submission 111474) | Avena fatua rhizosphere microbial communities from Hopland, California, USA. Combined Assembly of 48 SPs | reverse complement strand
GAGAGCCGTTCGTATTCGCGGAATTCCGGGAGGATCTCGTGCGAGACAGAGAGCGGGATCTTCAGAGGGAACAGCGAACGCGCAACCGCTTCTTCGTTGTCCGGATTTGCGAATGAGAACAGGAACGAGATCGCAATCGATTCGGGGATGGTTTGCGCGATCCGCTTCGCCAGCGAGAGCAGGTTCTCTTTCGTCGGAGCGGTCAGGATTTCGCCATCGGCCGCAGTGCGCTCGTCAATTCCGAATCGAAGTTCTTTCGGGACCAACGGCTCGACTCGATCGAAGAAGAAATCGTAGAGTTTGGGACGGGCTTGGCGTCCGATCTCAATAGCGTCTTCGAAACCGTGAGTTGTCACGAGCGCGGTTCGCGCGCCTTTTCGTTCCAGGAGTGTGTTTGTGCCTACGGTTGTTCCATGAAGGAGAGTGAAGTCGTTTGAAGTAGCGATCTTCTCTATAGCTTGAACGATGGCTTGAGAGGTGTCCTGGGGCGTCGAGAATAGTTTGAGCATCCGGAGGCGACGGGTCGCGGGATCCATCCAGATGCAATCGGTGAAGGTGCCTCCGGTGTCGATGGCAATACGGAGCGGTTGGGACGAGCGAGGCATGGTAACCGGAGAGCTAGGGTACCATCCAATGTAGTTCCGCGATACTTTGCGCAGGAGCCAAACACGTGCGCGTGAGTCCTACGTGGAGTCCTCGGCAACGCAGGAGCATTCCTAGTATCGGTCGCCGACCGGGAATGAAAACTAAAGCCGCGGAGGGGCCGGGCTACGAGGAAAATACCGACCGCAACCATTCGAGGGTGACAGGCAATCTTAAGCTTGGGAAAGAATTAGTTTCCCAGTTACTTCGCGGCGACAATCGTTAAGAGATGAACCTTCCAGTGAACCCGCCTGTCTTGCCTATGCTCGCCAAGCGGGTGGACCAACTGCCACCCGGCGAGGGATGGATTTTTGAACCCAAGTGGGATGGGTTTCGAGCGTTAATCTTTCGCGACGGAGACGAGATCCTCATCCAGAGCCGGGACGAGAAGCCGCTGAACCGGTACTTTCCGGAGCTCATCGATCCGTTACGCACCGCGTTGCCTGCGCGATGCGTGCTCGATGGAGAGATCGTCATCGTACAGAATGGAGAGCTGGATTTCGACGCACTGCAGCTGCGGCTCCATCCGGCGGCTTCTCGTGTAAATCTTCTGGCGAAGCAAACGCCGTCTTCAGTGGTGTTTTTCGATCTGTTGTGCGAAGGCGACCGCGACCTCTGCAGCGAAGCGTTCGAGGTCCGCCGAAAGAAGCTCGAGTCGCTACTCGCCGGAGCAAAGCCGCCGATTCACCTCACCCCCATGACTCGTGACCATAGCGTCGCTGCAGACTGGTTCCGCCGATTCGAAGGCGCGGGATTCGATGGTGTCGTCGCCAAAGACGCCGGTGGTACGTACGAGGCCAATAAACGCGTGATGCTCAAGGTGAAGCACGAACGCGATTGCGATTGCGTGGTAGCGGGATTTCGCTGGCACAAGAAGGGCGACCGCGATCTGGTCGGCTCATTGCTGCTCGGATTGTTTGATGATTCGGGAACCCTGCAACACGTCGGGGTGTGCGCCAGCTTCAGTAACGCCAAGCGCAAAGAACTCGTGACGTTTCTGGATCCATTGCGAAAAAACGCGGGGGAGTCTCATCCATGGAAGCATTGGGCCGAGTTGACGGAGGCGGATGGAACAAAGCGCATGCCCGGAGGTCAGAGCCGCTGGAGCCAGGGGAAAGATTTATCGTGGGAGCCGCTGCGGCCCGAGTTGGTGGTTGAAGTCGCGTACGACCACATGCAGGGCGACCGCTTTCGGCATACCGCACAATTCCGGCGCTGGCGGTACGACAAGAAACCGACAGACTGCACGTATGCGCAGCTGGAAGTTGTGCCCCCGCAGGAACTCGCGGAGATTTTTCCGTCCGGGCGCTAGTTCTTCGCTTTTCTCTTGTTACTTCTTTCGCGCCATTCCCGCGTAGGATCCTCATCCGGATCGGGCGTTTCCTGCTTGGGCCGAAGATCTTCGGGCACGTGGCGCAAGTTCACGCGAATGCGAGTCCAAGTCGAGGAACGGCCTCGCATGGAATCGACGAGTACGTCATCGACGGCGAGTAGGTCTCGAACGGCAGAGTGCTTTTCTTTCCAGCGCTCTAGCCCCGCCAGCGCGGCTGATTTATCGGGAGAGTTCGCCACAACGATCAGAGGCATCTTGATCCTCGGCTTTTTGGCGGCAGGTTTTGCGCGCGACGGCGCGACGCGCGGGCCCTCGGATTTCGTCTTCCGAAAATGCGGTGGCCAGGGAGCATCTCCGAGACCAGCCGCTTCGTCCTTGTCAGCAAGCTCAAGAAGCTGCTCCAGCGAATCGGGAAGCTTATCCATGTCCGCGTGCGGATTTCCAACTTCTGAAAAACGTTTCGGCATGGTGAAGATGGTGAATGCGGCCGGATCATAGTCAGGCACCTCTTCCCAGTGAAGAGGCGTTGATACGCGAGCATCCGGCACCGGGCGCACCGAGAATGCCGAGCATGTGGTCCGATCCTTCGCATTCTGGTTGTAGTCGAGGAAAACCCCGTGCCGTTCTTCTTTCCACCACTTCGAGGTCGCGAGCGCGGGCACGCGACGCTCGACGGCCCGCGACAGAGCAACCGCGGCGCGGCGCACTTCCGTGAACGTCCATCGCGGCTCGATCCTCACATTCACGTGCATGCCCCGTGATCCGCTGGTTTTGGGCCATCCGCGGAGGCCGACACTCTCCAGAAAATCTTTGACTTCCATGGCCACACGGCAAACATCCGTCCACGAGACGCCCGGAATTGGATCGAGATCGATCCGGAGTTCGTCCGGATGGTCGAGATCCGCCGACCGTACAGGATGCGGATGCAGTTCGATGCAGCCGAGATTGACAATCCAGGCGAGTCCAGCGGCATCATCGACGACGATTTCTTCCGCTGTGCGGCCTGAGGGGAATGACAGGATTACGGTTCGCAACCAAGCCGGTCGCTGCTCGGGAGCGCGCTTCTGGTAAAAGGCCTCGCCCTCAGCGCCGTTCACGAAGCGCTTGAGGACGATGGGCCGATCCTGGATTCCGGCAAGCGCTCCCGAAGCCACGGCAAGGTAGTAGTTCACCAGGTCGAGCTTGGTGACTTTCACCTGCGATGAGAAGTAGAGCTTGTCTGGATGGGTGATCTGAACTTCCCGTCCTGCGATGGAAAGTACTTCTTTGGATTGCTCTTTCGTCACAACAAACTCCGGCTCGTTCGTAGTTGATGGGCCCGACAGTCCATGTGGCTCGAAATGGTGGCCATAATAAATGGGGCCCTAGTCAGATGCCATCCAAGCCGGATCCGTGGATTGGCAATGAAGATTGAAGTGCGATTCCGGAAGTAACCCGGCAGTACACTCCCTTTTGGTAACCCTTAGTAACCATCGCTTTCGTCATTCTCCGACGTACAATTGGCCTTGTCCGGCAGGTCCGTCTGCCGATTATTTGGATGTCCCTCCGGACAGTGCTCCGGCGCATTTCCGGATGCGTCCAGTCAAGACCAGGTTCTGGAGTTCGCGCTCTTATGGCATTGTTTGGCTTCAACAAGCAAAAGGTACTTGCCAGTGCGGAGAAGTATGTCCAGCAGGGCAAGCTGCAGAATGCCATCTCAGAATACGAGAAGATCCTCAAGAATGATGCCAAGGACCTGACCGTCACCAACACGGTTGGCGACCTCTATTCCCGCCTCGGCGAAACCAGCAAAGCTACCGAATGCTTCAAGACTGTGGGCGACGCCTATGCCAGCCAGGGATTCACGGTTAAGGCGATCGCGATGTACAAAAAGATCTGCAAGCTCCAGCCTTCGCTTGAGAGCCTGCTGAAGCTGGCCGAACTGTATACGCAGCAGGGCCTGTTCAACGACGCCCGCGCGCAGTATCTGCAAGTCGCCGAAGAATTCCTGAAAGCCGGAGAGCTCGAGAACGCCGTTCGCATCTTCCAAAAGATTCTCGAGATGGATCCGGAAAACAGCACCATGCGCGTCAAGCTGGCTGAAGTGTATGTGCGCCTGGGGAAGAAGACCGATGCGTGGCAGATTTTCTCGGCGGCTGCCGAGAGCCTGCGCTCGAAGGGGCAACTCGGTCCTGCAGATGAAGTTCTGCAACGCATGTTGACGCTCGATCCGGGCAATACGTATGCGCTGCTGATGCAGGGTAAGAACCTGCTCGAATCGGGCGATGCCGCGGGTGCGGTCGCGACGCTGCAGAAGGTCGCCGATCTCGATTCCAACCCGGAAGGCCTGCGCGACTTGCTGAAGGCGTACCTGCTTACGGGACAGCTCTCCGAGGCGGGTGCAATCGCCGGCAAGCTGCTGGCGGTGCACAACGATCTTGCTGCGATCTCAAGCTTCGCTGATGCCCTGATGCAGGCGGGGCAGTATGAGAACGCGCTTCAGGTTTTCGATCAGCATGCCGAACGGCTGCTGGCCGAGAACTCGAGCAAGGTTCTCGACTCGCTACACACAATTATTGGCCACGTTCGCGACAATCCAGATTCGCTGCAGAAATTACTCGACCTGTTCCACAAGGCGGGAGAGACAACGCACGTCAGCGAGGTGATGGAACTGCTGGCCCATGCCAGCGTGCAGAGTGGGGATCTTTCGCGTTCGCGCGATCTGTATCAGAAGCTGGCGCAACTCGAGCCGCAGAACCCCCTGCACATGCAGAACTACCAGCAGGTGGTCGGGCAGATGGGCGGCACCTCCGGGAGCAAGCTCATCACGCCGGAGGAAGCAGTCGTTCTGCTGGATGATCTTGAGGCTACCGCTCCATCGATTCACCAGCACTACCCGGATGAAGTTGCGCTCTCGATCCGCTCGGCATTAACCGACGCAGAACTTTTCATCTCCTATAACATGCCGGCCAAGGCTCTGGGGCCGCTCATCGGCGCTCTGCCTTTGGCGCCGAACGATCTTCGCATCAATCAGCGACTGGCTGCCTTGCACACGCGCGCGGGGCGCTTTGCCGAGGCTGCTCTCTGTTGCCGTACTTTGCAGCGCGTGTATTCCGACGCGGATTATCCCGAGGAAGCGACCCGCTACGGTGAATTAGCGGAGCGGTATGAGGAACGGACATCCCCAGCGCCCGTTCACGGGGAAGAAGTTCCGATCGTTCTCAGTGCTCCCGCTTCTCACGATAACGAGTTGGAAGTTGCCCCGGCAGAAGACGCGGTTCCCGAATTCTCGATCGAGGAGGCTCCGGCAGAAATTTCCGTCGTCGAGCCCGACGCAGTCCCGCAGGAGGAGGCTGCCGCTGCTGCGGCGACTCCGTGGCCGGTTGCTCCTGAAGCGATTGCCGCTGAGCCCGAGTTCGCGGTGGTCGATGAATCGTCGGCGGCCGCGACTGACGCCGAGCCAGCCGCAGCGGAAATTGATCTCTCCTCTGAGTGGGACGACACCATTACTGTGGAGGCGGACGCCCCCGCACCGGAGATAGCTCAGGTCGAAACCGTCGCGGCTGCCGAAGAAGGGCCGGCTGACACGAGCGAAGCCGACGAGACAATCGAGGAGATCGAGTTTTATCTCAGCCACAGCATGAATCCGCAGGCCATGGCCGCGCTGGCCAAGCTGCAGGCGTTGAACCCGGGACATCCCAGGGTGGCGGAACTGCGCGCGAAGGTAGACGCTGCGACGCTGGCCGAGGCTGAAGCAGAAGCCGCGTCATCCGCAGAGCCCGTTGTCGAAGAGATTACTGCGGAAGACGTGCCGTCGATCGAGGTGGTTGAAGAACCTCCAGTTGCGATAGAGGCGCCTGCGGCAGAGCCCGAGCCCCCTGTCGTCGAACAAGAAATACCAGTGGTGGCCGAAATACCTGTGCGAGGGGAAGCAGCACCTGTAGTCCACGCACCTGCCGCTCGCCGTGCCGAACCAGAGCCTACGCCAGAGCCGGCTCCCAGCGTCCTGAAAGAATTCGTCAGCGATCTGGAATCGACGCTGGGCGATAAATTCCTGCCCGGAACGGCTACTAAGGCTGCTTCACCTGACGCGGCACCTGTGCACGTGGAGCCCGCGGTGGCCGCCGCGCAACCTGCTCCGGTACTCGGCGAGTTCGTTGCCGACATCGAGGCATCGCTCGGCGAAGACTTCCTGAAGGCGGCGCCTGTCCCAGAGCGTAAGCCTATCGCGCCTGCTGCAGCGAAGCCCGTTGCCCCGGCTGCAGTTCCGCCGGCTGCGCCGAAGATTGCTCCGCCGATGGCCGCCAGTGCTGCTGCGTCGGCGTCGTCTACCAATAGTGTCGCGACTCCAGTTGCTCCGCCTGTAAGTCGCGTGGCAGCGCCACCTACACCTGCAGCATCGGTTGCGTGGGCGGCCCCGATTGGCAACGTCACGAGGCCGCAGCCGCCGATGCCGCCTGCTCCGCCTGTCGCTCCTCCTGCTCCAGCGCCAGTGGCCGCGAAGGGCGCGTCGCCATTCGGGGAAGATACCGGCGTCGATCTGGCTGAGATGTTTGGCGAGCTGAAACAGGATCTCGAAGCCGATGTCGCAGCGGGAGATGAGGATCCCGAAACGCATTACAACCTTGGCATTGCCTTCCGGGAAATGGGACTGCTCGACGAGGCCATTGGCGAACTGCAGAAGGCGTGTCAGTCGTTTGATCGGGGACATCCGTTCCCGCAGATCATGCAGACGTACACGTGGCTCGCGCAATGCTTCCTGGAAAAGAGCGTTCCTGAGGCCGCGGTACGCTGGTACGAAAAGGCTCTGAACGTCCACGGAATCGATAACGAGACTCGCGTCGCATTAAATTACGAACTTGCATCCGCGCACGAAGCAGCCGGGGACAAGGCCACTGCCTTGAAGCATTTCATGGACGTTTACGGCATGAACATTGATTACCGGGACGTCGCCGAGCGCATAAAGGCGCTGAAGTCGTAAAATAGCGTGATGGCTGTCGAGCCAAAACGCCTTTCCCGGAGTTCCAGGCTGATTACCCAAGCTTCTTCTCGGAGCGCGGAGAGCCGCTGCGCATGACGGATCCCGCACTCTCAGGCGCGCCCGGCCGTGCTCCCGACCCGACGCCGTCCTCCCATAAGGTTCCGTCCGGGATTCTCGGTCTGAGCGATGAGCCTGCGCCCGATGGTGCTACGCCTATGCCGAGCTTGGCGCAGACGTGGATGCACCGCATCTCGGTATTCCTTTTCGTATTGATCAGTGCGGTGGCGGGGGTGCTGCTGATCATCTTGCCGTGGACACCAGAGTGGACGGACAACTATCTTCTGCTCTCATTTCCTAACCTCCGGACGATCGTGTCCAATGGCTTCTTTCGCGGCATCTGCAGCGGCCTAGGGTTGCTCGACATCTGGATCGGCTTTTGGGAGGCGTTGCACTACCACGAACATCACTAGCTCCGCTGCACTACACTGTCACGAGTCCCATTCTCAACTCTGAGTTCAAGCATGACTGAACATCTCAAAGCCGCTCCGGTCGCATACGAGAACGAACCGTTCCTCAACAGCCCCGACGGGCGAATCCTGCGGATGCTGGCGGAATATCAGGAACCGCTCGCGCGCTTCCGGCGCGAGCAGATCCAGGACACCGTCGTATTCTTTGGGTCGGCACGGTTTACCGGGAGCCAGATTGCGGCGGCGGCTCTGGCCAGTGTTGGACAGAATCACGCGTCCTCGACTCCGGTTCAACTCGAGCAGGACCTCAAGCGGGCGCAGGCCGGTGTCAATATGGCACGCTACTACGAAGATGCCCGGCAACTCGCGCATATGCTGACCAAGTGGTCGATCCAGATTCCCGCCCGCCGCCACCGGTTCGTCGTCACTACGGGCGGAGGCCCCGGGATCATGGAGGCGGCCAATCTCGGCGCGCATGAAGCCGGAGGAAAGTCGATCGGACTGAATATTCAGCTTCCTTTCGAGCAGTATCCGAACCAGTACATCACTCCTGCGCTGAACTTTCAGTTTCACTACTTCTTCATGCGCAAGTTCTGGTTCGCCTATCTTGCGAAGGGACTCGTGATCTTCCCGGGCGGCTTCGGCACCATGGATGAGCTTTTCGAGATCTTGACGCTGGCGCAGACCGACAAGCTGGCGAAGAAAATTCTGGTCGTGATATACGGGAGCGAATACTGGAACCGGGTAATCAACTTCCAGGCGTTCGTCGACGCTGGGACTGTGGCTCCGCAGGATACGGAACTGTTCAAGTTCGCCGACACACCAGAGGACGCATTTGAATTCGTGCGCGACGGGCTCACGAAACATCACTTGGGCGAGCAGCCCAAGAAGAAGACTGAAGTGACACCGGAAATCGCGAAGACGAGACCTTAGAGGTTTCCTTCGTTAACCTTCGTGCCTTCGTGCTTGCAGGTTTTAGATGGCCGACAGCGGGCTTCTGTACTACATCACTGACCGCAGCGGGTTTCGGGGAGACGAGTCCACTCGCCGCAGGCTCCTTCTACAAAAGATCTCGGACGCCGCCCTCGCTGGAATCGATTACATCCAGCTGCGGGAACAAGATCTCCCCGCGGGTCAATTGGAATCGCTCGCGCGAGAAGCAGTTGCCGTGCTGACGAAGCTGAGAGCTGAGAACCGCCAACTGAGAACTGCGCTTCTGATTAATTCCCGTACGGACGTAGCCCTTGCAACGGGAGCCGACGGGGTTCACCTGCGCTCAGATGACATCTCGCCGCAAGAGGTGAAAGCGATGTGGAGGAAAGCTGAAGGGGCCGGCGCGCCCATCGTGGGAGTGTCCTGTCACTCGCGGGAAGAAGTGACGCAAGCTGCGGCAACGGGAGCGACGTTCGCTGTCTTCGCTCCGGTGTACGAAAAGAAAGATGCTTCGGGCATTCCACCGAAAGGTCTGTCGCTATTGAAAGAAGCTTGTAAGGCGGACATCCCCGTGCTCGCTCTGGGCGGAGTCACATTTGAGAATGCGCGCGCGTGCCTTGAAGCCGGAGCCGCAGGAGTCGCCGGAATCCGGCTGTTTCAGGAGAATGACATTTCGATCATTGTTCGGGAACTGCAGCGATTTGATCAGTGATCAATAGTTGACTTCCTTACTGATCACGGGCCCGGTCACTGCTGTTTTCTATCCCATCCACTTCTTGCCGCTCTTCAGTACATCTATAACCATCGCCAGCCGACGCTTCTTCGTCTCTTCCTGCTTCGCATCTTTTATGCAATTCGCCATTTCCTTCTTGTGCGTAAACGCCAGAGAGTCCCACCGTTGTTTCGCCTGTTTGTTCTTCGCCAGGTCTCGTCGAAGTTCCGCTGGGGGTTCGACTGTGCGCTCGTCGAGATCCCTCTCCAGGACGATATCCACTACATTGGCAGCTTTGGCTTTGGCGCCATCGCGCATGGTTTTGTTGACGGCCATGCCATGACATCCGCCCATCGGCATCAACGAGGAGCGAAACGGGAATCCATTGATCGTGCCACGCACAGGCACTCGCGCTTTCGTGCCGAAAGTCTCCGGCACATCGAATGGAGCGTTCATCCAGGCTACCGAACTGCCCTCTTTGCCTTCGAGCTTCACCTTGAAACGCAGTTTCTTCTCAGCCATACGGATGCTCCGGCGCTGGTAAACTCTAGCTCGGGATTCACGTGACAGCAAGATGAGTACCTCGACCTCACTTCGCGGGAGTTTCGCTGCGACTGAGCCAAAGCTCGTACAGATCCCGGCAGGATGGTTCCGGATGGGATCCGAATCGGGGCAGGACTGCGAGCGCCCCATCCATCGCGTGTGGATCGATTCGTTCCTGCTTGGAGCCACCCAGGTTACAAACTCCGAGTACGGCATTTTTCTGCGCTCCACCGCAGCCTCGACGCCGCCTTTCTGGAACGATCCGAATTTCAATCATCCCGATCAGCCCGTCACTGGCGTTTCATGGCAGGAAGCTGCACGCTACTGCGAATGGTTGAGCGAGCAAACCAGCCGAAAGTTTCGGCTGCCGACCGAAGCTGAATGGGAACGTGCCGCCCGGGGAGGGCTTGAACAGAAACAATTTCCCTGGGGAGACGATCCGCCGCAATCGCGTCCGGACTACGCCAAGCGGTGGCAATCAGGGCCAGAACCAGTCGCACGGTACGCGCCAAATGGATTCGGGCTTTACGATATCGGAGACAATGTCCACGAGTGGTGCAGCGACTGGTACGATCCGAACTATTATGCCGTCTCGCCCGAGCGCAATACTCAAGGTCCCGACCAGAGTCCGATGAAGCCTGCACGCAAAGCTTCCCGCGGCGGCTCCTGGCGGCACCAGATCAAGGTTGCGCGATGCTCGGCCCGCTCCAGCATCCCGCCGGAGTTTCAGTATGCGGATTATGGATTCCGTGTCGCTTGCAATTGAGTAATTGTGTAAGTTGTAAATCAGTCACTGAAAAGACGGCTGGTCTGTGGATCGAAGCTACTCAAGTTCTTAATCGCAAAATTTCTGCCAACGTATGTTTTCTCCCGACCTTCTCCGCTCGAAACGCATCCTGATCACTGGGGGCGGCACTGGCCTGGGCAAAGGCATGGCCAGCCGTTTCCTCGAACTCGGCGCAACCGTGTACATTTGCGGACGGCGGGAAGAAGTTCTCAAAAGTACCGCGGTGGAACTCTCTGCCAAAGGACCGATCCACCCATTCCCTTGCGACGTTCGCAATCTCGAATCTGTCGAGCAAATGATTGATCAGATCTGGAAAGACGGGCCGCTCGACGTCCTCATCAACAACGCCGCGGGGAACTTTATTTCACGCACGGAAGATCTCTCTCCCAATGCATGGCAATCGGTCATCAACATCGTGCTGATGGTACGCTGAATTGCACCACGGTATGCGGAAACCGCTGGATCAAAGAAGCACGCAGGGGCACGGTCCTGAGCATCTCCGCGACATATGCACCAGTCGGGTCGGCGTATGTAGTTCCCTCGGCCGTGTCTAAGGCTGGCGTCGAAGCACTGATGCGCAGCCTTGCAGTTGAGTGGGGGAATCGCGGCATTCGCATGAATGCCATTGCGCCGGGACCGATCCCAACGCAGGGAGCGTTTTCGCGGCTGTTGCCGCGTCCGGACCTTGAAACTCTCGCGCTCAATCGCAACCCGCTGCACCGCTTCGGCACGGTCGAAGAACTTGCGAATCTCGCGGCCTTCCTGGTCAGCGATCACTCGGAATACATCAACGGCGAAGTCATCCGCATGGATGGCGGCGAGTTTCTGCAGGGTGCCGGAGAATTTAGCAATCTTGGAAGAGCGTTGACCGATAAGGATTGGGAATCGTTAAAGCCGAGAAAGCGATAGTGGGTGGCGACTAGTGGCGATAAGTAGCTACTGATGATCTTTTGTCGGAGACACAATCGCCTTCAGCAACATATTCACCAGGCTCAATACAATCGCTCCGATAAACGCCGCCAGAAATCCGCGGACCTGAAAGCCGGGGGCCAGCAGCGCGGACGCCAATTCCAACATCAGGGCATTGATCAGCAGCCAAAACAATCCCAGCGTGACCAGTGTCAGCGGGAAGGTGATGACCTTCAGCACCAATCCGATGGTGGCGTTGATGAATCCAATCACCAGGGCCGCTACGAGAGCGTTGCGTGCGCCATGGACAGAAACTCCCGGCACCAACTGAGCGACGATCCACACAGCCACCGCGCTCAGTACCCAATTGATCAGCAGCCGTAGCATACGGTTCTCCGACTCGAATCATAGGCCCAACGAGTCAGTTTGTCATTCAGCG
>Ga0170475_102200749_pt1 | contig 11725 bp, 16 predicted proteins | sample Soicark_Litter_5_FD_111474 | JGI IMG/M metagenome (GOLD analysis project Ga0170475, IMG submission 111474) | Avena fatua rhizosphere microbial communities from Hopland, California, USA. Combined Assembly of 48 SPs | reverse complement strand
TTTTTTTTCGGGATTTTATTACTGGTTTTGAAAAGTTACTGGGCGTGTTTATGATGAGGAATTAGGTTTGTTACATTTTTCAATTATTTTTGTAGGTGTTAATTTAACATTTTTTCCAATGCATTTTTCTGGGTTGGCAGGTATGCCTCGCCGTATTCCTGATTACCCTGATATGTTTTTATTTTGAAATGTTATTTCTTCGTATGGTTCTTTTATTTCATTTTCCGGCGTAATTGTGTTCTTATATGTTATTCATCATGCTTTTGTTTCTGTTACTGTAAACTCTAAAGAGGTTAATACTTTGCATTCTTTATCCTTACATAATGATTTTTGGTTTGAGCGAATTTTAACTTTGGCGTTTGCGTCCCGAGATTTTTTATTTAACAAGTTTCCCTTTACTAAACGAGTATGGTTATTTATCGAGAAGGCGTTCTTTTATATTATTGGCTTGTGGTTTTCTATGGTGAACGCTATTGATAATTATTACGGCATTTCTGCATGAGTATACGGACCTAGACAGCAGACACGTCCTTTTTCTATGTATAAGTATTTGCGTATGTACCGAGAACAATTCCCATGAGGATTACCTAACATTTTTCATTAAATCAATATAAGCAGGATGATTAAAGGTACATTTCAAGACCCTGTCACACCAGTAATGTATGGTATTTCGGCGTTACATGATCATATTTTGTTCTTTCTTGCTGTAATTTTATTTGTAGTAGTTTATATATTTGTAACTACATTAATTTTATTTCTTTATGACGATAGTGAAGTTGTAGAAGAATTTGTGGATTCGGATGCTTCAAGGTATGACTTTCCAAGATCAATGTATGTTTATTGTAGAGTTGTTAATGGTAGATTTTTTGAAGCTTATAAGAATCATAAATTCTCATACCAATGGGCTAAATTGAATAATGGCACTTACATTGAAATAGTATGGACTATAATACCTAGTATAATTCTTTTATTAATAGCAATACCTTCTTTTGCTTTGTTATTCGCTATAGATGAAATTACATTAGGTAAATTGCTGGTTAAAGTTATAGGCCATCAGTGATAATGGTCCTATGAAGTTTCAGGGTTAGCTAATGTTCCTTTTAATATGGCGAATTTTGACTCCTATATGTTATCTGATTCTGATTTGCGAAAAGGCGACTTGCGTTTATTGAAAACAGATAACGCTTTAATTTTACCTAAAAACATGCCTATTTTGGCTTTAATTACATCAGATGACGTTTTGCACAGTTGGGCGGTCCCTTCATTTGGTATTAAAGTTGATGCTATACCGGGCCGTTTAAGTCAAATTTCTTTACTTATTAAAAATTCTGGTGTTTTTAATGGCCAATGTAGTGAATTATGCGGAGTTAATCATGGGTTTATGCCAATTGAAGTTTGGGTTGTTGATTTAAGTACTTTCGCTAGGTTAGAAATGTTTTTAGCCAAACCAATGTCGTTATAAAATGCTTTCACCTTTAGAACAATTTAAAATTAATATTTTATGAAAATTACAAAACTGTGCTTGTTTGTATGATTTTATGTTCACTAATGTTGCGTGAACATGTATTTTGGTGTTTGTAGGTGGGGGTTTATTTATCTTATTCCCTATAAAGTATTCGTTTTTTGTACCTACCGCATTATTAAATTTTCAAGAAGAATGTTATAAGTTTTTATTGAATTTATTTGTAACTGTTAATACTTCGTATGGATTAAATTTTTTCCCTTTAGTTACGGTTATTTTTGTTTTAGTGTTGTCTTTTAATCTGTTAGGTCTATTACCATACGGTTTTACAGTTACGAGTCAGATTTTTGCTACGTTTGCACTCTCTATTTCTACATTTATAGGAATTACAATATTAGGTTGCATTGTAAATAAATTTAATTTTATTAAATTCTTTATACCTAATAATATTAGCTTTGCGCCTTTACGAATATTTTTAATTTTTATTGAGGTTTTGTCTTATATAATAAGACCTTTTAGTTTAGGTATACGTTTATTTGCGAATATGTTGGCTGGTCATACATTGATTTATATTTTGGCTAGTTTTTCATATTCTATAGCGATTAAATTTATTTTTTTCTCTTTAATAATTCCGTTTGCTATTATTTTTCTAATATTTATGCTTGAGTTTAGTATATCGGTCATACAGACTTATGTGTTTACAATTTTAACTATTATTTATATTAAAGACGTTTTAAATGCAGTCCATTAAATATATATGCCACAATTGGATAAATTAGCTTATATAAATGAGTTCTTTGTATTATTACTTGCTGTAATTGTAATGTATTTTTTATTGGCTTATGTTGTTTTACCCATTATTTTTCGGAATATATTTATTAGAAATTACATGGTATGGTTTTATCAATTTCCAGGAAAGTCATTTTATGGTATAACAGTTATGCACTCGTTATTTCATAAACGGTTTAATTTGTCTGATCTGGCTGCGAATTTACGTATTGATTCGGCTTTATGTTTGCTTACACATCGTATTTATAATTTTACTAGTCCGTTATCTTGGATAACTGGTTGACGTCATAATATAATGCATTTTTATTTTGTTGCTTTTGAAAAGGAGACTCATTATGGATGAGTAAGGCCTTTCTTTGACGTAGACAGAAAATTGCGCCGAAAGGTTAAAAAATTTCGTCTTTTATGAAAAAACCTCTTGGTTTCTTATATTTTAATATTAACCTTAAAACAATGAGCGTAGTTTTTAAATGAGGATGAATAGTGATTTGATATTTGTTTATTATTTATTTAGGTAATATAGACGTTGAATTATTTGTTATTGTAAATTTTTTAATAGCATTAGGTGTAGTTTATCCTATTTTGTATTCTTGGATGTCTTTTAATTACACTTTAGCATATGTTCGTCGTGTAATTGTAGTTTTCAAGAAAATAAATGTGTTATTATTAGCGTATTTTAGTATCTTTTTTTCAAATTTGCGTTCCGTGATGCAGCAGTTATTATTATCAAGTGGTGGAACTTTTTTTGAATTTAAAGGAATGTATACGCAAATTTGTGATTATTTGTTACTACATAAGTTACAGTCTTATTTAATTGTTAAGAGGTACAAAGGGCGTCTTCTGCGCTTGTTCAATAAGTATGCTTTGCTTAAAGAGGCGGGGGTGTTGTATAATGTAAGTTATATGATATCTTCGTTGCCTCAAGATGAAATAAAATATAAAATAAATGCGTAAACCATATTATTCCGATAAGCTTATAGAATTTGGTGTTGACTCTAATTTTTATGTTATAATTAGAAAAGAACTTTTGGATTTAGATTGGGTGTTAGAGTATGATGATTGAATAATTATATTTTGTTTTGTTACTATTACTTTGGTAATTTCAATTGGATTGTGCGCGTTACCTTGAATTATTCTTTATAACTTGATAGATCATGAAAAGGTTACATCTTATGAATGCGGGTTTCAACCTTTTGAAGATACTCGTCAAAAATTTGATATTAAGTATTATTTAGTTAGTATTTTATTTATTATTTTTGATTTAGAAATTATTTTTATGGTACCATGAACACTTACTTTTTATTGATTATCTGTGTGAGGAACTTTTTGGTTAATGTTTTTCTTATTTATATTAACGCTGGGTTTTGTTTATGAGTGGCGTAAAGGTGTCTTAGATTGAAGTTAGCGTTTTTTCAAAAATTTTTATGTTCAGCTTTTCCTGCACATGTCCAAGCTTTTATTGTGTATCAAACAAGACTTATGGAGCTTTGGGTCGTTTTAGATCGTAAAATCTTTAGGGAATTTTGTTTTTTTATTAAAAAGGCAAGTTTTTTGCAATTTATGATTTTAAATGATATTTGCGTTGTAGATTGGTTAGCTTCGTCTAAGCGCTTTGAGATTATTTATAATTTTTTTTCGTATAAATTTGCAACGAGGTTGTTCGCAAAGTTTATATTTTCGGAAGATACATTTTTATTTTCAATTAGTGATTTGTTTAAAAGTGCATTATGATTAGAAAGGGAAGTTTGGGATATGTATGGCGTTTTCTTTTTTCAAAATCCGGATTTGCGACGAATTTTAACGGATTATGGGTTCGAGGGTTATCCTTTACGTAAAGACTTCCCTTTAACAGGTTATTTAGAAGTGAGATTTTATGATGAGAAATATACTTTGGTTTATGAGCCAGTCGAACTTGCTCAAGATTATCGAGATTTTAGTTTTATTTCACCCTGAGAAAATTTAGTGCTTTAACTGTTATGTTTAAATTTAAATCGGTTAAAAAATTAAGTATGAATTTTGGGCCACAACATCCAGCTGCGCATGGGGTGTTGCGTCTTGTGTTAGAGTTAGATGGTGAAATCGTTAAAAAAGCGGATCCGCATATAGGGTTGCTTCATAGAGGTACAGAGAAATTAATAGAATATAAGACGTATTTACAGGCTTTACCTTATTTTGACAGGTTAGATTATGTGTCTATGATGGCTCAGGAATATTGTTATTCCTTAGCTGTTGAAAAACTGTTACGTTTAACTGTACCTTTGCGTGCTCAGTATATAAGAGTTCTTTTTGCAGAAATTACGCGTATTTTAAATCATCTTTTAGCATTAACTACCCACGCGTTGGATGTTGGTGCTTTAACCCCATTTTTATGAGGATTTGAAGAAAGAGAAAAGTTGTTGGAATTTTACGAAAGGGTTTCTGGTGCACGTTTGCATGCCGCTTATATAAGGCCTGGCGGAGTAGCTAGAGATATTCCATTAGGTTTGTTGCAAGATATTAATTCATTTGTATCTCAATTTTATTCACGTATTATTGAAATTGAGGAATTGTTGAGTAGCAATAATATTTGAAAACAGCGTCTTATTAATGTAGGAACGGTAACATCCTTACAAGCCTTGAATTGAGGTTTTAGTGGTCCAATGTTAAGAAGTTCAGGAATATCTTGGGATTTACGCAAAAATATGCCTTACGATATTTATGATAAATTAAATTTTCATATAATTACTGCTAAAAATGGTGATTCGTATGATCGTTATTTGATTCGTTTGTATGAAATGCGTGAGAGTTTAGCCATTATTTCTCAAGTTATTAATATGATACCTAAGGGTTTTGTTCAAGTTTTTGATAAAAAAGTTTGTCCTCCTTCAAGATCTGAGATGAAATTAAGTATGGAAGCTGTTTTGCATCACTTTAAGTTATTTACTGAAGGTTATACATTGCCGAAAAATATGGTGTATTCTTCTGTTGAAGCTCCTAAAGGTGAGTTTGGTGTCTTACTCGTTTCTGATGATACAAATAAACCTGCTAGGTGTAAGATCAAGTCACCAGGATTTTTTCACTTAGCTAGTTTAAACGAAATGGCGTCTAATCATTTTATTGCAGATGTGGTGACTGTTGTTGGAACCCAGGATATTGTTTTTGGTGAAGTTGATAGATAATGCTATTTTGTTTGGTCAGGAGCATGAAAGAGCTTGTTGTTAATGATCGTAGTTTGTACTTTTCGGAGGAGCATACAATTTTACAATTTCTTCACATTTGAAAATTTCAAATTCCTAGATTTTGCTATCACGAGCAATTATCTATTGCGGGGAATTGTCGTATGTGTTTAATTGAAGATGTAAAATCGGTTAAACCTATAATAGCTTGTGGTGTCAATATAACAGATGGATTAATGATTTATACTGAAAGTGTAAAAGTTAAAAAAGCGCGGGAATCTGTACTGGAATATTTACTAATTAATCACCCACTTGATTGCCCTATATGTGATCAGGGTGGTGAGTGTGATTTACAGGATTTATCTTTAATCGTTGGTGGGGATAAAGGACGATTTTACGAGGCAAAACGGGCCGTGTCTAACAAAAACTTTGGTTACCTAATAAAAACTGTTATGAACAGATGTATTCATTGCACGCGTTGTGTTCGCTTTGCAACGGAAATAGCTGGTGTTTCTATGCTAGGCTTAACTGGCCGTGGTTCTTCTATGGAAATTGGGTTTTATGTTGACGTGGCGTTTGATACAAATATTTCAGGAAATGTCATTGATTTATGTCCTGTAGGCGCTTTAACTTCTAAACCATATTCTTATATGTTCAGGCCTTGAGAGTTTAAAACAACGCCTTTTATTGATATTTTTTCAGATTCTTTAGAAAAAGTTCTAGTTGACTTGCGTGGATTTGATATAATGAGAATTGTTCCTTATTATGATTATGGAATAGGCTCTGGTTTTATTTCCGATTATATGCGGTTTACTTTTGACAGCAATAATATATTACGACAAACGTTACCAGTTTATATAAATAAGGTTGTTTTTATTCGCTATAGTTGGAAAAGTCTTTTTGTTTTTATACAACAGGCTTTACGAAACATGTTATCAGTTCTTATTTTCAATAAAATAAAGTTTTTAAATATAAAAGGTTTTTCAGATGTTTATTCGGATTTAGATTTTTTACACAAATTTAAATTGTTTTTTTATTATTTGGGAAATAAAATTAATTTGAAGGAAAGTAATGTGTTTTTGAACATTGACGAAGATTTAGTTCTTAATACATCATCTAACTTTCTTGTAATTAATACAAATTTACGTGTATTTAACCCGCTAATAAATATAAAGCTTCGTAAACGTTTCCTTGAAAATGCCAATTTTTATTATATAGGTTCACGTATAAATACGTCTTTTTTTATGAAACATATATCCTCGTCGCATAAGACTTTTATAAATTTTTTGTCAGGTAAAATGTGGCTTTCTTTGTTAAAGAGCACTGTAATTTCAAATGTATTTGAAGGGAATATAAACTATTATTATCAATATCTTCATAAACTTAACATTCAGGTAATGATGTTAAAAACAATATCAACCTGCGCTATGCAATATATGGCTATTGGTGATAACTTGAATGCTACTTATATTAATTTAAAGCTGAATTTTGGTTTTGATTCTCTTTTGCATAAAATATCTAAGTCAGTTAAAAATATACAATTTTATGCTGGGCACCATAAGGATATTGGTGTTTTATTTTCGAATATTATTTGCCCTTCATTAACTGTTTTTGAAAAGTCGAGTGTATATTATAATTATGTTAATCGTTTAGTAAAAACATCAAAAATTATCCCAGCGCCTTTATTTGCGCGGTCTGATACTGAAATTTTGCGTTTGCTTTCTTATATTTTATGTAAAAATTCTCTTGATAAAATAATTAAATTTGATCAACTGAGTAAACACATGTCCGTTATTGTAAATAAAATAAAGTATTATCACGTTTTATTTAGCAAAAATTATTCAATATTTACTTCTTATAATATTTTTATAAAAAATTCGCGAGTTTTCATAAAGTTAGATTAAAAAATCAGGCACCTAGTTCCTTAGTTCCGTGCGCTTAGTAGGTTACGTTCATGAAAAGGGATCTTTTCATGAATTTAGATAAACTGTCGTCGTTGTTGAAGCAAGTAGAGTCGAAAGGGAAAGTTTTGTCTGTTGTTGATGGTATTGCTATTGTTAATGGGTTGAAAAATGTAAAATCTGGTGAAACATTAGAATTTTTTGATGGAAATAATAATTTTTTACTAAAAGGTATGGCGTTAAATTTAAATGTCCATTCGATAGGTGCTGTTTTATTTGGTGATGAGAGGTTAGTTAAGCCAGGTAACATTGTTAAAGGTACAGGGGCTGTTATTAGTATACCAGTTGGTATGGAATTGTTAGGCCGCGTAGTTAACCCTTTAGGAGAACCTATTGATGGTTTAGGTGTTTGATCTAATAATGTTAGCTTACAAAAGGTGGATATTAAGGCCCCAGGTATTGTTTACAGGATGTCTGTTCATGAGCCTATGTTGACAGGAATTAAAGCTATTGATAGTCTTGTTCCTATTGGTCGTGGTCAGCGTGAGTTAATAATCGGTGATAGACAAACTGGAAAAACATCAGTGGCTATTGACGCTATATTAAATCAAAAATTTGAAAATCAAAAGTTAGATGTTAAAAAATTGTATTGTGTTTATACAGCTATAGGTCAGAAAAGATCATCAATTGCAAAACTAGTAACATTGTTAGCTTCGTTTAAAGCATTATCTTATACTACAATAGTTGCTGCTACAGCTTCAGAAGCAGCTCCTTTGCAATATTTAGCTCCTTATAGTGGTTGTACAATTGGGGAATTTTTCCGCGATAATTCTATGCATGCGTTAATAATTTATGATGACTTAAGTAAACAAGCTAATGCTTACAGGCAAATGTCTTTGTTATTGCGTAGACCACCTGGTCGTGAAGCTTACCCTGGTGATGTGTTTTATTTACATTCTCGCTTATTAGAAAGGGCGGCTAAGTTGTCAAAATCGATGGGAGCAGGTTCTTTAACAGCTTTACCAGTTGTTGAGACTCAGTTAGGAGATGTGTCTGCTTATATCCCAACTAATGTTATTTCAATTACAGACGGTCAAATTTTTTTAGAAGCCAATTTATTTTATAATGGTATTAAACCTGCCGTTAATTTGGGCTATCGGTTAGTCGAGTAGGCTCTGCTGCACAATTAGTGGCGATGAAAAAAGTAGCTGGTTCTTTAAAATTAGAGTTAGCGCAGTACCGTGAAGTGCAGGTTTTGCGCAATTTGGTTCAAATTTAGATGAAGCTACGGCGAGTTTATTAAAACGTGGGAGTCAATTGACTAAATTATTAAATCAAGATTTATATAGACCAGTTCCAATTGAGTATCAAATTGTTTTATTATATGGAGCGGTAAATAATTACCTAGCTCAATTACAAGATAATCTTTTACCTACTTACCAGCATAATTTATTTAAATTTTTAAATTCATCGAAGTTATTTACACCGCATGTAATAATGTTGAGGAGTAATAAACTCTTTAAGTCATATGGCACTAAATTTTTGGAATTCTTTTACGCTTTGTATCCATTCATCGAATCTCGGTAATTCTTTTATACACATGATGTTAAAAAATTTGTATGTTGTGGTTTTAAAATTAAATGAAACAAAAAAGTAGGGTGTTATGTTTAAATTTTACAAAAATTTTTATGGTAAATTTTATTTTTTAAATGTTAGGGAAAAATTTAATTTTCTAAAATTGACGGATACTATTTTTAATAAAAAAATACTATGATATAATGTAGCTGCTGTAAAAGCAAACTCTTTTTTTAAGGGTATGGTTGTGAGTTCTTGGCAAAATCTGGATATTTTAGAGGCTTGACATAGTTCAACTCTAAATATTTTTTGGGTTTTTTTATTAAAGGTTTTATTTTTAAAACGGTTAAACATACTAAATGCCATCATATAATCAGTTAGTAAAAGCAAAACGTTTACGTAAATTAAAAAAAAAAATTTGTAATGTTAAAGCATTAAGGCATTGCCCTCAAAAAAAGGGTATAGTGTTTAAAATAAGAATAGTAAAACCAAAAAAACCTAATTCAGCGCAACGAAAAATTGCTAAAGTTCGAATTTTTAAACGGCATATTTTAACTTATATTCCAGGTCAAGGGCATATGTTAAAAAGCTTTTCTGAGGTTTTAGTTTCAGGTGGCCGTGCAAACGATTTGCCCGGTGTACGTTTTTCTTTAATTAGGGGGAAATTTGATTTTTCATATAAGGAAAATTTCGATCGTGTAAATAAAAAATCTAAATATGGTTATAAGTCGAAGGCGTTATGAATGTAGTTTTATTATTTGTAAATTCGTTAATTCAACAAGGTAATAAACGACGTGCTGTTTATTGATTAGTTAATTTACTGTTATATTTAAAAACCAAGCATATTTTAAAGCACAGTTTGTTTTCATTTTTTAAAAGTATTTTATTAAGAATTATTCCACAAGTGGGTCTATATACCAAGGTTTTGTCAGGAAAAAAGTATAAAATCCCTATTTACTTGAAGGCAAAAAAGGCTGCGACAGTTGGTTTGCAGTGATTATTTAAAACAACGCGGTTACGTTCTGAGAAAACATTTAGTTTAAAGTTGCTAGGTGAATTTTCAGATATTTTGCTTGGTAAAAGTAAAACAATTAAACAGAGAAAAGAACACCATTTATTAGCTTATCAAAATAAACAGTATTTATATCTGGTACGTTCGCGGCGTAAAAAAAAATAAGTAATGAGTTTAATTTTATATAAAAAGCAAGCTTTTCGTTATTTATCTTTAGGTAAATGCTCGATAGATGGAAAGAATTATATGCGTAAAACAGTCTATCATAGGGGAGGTGCTCATAAAAAACTATTCCGCTTATTAGATTATATGCGTTATATTTGAAATGTTAGTGGAACTGTGTTACGTAAGGAGTATGACCCAAATAAGAGAATTCTTATTAATTTAATAATGTATGAAAATGGTGTTTTATGTTATACATTAGCCGTAACAGGGCTTACATTAGGGATGCGAGTTATGTCTAATTTTTTAATTAAACAAACTGGGTGTTCTTCTTTATTGTTAAATTGTAATAATGGCGATTTTATACATAATATAGAACTTACTTTTAATTTAGGTGGAAAATATATACGTTCTGCGGGGGTTTTTGCTAAGGTAATAGCTAATATGAAAGGAGCCGTTTTTGTAAAATTTCATAAAACACGCAAAGTAATAAAAGTAAATCCTTTTTGTATGACTACATTTGGTTCTTTAATCAGGACAAAAATTCGACGTTTAGCGTTGCGTAAAGCTGGGTATACTAGACATCGTGGTTGGAGACCACACGTCCGCGGTTATGCTATGAATCCTGTTGACCATCCACACGGCGGTCGAACAAAATCTGGTTTGAAGGTTTCTTTTTGTGGGAAAGATACTAAAGGTAAAAAGACTAAGACTAAAATTTCTAATTATGAGGTCTAAATGAAAAGGTAAATTTTTAACTGTAGATTTTGAAATGTTTGATAATACAGAATTTTATGCTAATGTTGATATTAAGGGTGTATTAACTATTCCAGATAACTTGTTTAATACTGCGTTTAATATTTATAAAGGTAATAAATATGAAATGATTATAGTAAATCCCGCTATGTGAGGTTTTTCTTTTTCTGCGTTTGTATTCACTAAAAAAATAGCGAAGTTGCATGAAAATAATAGATTACAAAGGAAAAAACGTTTGCAAAAATTGCAGCTGCAAAAAAAGAGTATTGAAAGGAGGTCAAAAACTAAAATTAAAAGTAAAAAAAAAAAATAATGGCCAACTTAGTTAATCCTGTAAGTTTAAGATTATCTTATAACTGTTATTGAAATAATACTTGAGCTATTGGTAAACAAGTAAATTATTCTTATATTTGTATGGTAGATTTTTACTTATTTAAGTACTTAAGTTTTTTATGAGATAAATTGCGGTGATATCGTAAAGGATTGTTATTTATAGGATTTAAATTTTTTAGAATTTTTAATAAAGTTTGGTTAAATTTTATTTATCGAAATCATAATTTGTCTTTTTTTATTAAAGAAGCATTAGTTTTAAATACATTTAAACATAAACGTAAGGGTTTGCGTCAGTATAAGGTTAGCATAAGATCGAATAAGAAAGGCCGAAATATGCGTAGGCACAAGAGGTTTGTTTCTAGGTACGTTGTTAGTATTAATACTTTATCGCAACGGGGATTGTGAGGTAGCAAAAGGCGCGTCCGTTGTTTTTTACGCAAAAGCAAAATGTATATGAATCGTAATGGAGGTTCTAAATATATTAGTTTTATGAATAAAAGACTAAAAAGGTTACAACTGACTTTATCTAATATTAAATTTTGTATTTTTTAAATATATTATATATAGTCTATTAAGCTCC
>Ga0170475_120783994_pt1 | contig 11728 bp, 11 predicted proteins | sample Soicark_Litter_5_FD_111474 | JGI IMG/M metagenome (GOLD analysis project Ga0170475, IMG submission 111474) | Avena fatua rhizosphere microbial communities from Hopland, California, USA. Combined Assembly of 48 SPs | reverse complement strand
GCTGGATGCCTGAACTCTCCGCACTCGTCCTTCGACAGGCTCAGGACGAACGGGCTTAGAGGGAACGCGCGCTGTTCCTTACCCACGCCATTTGGCGATTTTCCGCCGAATACACCGCTCAGGACGAACGGAACTAAGGGGAGCGTATTCAGTTCCTTACCCGTGCCTTTTGGCGATTTTCAACCAAACGCACTGCTCAGGACGGGCGGCAACACGATCTGCAAACAAACCATCAGCAGTCTCTGGTTTAGGTAAAATCCCTTACATGGCCCCCTTCGACCCCAAACCCATCCTGCAGTCGCTGCCCAATCTGCCCGGTGTCTACCGCTATATCGGCGAGGGCGGCGCCGTGCTCTATGTCGGCAAGGCCATTGACCTCAAGCGCCGCGTCAGCTCCTATTGGCAGAAGAACGACCAGTCGCCGCGCATCCAGTTGATGCTGCGCCAGGTGCAGGATATCCAGACCACCGTGGTGCGCTCAGAGGCGGAGGCGCTGATACTGGAAAACAATCTGATCAAGGCGCTGGCGCCCCGCTACAACATCCTGTTCCGTGACGACAAGTCTTATCCCTACCTGGTGCTGAGCGGCCATGCCACGCCGCGCATCGCCTTCTACCGGGGCTCGCTGGACAAACGCCACCAGTATTTCGGGCCGTTTCCCAACAGCTATGCGGTGCGCGAGAGCATACAACTGCTGCAGAAAGTATTTCGCCTGCGCACCTGCGAAGACACGGTATTTGAAAACCGCTCGCGGCCCTGTTTGCTCTACCAGATCAAGCGCTGCAGCGGCCCCTGCGTGGGCGCGATTACCGCCCAGGACTATGCGGAGGACGTGAAGCACGCCGCGCAATTCCTGCAAGGCAAGACCAACGACGTGTTGAACGCGCTCGACGAAAAAATGCGCGTGGCAGCCGGTGGCTGGCAGTTTGAACTGGCTGCCGCCTATCGTGACCAGATCCAGGCGCTGGCGACCGTGCAGGAAAAGCAATTCGTCTCCAGCAACGCGAGCGAAGCGGATGCGGATATCGTCGCCTGCGAAGTGGACAACGGCGTGGTATGCGTGAACCTGGTGATGATACGCGGCGGGCGGCATGTGGGCGACAAGTCGCTGTTCCCTGCGCATGGCGAGGATTACGACACGGAGTCGGCGTTGGAGGCCTTCCTTGCCCAGCATTACCTCAATCGCAGCATGCCGCCGCTCATTATCTGCAATTGTTCTGGCGACAAGGCGCTGCTCGCCGAGCTGATGAGCGAGCAGGCCGGGCGGCGCATCATCATTGCCAATAATCCCAACGGTGAACGGCGCGTGTGGCTGGAGATGGCGATCAAGAATGCGCGCCTCGCCATCAGCCAGCGCCTGTCGCTGGAGTCCACGCAGATCGCCCGCCTGCAGGCGCTGCAAGAGGCACTGAGCCTGCCCGATTCCGCGCAGCGTATCGAGTGCTTTGATATCAGTCATACCATGGGCGAGGCGACGGTGGCATCCTGCGTGGTCTACGACCGGCTCGGCATGCAGCCCAAGGAGTATCGCCACTACAATATTACCGGCATCACGCCCGGCGACGACTACGCCGCCATGCGCCAGGTGCTGACGCGCCGCTACGGCAAGATCGCCGGCGGCGACGGCATCGTGCCCGATCTGATCCTGATCGATGGCGGCAAGGGCCAGATCGGTGTCGCCGTGGAGGTGATCGAAGAGGTGGGCTTGGACGGCGCGCTGCTGGTCGGTGTCGCCAAGGGCGAGATGCGCAAACCGGGCCTTGAGCAATTAATTGTTCCGGCGCGGGGCGAAACGCTACAATTAGGGCGGGACTCCGTTGCACTGCACCTGATCCAGACCATACGCGACGAGGCGCACCGTTTTGCCATCACCGGCCATCGCGCGCGCCGCGGCAAGGCGCGTGTTTCGTCCAGTCTGGAAGATATCGCCGGCATCGGCGCCAAGCGCCGCCAGAAGTTGCTGACGCGTTTTGGCGGCTTGCAAGGGGTGAAAGCGGCCAGCGTGGAAGATTTGTGCCAGGTGGACGGCATCAGCCAAGCCTTGGCCGAGAAGATCTACGGGGCTTTGCGGTGAGTCTTGTGCGGGGCAAGGGCTCGCAATGCGCTGCCCTGCAGATGAATTTCTAAGAATTGAACTTCTAAGGATGCCGGTGATACCAAGCACAGCAGCAGCTCCCTCCCATCCCTTCCAGAAGCGGGTCTAGTCTTACGCATGCCTATCAACCTGCCTACCCTGCTGACTTGGGCGCGAATCGTCATGATTCCGCTGTTTCTTGGCCTGTATTACCTGCCGGACGGCATGATGACCGATCCGCACAAAAACCTGCTGGGGGCGGTGCTGTTTTCGCTGGCGGCCATCACTGACTGGTTCGACGGCTACCTGGCCCGCAAATGGAACCAGACCTCCGCCTTCGGTGCCTTCCTCGATCCCGTGGCCGACAAGCTGATGGTGGCGGCAGCGTTGATACTACTGGTGCAACTGGACCGCGCCGATGCCTGGCTGGCCTTCATCATCATCGGCCGTGAAATCACCATTTCCGCCCTGCGCGAGTGGATGGCGCAACTGGGCGCTTCCAAGGGCGTGGCGGTGAACTATATCGGCAAGATCAAGACCGCCGCGCAGATGACGGCCATCATCCTGCTGCTGTTGCACGACAATGTGCTGCCCGGCTTGCCCGCACACTATATCGGCACCATGTGCCTGTTTGCCGCCGCCCTGCTCACCATCTGGTCCATGGGCTATTACCTGCGCATGGCCTGGCCGCAGTTGACGCGTAAGCACGATTGAACATTGGGCGTGTTCCCGGCAAGGCAGGCTACCAGCAGCCCGTGCCATAATTCGCAACCATGACGACCGAATCTTCTGCCCACGCCTCGCGCGCCGAGTATGCGCGGCGTATGAACCGCGTGCTCAACTACATCGACGCCCATCTCGACCAGCCGCTGGATGGCGCGCAACTGGCCGATGTCGCGCATTTTTCGCGCTTTCATTTTCACAGGATCTTTGCCGCGTGGATGGGCGAGACGCTGGGCAGCTATGCGCGCCGGCGCCGGCTTGAGAAGGCGGCCTTCCGGCTCGCCTGTGGCAACGACGAGACCGTGCTCAGTACCGCGCTGGCCACCGGCTTCAGCTCGGGCGAGGCATTCGCGCGCGCATTCAAACTGCATTTCGGCTGTACGCCGTCGGAATGGCGCAGGCAGACGCCGCAGCGCCTGGCGACCCAGGCCGCTGCAATCGGCAAGGACAGCAATCCTGATCAGGCCCTGCGCAATGGCGATCAGGCAGGCCGGACCGGCTTCGGCGACCATTGCCTCTCTGGTCAACCTCTCGGAGAGACGAACATGGATGTACGCGTCATCGATTTACCCGCCGTGCGCGTGGCTTACCAGCGCTTGATCGGCCCCTATGGTCCGGCCATCGGCACCTTCTGGCGCGGCACGATCGCGCCTTGGATGCAGTCGCATGGCTTGAGCGGGGAAACCTGCTACGGCGTCGGCTATGACGATCCGTCCGTCACGCCGCCGGACAAGTGCCGCTACGATGCCTGCGTCGAAGTGCCGAACGATTTTCAGGCCGGCGGACAGGCCGATATCCAGACCCTGCCGGGTGGGCGCTATGCCGTGGCCAGCTTCAAGGATCAGCCGATGGCCATCGCCGACGCCTGGATGCGGCTGACGCGCGAATGGCTGCCCTCCAGCGGCCTGCAATGCGATGACCGGCCGTGTTTTGAAATGTTTTCGGCGGCCACCGGCATGAATCCGCAAACCGGCGAGTTCAGTTGCGATATATGCATTCCGGTGCGTGCGTTGTAACAGGTGGGCAGTTTCAACCGCTGTTGTGCTCCTGTCGGCAACAATCTGTGCCTGCTAAATGACGTTGGAATGGTGTAGGCTAGCAGCCTGTCGGACTTAAGGAATCGAAGCGAGAAATTCGATAGGAGAGACCAGATTTTGTCGATTTTGCCGGGCAATAGTTGTTCTATTGCCCAAAAAAGCGGCGAGATATGGGCCGACTAGCGGATTTCGCAGCCGATTTCTCTTAAGTCCGACAGGCTGCTAGCGGTCTGCCAGCAATGCTGGCTCGGCACTTCCTATTTCATGAGGGCAGAATATGTACCCGGTAGTTCTGAAAAGCGTTTGCAAAACCTATCGCCTGGATGCGGTGAATGTCCCTGCGCTCACCGATATCAGCCTGGAAATTCGCGATCACCGTTTCACCGTCATTTCCGGTGCTTCCGGCAGCGGTAAGACTACCTTGCTGAACCTGATCGGCTGTATCGACCGTCCCGACAGCGGCGAGCTGCTGGTGGCAGGTGAGGCGGTGCAGAAGATGTCGGATGATGCCTTGTCCGACTTCCGCGCCCGCCATCTGGGCTTTATTTTTCAGAACTTCAATCTGCTGCCGGTACTGACGGCCTATGAGAATATCGAGTATCCCTTGATCATGACGAAAATGCCGGCGCCGCAGCGCCGGGCGCGGGTGCTGGCCTTGCTGGATGCGGTGGGTCTCGCCGACCGTGCGCAGAACCGGCCCAGCCAATTGTCTGGCGGCCAGCGCCAGCGCGTAGCGATTGCCCGCGCCCTGGCGACGGCACCCAAGCTGATCCTCGCCGATGAGCCAACCGCGAACCTGGATAGCCAGACCGGCGCGGCGATCATTGCCCTGATGCGCAAGATGCAGCGCGAACAACAAACGTCTTTTGTATTTTCCTCGCATGACCCGCATGTGCCGGCCGAGGCCGACGACGCGGTATTCATCAGCGATGGCCGCATCACCCATATCGAGCGCCGGGAACTGGCGGCGGCGCGCGCGGTGGCGGAGGTGGTGACATGAAGACGCTATCGCTGGCATTGCGCAACCTGCTGCGCAACCGTCGCCGCTCCCTGACCACGCTGCTGGCGATGGTCATCGGCCTGGTGGCGATACTGGTGTTTGGCGGCTACAAGTCCAACATCATGTACGGCTCGGAAACGGGCTTTATCCAGGCCACCGGCCACCTGCAGATACAGCACAAGGACTATTTTGCGGAAGGGGGCGATAATCCGACTGCTTACGGTATCGCCGACTACCAGCACGTCATTGATGTGGTCAAGCAGGATGCCGTATTGGCGCCGATGCTGGTGATGGTGACACCCACCTTGCAACTGGGCGGCATCGCCGGCAATTTTTCCGCCGGCGTGTCGCGCTCGGTGATGGCGCTCGGCGTGGTGGCGGAAGAGCATAACCAGATGCTGCAGTGGAATGACTATCATATGCGCAGCTATGCGACGCCGCTGCCGCTGCCCGGCGCCAGCCCGGATGCGGTGGTGGTCGGTACTGGTGTGGCGCGCAAACTCAAGCTGTGCCATGTGCTTAAGCTGGCCAATTGCAGCCAGACGGTGGCAAAGGTCGGCGACGGCCAGGCGGCGCCGGACGATATCGCGGCACTATCTGCCCTTGAGCAAAGCACCGCCAAACAGCCGGACGAAGCCCGCATCGAGATGCTGGCGGCGACGGCGCATGGTGCGCCCAACGTCGCCAGCCTGAGCGTGCTGGAAGCCAAGAATATGGGCATCAAGGCGCTTGATGATGTGTACCTGGCAATGAATCTGGCGCAGGCGCAGAAGCTGATCTACGGCAACACCACACCGCAGGTCACCGCCATCCGCATCCAGTTGCAGCACACCAGCCAGATACCCGCCGCACAGGCGCGGCTCTCGCAATTGCTGGCGAAAGACTTCAGCAAGCAGGAGCTGGAGATACTGGATTTCCGCACGCTGAACCCGATGTTCGGCCAGACGGCGCAATTCATGAATTCCATGTTCGGTTTCATTTCTATCCTGATCGCGGTGATTGTCCTCTTTACCATCGGCAATACCATGAGCACGGCGGTGGTGGAGCGTACCGTCGAGATCGGTACCTTGCGGGCGATAGGTTTGCGACGTGGCGGCATCCGGCGCCTGTTTCTGTGCGAGGGCATGTTGCTGGGCCTGGTCGGCTCGGCCTTGGGTGTGGCGGCGGCGCTCAGCGTTGCCTACCTGATCAACAACAGCGGTCTGTCCTGGATACCGCCCGGCTATTCCTATGCCTACCTGATCCTGGTGCGCATCTGGCAAGACCTGCCGCTGTTGATCGGCAGCGTAATCGGTTTGATCATCGTTACCCTGGTGTCCGCCTGGTGGCCGGCCTTCCGCGCCTCGAAGCTGATGATCGTCGATGCCCTGCGCCATGTTTGATCAAGGAACGCCCATGAAACCGTACTGCAAATTGCTCCTGCTGTGCGCCCTCGCCGGCATGGCTGCGCTGGCCCAGGCGGCGCCGAGCCCGCAGGAAATCCTTGCTGCCAGCGATCTGGTGCGCAATCCCGATTATCCCTTCGGCCTCACCAATACCATTATCGAATACCGTGGCGGCAAACAGGCGGATAGCAGCACGCTCGCCACCTATTCCAAGGCCGATCCGAACGGCGGCCAATTTCGCAGCCTGATCCGCTATATCAGCCCGGCGCGGGACGCAGGCAAGCTGATCTTGTTCGCCGGCAAGGATCTGTGGTTTTACGATCCCTCCAGCAAGGCCAGTATCCGCATGTCGCCGCAGCAGCGCCTGTTGGGCCAGGCCTCGAATGGCGATGTCATCACCGTGAATTTCGCCAAGGATTACCAGGCCACGTCCGCAGTCGAGGAGGATACGGCAGACGGCGACCGCAAAACCCAGCATTGCTACAAGCTGGTGCTGTCGGCCAGCACGCCTGACGCCACTTATCATCACATCGATATGTGGATAGAAACGGCCAACAGCCACCCGGTCAAGGCGCGCTTCTATTCCGAAAGCGGCAAGATGCTCAAATCCGCCTACTATCGCCGCTACCAGCAGCAGCTTGGTGCAGACCGGCCTACAGAGACGGTGATCATCGATGGCCTCGACCCGAACTGGGTGACGGTGATGCGCTTTTCCGACTGGCTCAAGCGCGATGTGCCGGAAGCCTGGCTGCAGCGCGATTATCTGCCGCGCTTCAAGCCGGAGTAAGCATGCGCATGACTTCATCGCCACCATGCTTCGCCTGTCGGCCCCTGCTGGGCGTGGCCTGCGCTCTGCTCGCCTTCAGCCCGGCCTGGGCGGAGGACGCAGATGACGCGGCGCTGCAACTGGCCGACAGCGCCACGCCAACCGTCGAGCAGGCCAGCAATCTGAAGGCGTTCGGCGAGGCCGCCTATGGCAACGACCGCTTGCGGGACGGCTCCTTGCGCCACAACCGGCGCTTGTCTCTCGACCTGCAATACGAGCATGCCTTCGCGCCGGACTGGCGCGGCGTGTTCGCCGACCGGTTGGATATGAACTGGCCGGCACAGGCGGGCCGGCAACGGGGCATCAACATCATCAAGGAAGCCTATGTAAGCTGGCAGGCCAAGAGCGAGCTGATGGTCGATGCGGGCCGCATCAATGCGCGCAATGGTGTGGCTACCGGCTACAGCCCGACCGATTATTTTCGCGACAACGCTGTGCGCTCCCAGGTTTCCATTGATCCTGCCAGCCTGAAGGTCAATCGCCAGGGCAGCGTCATGCTGCGCGGCCAGACCTTGTGGGATGGCGGTTCCGCCACTGCCATCTATTCGCCCAAGCTGGGGGATATGCCGCACAACGGCGACTTCAATCCTGATTTTGGCGCCACCAATCATCAGGATCGCTGGCTGATCGCCGCCAGCCAGAAGGTAAGCGACAACCTCAGGCCGCAGCTATTGCTGTACAAGGAAGCGAACCTACCCGTGCAACTTGGCTTCAATCTGACCGGGCTGCTGAACGATGCCACCGTTGCCTACGTCGAGTGGTCGGGCGGACGCAGCCCCTCGCTGCTGGCGCGGGCCTTGCAGCGGCAAGGCCTCGCCTATGCCGACGACAGCCGCTATCGCAACCGGCTCTCGACTGGCCTTACTTTTACCACCAGCAACAAGCTGTCGGTGACGGCGGAGTGGCAATATAACGGCGGCAGCGAAGATAGAGCCGGTTGGGACAGCCTGCGCCGCGCGCCGCTGCCTGTTTATGGGCTGTACCGCAGTGCCTTGCAAGTCGCACAGGAATCTCCCACCCGCCAGCGGCTGTTCCTATATGGCGCATGGCAGGATGCCCTGCTCAACCATCTCGATCTAAGCGCCATGAGCTATTACGACATGCAGGACTATAGCCGCCTGTCCTGGCTGGAAGCCCGCTACCACTGGGAGCGCAACGAAGTGGCCGTGCAGTGGCAGCGCTACAGCGGGCAGGCGCGCAGCGATTTCGGCGCGACGGAGCTGGAAGGCGGCTGGCAACTGCTGCTGCGGCGTTATTTTTAACCTGAAACAACATTGTCGTAAGCTGAGATGCAGAGCGTCGCCAGGGAAACCCTGGCGCGAGTAAGTAGTGGCCTCTCGTCGCTTGTTCGCTTGATCGATTCCGACTCCCCCGGCCCCTCGCCCCCAATGGGGCGAGAACCTCTATCGAGGCCGCCGCGAGGGGGGACGCATCAGGCACCTTGAGTGCTTGAAATCATTTTATTTCGTCAATTGGCGGTATTGCATATCCATGATCGATAGAGCTGTTTTGACCGTGTGTTGCCCATTTATGGTGCAGTGCGTCTAAAACGCATCTTTGCCATGCATTGTGAGTTGCCCCAGCGGCGTCTCACATGATAACTTCAGACTCTTCACACGACTGAAACACGGCGGTACTCGCAATGTCCGGCAACTCTGCTTCCCCGCAAACCCTCTACGACAAACTCTGGCACAGCCATGTGGTGCATGAGGCCGAAGACGGTACTGCACTGCTGTATATCGATCGCCACCTGGTGCATGAAGTCACCAGCCCGCAGGCTTTTGAGGGCTTGCGCCTGGCGGGCCGCAAGCTATGGCGCGTGTCGTCCGTGGTGGCGACTGCCGATCACAATACGCCTACCGATCATTGGGACGAAGGCATCAAGGACCCGATCTCCCGCCAGCAGGTAGAAACGCTGGACGCGAACATCAAAAGCTTCGGTGCGCTGGCCTACTTCCCTTTTCTCGACAAGCAGCAGGGCATCGTGCACGTGGTCGGCCCCGAGCAAGGCGCGACCTTACCGGGCATGACCGTGGTGTGCGGCGACTCGCATACCTCTACACACGGCGCTTTCGGCTGCCTTGCGCACGGTATCGGCACCTCGGAAGTGGAACATGTGATGGCCACGCAGACGCTCACCGCCAAGAAATCCAAAGCCATGCTGGTCACGGTGGAAGGCGAGCTGGGGCAGGGCGTCACCGCCAAGGATGTCGCGCTGGCCATCATCGGCAGGATAGGTACGGCAGGCGGCACCGGCTATGCGCTGGAATTCGGCGGCGGCGCGATACGCGCGCTGTCCATGGAAGGGCGCATGACGCTGTGCAATATGGCCATCGAAGCGGGTGCCCGCGCCGGCATGGTGGGCGTCGATCAAACGACCATAGATTATCTGAAGGGCCGTCCTTTCTCGCCGACTGGCGCCATGTGGGATGCGGCAGTGAATCAATGGCGCAGCCTGGTGTCTGACGAAGGTGCGGTATTCGATACCGTGGTGGAGTTGGATGCCGCCGCCATCGCGCCGCAAGTTACCTGGGGCACCTCGCCGGAAATGGTGGTGACGATCAACGACCGCGTGCCGGACCCGGCGCAGGAAAGCGATGCCACGCGCCGCACCGGCATGACGCGGGCGCTCGAATACATGGGCCTGACCGCTAATACGCCTATCGCCGAAATCGGCATAGACAAAGTATTTATCGGCTCCTGCACCAACTCACGCATCGAAGACCTGCGCGCCGCTGCCGCCGTCGCACGTGGCCACAAGAAGGCCGATAGCGTGAAGCTGGCCCTCGTGGTGCCGGGTTCCGGTCTCGTCAAGGCACAGGCTGAGGCGGAAGGGCTGGACAAGATATTCGTGGCGGCAGGTTTTGAATGGCGCGAGCCGGGTTGCTCCATGTGTCTGGCGATGAATGCCGACCGCCTGGAGCCGGGCGAGCGTTGCGCCTCCACCTCCAACCGCAACTTTGAAGGGCGTCAGGGCCAGGGTGGCCGCACGCATCTGGTCAGTCCGGCCATGGCTGCTGCTGCCGCGATTGCCGGTCACTTTGTGGACGTGCGCACTTTCGCCTGATGCCGTCGAGGACCATGCCATGAAACGCCTGTTGATGGGCCTGATCTGCCTGACGATGCTGGCTACTTTACCCGCCTGCAATACGGTGCGCGGCGTCGGGCAGGACATCAAGAAGGGCGGCGAGGCCATTGAGAATGCCGCGAAGAAGGCGACTTCGTAGTTGAGTGTAGCGGGGTGCTCCCCTGGCTACGGCGCGGCATCGCACGGTATTGAATAGAATATGAGACGCATCCAGCCGGATGCAAGGAATGACACATGCAAGCCTTTACCCAACTCGACGGCCTGGTCTGTCCCCTCAACCGGGCGAATGTGGACACCGACGCCATCATTCCCAAGCAGTTCCTGAAGTCGATCAAGCGTTCCGGCTTCGGCCCCAACCTGTTCGATGAATGGCGCTATCTGGATCATGGCGAACCGGGCATGGACAACACCGGCCGGCCGTTGAACCCGGAGTTCGTGCTCAACCAGCCCCGCTATGTGGGCGCGCAGGTTCTGCTGGCTCGGGAAAACTTCGGCTGTGGCAGCTCGCGCGAACATGCGCCGTGGGCTTTGGAAGACTATGGTTTTCGCGCCGTGATCGCGCCGTCGTTTGCCGATATCTTTTTCAATAATTGCTACAAGAACGGCCTGCTGCCTATCGTATTGCCGGCCGAAGTGGTGGATGGCTTGTTCGATGGCGCGTTGCAGACGGAAGGCTACCGCCTGCGCATCGATCTGGCCGCGCAAACAGTGATCACGCCGGACGGCACCTCCTATCCTTTCGAGATCACCGCGCACCGCAAACATTGCATGTTGAATGGCCTGGATGAGATCGGCCTTACCTTGCAGCATGCCGAACAAATTTCGGCTTTTGAAGCTGCACGTCGCGCCAGCCAGCCTTGGTTGTTCTCTTGAGTGTGCCGCTTGCATAAGCGGGCGTGAGCCACAAGCCGCCCCTCCTTTTTTGGTATCAGAGCAGAGTGTCAAACATGAAAATCGCTATTCTCCCCGGTGATGGCATCGGCCCGGAAATCGTCGCGCAAGCGGTACGCGTACTGGAAAAACTCAAGGCTGAGGGCCTGCCGGTCACCATGGATACGGCCCCCTTGGGCGGCGCCGCTTACGATCAGTATGGCGATCCCTACCCGGAGTTCACGCAGAATCTGGTGCGCAGCGCGGACGCCATCCTGCTCGGCGCCGTCGGCGGCCCGCAATACGACAACCTGCCCCGCGACAGCCGCCCGGAACGGGGCCTGCTGCGCATCCGCAAGGACCTGGGCCTGTTCGCCAACCTGCGTCCCGCCATCCTCTACCCGGAACTGGCCGGCGCTTCCGCGCTGAAGCCGGAAGTGGTGTCGGGCCTGGATATCATGATCGTGCGCTAACTGACCGGCGACATCTACTTCGGCCAGCCGCGCGGCATACACATCAACGCCGCCGGCGAGCGCGAAGGCTTCAACACCATGCGCTACAGCGAATCGGAAATTCGCCGTATCGCCAAGGTGTCCTTCGACATCGCCCAGAAGCGCAACAAGAAGCTGTGCTCGGTGGACAAGGCCAACGTGCTGGAAACCACCGAGTTCTGGAAAGAAATCTTCATCGATGTCTCCAAGCAATATCCAGACGTCGAATTGAGC
>Ga0170475_105328275_pt1 | contig 11728 bp, 11 predicted proteins | sample Soicark_Litter_5_FD_111474 | JGI IMG/M metagenome (GOLD analysis project Ga0170475, IMG submission 111474) | Avena fatua rhizosphere microbial communities from Hopland, California, USA. Combined Assembly of 48 SPs | reverse complement strand
CGTTCCCCGACACGGGTCGAAAGAGTGCGGCGAACTATAATTGCGTGCGTGTCGAACGACGGTTCCCACAAGAAGATTTCGAACGGTCTCGTCGCGCTGAGTTCTGCGGCAATCCTCGCCGTGTACACGGCGGGATACATTCGGACAAAGTCTGCCGCGGATCGCTTCGCGCTGCAGGCGGAGGCACGCCGCCCTGCGATTCCCGCGCCATCCACGGTGGCTCCACCGGTCGCTCCGCTACCATCGCCTGCGACCACGAGTACGACGTCGGCCGGCGCGTCAACACCGCCGTCCATGGCAGACGGGGCGTCGCGCCCGGCCCGGCGCACGACAGAAGCCACTGCACGGCCAACTGCCAAAGCCCGCACGCGGCCGAAACCCTCAGTCCCTCGAGCGGCCGTAGAGACGTCGGCCGCATCCCCTTCATCTTCGCCGACGCCGGTCGCTGAGGTACCTCCGCCCGTCGTCGAGCCGCTCCCGACTGTTGCGCCGCCGGTAGCTCCGCAGCCGGCGAAGGTTCAGTACAAGGATGGCACCTACCTGGGTTGGGGGACGTCGCGACATGGCGACATTCAGGCGCAGGTTATCATCCAGGATGGCCGCATCCTATCGGCGACGATTGCGCAGTGCCTCACGCGATATTCCTGCTCGGTGATCGGGAAGTTGCCGCCGCAGGTCGCCGAGCGGCAGAGCCCCGAGACAGATTACGTCTCGGGCGCAACGCAGAGTACAAACGCCTTCTATTACGCCGTCGTCGAGGCGCTTTCGAAAGCGAAGTGATCGGGCGTGCCGTGCCGCACAGAGCTACTGATGGGCACGCTCGTCACGATCGACGTTGCGGGTCGAGACGCGGACGCCGCGATCGATCGGGCGTTCGATTGGTTTCGAGAGATTGAAATACGCTGCTCGCGATTCGACGAGCGCAGCGAACTCGCGCAACTTACGAGATGTGTTGGTGTGCCCGTCGCGGTGAGCCCGATTTTGTTCGAGGCGGTGCGGTTTGCGCTCCTGGTCGCGGAGGATACGGATGGCGCGTTCGATCCGACGGTTGGCCATCGGATGGAGGCCCGCGGCTTCAATCGCGAAGACCGCTCTGGCCGCATCGTGCGCACTCCGATCGTCGCCGAAGAGGACGTGAGTTATCACGACCTGGGTGTCGATGCTGAACGGCATACGATCACGCTGCGCCGGTCGTTGCTCCTGGATCTCGGCGCGATCGCGAAGGGCCTGGCGGTTGACGCCGCGGCACGTGAACTGTGGCCCTTTCACGACTTTGCGATCGACGCCGGCGGCGATCTGTATCTGGGAGGTTGCAATCCGAAAGGTGCGCCCTGGTCGGTCGGCATCCGCCATCCCAGGATCGACCGTGAGCTGATCGACTCGGTGCTCGTCTCGGACATGGCGGTCTGCACGTCCGGAGACTACGAGCGCATGAGCGGGCATGAACGACTCGAAGGTCACATCGTCGATCCTCACACGGGACTGTCTCCCACCGGCGTCTGCAGTGTGACGGTTGTCGCTCCGACCGCGCTGGCCGCCGATGCCCTGGCGACTGCCGCTTTTGTGCTCGGGCCGGTCGACGGGATCCAATTGCTTCAGCGCCACGGCGTCGAGGGTCTAATCGTGACGCCGGCGCTCGAACGGTTCGAAACATCGGGCTTCCACCGGTGACCGTTCGTCATTTTTTCAAGACACCCAAAGGGCTGCTGACGATCGCGCTGGTGCTGCTGGTTGCGGTGGCAGCGCCGCACGAAGGGATCCTGGTTGCCGCACCGGGTCTCGTCGGTGCCGTCGCCGTCGCGGCAGTGCTCGACCTCCTGATCCTCCGGACGCGCCACACGCGATGGGAGTTCCCGAGCGGTGCCGTGCTGACGGCATTGATTGTCGCGATGGTCCTCAGCGCGCAGACGCCGCGGCATGTCGTCGTACTCACATCCGCGCTCGCAGTCGTAAGCAAGTACATCGTCAGGACGCGTGCGGGAAATGTCTTCAACCCTGCTGCGCTGGCGATCGTGGTCACATTTCCTTTCTTCCATCCGGGCGAGAGCTGGTGGGGCGCGGCGCCGGAGATGGGCTGGCTGGTCCAGGGGGCGCTATTCGTGAGCGGCGTGTTCATCGCGGATCGCGTGAACAAACTGCCGCTCGTGCTGACATTCCTGGCGACCTACTACGCGCTGTTCACGGCCGCGTCGTTCGTCAGCGATCCGGCCAGAGTGTCGGAGATATTTCGATCACCCGACCTTCAGGCCGTGCTTTTCTTTGCATGGTTCATCCTCACCGATCCACCGACGTCACCCGTGAAGTACCGCGATCAGATGGTGTTCGCAGCGATGGTGGCTGTTGCGTCCTTCGCGATCTTTGAGTCGGCGGGTGCCGTTTATTACCTCTTGGCAGGTGTGCTGATTGGCAACCTGTGGGAGGCCTGGCGTCGCGTTCAGCGCCGGGCTGGGCATACGTTTCCGTCGGGCCTCAGTGTTTTTGTACGCGAGCTGACCCCGTGGCGCAGTAAAGCGCTGAGGACGTAACGGCGGGGTAGTGAACTCGGTCTTAGCGCTTCGGCGGCGGTTCGGGAATTCGCGCCAGCAATTGCTCCGCTTGCGCCTTTGCGTTCGCGTCGTCGGCCGCGAGTGTCACCGCGACGCGAGCGACTTTGCGCGCGTCCTCGAGCTGGTCGAGCCGCCATAGCGATCGCGCGGCCATCATCCGGATCCAGGGATCGACAGGATCGAGCGCGATCGCTTTGGTCAGCAACGTCATGATGTCGTCGGAGGGCTTCTTCAAAGCCGCTCGGACTTCCGCGAGCGCGCCGTACGAGAGGGCGAACAGCGGGTTCAGTTCGGTTGACCGAGACAAATAGGCATCCATCTGCTGCAGCGCCGCCGCGTCCGGACGTCCGCTGCTCCACATCGACATCGCGGCGCGGTAGTAAGCGTGGGCGTTTGTCGATCCAAGGCTCGCTGCCTTGAGGAACGCCGCGTCTGCTTCTGCTTTCTTTTGTTCGCGCTGGAGCAGCACCGCCTCGGCAACGTAGGAATTTCCCGAATTCGGATCCGCTTTGCGCGCCTCGTCGATCAACGCGCGCGCTTCCGCCGCACGACCCATGCTGGCATGAAATGTCGCGCGTCCGGCGGCGGATTCGGCGGGCGGTATCGGCCGCGACGTGAACTGCTCGCGTTTCGTCTGGCGATCGATCACGAACTGTTTGTAGCTGTAGATGCTCCGGTCGATGTACCTGGAAAAATCCGCCTCGAGGTCTTCGACCTTTCCGAATGCTGCGACGAACGCCGAGTCCGGATCCTTGCCGCTGTTGAGCAGCGCGGCGAACTTGTTGACGCCTGCCTTGCGCGCGGCATTGTTGCCGAACATCAGGAAGTGCACGAGCGCCCACGCCTGTGCGTCGAACCTTCCGAGGCCGGAGTCCTGCGTGTATTCCCTCGACGATGGCGTGACCGAAATCAACTCTCGAAGATGCAACCGCGCACCGGAGCGCAGCGTTTCGAGATGCCATGGAATCGGAGGCCCGAGCAGGATCTCATTGCCGTGGACGATCGTATTGCTCAGGACTCCGGCGAGGCCGCGCGAGAACCACAGCGGCAGCTCGCGTCCGAAGCTCGACGTGAGGATCAGATGCACGTACGAGAAGTACGTGCTCGTGTTGGGGTTGATCAGCAGGTTGTCGTCGTTCTGCGCGTCCGTGCGGATGGCCATGTAGGACTGGTCGGCCCCGCTGAGCCACACGCTGGCGGGGTGGACGCCGCCTTTCCGCTCCCAGTATCCCGGCGCGAGCGCTTTCATCGCCTGTTCGTCTTTGACGGCGATGACCAGCATCGGCTTGGCGAGATCAGTGCGGGCCCATGGCCAGAGCGTCGCGACAGCGAATCGAATCTGCTCCAGTTGCCACAGCAGATCGCGCGTCGAACGATCACCCGCATTCGACCACGCCGTGAAGTGGGCGCTCTTCATCTCGGTCCACGTGTCGGCGCCGCGCGCGGGCGCCGAGGTGAGCGCGAGAAGTGTCAGGACTGCGATCGCTGCTGCCGCCGCGCGTTTCATCAGGTGCTCCCCGGAGAAATGATGGCGGGCAGTATAGTGGGCGCTCACTGAAAACGAAATAGGTACTCGCGGCGTGGGTTTAGAGTGAGCTGGTAGAGAATCACAGAACAGGTGGCGAAGGTGAAAGTGGAATCAGTCGCGCAATACATTGCCGCACAGCCGAAAGCATCTCAGCGGGTGCTGAGAAACGTACGGAGCGTCATCCGAAAAGCGTTGCCCGATGCAGATGAAGTGATCTCGTATGGAATGCCGGCCTACAGGCAGCACGGTTATGTGGTGCTTTACTTCGCCGGCTGGCGCGAACACTACTCGCTCTATCCGGTCAACGCGCGATTGATCGCGTCAGTCAAGCCGCAAGCCGCAACCTACGAGGTCAACGACAAGGGCACGATCCGGTTTCCCCTGTCCAAGCCGGTTCCGGCGAGGATGATCGCCGCAATCGCCAAGTTGAAAGCGAACGAGGCGGCGGCCCGACGACAAGCGAGACTGAAGAAGTGACTCCGCCGCGCTACCTCGCTGAGAGTACCATTGACGCGTGAAGGTTACCGCCCTCCTGGTCCCCTACAACCTGGGGGAATTGCGAACGGCCACCGGATCCGGGCCTAAAGCGATCCTTGCCGCGGGTGGTCTGGCGGGTTTGCGCGTGTCGGACACCCGAACGATTGTTGCGGTCGGCGCCACGAACGAGATTCAGGCGTGTATCGGGATTGACGCCGCCCTGGCGCTCGAGGCTCGACAAGCTGCGGCAGCCAGTAACGTCCTGGTCGTGCTCTCGGGCAACTGCCATGCGTGCTTAGGCACGCTGGCGGCCGTCGGCCCTGACGTGGCGATCGTCTGGTTTGACGCCCATGGCGACCTGAACACGCCTGATACAACAGAGACCGGATTCTTTGATGGGATGGCGCTCGCGACCGCGCTCGGGTGGACATGGTCGGGCCTGACGGCGACGATAAATGGATTTCGTCCGATCGCTGAAGAGAATGTCTTGCTTGTCGGCGGCCGCGACCTCGATCGCGGCGAACGCGATCGGCTGGACCGATCGCGAGTGGGACATTACGCACCACCGCCGTTGACCTGTGACGAGCGCTCCACCACAGACTTTGCGAACGTTCTGGCCGCTCGTCGGCAGCCGCGAACGGTCTACGTCCACATCGATCTTGACATGCTTGACCCGACGGTCGTGACCGCAAATAAACATGCGGCTCCGGGTGGTGTGTCGGCGTCCTGGTTGGAATCTGCGCTGCGAACGATCCGGCGGCAGAAGGACATCGCCGCGATCGGTGTAACCTCGTACGATCCATCCTGTCATGCAGCCGCTGAAGTCGCCACCATCGTCAACCGACTTCTTGCCGCGGCACTGACTTGACATCATGGTCTTTCAGTAACGGCCTTGCCCTTCGCACCTGTCAGGCCCGGCAGCGACGCTTTCGCGCCGCCGGAGCTTTCCCCCTGGAGCAGCGCCTCGAGGCTCGAGTACGCATAAATAGTGGGAGCCCGATTCTGCATCAACCCGCCGGTGTCGGCGGTCGGCCCGTAGTTGCTGTGGAGTTCGCGTCCGAGCATTCGCAACATCGCCATCTGTTGGCCACGATGATGAGATGTGTGGGTGAGGCGGCGGGTCAGCACCCACGCACGCGAGCGTCGCACGTCGAAGAATGGCGTGTCCTCTTCCCACCAGCGCTCGTCAGTCCGGCGAAGGAGATCCAGGCGGTTGCCGCTATCCTCGGCGTACCTGCGAATGAACTGGAGGCGACTCTCCTCCGGAGGAAGCGGCGGCGCCGCGACATCGATGCCCAGCATGTTTCGAAACCACGTGTCCTCGCTGACGCACTGATGCACCATGTGCTCGTGGACGCTGCGGCCGCGCGGATCGTCATGTCGGGGGCGGGCAGCCAGATCCTCATCTCGGAACTCGCTCCAGACGCTGAGGACCTTCAGGCGCTCCGTGTCGTAGCTGTCGATCAAGAATGCGTATCGCATCACTTTGTGCGTGCGTGAGGCGGCACGACAGGTGCCGCCTCCAGGCTAATACGGTCGCTATTGTCTTCTTCAACGGCAGCGGCAGAGGTGGTTTGGAAGCCCAAGATAGTCTCTCTTCAGTATAGAGAGTTGCCAGGCGCAGAAAGGTGACATCGACCGAATGCGTGGCCAGGCGCCGTAGCTGCTAAGATTCATCGCTTCATGATCATGACGACTAACGAATTGCCGCTGATTGCGCCCCGCGTGACACCGGCACTCCATCCGGAATTTCGTCCCGGCGTGCTTGCCACGCGCGCCTTCGGCGAAATGGTCCGCGACACGGGCAACGGGGTACCGGTAAGACTCGCGCTGGAGCAGTCCGATGGCTCGGTCTTTCGCCACGAGACGACCGTATTGCCCGAAGGGCACCCTCGGGCAGCGGCGAATGCGATGCACCTGGAACGTCTGGTCAAGTTCCTGCTGTGGTCGCGCGGCGGCTGGAAGATCTCTCTCGACGGTCCGGCGGCGTTAGCCTCGGGCCTCGAGCGGCATTACGCGGACACTGCGGCTGGCCGCTTCGACTCCGAGGTCGTGGGCGAGCGCGTCTACGATCATCCGATTTCGATCGTCTGCACGCGCGACCTGCCGGATGCGCGCGTCGTAACCCGTCCGCTGGGGCGGCATCTCGAGGGCAATCGCATCGGCTTCGATCTCGGCGGCAGCGATCGCAAGGTCGCCGCAGTCGTGGACGGCCGGGTCGTCTTCAGCGATGAAACTGTCTGGGACCCGTATCACAAGCCGGATCCGCAGTACCACTACGAGGGCCTCATGGATTCGTTGAACAAGGCCGCTGCGCACCTGCCGCGCGTCACGCGATTGGCGGGAGCGCGGCGGGCGTTTACGTGAACAGCCGCGTCCGGGTCGGTTCGCTGTTTCGCGGCGTCGGGCGCGAACTGTTCGATGCCCGAGTGCGGAACATGTTCGTGGACATCGGCCGTGCATGGGGCGTCCCGTTCGAGGTCGTGAATGACGGCGAGGTCACGGCGCTGGCTGGTTCGATGGCGCTCGGCGTGAGTTCGATCCTCGGGATTGCACTCGGCACGAGCACGGCAGCCGGATACGTCACTCGCGACGGCACCATCACCTCGTGGCTGAACGAGCTTGCCTTCGTGCCTGTGGACTACAACCCTGAGGCGCCGGTCGACGAGTGGTCGGGCGACTACGGCGTCGGTTCGCAGTACTTCTCGCAGCAGGCGGTGGGCCGTTTGATTCCTGCCGCCGGAATCGACGTGTCGCCGGGCACGCCGCTGCCGGATCAGTTGAAGCACGTCCAGGCGCTGATGGCTGAGGGCGATGACCGCGCGCGCCGCATCTACGAGACACTGGGCGTTTATCTTGGTTACGGCGTCGCACAGTTTGCCGGCTTCTACGATTTGCGCCACGTCCTGGTCCTCGGACGTGTCACCTCTGGCGCCGGGGGAGACGTGATGCTCGAGCGCGCGCGCCGTGTCCTCGACGTCGAGTTTCCCGAGCTGGCACGCCAGATCGAATTTCACGTGCCGGACGAACACGACAAGCGCCATGGCCAGGCAATCGCCGCGGCAAGTCTCCCAGAAGTGGTGGGGTCACCGCCATGAACCAGTACCTGGAGTACGTCACCACGCTCGAACGGCTCGTTCGCGACGGCAAGCGTTTTCCTCTCGGCGGTTTTTCGCGTGCGGAGCGTCCCGAGTCCCGCCCGGACGCACCGCGAGCGCTCATCTTCTCGCCGCACCCCGACGACGAGTGCATCATCGGTGGACTCGCGGTGCGGCTGCAGCGTGAAGCCGGCGTCCGCGTGATCAACGTGGCCGTGACGCAGGGCAGTAACCGGGCGCGTCAGTCCGCGCGTTGGAATGAGCTCGTCGCGGCGTGCGACTATCTCGGATTCGAGCTGCTGCAGACCGCTGATGGCGGGCTGGAGAACATCTCGGTCAAGACGCGAAATCAAGACGCCGCGCGGTGGCAGCCCTCGGTGGAAATCGCGGCGGGCATCCTCGGCGAGCAGCAGCCCGCCATCATCTTCTTTCCGCACGACGCCGACTGGAACAGCACTCACGTCGGCACGCATCACCTGCTGATGGACGCGCTCGCGCACCAGCCGGCGAGCTTCGATTGCCTGATCGTGGAGACGGAGTTCTGGGGCGCAATGGCCACTCCGAACCTGATGGTGGAGTCGAGCGCGCGCGACGTGGCCGAGATGATGACGGCGCTCTCCTTCCACGTGGGGGAGGTGCAGCGCAACCCCTATCACCTGCTCGTTCCACCGTGGATGCAGGACAACGTACGGCGCGGCGGCGAGCTCGTGGGCGGTCAGGGGGGTGCAGCACCGGACTTCGTGTTTTGCACGCTCTACCGGCTCCGTCGCTGGCGTAATGGGGCGCTGCACGCGGTGTTCGAGGGAGGGCGCAACGTACCGGCGGCCGCGAATGCCGGCGATCTGCTGTCGCTTGGCCGTCGCGCTACGTGATCACGAAATGTGACATGGAATTACTGACTCACTCGGTTACGTAGCAACGAAGCCGTTCCGACGCGACGCAACACGTCGCACAACCTCAGGACCAAACGCGGCCTGTGTCTTCTGGACCCGTGCCCGCGCTGTATCTTGGCGGCGCCACCTGCAACGGCAATGGACGAGTCTGACTGACTCGTTGCCGTTTGGCACTTGAAGTGCGTACCCAGTGACGCGTGCCGATTCTTTTGATCCCCGTGCTGGTGGTCCTCGCGGTCGTCGCCTTGATTCCCATCGGGCTCGTGCAGCGGTATCGAATGGGCGTCGCGCGTCAGCGCGCTCGAGGGTGGCTCATCGCGATCAACCTGCTAGGGCTCTCCGTGTCCATGATCATGTTCATGCTCGTGGCAGTCGTGACCAGCATCTGGCTTCATCCCGCGCTGGTGTACACGATCGGCGGACTCGCGAGTGGTTTCCTGCTCGGCGTCATCAGCCTGTGGTTGACCCGATGGGAGCCCACCGCAGATGCTCTGTTCTTCACTCCAAACCGCTTGCTCGTGCTGGCGATCACACTGGTGGTCACGGCGCGAGTGCTGTTCGGATTCTGGCGTGCCGGGCACACGTGGCGTGCGGGATTGGAGGATGCGGCGTGGGTTGCGGCCGCGGGCGTCGCGACGTCGATGGCTGCCGGGGCAGTGGTGCTTGGGTACTACTTCGTTTACTGGCTTGGCGTGCGGCGGCGGCTCCGGCTGCAGCGCCGAGTTCAGTCCGCGCGCGTGGTGAGCCCTCGTCAGCGGCGGTGAAGGCGGAATCGCACTCAGCGCGAGTGGTTCATCAAGGCCAGCGCGAAGCGCTCGAGCGTGGGTAACGCCGCGAGCGCTTGTCGGCAGCTGTCGCCAGATTCGCCCCGCCACTCGATCGGTGATCCCTCATTCCACTTACGTGACCTCCACTTCCGCTACCGGAAGTTCGAGCCGCCTGATGGACGGCAGCGACGGGACGAGTCCCTGCAGGTCGCCATACATGGCGGAGATGTTGAAAGTCACCGCGTCGATCTGCTTCGACCGCTTTGCCCATTGCCGTTCGGCCGCACGCCGCTCCTGATCGAGATCTTCGCGCATCCTTTCGAATGCTTCAACGATCGCCTCGACGCGCTGGCGGAACTCGATGCCGGACAGATAGCGGTACAGCAGCTCGAGCTTTTCCCCCTTGTTCACAGCGGCGTTCCGTGTCTGCGCGAGCTGGAGCAGATTGGCGCGAAGCACACTCGCGAGCGGCGCGGCGCAGGCGAAGTCGGTAACGATCACTCCATCGATCAAGGTGAAACGAGTACACCCTCTGGGGAGGCTCGCGGTGACCAGGACGGCGACGTCGGCGCGCAACGCGCGCTGATCGTCTTTCAACTTGGCGATCCAGCTCTCGCTCCAGTTCTTCGCGTTTTTGCATTCCCACAAAACCGCGCCGCATCGTGCCCCGCGCGGATCGACGATGATCTGATGGACATCGGCGCCTCGTACACCCTGCGCAACCGGAGTGATGTCGTCCCAGGGGAACGTCGCGCGGAGGGCCGCCTCGAGTTCCTGCTCTCCCGCTTCACCCTGGATCTGCTGCGATCCTTGCTCCGCCTTGCGCTTCAAGTCTTCAATCTGGCGGCGCATGTCCACGAGTTGCCGCTCCTTTTCCGCGTCTTTCAGCCGGTGCTGCTCGACCAGGCGCTCCTGCGTCTCGCTGACGATGCGGATGCGTTCGTCGTGCAGCTTTCGCTCGACCGTGATCTCCAGGTCCTGGTGCCGCCGTTCGAGGTCGCGTTCGCGCTTGCGCATCGCGAGTTCCAGCCGGCGCGCGTCCTCCAGCTCCTTTGCCTGCGCGTCGAGCTCGGCTTGCAGCGCACCGAGTTCCTGCGCTGATTTCTGACCCGCGCTTTCAGCGGCCTCGCGCCGCGCGCGGTCGAGCTCCCCGGCGAGGCGCCGGTCATAATCCTCGCGTACAGATGCTTCGATTTCCGCGCGCAGCGCCCGAGTGAGCGGGATTTTCTTTCCGCAGGACGGGCAGGAGATTGATTGTTCGGCCATGGCACCTCGCTTCCACGCGAGTCTAGCTACGGGCAGTGACAGGGCTGGTCATACGTTTTGTTTTCGCCTGATTGATTCTCCTTTCTCCTTTTCCGCCACCTTCCAATCGAAGTCCCGCCGCCACGCATGCTAGGCTCGAATGTCAGGAGGGGCGTAATGCGAGTGGCGGTTCTCTACGAACATCCCGAATGGTTCATCCCGCTTTTTGCGGCGCTCGACGAGCGCGGCCTCGAGGTCATTCGCGTCGACGCCACATCACTTCGATGGGATCCAGCTGAACCGCCAGGTTTCTCGCTGCTGCTGAATCGAATGAGTCCGTCGTCGCACACGCGCGGCCACGGCCATGCGATTCACGCGGCAGCCGCCTACATTGACTGGGTCGAGTCACACGGCATTCGGGTGATCAACGGATCGATGGCGTACCGGCTCGAGCTGTCTAAATCCGCGCAGATCGATCTGCTCCGCCGTCTCAACATCCCGTACCCGCGTGCTCGCGTGATCAACAACGCTGGGGAAGCGGCGGACGCGGCAGCCGGACTGCGGTTTCCGATTGTGGTGAAGCCGAATATCGGGGGCAGCGGCGCCGGCATCCAGCGGTTCGACTCACTCGATGCGTTGCGCCGCGCCGAGGCTGCACGCACAATCGATCTCGGAATTGATTCGACGGCGCTCGTGCAGGAATTCCTTCCGGCTCGTGGCGGTACGATCACCCGCCTGGAACTGCTCGAAGGAGAACTCCTGTACGCGATCGAGATTACGCCTCCGGCGGGCCATGGCTTCAATCTTTGCCCTGCCGACATCTGCCAAACCGATGCAGCGCCGCAGCCCGCGTCGCTCGAGATGTGCCCGACCCGTCCCGCCATGGCGATTGCGGCTGCCGCTCCGGCTCGCGCCGAGATCGAAGCCGGCCAGCGCATCGCGCGCGCGGCACGGCTCGACGTCTGCGGCATCGAGTATCTGATCGACGAGCGTGACGGGCAGCCGTACGTCTACGACATCAATGCGCTCTCGAACTTCGTCACCGACGCGCGACGTATCGTCGGTTTCGATCCCTTCGCGCGCTTCGCAGACTTCGTCCTTCGCCGCGCGATGAGCGAGCAGCCGTCGGCTGTGAGCTGAAAATGTGAAAGCTCTCAGCTATCAGCTGTCAGCT